>Ga0105044_10007205_pt1 | contig 15309 bp, 11 predicted proteins | sample MAT01_FD_78092 | JGI IMG/M metagenome (GOLD analysis project Ga0105044, IMG submission 78092) | Freshwater microbial communities from Lake Fryxell liftoff mats and glacier meltwater in Antarctica - MAT-01 | ecosystem: Environmental > Aquatic > Freshwater > Ice > Liftoff microbial mat | place... | reverse complement strand
TGCATTTGTTCGCGGTTCTCGGCGCTCATTTTGTCGAAGAGGAACGGTTCGACGGCGCTCTTGTACTTGCCCATCTTCAGCACGTCCACTTCGAGGCTCACGAGCTTGAGCAAATCCTTGTAGAAGGAAACCTCGGCCCGCATGCCGAAGAGGTTGAGGCCGCCGCTTTCGGGGAGCGAGATCGAATCACAGGCGAGTGCGAGCAGGTACGCCTTGGTATCGAGTTCTTCCGAGTATGCGAACGCTTTCTTCCCGGCGGCCCTGAACTCTTTAATCGCGGCTTGCAGTTCGTGCAGCTTACCGAAGCCGATTTCCAAACTGCCGAGTTCGAGGTAGAGGGCCTTGATGCGCTCATCTTGCGTGGCCTTGCGAATGCGATCGATCTTGCTGCGGAGGTTTTCGGAACCGCCGCCGAACGGACCATCGGCCGTGGGGGATTCGCCGAGAGAGCCGGAAATTTTGATGTGGGCCACCCGCGGCGCCGGGGCATCGGGATCGGCCTTCTTGGGTTGGTCTTCCTTCTTAGGCTCGGGCTTGGGAACCGCTTTGGGATTGATGAACGGATTGGGCTTTTCGCCTTCTTGGGCCGAGACGAAAAAGTCCATGTCGGTACCGGTCAGTTGCGCTTTGATCTGCGGCACGGCACCGGGGGCTTTGAATTTCGCATTCAGCTTCTTTACCAAGGCCTTGCTAACATCGGCCGTATCTGACACGAAAAAGGGAACCGCACCGTTGGGCCGCATCTTCATATCGATGAGCATCGGCGATTGCTTTTCCTCGATGGTGGTGGCATCAATGTGGGTGAACACGATGCTGAAGCCTTCGTCGGTCACGAGTTCATTCACGGCGCTTTGAATTTCAATGTACATCGTTTTCAGCAGCATGCTCGATTCTTCGTCGAGAGCTTTGCGAGCCGAGCGTTCCTTGTCTTCGAATTCCCGTTGGACGAGGAAGTGTTTGTTGGTCAACTCCTCTTTTTTTAACTTGTCCGTTTCGGTTTCCATGCGCTTGGCGAAAGTCATCACCTCTTCGCGCAGAACTATGAGTTCCTGCTGGGCCACGAACCGTTTATTTTGCATCGTCGCCGACCAATACTGCCATTTGGTGAATTCCTTCATCACCTTGGCGACGTTGAATACCGCGATCTTGGCCTTATCGGCGGCAACCTTCGGCAGCGCCTTGGGTTTTTCCTTCTCTTGGCCCACGGCGAAGAGTGCCGTGAATGTACCGAGCATGAGGAACGCGAGCAAACGGGTCATTGGGAAACTCCGAGGGGTTGGTTTGAAAATCGCTACAAGCCCACCCGCTGCGTCGGGTGGGTGGGGAATCGAATCGCTCAACCCACCCATGGCAATGGGTGGGCGTTCAATCGCATTTCAATTCCTTTTCCAGCAGATCGTACAAGGAATCTAAACTCTGCACGATCACTTTCGCATCGGTGAACACCGGCATGAAGTTCGTATCGCCACTCCAGCGGGGCACGATATGCCAGTGCAAATGGCCCGGCAACCCGGCCCCCGCGACTTTGCCGAGGTTCAAACCGACGTTGAATCCTTCCGCACACATGCTTCGTTCGAGGATGCCGAGCATTTTCCGGAGTGTGCGTTGGAGATCCAACAGAACATCGTCCGGTAATTCTTGCAGCTTCGCAAGGTGCGCCAAGGGTGCGACCAATAAATGGCCGTTGTTGTAAGGGAACTTGTTCAGCACCACGCAGGAATGTTCGGTGCGGTGAACGATCAGATGTTTGCGGTCGTCGGAGTCGGCCAACCCCCTGCAGAGGAAGCAGCTATCCGGGCCGTCGCCGGGGAGCACGGATTCGGTTTTCAGTGCCGCCGCGTAGGCGAGCCGCCAAGGTGCCCAGAGTTGTTCCACGATCCGAATCCTTCGGGTGTTCCAAACAATGTGTGTATCTTACGGAAAGCGGGCGGTAAGGAATGGTAATGGGAGTTTGGCAACGGCCGCTTTTCCGGTTATGATGTTTGAAGAATCCCACGCCGGAGCCGCCCGTTATGCCGTTCGTTCTGCGCCCGCCGGGAGAAGTCGTTTCGTTGCCGGACCAGTTGAAATCAATTGCGTGGGCGAGGCGCTCGGCAACGGTTACGGGCGGCATCTTCCGCAGCGTAGCGATTCTTGCCACCACGGTCGGTTTGATGGGCATACTCGATGCGGCAATCCATCTGCATCCGGTCGTTCGAGCGATCGGCTTCTTGGCCATTCTCATTGCGGTCGGAGCGATGTTCCTTCGCGGCGTATGGCTGCCGATTCGAAAGCCGATGAGGCCCCTCGGCATCGCGATGCTCCTCGAAGATCGATTCCCGCGATTGAACGATGCCTTGGCGAGCGCCGTGGAATTCCACGGAACCGAGCCGGTACCCGGTTCGGAAAGGTTCCGCAAAGTCGCTACGGCCCGCGCCAGCGTGGCCTTGGAAAAGTGCGACACCCGCGTGGTGGTTCCCAGCGGTGCCGCGTGGAGGGCCTTCGGCTTGGCGGCGTTGGCGATCACCATTCTGGTTCCGATTGGATTGTTCAACACGGAACATACGAAAGTGGCCCTGCTGCGGTTGGCCGATCCGTACGGGGAACACTTCTGGCCGACTCGCACCAAACTGGAACTGTTGGAACCCTCTCAATACCCGGCTCGGTTGGCCAAGGGGGATGCATTCGACCTGAAAATGAGGCTCGGCGGCGTACTGCCGGATCAAGTGATCGTCTCGATACGGTTTGAAAATGGGGGCAACTGGGAAGAGATCGTGCCCGTGCCGGAAGGGAATGGGAACGTCGAATGTTCGGCGAAGCTCGATGCTTCCCGGATACCCCGCGATTTTCAATTTCAAGTGCGTGCGAACGACGCGGTGACGGCGTGGCTCGATGTTCGCGTGGCCGAGCCGCCCAAGTTCGTGCCGCTCGAAAGCCGGCCTTCACCGCAAATGTCGGTGCGTTACCCCGCTTACACCCGGTTGCCTCCGGCCATCTTGCCGGATGGATCGACCGTCATCGAGGCGGTTGCCGGTTCGCGGATTCGCTTTCGGGCTGCCACCGATCGGCCGATAATGTCTGCGGTGTTCGTTCCGCAACAGGATCGCAAACCCTGGAAATTCGCCCCCGCCTTGGCTTCCCTCGCCGTGGGCAACGCATTTGCCGCCTGCGCCAATGCGGAACTCGTATCCTCCGGCACCGCCGATATTCCCGTGGCGATCTCCGGTAGCGATGCCACACTCCTCTCCGCCGAATTCACCCCCGCGTTCTCGGGCCTGTATTCGCTTCGTTTCACGGATCGCTCCGGCATCACCGGCACGCGATTGTTCGATTTCCGAATGCTTACCGATCCAGTACCGGCGGTGGTTTTGGAAGTGCCGCCGCCGAACGGGGAGCCGCAGCTACTGCTCCCCTCGGCTTCGATCACGCTCGAAGCGCGGGCGGAAGATCGCATTTACGCGGTCAAGCGAATGTACTTGGAATACCGCCTCGGCGGGGATACCGCACCTTGGCAGGATTGGAATCTGAACGATCCATACCAACTGGCGGAAGCTCTGCCCGCACTGCTCGGCTCGGCGGTTCCCCCCCTCGATCCCCAGTTCAACACTCTCACGGGTGGCGGAACGTTCCCTTTGGCGCGATTCGCCGGTTCCGATGGTGCTGCCCCGGTTGCCGGGGATCGGTTGACGCTCCGCGTCGCCGCGTTCGATTTCGACGACGTCACCGCGATGAAGCCACCGGGCCGGAGCCGGGAGATGGAAATTCGCATCGTGAGCGCCGCGAATCTGGAAAGTGTGCTGCTGCGACAACTCGCGGCGATGCGACCGCCGGTGTTGAAATTGCGGGAAGATCAACGGCGCGCCCGCGAAGCGGTGGAGGAATTCGCCAAGTCTCCGACCCACGAGAGTTCGGCCAAGCTCGCCGCCACCGAGCGCGAGCAACAAGCCATTCGCAACAGCGTGGCCGACCCCCGAGATGGGATGAAATCCAAGGCGTTTCAACTCCTCGATTTGATTCGCAAGAACGGTTTGCCGAAATCGCCCACGACCGAACGGGTGGAGGCGGTGGCGGAGGAGTTGGCCAAACTCGGCGAGCAAACCTTGGAAAGTATTGAACCCCGCATCGCCGCGGCGCGACGGGCCGCCGAGAACGGGCAACCCGGATCGCCGGAAGTTTCCAAAGCAATCGAACAACAGCGCAACGCCGAAAAGGCGTTCGATAATATTCTCACCAAGCTCGAACAGTGGGGCGGCGCCGGCGAATCGCGGGCCGAAGCGATGGCTCTGCGCGAAGCGTTGAACAAGCTCACCGAAGAAGGTAAACGAGCGGCGGAGAAAGTGCCCCCGGGCAAGCCCGCGGAAGCTTTAACCCCCCAAGAAAAGGCGGCCTTGGCCGCACCCGCCGAGAAAATGAACCGGTTGGCCGAACGAATCGCCAACGCTCTTGGCAAAGCCGAGCGGCAAGCGGCCGAGAAGGAAGCTGCGGCAGCCAAGGCCCCCGGCACACCCGAAGAGGAGAACGCCGCGAAGGAAGCGAAAGCGCTCCGCGAGGCGATTCAACAGGCGGGCGGGCAACAATTGATCGAGGATGTGCGGAACGCGGCGAAGCAGTTGGGAAACAACTCCACGGCGAAGAGTGCCGAAGCCGCGCAGGCCGCCAAGGAGAAGCTGGATCGCTTCGCCGAAGCGTTGGGGGAAAAGAAGCCCGACATCGGCGATGCCTTGGAGAAGAAGAAAGCCGCCGCCGATGCCCTCGACAAGTTGGCCGAGGAACAGGATCAATTGGCGAAGAAGACCAAGGCCGCCGCGAACAATCCGGACGAATTGATGAAGCTCGCCCGAGAGCAGGAGGCGATCCGGAAAAAAGTGGAAGCGGCCGCCGAGAAGTTGGAACGGCTAGGCGAGAATACCGCAGCGGAGCAGTTGCGGAAATCGGCGGAGAAAATGGCCGCGGCCCAAGAAGCCTTGGAAGGGGGCATGCCCCCCGCCGACGAACAAAATCAGGCGTTGGATCGCCTCGAAGAGGCGGTGAATAAACTCGATACCGAACGCGAAAAGAATGAAGCCACGCTCGCTAAGGAGAAAGCCGAGGAATTCGCGGCGCAGTTGAAAGCGATCCGCGAGAAGTTCGTTGCGGCGGATGCGGAAGCCGCGAGGTTGCAAGCCGAGGTTCTCAAGCAGATGGGTTGGGATCGCGGCAAGCTCGCCAGCCTCGGCGATATGGATGAACGCATCGGAACAGTCGCTGGGGAACTGCGAAAGTTCGCCGAGAAGAACTTCGAGCCGTTACCAGTATTCAAACAACTGGCAGAGCAATCGGTAGAATCGGCGGAGCGCTCGGCCAAGCGTTTCGCCGAGCGCAAACTCGATGCGCTCGACGCTATCGGCGAAACCCACGATGCTAAGTTGGAGGCGATTGCGGACGATCGCTCCCGACGGCCGTTGAAAACCGCGATCCGCCGCATCGATCACATTCTCGAAGCCTTGAAAGAGGATGCGAAGAAGGAGCAGCCCAAAGCGGAGCCGCCGATGCCCGCGATGCCCCCCGAAGGGGAGCCGATGCCCAAACCGATGGGCGAACAACCGGCACCCCCCACGGCGCAGATCAAGGCATTGCGTGCCCTCCAAGTGGAACTGAACGAGCGTACCGCCGCGTTCGCCAAGGCCCACCCGGATAGAATGAAGTTGAACGAGTCCGACCGCGAAGAGTTGGAAGAACTCGAACGTTCCCAACGCGAAGTGGCCGAACTGTTCCAAAAGTTGGCCCCGGCATTCCAAATGAAGCCCGCCCCGGAGATCCCCTGATGCGCGGCTTGTTCTTTTCACTCTGCTTCGCATCCCCGGTGTTCGCCGGGGTTGTCGCACCGGTTCCGCGCGGGATCGACTTTCAAAAATTGAAAGACGAAGACCCGAACGCTGCCAAGCCCAACAACAACGACGAAGATCCGGCGGCAATCCTCGAACGCATCGCCAAGAATGCCGGGGGCATCGGCGACCGTTTGAAGGAGAAAGACACCGGTTCGACTACGCGGGAACAACAGGAACAATTGTTGAAAGACATCGATAAACTGCTGAAGCCGCCACCCCCGATGGATGGCGGCGGCGGCGGTTCCAGTTCGAATCCTCCACCGCCGATGGGCGGAGGGAAAAGTGGCGATGGGATGCCCCCACCGATGGGGGGCGGATCGGGGACGGGGAACAAGCCGAGGCCGCAACGCACCGGTAGCCGAGCGGAACCGATGGCGGGCACCCCGAAGCCGATGACCGGCATGGGTCAACCCGCGATGGCGGAACCGAAGACCGGCCCGGCGAACACTGCGGAAAATCCGATGGGGAAGGCAGGTGGCAACTCCGCATTGCCCCTCGAAGATCCGTTCACCAAGCAGATTTGGGGGCACCTCCCGGAACGCCTGCGACAACAGGCTTCGCAATACTACCGCGAACAATACATGCCGAAGTACGGGGAACTATTGAAGCAGTATTATTCCAACCTCGCCGAGCGCGAGAAGAAGTAACCGATTTTCGCGGCGACCGCAGGGAGCCGCCTTCGAACCGGATCCCCATTCTGAAAGGCTCGATCTTGATGGCTCTCTTCGGTCGCCGCGAATTTTTCCGAAGTGCCGCTCTCGCCGGGTGCGGCGGGGGCCTCGCGTTGCTCGGCCGCGCCCAAGACGCCGCTCCCAACGAAGACTTCGTCAGTAAAGATGCCCAAACCGCCATCGAGAATTCCCTCGAATTCTTGGGAAAAGCGCAAGCCGCGGACGGTTCCTACGGCGATCGCAACGGCTCCGGCAACGTCGCGGTTTCGGCGCTCGCGGGGTTGGCCTTTCTCGCGGCGGGGCACCAACCGGGTCGCGGTCGCTACGGTCGCAACGTCGCTCGCATCACCGATTACCTCGTCGCTCGCGGCAGAGCTGGGAAGAGCGGTTACCTTCAAAATGCCGATCCTTTTCTCTCGCACAGCGCCATGTATCAGCACGGCTTCGGGGCGTTGTTCCTCTCCGAAGTCCACGGCACTTTCCCCGACCCGGAACGCCAAGCGAAGGTGCGCGACATGCTCGAAAAGGCGATTCTCCTCACGGTGAAATCCCAGAACCGCGAAGGGGGTTGGCGCTACGAACCGCAGCCCGCCAATGCCGACGTTTCGGTCACGGTCGCACAACTGATGGCGCTACGGGCCGCGAAAAACGCGGGCATCTACGTGGATAAAGCGGCGGTCGATAAGTGCGTGGATTACATCAAAGGTTGCCGCATGGCCGATGGTGGCTTCTGCTACATGAAGGATCAACGGCAAACCGGGTCGCAGTTCCCCCGCTCGGCCGCCGCAGTCGTCGGCTTGTACAGCGCCGGAATCTACGAAGGCGAGTACATCGAAAAAGGGTTGAAATACTTGATGCGATACCTGCCGGTCGGAGCGAAGAACCAATTCGATATGCGGCAGGATCATTACTTTTACGGGCACTATTACGCGGCCCTCGCCATGTGGACGGCCGGCGGAAATTTTTGGGCCGAATGGTTCCCCGCGATCCGCAACGAGTTGCTCACCAAGCGGAACAACCAAGGCGTGTGGGACGATTTCTACGGCAACTCGTACGCCACTTCCATGGCCGCGATCATCCTGCAACTCCCGAACAATTACCTTCCCATCATGCAGAAGTAAGCGTGCCTCCATTTTGTAGGGTGAGCACTGCCCACCGCGACAGTATTTCCAAGGGGTGGGCAGTGCCCACCCTACAAGCAGGAGCCGATTAATGCCCGCCGATGTGATCGCCTTCGGCGAAGTGATGGTGCGCCTCGCACCGCCACACTTCCAACGCCTCGAACAGGCCCGTTCGCTCGATCTCGAAATCGGCGGGGCCGAACTCAACACCGGTGTCGGCCTTGCGCGATTGGGGCGCAAGGTGGAATGGGTTTCGGCGTTGCCACAGAACCCGATGGGGCAACTCGTGGCCAATCGCGTCCGCGAAGCAGGCGTTGGCATCGAGCATGTGCAGTTCGCATCCGATGGGCGTTTGGGACTCTATTTCTTGGAATTCGGCGCTTCCCCGCGGGCCAGTTCGATCCTGTACGATCGCAAAGATTCGTGCATCGCCCTCGCCGCACCGGGGGCTTTCGATTGGGCGAAGATTCTGAAAGGCGTTCGTTGGTTGCATGTTACGGGGATTACCGCGGCACTCGGTGCGAACGCCGCGGCGAACGTCGCGGATGCCCTCCGCACGGCCCGCAATTCGGGTGTCGGTACGAGCATCGACCTCAACTACCGCAGTAAACTCTGGGCCCACGCCGAAGCCGGGCGGGTGATGGCGGGGTTGCTTCCCGATTGCGATTTGCTCATCGCCAGCGAGGGCGATGCCGATTTGCTCTTCGGCATTCGCGGGGCGAACTTCGCCGAGATCGCCAAGCAGTTCCAAGAACGTTTCGGTATAAAGCATATCGTTGGGGTGAAGCGAGAAACCCCGTTGGTGTGGCGGAACCGCTTCGGGGCCGTGGGGTATTCCCAAGGGGAGTTCCGCGAAACGCCTTGGTACGATGTGGAAATCGTCGATCGCCTCGGTGCCGGGGATGCGATGGCCTCGGGTTTGATTCACGGATTGCTCGATGGCGATTTCACCAAGGGGTTGGAATACGGAGCCGCCATGGGTGCGATCGCGCATACCATCCCAGGCGATTTGCCGTGGATGAATGCGGAGGAAATCGAAGCGGTGCTCGCCGGGCAAGGGTTGAGGATTCGGCGGTGAGGGTTCAAATCAGCTTTCCAATTTGCACGCCGAGCCAAACGCCCATTAAGCCCGCGATCACGGAGCCTTGGGCGTAAGCCGCGGCTTCCACCCACCGACCCGATTCCAGCAAGTTCAAAGCCTCCAAGCTGAAGGTACTGAACGTGGTGAAGCCGCCGCAGAATCCGGCACCGAGCAGCAAGAGCATCGCAGGGCGATCACGGGCCGCGACGAACAAGATTCCGAGCAACAACGATCCGACGACGTTGATGCCGAACGTGGCCCACGGGAAGGACGATTGCTTTTGGAACCAATGGTAGATCAACACGCGGCAGGCTGCGCCGATCCCCCCGCCGAATGCGGCAGTCGCCAATTTGAACTCCAGTTCCAAAACCATACGTGGCTCCGATCGTGGGATCTTGAGGCGAGCGGGCGCTATTATCTTACCCTTCCTCCCGCTGGGGAGAGGGTCGCTTCGAGCGCAGCGAGATGCGGGGAAATGGGCTTTGGAACCAATCAAAACCCCTTTACCCGTCCCGGTCGGATTTCCACCCTCTCGCCGCTGGGGAGTGGGACGTCCCGCTACTGCTGATCGCGTTTTCATCCGCGTTGATCGGCGGCGGATTCCAATATTACGATCGTGCCAGTGCCGCCATCGACCTTGATCCGCTGGCCGGTTTTCAACTGTTCAACAATTCCCGGTAGCCCGGCCACGGCTGGCAGGCCGAATTCGCGGGCGATAATGGCACCGTGGGAAAGCACCCCACCGGTTTCCATCACGAGGGCTTTCGCTTGAGCGAACAGCGGCACCCACGCCGGATCGGTACTCGGGCACACCAATACGAACGGCTCGTCGGGGGCTTCCGCCGGTTCGGTCAGCACCAAGGCCAATCCTTCCGCAACCCCGGCGGACAAAGGAATTCCTTGGAAGGTCGTCGCACCGATGGGCGGCGGAACGTGGCGCCCGATGGCATCGAAATCGTCGGCGAAGAGTACCGTTGGCAGCTCAAGCGAAAGTTCGATGGCCCGGCGTTTCTTGCGTGCAGAGATCGTAGAAGAGAAGTCCTTCCCGGCAACAAGTTCCGCCAGTTCACTGCGATGCAAGAAAAACAATCCGCCATTCAGCCGATGTCGGGTATCGAGTTCGACGAGCGCGCGGCGAATCACCGCGTAGCACATGAGCAGGTAATGCTTGCCCGCTTCCCGCAAGCCGATGTATGTTCGCAGGTGATTCAGCCATTTCTGTTGCGTTGCATCCAGCGAGCGGGGGGCGTGAACCCCCTGTTTCGGCGAACCAACAGGGGGCTGACGCCCCCCGCTCGCCTGCTTCAACTTACGCATGGCTTCGGCATCTTCGCTCCAACGCGGGGCTGAAAGTTCCATCTCGTTACGGCCGCGGTGGCCGAAACGTTCGATGAACGCGGCTTCGCTCATCACCCCTTCGGAGAGTTGGCGGAGGCCGAGTGATAGGTTCGCTTCGTCCGGCGGGGCGGCCCCCTGCGACAACTCGGCGACTGTGAACTTCGCCTTCTCTACGCCCAGCTTCGGCGTCAACAATTGGACAAGCGTATCCCAAGCGAGCTTCGCCAACACCGTCGGTTTCAGGCTTTCGCGGGCGAATTGTACGAGCGTGTTCTCGATCAAAAGATCGAGTTGATTCAACACTGTTTGGTTGTCGAGCTTCGACCAATCTTGCCGGAGTGCCGCCATGGCTTCCCGCTCGCAGGCCGGGGCGATCTCCTTCGTAAACCTGTCCCCGAACGTTTCGATCAATTTCCGCGGCACGCTCGCCATTTTCATCATGCGCAGGATCGTGCCGGGCAAACCGAAGATCCCATTCTTCCAAGGTTTCAGCACCGGTTGCGGATCGAGCGCCTTGCGAGGGTCACTCTTGAAATCTGCAATCGGATATTCCAACGGCGGCTTGCGGAACTGCATCCGGGGAAGCCGAGAAAGATTGAGCATCGGTCGCCCGACGATCAGATCGTAGGCCGATTGCGAACCGAGCAAAGGATCGGGATCGGCCCCGAGATCGCGGTTCAACATTCCGAAGCCGCCGTCCTGCGCGAGCAACCGTTGCAGGATGTCCCACGTCAGCGGCGTCGGTTTGGGTAGTACCTCGCTGAGGTTGTCCCTCACCCAGCATTCGCCCCTCCCGACCAATCCGACGATAATCTCCGCTCGAACGCCGTCGCGTTCCGCCGCGGTGGACGTGGTAATCGGTCGGGCTTGCAGGAGATAGAGGTTCCCCTCAGCGATGGCCCACTCGATATCCCGCGGCGAACCGTAGAAGGCTTCGATCTTGCGGCACAGTTCCGCGAGTTCCGCGAGTTCCGCATCGTTCAAACAGAGTTGCGATTGCAATTCCACTGCAACTGGTGTTTCTCCTGCTGCATCGATCCGGACGGTCTTATGCCCCACATGCCGATCGAACACAACACCATCGCTGAAACGCACGGAGAACCGATCCGGTGTGACGCGGCCGCTCACCACGACTTCACCCAAGCCCCACGCCGCCTCGATGGCAATGCGCTCGCCCGCGGCATCGTTGGGATCGTGTGTGAATGCCACGCCGGCGACATCCGCAGAAACGAGTTGCTGAACCACCACGGCCATGGCGGGGTTGTCGCCGAGGCCTTGTTGTTTTCGATAGGCTTTTGCACGCTCCGTGTTCAGCGATGCCCAGCAGGTTTGAACCGCTTCCAACAATGCTGGTATCCCGCGAACGCCTAGGATCGTGGTCATCTGCCCGGCGAAGCTCGTATCGGCTCCGTCCTCGCCGAGGGCCGATGATCGCACGGCGACGATGCCACCGCCGAGTTTGGAGTACGCCGATTCGAGCGAAGATTGAAATGACTCCGGCCACGGCTTGCCGTGGATCGACCGGTACGCTTCCGCCGTGACAACGAACCCCGGCGGCACGGGCAATCCCACCGCGAGCATTCGGGCCAACTCGAAGCCTTTGCCTCCGACTTGGTCGGCATCGGATTCTGCGATTTCGTCGAACCAAAGGATGTCGGGCATCCGTCACTTCCGTTTCTTCAACACGCCACCCTCTTCGAGGATGAACCACAACTGTTCCCACACGGCTTCGGGGGGAAGCGTATTCAAGCCGTGGGTGGCCCATGCGTTCGCGGCGGATGCCAGGCAGGCGATACCATCTTGCCGAACGGAATCGTCTCCGACAGCTTTCGCCGGGGAACTCGGTTTTGCGGAGTTGGATGCGGGCGATGGTGCATTCTTCTTCGATTGGCCATCCAAGGCGATGTTGCAAAGTTCGTCCGCCCGTTTGTTCTGTTCCCGGCGGACGTGGCTGAGCGTGACGTTTTCCAACTTTCGCCTCAATGCACTCGCTTCAGTGTACAGCGCCCGCAGATCCTCGTTCTTCACCTTGTATTCGCCGTTCATTTGTTTGACGAGCAGTTCGCTATCGCTGAACACGCTCAACCGGGGCACGCCGAGTTCGACGGCCTTTTCCAACGCGGCAACCAAGGCGGTGTATTCGGCGACGTTGTTCGTGGTGTTGCCCAGCGTTTCGGCGTGTTCGACATCCGGCAGCCCGGGGCGCTTCAGCACGAACGCGATCGCTGCGGGGCCCGGGTTGCCCCGTGAGGCACCATCAATGTGAACCGTGGCCGGAGAATCGTTCATGCCCGCCGCCCGTATGTTGAAGAGAAGACGCGAGAAAATCTTACCGCTGGGGCGGGGGCTGGCACCCCCGAAAGCGCGATGAGCGAGAGTTGGCTATTGATCGAAACCTCGGCGACGCCCCGTTTGGGCGTCAGCGCGGGTGGGATCGTTGTCGGATCGCAAGAACTCGGCAGCGGCCGTCAGCACAATCGGGCGTTGATTCCAACGATAGAAGAATTGATGCATGGAGCCGGGCTGAAGTTCGCCGAACTGGCCGGCATTCGAGTGGGGATCGGCCCCGGCAGCTACACCGGTTTGCGGATCGGCATCACCGCGGCGAAGGCCTTGGCGTACGCCTTAGAGAAACCGTTGGTCGCGGTGCCCAGCTACGCCATCATTGCCAATCGTTCTCCCCTCGAGTACGCGCGGGTCGATATCCTGGGCGATGCGCTCAACCGTACTATCTACCTTCAAAGATTCGGCCCCGTGAATGAAGCCACGGGCTTGCGAATGGCACTGGATGAAGTTCACATCGAAGGGATCGGAACGTACATCGCCAGCCGCGATGGGGAAACGTGGATCGGCGGGCCGGGAGCAACGACATTCTCGGGCGAGCTTCCCAGTGACCGATGCTTGCCAATGGAAATACGTTCGCCCGACATGCCCACGATGGAGCGGGTCGGGCGAACGTTGAACTCTTTGAATCGAATGGAATTGCTGGCCTTGGAACCCCTCTACCTCCGCGGAAGCTCGGCGGAGGAGAAGGCCAAGGCCGGTTGAATTACTGCTTCGCCATCGGCCTCGGTTCGTTCATTTGTTCGACCTTCGGCGTGCCGGGCGGGATCACCGTCGGCTGGGGGAGAAGAACGGAATCGTGGGGAACCGCAGCGCCGTAGCCGCTGCCGCCCATCGAATAAACCGGGGCGCCCGACATCGCTTGCGGAGCGAACGAGACCGCCGCGCCGGGGGTCGAACAACTGCTGCAACCTGGGGCACCGTACCCGTAGGCGGGGCCTGCAGAAATCGGTACCATTGCCCCGGCGCCGTAATACAGCGGCCGGGGCAAGAGTGGTGTGCGAACCAAGGGGCTGAAGGGTACTGCGGGCGGGGCGCAGGCACCGCAACGCAACCGGGGGAATACATACGCCCGTTGGGTGCAGCATCCGGTGGCGATTTGCGAAACGAGTACGACCAAGCCCAGAAGTAAAAAGCGACGCGACATACAAAGCTCCCAATCCTGAGAGAAACGCGGCAATCGTGCCGCGGCCGATCCATCAGAGTGTTGGGGGAATCCTTCCCACCGGCCAGAGCGAGGAACATCGCACCACGGCCTGTGGGAGTATGCGCGGTTTGCGAAGCGGTGCAACCCGTGGGAAGTGGGAATCCTTCCGTAAGTGGTTGAAGCTAACGAAACCTTCCCGCTTGGGGAAAGATTATGGGTTGCAAGTTTTGCATTCCGCCGCCGGGCGCTCACTTTGGCACTGCTTGCTCCTGCAACCGACCACCGAGATCATTGCCAAAATCGCAAGTAAACCGATCCAATTGTGCGTGCGGAACATGAGGGTACTCGAAATCCTCCGGAGCCGGCATCCAGCCCCGTTTGCGTGGAACGGGTGATAACCATTCTGCCGATTCATCCGGGGAATACTGAAAATTAGGGCGTTCCTGCGGAGCGTTCAATTGAAGTTGCGAAGAATCTCATTTCTGAACGGGGAGAAACGCACGGTCGTGCGGAATGGCGAAACCATGCCGGTTGAGAAGTTGATAGCATTCGATCAAACGGTTTCTTCATCGTCCTTTGCTGGGAGTTCCACTTTGGGGAGCGGCGGCAGACCCAACATCTCCCGGGAAGCCAGCACGCGATTCATCAGGTAGATGCGCGTCGGCAGTTGTTTCTCCAACACTTCTAACGGTACTTTCTCCGGTTCGCTGAGTGCCACGGAAATCTTCCGGCGGAAATCCATCTTCTTGTTCTTGGTCGGCGGGCCATCGAAATAGGAAGTGAAGCTGCCCCACGCCCCTTCGATCCAACACGAGACTACCGGCGTATCCGGGCGATCGCGCAGGATCATGTGAACGCCTTGACCGAAGCGTTTCAACGGCACATCCGCTTTGCGCCGCAACGCCCCCTCGGGGAAGATCACCACCACTTCACCGCGATCGAGTGCCGCGATGGCCAGTTGCAATTCGGGGGCTTCCCGCCGCATTTTCACATCCGGCACGACGATCACTTTGAACACATACTTCAACAGCGGCCGGAGAAACCAGATGTTGTAGAACTTGGACGTCATCATCGGCGTGATCGGCCGCGGCAGCACCTTGGCGAGAAACACCGGATCGACCCAAGAGGAATGGTTCGCCACGATCAGCAGCGGCCCCGCCGGGGGAAGCTGGTAAGCAGTGCGACCTGTTCTGCGGACTGAGTAAAGCAACCAGACGATTGGTTCGAGCGCGAGTTCGATGGCTTGGCGGTGGAAGAAGATTAGACAAAGCGTGAATAGGGCAACGGACTGATAGATGCCGAGGAGCAATGCCTCGTCCACATAACGCATCCCGGGGATATAGAACAGGGCCACTACGAAAGCCAGCAGGAACCAGTTGACATTGAAACGCATTTTGGCAGGTGCGAAACAGTTGTAGCGAGGCATCCACATCTGGTACTGGTTCACCCAACCGAACGCTCCGGCAGCCAACCCGATTCCGAAGATGGCGGCACAGTTGTCCGGATGTTTTCGATGATCCACGTCATTCCAAATGAACGCGATTGAACAGAGCAGCGAACCGAAAACCATGAAACCCAGTGCCCGCGACTTGGGAATAAAGCCGACGAGCCGTACCGCCGCCAAAATTACGACTCCGAGCAAGAGGAACTCGTTTTTCAGATCGGTGGCAACAACGTACAACGCCAAACAAATGATGAACGAAACCGATGCAAGAAAGGGTTTCCATAGGCTGCGGATGAGAGCGTTATTCATTCGCCCATT
>Ga0105044_10007196_pt1 | contig 15323 bp, 9 predicted proteins | sample MAT01_FD_78092 | JGI IMG/M metagenome (GOLD analysis project Ga0105044, IMG submission 78092) | Freshwater microbial communities from Lake Fryxell liftoff mats and glacier meltwater in Antarctica - MAT-01 | ecosystem: Environmental > Aquatic > Freshwater > Ice > Liftoff microbial mat | place... | reverse complement strand
TGTGGACCGCTCTATATAACTGTAAACGAAGACAAGAACGGGCTTTTCGAACTGTTTACAACAATGGGTAAAGCCGGTGGTTGTGCGGCATCACAGAGTGAGGCAATCGGCCGTATGGTTTCCCTGGCCTGGCGCAGCGGTGTTCAGGCACGACAGGTTGTTAAACAGCTTCTGGGTATCTCCTGCCATTGTCCATCCGGCTTTGGAGACAATCGCGTAACTTCTTGTGCTGACGCTGTTGCCAAGGCAATCCAGGCACACATGCTTGCCGGCGGTTATGATACTTGTACAGAAGTTGCCCGCCAGGAAAGGGGCGCCTGTCCAGAATGCGGCGGTATTGTAGAGCATGAAGGCGGTTGTTCAGTATGCCACGTCTGTGGTTATTCAGAGTGCGCTTAGAACTTGACATTAATATACCTGAATCGTTCTAATCCCCCGCTGTATGTAGCCCCTCCACCCAGCGGGGGGGTCTAGACCGGAGTCAAGAAAAGTTGCACAACTTGGAGAAATTACATTCTTCTCGTTATGCTAACTCAACAAATTCTGCTCTCAAGTTCATAGTACTCACCTCTTGCCAAGGCATGGTTGTCTCCTTTCAAAAGAATCCATGCCTTATAATAAGTGTTACCTATGTCCTTGAACAGTTGTTACCCATGTCCCCAGTCTATACAAAGGGAAGGGGTGGGTGGGGATGGGGTAGATGTTGGAATTTCAGTAAGTTACAAAAAAATAACCCATCCCCATCCTAACCTTCCCCTTGAAGGGGAAGGGACTAAAAGTCAAAGTTTGCGCTTATGCCCTTGAAGGGAGAGGGGATTGATGGGTGGGTGAAGTTACAACGAAGGACTAACGTTACACCGGAATAAATTCTTCTTTGGAGTTGATCCGCTCCAGAGCAGCAACAATAAGTTTGGCTGCATTTTCCAGGTCACCCAGCGAAACGGTCTCGATCGGAGTGTGCATGTAACGCAGAGGTATCTTAACAAGTGCCGTTGCAACTCCGCCACGCGAGATCTGCATCACATTTGCGTCGGTGCCGGTAGCACGTGGGTTGGCTGTAAACTGAATATCTATTTTTTCGTCTTTAGCAGTTGAACTAAACAGCTCAAACAGATGGGGATTGATATTGGCTCCACGGGTCAGAATCGGACCCTTTCCCAATCCGACTTCACCGTTATGTTTCTTGTCTACGTCAGGTTGGTCAGTGGCAAAATCCACTTCAACGCAGATTCCCACGTCAGGATTAACGGTGTAACTGCTGGTAGTTCCGCCGCGCAGACCAATCTCTTCCTGGACGGAAGAAACACCAAACAGATCAATATTCAGCTTTTTACCATTGGCCTTTACCAGACGCAAAACTTCGGCAACAACAAAACAGCCGGCCTTGTCATCAAAACCGCGTGAAGAGACACGATCACCATGCAGCCGGGTAAAAGTGCTGTCAAAGGTAACGGCATCCCCCACCCTGACCAGTTTCTGGGCTTCTTTTTTGTCCTTTGCACCAATATCAATATACTGGGAGTCCAGCTTGACAACGGTTTCACGGTCTTTAGCGTCCATCAGGTGAATCGGTTTTTTACCGATTACGCCGACCAGCGGCCCATTGGTGGTATGTATATAAACCCGTTTACCTGGAGTCAGGTGGGCATCAACACCGCCAACAGCAGCAAAATAAAGAAATCCCTTGTCATCAAGATATTTAATCTGCAGTCCTATTTCATCCGTATGCCCAACAACCATAACACGTGGAAGATCCTTGCCTTTGCCATTTACACGGGCAAAAACATTGCCCATTACGTCGGTTGTCAGCTCATCACAATAAGGCGTTACATATTCACGAAAAACACGCTGGGCAGGTTGTTCATAACCGGATGGACTAGGTGCATCAAGCAGTTTTTCCAGAAACTTCAGTGATTCTTTTCTCATCAATTATCTACCTTTCAATATCTATTTGGTTTTTGCAGTATAAACACCATCCCAGTCTACAGTTGGTGGATTGGAAATATATTCTGAGCAACGCTCCAGATACATCCTCGAAGGCACATCTGTTTTTGATTGAACCAACTCATCAAAAATTATTTTTGCTTCAACAAATTGCTGGGCTCTATATTTAGCCAGCGCATTTTCAAAAACTGGCAGGATATCCAGATTATCAATCATCAGTTCTTACATGACAACAGGCACCGCCTAGCTTAACAACCGAAGCCCTCAGCTTTCCCTGGGCAAGATTAAATGAGCCGGATCGTTTACCTTTGCTGACCAGAAAACTGGTCACCTCAAAAACAGTATTATTGGCAAGGGTAAATTTACTCTTGTCTGACGAAGTCAGTTCCACCCAACCGTTAAAACCGGTTTTAATCCAGTTGCCTTCGCTGATTATGTAACCTTTTTTAGTGCAGCATATGGAATGTTGTTTTGTTATCGGAATTGAACCGTACCTTTAAGTCCGGTAATTTCGCCTACTGGAGCGGCAAAAACTAAAACCGGAAAGAATACGGTCAGAGTGAGAAATAACATGACTTTTTTCATGGATTGATCTCCAATTTTTCTCTGATCAGATGGCAATTGTGATTTTAACAGCAATTAATCCCGTGTCAAACGGAATCTCTTGTCAGTAGAGGTTTTAAGAGTATTTTCTTAAACTAAAAATAACTAAAATTCTGGTATATAGACTTCGAATTTCCACTTGTTAATTGTTATATATCTGATAATATTTCCACATTTCCATACCAATTTCAAAGGATTATGCCATGGATCAAGAACTGGACATAAGAGGTGCGGCGTGTCTGCATTAAATAGCTTACCTGGTCTATCATGTGTAGGGCTGATAAACAGATTACTGATCTTTTCCATGTTGTCTTTTTGCTACTCTTGCACTATTGCGAATGCAGAAGAAAACAAGCGGCTGAACTTTGATGCTGAGAGCATTATTAAATGGGAAAAAAAGAGCTTTAAAGGTGACACGCTATACAAAATTGTAACTGATGATGGTAAAAAAGTTATCCAGGCAAACAGTAACGGAACCGCATCAGGCCTGTTTCACAAGGTAAGACTTGATCCGGCCGGTTTTCGTTATCTTCGTTGGTCATGGAAAATTAAACATACCATCCCCAAAGGGTATGAAAACAGAAAAGATGGCGATGACTATGCCGCCAGAATATATGTTGTTTTTCCGGGCAAATTTGTGTGGCAAACAAAAGCAATCAATTATATCTGGGCAAACCATCTACCAAAAGGACAGGCCATACCAAACGCTTTTACATCCAATGCAATGATGTTGGCTATCGAATCAGGATCTGAACAGACCGGTAAGTGGATAATAGAAAAACGCGATATTTTAGCTGATTACAGAAGACTTTTTGGAACAGAGCCACAAAAAATTGAAGCAATAGCAATTATGACAGATACGGACAATACCGGAGATGAAGCAACAGCCTGGTATGGGGAGATATCAATTGCTTCTCAATAACCAATTCCATATCAAGGCCCTATCTTTGTTGGCTCGTCTTTGGCTCCTCAACGTACTGCTGTACACCTTCGTCGCCTCTGCCCTCGCCGCCTTGATATCATCCTTGATCTGGAATTGGTACAATACCAATGCTCACCTTGACTATAACACCACACAGAGAGTAATCTGTTTCGGTCAACTAGCAACTATTCAATTTCAGGAGAGATAAAAAATGCAAATGACGGACCTGACATGGAACACAGCACTTCTTTACCCTGCCACTGATTCTGTTGAACTTGAAGCTGATCTGAGTTCTTTTGAAGATTTGGCTGCTACTTTTCGTGATAAATATTTTGAAAAAATTTCTGAGCTTGATAGCACTGCAATCCTGACGGCTATTAAAGAATATGAGGCAATGCAACTCAGAATGTCCAAACCATTCTGCTATGCCCATTTGCTTTTTGCCGGAGACTCTTCCGATCAAGCCAATTTAGCACTTTCCATGCGCTGTTCCGAACTGGGCAGCCGCTTGTCGCAGCAGCTTCTGTTTTTCGATCTGGAACTGATGCACCTGGATGAGGTTCTTTTTGAATCGCTCTGCAACCTTCCTGCAGCAGCAAATTACGAACATTTCTTGCGCGGAATCCGTAAGTTTCGCCAATTCAGTCTGAAAGAGAATGAGGAAAGACTACTGACCCGCAAGGATTTGACCGGAATTCGGGCCTTTACCAAATTATTTGATGAGCTGTCTGCATCATTCAAATACAAAATGGAGCTTGATGGCAAGCTTCAGGATTTCACGGGTGAAGAGCTGCTGTCACTGTTGCATCATAACGACCCTGATGTGCGTTTCCGTGCCCAGACCACTTTTCTGGAACTTCATGCAGAGCATGGAATTGTCTTTAACTCCGTGTTCAACAATATGGCTCTGGATCATGGCCAGGAAATGGAGCTTCGCGGCTACCAAACACCTATTCAACCGACCAACATTGGCAATGAAATCCCTGACGAAGCGGTTGAACACCTGATGCAGGTAACTGAGGCCAATTATTGTCTGGCTCAGGATTATTTCCGACTTAAAGCCAAAATGCTGGGCATGGACAAAATACGTAACTGTGATGTTTACGCACCGATTGTTGAGAGTGAAAAAAAATACAGCTTTGGTGAAGCTAAAGAGATGGTAGTAGCATCTTATGGCAACTATGATATTGAATTCGGAAAAGTCGTAAATGATTTCTTCACTGAACGCCGGGTTGATGTTTTGCCAAGGCCAGGGAAATCAGGCGGAGCATTTGCCATGGGAGTTACACCGGAAACGCCGCCCTTCCTGTTACTTAACTACACCGGGACTCTTCGAGATCTGGCCACAATAGCGCACGAGGCGGGGCACGGACTCCACTTCGTACTATCTCAAAAACAGACTATGCTCAACTATCATGCCCCTCTCCCGCTGGCTGAAACCGCATCGGTTTTTGGCGAAATGCTGCTGACAAGAGAATTGCTGGACAAAGAAAGTGACCCTGTTGTTCGCAGATCACTGCTGTGTGCCAAAATTGAAGATATTATTGCTACTACTTTCCGTCAGACAGTTCTGACACGCTTTGAGCTGCGTCTTCACAATGAAAGAAATGATGGCTTACTTTCCAATGACAGAATTTCAGAAATCTGGCTGGAAGAGAACGGTAAACTGTTTGGGGACTCAGTTGAAATGATCCCGGCATACCGATGGGGTTGGAGTTACATCAGTCACTTTATCCATAGCCGTTTTTACTGCTACTCCTATACCTTTGCAGAACTTCTTGTGCTGGCACTTTTCCAGAAATACCGCGAAGAGGGTAATGACTTTAAACCTGGTTACCGGCAATTACTGGAATCCGGTGGAGCACTTTCTCCTGCTGAAACTGCCGGACTGGCAGGAATTGACATTACGGCAGCTGACTTCTGGCAAAAAGGATATGACTTCCTTAAAGAATTGATTGAAGAACTTAAAGCAACAATTTGATATGTAATATTAAAATTTAGCTTTAGACTTCTGCTTTAGGAGTGAACACTCACATGAATACCTGTCTTTCACCCAATCTTCTAAAAATCCTGCTAGTAGAAGATAGCGAGCACAACCTGCCTGCATTTATTCGTGCATTCAGCATAAATGGCTATGAAGTTGAAATTTCTCAAAGTGCCAGTGCAGAAGAGGCCCAGGAACTTTTAAGCTGCGAATTTATAAAATTTGATGCCCTGGTCACAAATTACAAACTGCCCGGCATGAACGGTCTGGAATTATTTACAAAGCTTCGCAATACAAACAATAACCTGCCCGTAATTTTACTCGTTGCATTCGGGTCTGAAGAATTTGCAGTAGAAGCTCTCAAAGCTGGTGTAAATGACTATATCATCAAGGACCGTGACCAGAAATATTTGAAGTTACTACCTTTTGTTGTGTCTAGTGTTATAAAGGACCTTACTGATAAACAGTCACGGATAAACATCGAAAGTGCTATCAGGGATTCAGAAAAGAAACTGTCCGATATTCTCAATTTTCTGCCGGACATTACTTATGCTGTAGACAATCAGGGTAAAATCATTCTCTGGAACCATGCAGCAGAAAACTTTACCGGCATCAAGGCCAGTGAAATACTAGGCAAACAGTATTCAGACTACCTAACCGCCCTCTACGGTGAAGGCCCTCCTCCTCTTATGGAAATGGCGCTTGCACCCTCACCTGAAAAAGAAAAACAATTCCCAGCCATCAAAAAAGAGCGCGACTTTGTCTTTTGCGAAAACCTTACTCTTGGAGGCAAAAACGATAATGTCTATGTATCCGCAAAAGCCGCGCCGCTTTATGGTCCTAATGGCAAAATAACCGGAGCCATTGAATCAATCAGAAATATTACAGATCAAAAAAACACACTGGATGCTCTGCGTTTGATGCAGTATTCAGTTGATCAGGCTTCTGAAATGATCATGTGGGGCAATAGTGAGGGTCAGTTTACCTATGTAAACAAGAAAACCTGCGATACGCTTGGCTACACAAAAGAAGAATTGTTGAACAAAGTAATCTGGGACGTGGATGAGGAGTATTCTTACGAATATTTCAAGAAATATTGGATAAAGATGGGACAGATAGACCAGGACCGATTCGAAACTGTCTACTGGCGAAAGGATGGCAGCAGATTCCCCGTAGATATATCCGTAAGCCAGGGAGTTTTTGAGGGAAATAAACTTAATTTTTCATTTGCGAGAGATATATCGGAACGCAAACAGATGGAAGAAGACCTACAAAAAGCCAACGAGGAACTGGAAGTGAGAGTAAACGAACGAACAGAAGAACTTGCCATGACTATCAATATGCTGCAAGAAGCTGTCACCATGCTGCAGAAGGAAATCTCTGAACGGATCAAATCCGAAGAGGCTCTTATGCAGAGCCAGGAAGCTCTCAGCAACTCCTCCAAAGAGATGTATGACCTTTACAATCATGCGCCTTGCGGCTACCACTCTCTGGATGCCAACGGATCTATTGTTCGCATTAATGATACTGAGTTAAATTGGCTAGGCTACAGTAGAGATGAAATTGTTGGTGTTAAAAAATTTACAGACCTGATTACACAAGAAGGTATCGGTATTTTTAACGAAACCTTCCCAAAACTTAAAATTGAGGGTTCAGTAAATGACATTGAACAGGTTTTTGTACGTAAGGATGGTACTCTGCTACCGGTTGTGCTGAATGCTACAGCAATTTATGATAATAATGGCAAATATCTGATGAGTCGTTCAACAGTATTTGACATGACGGAACTTAAGCAGACCGAAGAAAAACTCCGTCAAAAAGATCGCATGATGATGCAACAAAGTCGCCAGGCCGCCATGGGAGAGATGATTGGGAATATTGCCCATCAATGGAGGCAACCACTCAATACTCTTGGACTGCTGATTCAACAGCTTCCATGTTTCTATGACACACCTGATTTCACCAGGGAGTTTATTAATTCAAACACCGATGAAAGCATGAAGTTGATTGAACATATGTCTCAGACTATCGACGATTTTAGAAACTTTTTCAGACCGGACAGGGAAAAAACGAGTTTCGATATTAAAAAACTGATTTTGAAAACCATCTCACTGATTGAAGCAAGTTTTATCTCTCAAAACATCTCTATTACCAAAAAACTGGAAGATGAACTTTTTGTATCGGGCTATCCAAACGAATTTTCACAGGTATTGCTGACCATTCTTAATAATGCCAGAGAAGCTTTTGCCGGAAGAAAGACCAAGAAAGCCGGAGTAACAATAAAGTCCTTCAGAGAGGGTGATCGGGTAGTTGTAACCGTAAGTGATAATGCGGGTGGGATTCTGGAACAAAATATAGACAAGATTTTTGAGCCATACTTCACAACTAAAGGCTCAGGTGGTGGAACTGGTATCGGCCTTTATATGTCGAAAACCATAATACAAAACAATATGAACGGATCATTAACTGCCAGGAATACTGACAAAGGGGCTGAATTCAGAATTGAGATTTAGTCTGTTTCAGCTAAACGCCTTCACGTCGTCTCTGTTAGCGGCTTTAACCTCATTAAAACTTACCAGATGCGGCGTTATCTACAAGCCATATAGAAGGTTTGATGAGTTGGGCAGGCAGTTTTAAGGGGTTGTAAGGGCCGTTCTGAACTTCGTTCAACACAGATGCCTTGTTTTTCCCACTCACCAGAAAAAGTGTTTTTGCAGCCAAATTGATTATTGATGGCGTCAAACTGATTCGACAAATATCCTCTCCAGCTTTTCTGGTGACAACAACATATCGATCCTCTGGATAATCTACTTTGCCAGGAAAGAGAGAGGCGGTATGTCCATCTTCACCCAAACCGAGAAAAACAAGGTCAAAAACCGGTGTGCCAGTGTGGAAAAAGTTAAGCAGCGTTGATCCATAGTCATCAGCTGCCTCGGATGGCTTCAGCTCTGATTCAATAATGTAAACATGATCTTCAGAGATCGGAATTTTATTAATTAATATTTTATGCGCAGTAAATGCATTATTGCGGGGATCATTAAAAGGAACACAGCGCTCATCACCCCAGAAAAAATACACATTTTCCCAAGGAATGGCAGAACGGTAAGGTTCTTGCGACAAAAGCTCATAAGTGCGACCAGGGGTTTCACCTCCAGCCAGCAAAACGGTAAAATAGCCTTTTAGATTAACCGCTTTTACCGCTTCTTCAGCAAAAATTTCTGCTGCTGCTTTACTGAGTGCATCAATATCATCATAAATGCGAATCAATTGAGCACCTCAGTAACAGAAGGCTGAATCCAGCGATGCCCTTCCCTTGCAATCATCAGATCAGCAGTTTCGGGGCCCCAGCTACCAGCCTGGTAATCAGGAAAATCTGCAGGCGGCAGTGCTTCCCATGCCTCCAGAATAGGAGCTACCAATCCCCAGGCACATTCCACCTGATCGGCTCGCATGAACAGGGTTGCATCACCACGGATAATATCCAGCAGCAAGGTTTCATAGGCATCAGGCGTGGCTGTTTTAAAGGCATCGCTATAACGGAACTGCATCTCTGCGGCACCCAGCAGAAGTTTGGTTCCAGGGTGCTTAACCTGAATCCGCGTTACGATACCCTCTTCCGGCTGAATCCTGATAATAATCCGATTGGGCTGCCAGCTTTCTACTGCGGCAGAAGGGAAAAACTGGTGCGGCGGCGAACGGAAAATGATCGACACTTCGGATGCTTTTACCGGCATCCTTTTTCCGGTACGCAGGTAAAAAGGAACTCCCTGCCAACGCCAGTTATCAATATTAAACATGAAGGCAGCAAAGGTTTCAGTAGATGAGTTTTCGGCAATATTCTTTTCTTCGCGATAACCGGGTACAGGTTTACCAGACACGACGCCTTTGCGATACTGGCCCCTAACGGCAATCTTATGAATATCTTCAGTACGAATCGGTCGTATGGCATGCAGAACATCCACTTTTTTATTGCGAATTTCATCGGCCTCAAAAGAAATCGGCGGTTCCATGGCAATCAGACAAAGAATCTGCAAAAGGTGATTTTGAACCATATCGCGTAAGACGCCGGCCTGGTCAAAATATTCTCCCCGAGATTCAACACCGACTGTTTCGGCAACCGTTATCTGGACGTGATCAATATAACGACGATCCCAGATCGGTTCAAACAGTGAATTGGCAAAACGGAAGGCAAGAATGTTCTGAACTGTTTCCTTGCCCAGATAATGATCGATGCGGTAGATCTGTGATTCATCAAAAATGCTGTCCAGAAACAGGTTCAGTTCCCTGGCTGTTGCCAGATCACGCCCAAACGGCTTTTCTATAACTATTCTGTCCAGTTTGCAGTTTTTGCAGACACCAAGTCTGACCATCATTCTGGCAGCCATTTCCATCATAGTGGGCGGTATGGCAAGATAATAAACCCGGTTGGCCCTGCACCCCCACTCTGCCTCTATGGCGTTCAATTGAAAATTTAGCTGAGTACCGGATTCTGGATCACCCATATCTTCAGAAACATAATAAATCTGATCTGCAAAATTTTGCCAGATATTACTGTCTGTCTTACCACGACGTGAAAACTGATCCACTCCCTCTCTCAAGTGCTGACGGAAGTTTTCATTTTCAACTTTTTTTCGTGCCGCACCGATAATTGCAAACTTTTCCGGCAGATGGCTATCCAGCAGCAAATTATAAAGCGCTGGCATCAACTTGCGCCAGGTCAAGTCGCCACCAGCACCAATGATTACAATGATTGTCGGTTCAAGCCTGGTTTTATTTATCATGCTAATTAACCTTTTCCATGTTTCTTCTCCTCATGACCGCCAAACTGGTAGCGCATGGCAGACAAAACCCTGTCAGCAAAATCCGACTCTCCACGGGAACTGAATCGCTGGTAAAGAGCAGTACTAAGGACCGGTGCCGGAACACCTTCTTCAATAGCGGCACTTATAGTCCAACGTCCTTCACCCGAGTCCGAGACATGGCCGGAGAAGCCATCAAGTTGCCTGTTATCACTGAATGCCCTGGCACTGAGATCCAGCAGCCAGGAGGAAACAACACTTCCCCGTCGCCAAAGTTCTGAAATATCAGCCAGATTTAAATCATATTGAAAATGTTCCGGGTTACGAAGCGGAGTTGTTTCAGCATCAGCTTCTCGAGTACTGCTGCCGCAGTTGGCATGCTGGAGGATATTGAACCCCTCTGCGTAAGCAGCCATCAGACCATATTCAATGCCATTATGTACCATTTTGACAAAATGTCCTGCTCCGTGTGGACCACAGTGCAGATAGCCTTTATCAGCAGTTGAAACGGCATCTTGCCTGCCTGGTGTTGGCTCTGCCGCCTGTTTTCCAGGAGAAAGCGCACTAAAAATCGGATCAAGATGTTGAACCGTTTTGGTATCTCCTCCAATCATCAGACAATAGCCTCTTTCACGCCCCCAGACACCGCCACTGGTACCCACATCCAGGTATTGAATACCCTTTTGATTCAGTTCGGTGCTCCTGCGAATATCGTCATGGTAATGGGAGTTACCGCCATCGACAATAATATCTCCACTAACGAGCAACGGAAGAATCTGTTCAATCATGCCGTCCACTGATGCCGCAGGTATCATCAGCCAGACAACACGCGGTGCGGCCAGCTTGGAAATGAACTCCGTCAGGGACAATGTTCCGGTTGCCCCTTCGGCTGCCAGAACATCAACAGCAGCAGCTCTGCGACCGTATACAACACACTCATGTCCCTTTGCAAGCAGACGACGAATCATATCGCCACCCATACGGCCTATTCCAATCATACCGATTTGCATATTATCTCTCCATTTCCCCTCCCGTCGAAGGAGGGAACTAATAAAGCAAAAGGCGGGAAAACCCGCCTTTCAATTCTAACACAATATCTTTGATGCAGCAGTAGCCGTTAAATCCAACTCTATCTGCTCACCGTCTTCCATTCGCTTGAAAATGGCCTTGCCGGATGCCACCTCATTCTCTCCAATGACGACACTGTAACGTGCCCTAAGTTTGTCAGCACGGCGCATCTGGCTTTTAAGGCTTTTACCCTCATAATCCAGCTCTACCCTGACACCCGACTGCTGAAGTTCAGTCATCAAAGTAAAAGCGTTGTTACGAACATCTGTTCCCAGAGTGGCTATAAAAAGATCCGGTCGTTTTGTAAAGTCACGTTCCTCTAATAAAAGTGCTACGCGTTCAACACCGATGGCAAAACCGATGCCCGGTATGGAGGGACCACCCAATTGAGAGATCAGACCATCATAACGGCCACCGGCGGCAACTGCTGACTGTGATCCAAGCAAACCGGTAACCAGCTCAAATGTGGTCCTGGTATAATAGTCCAAACCTCTGACCATGCGTGGGTTAATGTTGTAAAAAGTTCCGGTCAGTTCAAGATATTTTTTAACCGTTCCAAAATGGTCGTTACAACTACCACAGAGATGATCCAACATGGATGGAGCACCAGCAGTGGCCTCGGCGCAACCAGGCACTTTGCAGTCCAGTGTACGCAGTGGGTTGGTTTTAAACCTGCGTTTACAGTCTTCGCAAAGCAGGTCAAGGCGAACCTCCAAAAACTCCAGCAGTGCCTTACGATAATCCGGCCGGCAATCATGACAACCGAGAGAGTTAATCTGCAGTTTCGGTTCATCCAGACCGATCTTTTTGAAAAAAGCGCAAAGCATATTCAGTACCTGGGCATCAACCATCGGATCATTGACGCCGGTTACTTCGGCACCGATCTGGTGAAACTGGCGATAACGTCCCTTTTGAGGCCGCTCGTAACGGAACATCGGTCCCAGATAATAAAGCTTGCCGACCGGATCAGCTGCATAGAGCTTGTTTTCAATCAATGCCCTCATAACACCGGCCGTACCTTCCGGCCTGAGGGTGATACTGTTTTCACCTTTATCAACAAATGAATACATCTCTTTTTCAACGATATCAGTAGCATCGCCGATTGAACGGCAAAACAGTTCAGTCTTTTCCATGATCGGTACACGAATTTCTGAAAAACCGTTCAGCTCGAAAACCTGTCTTGCAGCCTGCTCAATATATTGCCATCTGCCGGTTTGATCAGGCAGAATATCGTTAAATCCTTTAATTGCCGTTATGGCCATACGACCCTCTTAAATGTTTTATAGTGGAAAAATGCGGATTTTCAGGAGGTTCTTATAAAGCGATTGACACAGTTTTTGCCCTTGCTCTTGCCGTCATACATCGCCTTATCAGCCATTTCAAGCAGATCATGCTTGGAAACCGTATCTTCCGGGCAGCAGGAATAGCCGATACTGCATGTCAAACGGATGCTGTATCCCTCTGACGCCAGAAAATGATTTGTTTCTACTCTTTTTCGAATACGTTCAGCGACAACCAGAGCCTCTTCAGGACGTGTTTCAACCAATACAATTGTATACTCATCACCACCGTAACGAATTACAACGTCCACGTCACGAACTGACTTTTTGAGCAGTGACCCCATTTCTTTCAACACTTTACTGCCAACCATATGGCCATAGGTGTCATTGACCTGCTTGAAGCAGTCCAAATCGAGGAAAATGATCGCCAAATGGGAAGTATAACGCTCTACACGTTTAAGCTCGCGCTCCAGAACAACTTCAAGATAGCGATTGTTGTACATTCCGCTCAGATCATCTACAAACAGCAGATCCTTGGCATGATTATACTTCTGTGCATTGTCAAAGGCCCTTACGGACTGCTCCAGAAGGAATATGACGTTTTTGCTCTTTGGTTCAAAATCCGGCAAAACTGTATCAACATCATTGAAAGCTGCAACCAGCCCGATCAAAGCACCTTTGTTGCGGACAAAGACCAGGTAAGCCTCGGTTACACCGGATTTAGATATTTCTAAATCAAACTCCTGTTGCTTTGCAAAAACTACCTTTTGAATCGTTTTGGACTTTTTCAGATCCTTGCCAAGAAATGGCAGTATCATATTATGCAAAATAAAAGCGGTCGAGTTGGACAGCCCCTTGACCTCTTTAAGCTCAAGTCCGTTTTCAGTTACAAACAGACCTATGCCACGGCTGACTCCGATTTCTCGTACAATGGCTTCCAGTGTGAGATGACAGATTCGCTCCAGATCAAGACAACCGGAGATGTTTTGGCTGGTTTGAAACAGATTAAGCATATTCTTGAGTTCCTCATTTTCATCAAGAATCCTGCGTTTTTCCAGGCATTGGGCAACTGAATGCAAAAACTCGTCTGAGTTTACCGGTTTAACCAGATAATCATGAACACCATGCTTGAGGGCATAGATGGCAGATTCCATATTGGCATTAAAAGTAACCATGATACCGTCATTTGTGGAATAACTTTACTTAACTTTGGAGTGAATATCAATCAAAACTATATCAGGCATGACCAGGTCCGTTATAACAAGACCGTACTGGTTGCCTGATAACATCGCAAGCCCTTCGGCTCCGTCAGAAGCGCAATCAACGTCATAGCCTTGAGACTTTAGCAGGCTAGAGAACATGTCCCTGAAAAACCGGTCATCTTCGACAATCAGAATTTTGTCCATAGTCGAAACAAGCCTCAACTAGAAATAGTTTACGATTCGGAAACGAAATAGTAGTTCTAAGTATTTACAGCATTTACAGCTACAGGTCAAACAGCATTATTCTTTACCATTTTTAACTTCATTTGAATTAGTGACAACTTCCCAGCTCTTTCCATCGCTTGACAGATCAATTGTACCATCATTATCAGTTCGGTATACACGTATACTTTGTTTTTCAAGCTGAGAAACCGTATCTTGAGAAGGCAGACCAAAACTGTTTCCCTTACCGGCTGAAATAAGTGCCACCTGCGGGTTTACACGTTCCAGGAATTCGGGCAGAGTTGAATATCGGCTGCCATGATGCCCGACCTTCAGTATGGTTGACTTGATATTCCGTTTTTCATTCAATATACGTTGTTCGGAGGCAAAACCAGCGTCTGCAGTAAATAGTACGTTTACCTCTCCATAGCTGATACTGAACACAAGAGACTCCTCATTCAGGTCAACATCAGCAGAAACAGTTGTTGTTTTTGAAGGTGAATGCACTGTCATCTGAACACCTTCAGCCAGTTTAAAGCTGTCACCCGCAGCCAATCGACGTATTGGTGTTTGCTTCTCTGCCAGGTTGCTGCGCAGCTGTTCATATTGCTTGCCATAACCACCAGATACAGGCTCCATGAATTCACCAACCGGAATCATTCTGGCCGTGTAAGGCAATCCTCCGATGTGATCAGGGTGACTGTGTGTCATAACCATTTTATCTATCCGCCTGATACGCATCTTAAAAAGTGCCGGCACAAGAAGACGTTCCCCAAAATCCCGACCATTATCATTCAGATATCCACCGCCATCAACCAGCATGGTCGTTCCATCAGGCATCCTCAATAATATTGATTCTCCTTGCCCTACACTGAGCATTGTAACATGCAGTTTTCCGTCTGAAACTTGAGGCATGGCCAGATGAACGGATATCGCCAATACGGGCAGCAGCAGACAGAGAGACTTTTTAATGCGGGTATTCACAACCAAAGTCAAAACTAACATTATCGCGAGAAACACCAGCATATCAAAACCGGTTATGCCATAAAAGCTGAACACTGGCATCTGTGCAAACAGCATAATCAGCCAATTTGAAATCAACACAATTTTGGCAGTAATCCATAACAGCAGATGGGCCACAACAGGAAACAGATAGACAAACGGCAAGGCACAGAAACCTGTCAACACCGCACCGTAACCTAACAAAGGCACAATTATAAAATTGGTGAATATTCCATTGATAGATACCTGGTTGAAATAGTACAGCACAGGTATCATTGTGGCGGCAATAGCAGCTAG
>Ga0105044_10007194_pt1 | contig 15325 bp, 11 predicted proteins | sample MAT01_FD_78092 | JGI IMG/M metagenome (GOLD analysis project Ga0105044, IMG submission 78092) | Freshwater microbial communities from Lake Fryxell liftoff mats and glacier meltwater in Antarctica - MAT-01 | ecosystem: Environmental > Aquatic > Freshwater > Ice > Liftoff microbial mat | place... | reverse complement strand
TCCCATAAAACGTAACGGACGCACCAATACGGGGAATTACAGCATCAACGTCTGTTAAATCTTCGCCGTTGTATATAACCCTTGGATTGTTGTGTTCGCCAATCAGCGAACAGCGCAAGTGGTCAATAACAATGGCCTCGTGGCCGCGCGCTTCTGCTGCTTCGCGAAGCCTCCGGGTAGAATATAATTTTGAATTTCGTGAGAGGATAACAATGCGCATAATTACTTCTTGCTTTGCAAGTAACTTTTTGAAACGTCAATTATAAACTTGCCCATCAGAAAACGTCGACCAAGCAACACAGAATAATTCATGGTAGAGCGATCCGTCAAAGTTACATCAGTAATGCGCTCCACATTGTGAAGCCTGATCTTTAATTTCACCACATACCTCGTCTGGAGCGTTCCGTTGGAACTTTTGACCCGACGCCGGATATATTTTTCAAACCGGACAACCGTTCGCGATCGCTTGAGAAAATAACAACACAACACTTTTTGACCACCCATTTGTTCCACCCAAATTTTGTCACAATGAGCCGAAGAGGATCTCGCACCGCTGTCTATTCGCGCAACGATATTTGCGCGATCCTGATCGGGAAATTCAATTTTTTCTTTTCTGCCAAGAATAAGTTTGTCCTGATAATTGGGATGTTGCATAGAAATTTATCCGGTCGGGGCCGTCAAAGATAGTGTTTTCGAAATGGGCTGTCGCTTTTTGAAATGAAGTATATTTGTCGCTTAAGCAAAATGACAGACCACATAGATCGGCTCATTATAAATGGTAAAACATTGTTGCCTGGCACATACACCCGGGTAAAAGCAAATATAGCCCGATTGCCTTCCGGCACCATCATCGATCTTCCCATATACGTATATCGCAGCGCGGAGCCAGGTCCGGTGGTATTGCTAAGCGGTGGGCTCCACGGTGATGAAATCAACGGGATCGAAATTGTAAGGCGCATGGTCGAAAAGGTGGTTTTCAATGATTTGCTGAAGGGCACCGTGATAGCCATCCCCGTAATGAATATTTACGGTTTTATCAATTTCAGCAGGCAGGTTCCCGATGGCAAGGACATCAACCGAAGTTTTCCAGGCAGCACCACCGGCTCCCTCGCTGCTTTGGTCGCTCATTTTCTGACACATAACATTCTCGACAAAATAGATCTTGGAATTGATTTCCACACAGGTGGTGCCTCACGGTACAATTTCCCTCAGGTGCGATTTGCAGCAGCCGACCCTCAGGCTGAAGCGCTGGCTAGGGCGTTTGCCGCCCCGGTAATTCTACAAAGTGGGCTGATCTCCAAAAGTCTTCGCCAGCAAGCTTTCCGGATGGGCAAAACAATTCTTGTTTACGAAGGCGGAGAAAGCCTGCGCCTGGATGAGGAAGTTGTCATTGAAGGAACAGCAGGCGCCATGCGCCTTCTCAAAAGCTTGGGAATGATCGCAGATGCACCGGAAATAACCGTACAGCCAATTTTTTGCGAGACATCATCCTGGCTCCGGGCCAAAAGGTCTGGATTGTTCCGAGGTCTCCAGAAGTCGGGGACATTTGTAAGTCGGAATGATCTGATGGGTCATATCACCGATCCATTCGGTGAGTTCAGCCTGAAAGTAAAATCAAAAGAAAAGGCATTTATCATTGGGCATAACAATATGCCAATCGTAAACCAGGGCGATGCCTTGCTTCACCTGGCGATTGTAAAAAAACCGATGATGGACACAAGATAAAATCCGGGGCTCATTTTACTTTTTTTGTTCGCAAAGGCATTTTACAAAAATCAAAAACTGAAGGAAATGGACTTTGATTAACGATAACATTTGTTATTTCACATGTCTACCCAACGTAAAAATATCCAAATTTAAGTTGAAATAACGCCTTCACGCATTAACGGTATAATGCAAACTCCTTCATCAAATAGGTATTTCTCCTCAATTGTGCGGTTTCGATTGCATACTTTTAAAAATACTATTGACATTATCACCCAAGGTCTATATATTTGTCGGGTAATTCTTTTAAAGAAGTTTTACGTTGCTAACCAAACAAAAAAACAACCAGAATGACACATTCGTATTTCTAAGCCTGGCCCGGGCATTTTCCACAAAATAATCTTTTGACAGATATTTCAGTTTAAAAAAACTGGAATAAATTGATGTTGTGATATTTAATAGACAGATTAGCAAATCTGTTTATTAATATAGTACAGTACTTTTTTTCAATGTGCTGAACGAGGAGGCTAAATGAAGAAAAGCTTCATTTCGTATTTAATGGCTTGAGCTTACAAGCCAAATTTTTAAATAACCAAAGTGCAGTCAAATGTGCAATAAACAAACAAAACAATCATGAAAAATTCTAAAAATCACGGCTCAGGTATGCTCCGGAGCCTTATGCTTTTCATTTTACTACTTGGCAGCAACTTTGTTGTCAATCCACTTTCTGGTCAGAATATCGACAGCAAGGGCACAGAATTCTGGCTCATGTTCAATGAAAATATTGCAAATGGAATCAACCTTCAATTATTTGTCACAGGAGAAGTAAATACAACTGGTACAGTCGAAATTCCTGGAATTTCTTTTTCTGAAAATTTTATCGTCACTGCAAATGTTGTCACCACTGTATCCATACCGCTTGCTGCCATGCCAGTGGGAGATGATGTAATTCAGGACCTCGGTATACATGTTACAGCAATGGATGAAATAACAGTTTATGGCCTCAATCAGAGACAGTTCTCATCAGATGCCTTTGTGGGCTTGCCAACTGATGCCATTGGATCAGATTATTTCATTATGACTTACGAAAACCAAAATTTTTCGGGTTTAAGCAGATCGCAATTTGGCGTTGTAGCCACCGAAGACAATACAATTGTAACGATTATCCCAAAAGGCCCCATAGGTTTTCACCCGGCAAATGTCTCTTATGATATTAATTTAGATGCGGGCGAAACATATCAGGGGCGCACTACTGGAGCGCTGCAGGACTTGACCGGCACCAGAATTACATCCAACAAGCCCATCGGTGTATTTGGCAGTCATGTTTGTGCTACGCTTCCTTTGGCTTTTGGATTTTGTGATCACCTGACTGAAATGATGCCTGCCAGTAATACCTGGGGGCAGAATTTTGTAACTGTTCCGTTTGCGAACCGCCTTGGCGGTGACATTTTCCGAATTATGGCTTCTGAAAACAACACAGATGTATTCATCAATGGTGCTCTTCAGGGAACAATCAACAGCGGAGGATTCTTACAAGTAGTGCTCACCACTTCTTCACAAATCACTACGAGCAAACCAGCACTTGTTTCACAATTTATGCAAGGCAATGAAGTGGACGGAATCGGTTTTCCAGGTGATCCATTTATGATGCTCGTTGCACCTTTCGAGCAATTTCTTGCCAATTACACAGTGTCTACACCAGCCACGGGATTTGTTGACAATTATATAAACATCGTGATTGCGAACAGCGCTTCAGGTTCAGTTATTCTGGATGGCGCCGCTATCCCTGCTTCCGAATTTGACCCCATCGGTGCCAGCGGTTTTTCCGGAGCTCAGATTGAAATCGAATTGGGATCACACAATCTCAACAGCACAACGCCTTTCGGCGTATTCGTTTATGGAGTAAATACAGACGACTCTTATGGCTATCCCGGTGGCCAATTGTTTTCGCTGGTTGCCAATGTAAGTATTCTGGAAATTTCGCCTGAAAATGCCTCACAATCCGCATTTCTAGAACAATGTGTTGAGGCTACGCTAACTGATCAGGAAGGTGAACCTGTGAGTGGTGTTAGAATTGACTTTGTAGTTTCCGGAGTGAACGACTTAACCGGCTTTGCCTTTACAAACTCATCGGGTGTGGCCACCTTTTGCTACACCAGTGAAGTGGAAGGAGTCGATGAAGTGACTGCCCTTCAGGGTGAACTTACGGCAATGTCCACAATTACGTGGACGCCAGCCATACTCGATTGCAATGGAATTCCAAATGGCACTGCATTTCTGGATAATTGTGGATTTTGTGTCGGTGGAAATACTGGCTTGGAGCCCTGCGAAACTGATTGTGCAGGTGTCGAAGGCGGAAGTTCAATCCTTGATGATTGCGGTGTGTGCCGTTTGCCAGACGATCCTGATTTTAACACAACTTGTCTCGATTGCAACGGTGAGCCCAATGGTTCAGCTGAACCAGGTTCTGTTTGTCAAACTCCAACAGGACAATCTGGAATTCTCTCACAAAGCTGCGTTTGTGAAACAGGAGAGCCTGGTGCTTGTCTCGGTTGGAAATACTTCCTTACCAATACGCCAGTAGATTCAAGCACATCGACAATTTATGAGATAGCTTTTGACGATGTACTTCAAAGAGCTTATCTGGATGAAATGATCAGCCTTGAATACGGTGTCCATATTGGATATGATGGAGCCGACCAACTCCTCTACATTGTCAGGAGTTCCAACGGTTCTTTCCGAACCTTGGATGTAAGTGCTCCAGGAGGAGTCCTTTCGCCCGAAACTGCTTTAAGCCAATCTTTGGGTGAAGCTGTGGCTGTGGCCATTGACCAAAATGGCGTACTATACATAGGAAGTGAAGAAGATCAGGCCGTTTATATGATAGATAAAACCAATGGCGATGTGACATTCTTAACCAATGCGCCCGTGGACGGCGGAGACATTGCGTTTGATGAAAACAATGATCTCTTTCTCGCCACACGTTCCAACGATGGTCAGGGATTTATTCTCAATCCCGGAGATTCAGATGAATTGTTAGGCGGCATTCCAAATTTGGTGACTGGTGCAGCATTTCTGGAAAATGGAAATGGGCTACTTTCTGTTCGCGATAGAAACCGATTGCTCGTAAGGTATCCCATCGGAGCAAATTCATTTTACCGGTTGGTATTCAACAATGCGCTTTTTACTGCAGGCAATGGCGACCTTGCATCCGGATGTACGAGATCAGATCAGGTTATTCCTGGAGACTGTTATGCGACAGAGGTGGTGGAATATGTGCGTGGAACCAGCTTCAACGGCGGCGCAATTGACAATAACAGAGCGAATCCTGAAGAAGCTTTGGGTGAACCGGAAAGAATTGACCAACTTGTATTTGTGAGCTTGGGATACGGTGGGTCTCTCACCCTTGGATTTGACGGAGCAGTGCCCAATCTTGACGGTCCGGATCTCGAAATTGTGGAAACGACTTACAATAACAACAGCTGCGCAACCTACCCGGAATTGGCCGATGTTTACGTGTCAGTGGACGGGATAGCGTTCTTTTTCGCAAAAACCATTTGCCGCACTGATAATTTTGTCGATATCAGTGATGCTGGCGACTTCCCTAACATCTATTACGTAAGGATTGACAACAACAATCTTCTCACCACGACACCAGATGGATTTGACGTGGATGGTGTAGTGGCCATTCATAATTGCGATGATCAAATCGACTCTCAGGTTCAGAGCCGTCCATTTATGAACAATTCTTCATTGAACACTATGCCAAATCCTACTTCGGGTATGTCATTTGTGGAATTGGTACCAGCGCATTCTGAATACACCACACTAGAAGTATTTGATATGAATGGACGCCAGGTGGAAAGCCTCCTGAATGAGGTATTAAATGCTGGACAAACATACAGACTGGAATTTAATGGCTCTTCGCTGCCAAATGGTGTATACGTTTATCGTATGACATCCGTTAAGGAAGTTTTGATCTCTAAATTTTTGATTGCACGGTAAGGTTTTGCCTTTCGGCAAATTTTTAAATCAAAGCGGCTGCCCCTTGAGGCAGCCGCTTTTTTTATAAAACGAAAAATCATCACCTTAATCAGTTCTTTACCGGCTTGTGCGACGAACCTGTAACAATTGAATAGGAGACAAACGAATGTTGTCGGGAAGAGCGCAATTTTTATTGTACCTCATCGTAAGTTGGCCGATCCCCACTTTCATGGTGCGAATAGGCTCCACAATCCTTGTATGAACTACCACAGGATTGAAGGATGAGAATTCCCGCTGTTGCAAATAAAATGATAACAAATTTTTTCATAATTCACTTTCAATGGTGTGGAGGGTATACCCACACAAGCTAAAGAAAGTTTCAAATGCCAGTTCAACCTTTCCCTGAGCCGTCCATCCAGCACTTTAGCCATTCCTCACAGTACTAAAAAAATAATTGGTACTTTGTTTTGCATAGTACCATATATAAAATACATTTGTCAGGTAAACGAATGCCACTTTTGACATGAATCGGAGGATATATGAAAATTGAAAACACACAGGCGCAAATGCGAAAAGGGGTATTGGAGTTTTGTATTCTCCAATTGCTCAAACATCAGGAGATGTATCCTTCTGACATCATTGACGCGCTTAAAAAATCAAAACTGATTGTGGTGGAGGGCACCTTATATCCACTTCTGACAAGATTAAAAAATGCAGGCATTCTTGATTACAGGTGGGAGGAATCGAAATCCGGACCACCCAGAAAATACTACCGACTCACGCCCACCGGTGAAATTTTTCTAAAAGAACTTACAGATACCTGGGAAGAACTCGTCATTGCTGTCAACCAAACAATTATTACCAATCGTCATGAATAAAACAATCAGTGTAAACATTGGAGGCCGCGTTTTCAATATTGAAGAAAATGCTTACGAAAAACTCAATGCCTACCTCCTGGCCATCAGAAGCTATTTTAGCGAAAGCGAAAGCACGGATGAAATCATTGCAGATATTGAGCTGCGGATAGCAGAATTGTTTCTTGAGCGCACCACTGCTCAAAAACAAGCCATCACGATCGGTGATGTCGATGAAGTGATCGCTATTATGGGACAACCGGAAGATTATGCGGATGATTCTGAATCCGAATTTTCCGGAAATACCGAAAACAGATTTCGTCGCACCGGGTCAAAACGCATATTCCGCGATCCGGACGACAAGATTTTGTTTGGAACCTGTAGTGGCATCAGTGCATATTTCGGATGGGATCCGATCATCCTGCGCGCAATTTTCGCGGTTCTGTTTGTGTTTTTCGGAAGTGGATTGCTGATTTATCTCATTCTTACTGTCATCCTTCCCAAAGCAAAAACCACAGCGGAAAAACTCGAAATGCACGGAGAACCCGTGACAGTTGATAACATTTCCCGAAAGGTGTCTGAATCCTTTGAGGATGTAAAACAAGACATCAAAGATTTTGGAAAAAAAAACAACATTAAGTCCGAACAGTTCCGCTCCGTGGGAAACGAATTAGGAAATTTCCTCAATTCTGCGGGCCGCTTTATCATGAGGGTGGTGAGTCTTGTAGTTCAACTCATTGGCAAGATTCTCGGTGTGGTGCTTTTCATCGCAGGTATCGCTGGTATTATGTTTTTAATAAGCGTTTTGTTGGGATGGGAAACCGTCTTACAGTTTAGCAGCAACGGCGTGCTTATCGACGATCAGCTGCGGAGCCTTATGGATGCAACATTCACCAGCCAGGTGCAACAAAACCTGGTTATTGCCGGCGTATTTTTTGTCATCTTTATTCCGGTGCTTGCATTTCTACTCGTAGGCATTCGTTTGTTATTTGACTACAGGAAAATACCCGGTTACGTCGCTTTGATTTTGCTGGTTTTATGGTTTTGCGCTGTCACCGTGTTGGCGACCAGTGGAGGGCTCCTGGCGAAAGAATTTCACATGGATACATCGTATTCTGAGAAATTATCCATCCAACTCCCTACATCGCAAACCATCGTGGTGGATATTGATGGAGGATCAGAGCCGGTCTATCGGTTTCGTTCAGGATTTCAACGTGGAAGGTTTTTTTATTCAGGTGCTGTAACATTTCCAGGAATGGATTCGACAAATATAGTGTACCTCGGAAAGTGCACATTTACAGTAGCCATGAATCAAACAGATTCCATACCCCGGATAGAATTGATGCGCAGTGCATCGGGCAATAGCCAGAAGGACGCCATGGAAAATGCGGCTGCGGTGGAATCGCACATCGCAGTTTCAAATGACACTCTGAAGATTCATCCTTATTTCGCTTTGCCGAAAGGCAAAAAGCTAAGGGCTCAGGAGGTGGGATATACGCTATATCTGCCTGTTGGCCGCTCAGTATATTTGACTGAACGCACATCCGATATCCTCGATAACATTCCCAATGTATCCAACACCTACGACAGGCGAATGGTGAATCATACCTGGCTTATGACAAGAGAAGGATTAATATGTACATCATGCCCGGAGACTGAGGAGAAAGATGAAACTTCAAACAGATCTGACACGGTCTCAAGGGGCAACTTTTAAAAAGCAAACATTAAACAAGCAACATAAAGCGGCCTGTGTGAATGGCGCAGGCCGCTTAAAAAAACAACCAAATGACCAAAAGACTTTTTTCCCTGGCTGGTTTTACAATTTTGAGTATGACTTTTCTTCTGGTAAGCTTCGTGTATCTCGGTCAAAACGAGGTAGAAGACAACGAAGAAAATCCTTGTAAAACATCGGTCCAAAACCATTATGAAATGCCCAATTTCATCCCGGCTGTCTGGGTTGGCATCAACTGAGCGCGTCCCGACTTGAACATGGGTATGGTGAGAACCCTGCCTGTTTTATTATCTTTGCCCTGCTCAAGAACCATCATCTATGAATCAACAACAGGAAGCCATTGAGGCGCGCGAAGAAGTATTTATCAAAGAAGTTATTTCTGACTATAAACTTGCATGCGAAAGCCGCGAAACTTCCCTGCTGGGCAGAAAAGAAGTTCTAACTGGTAAGGCCAAATTCGGCATTTTTGGGGATGGCAAAGAGGTAGCGCAAATCGCTATGGCCAAGCAGTTTCAAAACGGTGATTTTCGATCGGGATATTACCGCGACCAAACTTTTATGATGGCCATAGGAGCCCTCACCATCCAACAAGCCTTTGCTGCACTATATGCCCATACCGACATCCACAAAGAACCAGCAAGTGCTGGACGACAGATGGGTGGACATTTTTCTACCCGGACGCTTGAAGATGACGGTAACTGGAAAGATCTAACCGCACAAAAAAATTCTTCAGCCGATATTTCGCCTACAGCTGCGCAGATGCCCAGACTTCTCGGCTTAGCGCAGGCTTCAAAAGTTTATCGCAACCACGATGGATTGGCCTCCGGATTTGAAAAATTCAGTCGTCAGGGAAACGAAGTGGCATTTGGGACGATCGGCGATGCCAGCACAAGCGAAGGTGTGTTTTTTGAAACAGTCAATGCGGCAGGGGTTCTGCAAGTGCCCATGGTGATTTCGATTTGGGATGACGGATACGGCATATCGGTGCCGAAAAAATATCAGACGACAAAGGGAAGTATATCAGAGCTATTGAAAGGCTTGCAACGCGATTCAGACAATCCAGGATATGAAATAATCCGCGTAAAAGGTTGGGATTATCCGGCACTGGTGAAAGCTTATGAAAAAGGTGTCGCCATTGCCAGGGAAGAACATGTTCCGGTAATGATTCACGTGGAAGACATGACTCAACCGCAGGGCCACTCCACTTCCGGATCGCACGAACGGTATAAATCCAAAGAAAGACTGGACTGGGCAAAAGAATTTGACTGTCTCGCCAAAATGCGTGAATGGATTTTATCACATGAACTGGTATCCAAAGAAGATTTGGATGCAATAGAAGACCAGGCGCGCAAAGATGTTCGAACAGCGCAAAAAGCTGCCTGGAATGATTTTCAGGGAGAAATTAATGCGGAGCGGAGCGAACTTCTCAATATTTTGAACTCCTCTGAATTCAAAACAGCAGAGAAGCTGCAGATCGAACCATTAAGTGCTGAATTAGCAAAAATGCAGGATCCCATCAGAAGAGATGTGATCAATTCAGCCCGAAAAGCACTGAGAATGCTCAGGGGAGAACGCGGGGAAACCCGCGATCAACTCATTGCATGGATTCGCCAGCAGGAAACGAAGAACAACGAAAAATACAGCTCGCATTTATATTCCGGTAGCAAGTTCTCTGCGCTTAAAGTGACAGAAGTTGCTGCCGACTTTGGCGATAAGCCCGAAAAGGTGGATGGCAGGCTGATCATCCGGGATAATTTTGCCGTTCTCTTTGAACGCCATCCTGAAATACTTGCTTTCGGTGAAGATGTTGGAAAGATTGGTGGTGTAAACCAGACGATGGAAGGAATGCAGGACCGTTTTGGAGAATTACGTGTTTCTGATACGGGCATCCGGGAAGCGACAATCATCGGTCAAGGTATTGGGATGGCCATGCGGGGTTTGAGGCCCATTGCTGAAATCCAGTACCTCGATTACCTGCTTTATGCCATCCAGATTTTGAGCGATGACCTGGCAACATTGCATTACCGCACGCGTGGGGGCCAAAAGGCTCCATTGATCATCAGCACGAGAGGCCACCGGTTGGAAGGTGTTTGGCATTCGGGATCACCCATGGGTATGATTATCCATGCACTGCGGGGAATATATATTTGTGTGCCCCGTAATATGCGCACTGCTGCTGGCTTTTACAATACGCTGATCAAAGGTGATGACCCCGCTCTTGTAGTCGAACCGCTTAATGGCTATCGCTCCAAAGAAATGATGCCTGTAAATCTGGGGGATTTTACCACACCACTCGGCGTTCCCGAAATTGTAGAGGAAGGTGAAGATCTGACGATCGTATCTTATGGGTCAACATGCAATCTCGTGCAAAATGCTGTACTGGAACTTCGGGAACTCGGAATCCGTGCAGAACTTATCGATGTGCGCACCTTGTTACCGTTTGACATCAATCACCTCATCGCAAAAAGCCTCGCCAAAACAAATCGCCTGATGATTGTTGATGAGGATGTTCCCGGTGGCGCATCGGCCTTCATCCTGGACAAAATTCTAAATGAGCAAAAGGGTTATTATTCGCTGGACAGCCGACCTGTAACCCTCACAGCAAAACCTCACCGAACTGCCTATGGCAGTGATGGAGATTATTTTTCAAAACCGAATGTAGATGATGTCGTGGAAGCAGCTTACCGCATGATTCGCGAAACAGCACCCGACAAATTTCCGGAATTATATTGAGTCTACCGGGATATGGTCTGATTCAAGTTTCCCGAAAAGATCATACGGTGCCGCTTCTGTAATTTTCACCTGGGCAAAGTCCCCGATTCGGGCATAACCACTGCTTTTTGGAATAATCACTTCGTTGTCAACTTCGGGAGAATCGGCTTCTGTGCGTCCGAGGTAATTATCGCCTTCCACTTTGTCAATCATCACGCGAAGGGTCTGACCTACTTTCGCTTCATTGACCGCATGAGAGATACCCGATTGCAAATCCATGATCTCTTCAGCCCTCGCCAATTTTACTTCCTGCGGTACATCATCTACCAGTTTATAAGCATGGGTATCCTCTTCGTGCGAGTATGTGAAAACCCCCAACCGGTCAAAACGCATCTCTTCCACCCATTCAAGCATTTCTTCCTGATCTCTTTCAGATTCTCCGGGAAAACCTGAAATAAGTGTTGTTCTTATCGAAATTCCCGGGACGCGCTCGCGAATCCGGTAGATCAAATCGGTGGTTTTTTCTCTTGTGATGCCCCTTCGCATGGCTGTGAGCATTCGTGTGCTTGCATGTTGCAATGGAATGTCGAGATAATTACATACGTTTTCGCGTTCCCGCATCACATCGAGCACCTCCATCGGAAACCCACTGGGAAAAGCATAATGCAGCCGTATCCAATCAATGCCGTCCACCTCTGAAAGTTGATCGACCAATCTGGCAAGCTCACGTTTCTTGTACAGGTCAAGACCATAATAAGTCAGATCCTGCGCGATAAGAATAAGTTCTTTCGTGCCTTTCGCAGCCAGAGACTTCGCTCTCGTAACCAATTCTTCAATCGGTGTGCTGAGGTGTTTTCCCCGCATGAGGGGAATGGCGCAAAATGAACAGGGCCTGTCACAACCTTCAGCAATTTTGAAGTAGGCGTAATGCACAGGCGTTGTCAGCAAACGCTCACCGACAAGCTCGTGTTTGTAATCCGCCTTCAATGTTTTGAGCAAGCGGGGTAAGTCGCGGGTACCGAAGTACGCATCAATATCTGGAATCTCTTTTTCAAGGTCGGGTTTGTAACGCTCAGACAAACAGCCAGTCACATACACTTTATCGACCATCCCTCTTTTTTTGGCGTCAGCCCACTGAAGGATGGTATCAATACTTTCCTGTTTGGCATTGTCAATGAAACCGCAGGTGTTGATGATCACAATCGATGCATCACCCTCATCACTTTCGTGCACGACGTCAAATTTATTGGCCTTGAGCTGACCCATGATGGTTTCACTGTCAAAAATATTTTTTGAGCAGCCAAGGGTTATGACATTAACCTTGTTCTTTTTGAGGGTTTTCGTTTTCATATTGATTTCGCGAAAAGCGAATCGACAAATTCATATTTATTAAACACTTGGAGGTGCTCCATTCCTTCACCCACACCGAGATATTTTATCGGAATTTTCAATTCGTTCGAAATGCCTATCACCACACCACCTTTGGCCGTACCATCAATTTTAGTGAGGGCAAGAGCTGTAACTTCAGTAGCCAATGTGAACTGACGAGCTTGTTCGATGGCATTCTGCCCGGTGGAACCATCTAGAACGAGAAGCACTTCGTGAGGCGCACCCTCTATCACTTTGTCCATCACCTTCCTGATTTTCGAAAGTTCGTTCATTAGATTGATTTTGTTGTGAAGGCGACCAGCTGTGTCAATGATGACCACATCGGCGTTTTGCCTCACGGCAGATTGAAGCGTATCAAAAGCCACGGAGGCCGGGTCTGCTCCCATTCCCTGTTGGACGATGGGCACATCAGCGCGCGAGGCCCAGATTTTCAATTGTTCGACCGCTGCGGCGCGAAATGTATCCGCAGCTCCCAAGACAACACTCTTTCCGCTTTTTTTAAACTGGTAGGCGAGTTTTCCAATGGTTGTTGTTTTACCAACTCCATTCACTCCTACCACCATGATGACGTATGGTTTATGGGTGGCAGGCACGACAAATTCCGTTTCTTTTCCAGCGTTGTTTTCGTCGAGCAAGGCACCCACTTCTTCTTTCAGAATGCGGTTCAGTTCATCTGTTCCGAGGTATTTGTCACGGGCCACGCGGGCCTCGATGCGTTCGATGATGGTCAGGGTAGTTTTTACACCCACATCGGAGCTGATCAAGACTTCCTCAAGATTGTCAAGAACATCTTCATCGACCTTAGATTTGCCCGCCACCGCTTTGGTGAGCTTCTCAAAAACGCTGGTTTTGGTTTTTTCCAAACCCTCATCCAGCTTTTCTTTTTTGTCGCGCGAAAAAAAATTGAATAGCCCCATTTTATAAAAAACAAAAAAAGGCTTTTTCCGATAGGTGGAAAAAGCCTGAATTTTTCAAAGGCACGATGCCTTATTTGTCTTTGAAAAAATCGCTTACCTGATCGTTGGTGACGATTTCTTCCTTAAATGAGTAGGCACCAGTTTTTGGTGACTTCACCATTTTAATCACTTTTGAATGGTTCTTTCCAGAACCGGTCTGTAGGGTTGCTACGGTTTTCTTAGCCATGGCTTAATTATTTAATCTCCCTGTGCACAGTATTGCGCTTCAGGATGCGGTTGTATTTTTTCAATTCGAGACGGTCAGGGGTATTCTTACGATTTTTGGTCGTAATGTAACGTGAAGTACCTGGTACGCCTGAAGTCTTGTGCTCGGTGCATTCCATGATTACCTGAATGCGGCTGCCTTTCTTTGCCATTTTCTTTGCTGTTGTGCAGAATTAACCTGCGTAATGTCCTTTTGCTTTGGCTTTTTTCAATGCGTCTTTGATACCAACTTTATTGATGGTTCGCAGCGCAGAAGTTGAAATGGTAAGTGAAATCCACTTATCCTCTTCGGCCAGATAAAAATTCTTTTTGATCAAATTCGGGTAAAAGCGACGTTTAGTCTTGCGGTTTGAGTGCGAGACATTGTTACCAACCATTACCTTCTTTCCTGTTATTTGACAAACTCGTGCCATGTTATCTCCTGTTATAAGGTACCTAAAAAGCGGATGCAAATTACGTCATTATAATTCGATTATTCAAGCTCCGCTGTAAGAATTTCGTTGCGCAGCCAATTTAATACGGTGAGTGCTGAAACAGTGATGTTTCTGGATCTGCTTTTGCCAAATTGGTGCATGCTGGCACGTGTGCCATTTGGACCTGCGATAGCCAACCAGATCGTTCCCGGCGCCACTTCCGGGTATGGACTCTCCGGCCCTGCCACACCTGTGGTAGCGAGGGCATACGTAGACCCAAACCTCCGGCGTGCACCTTCGGCCATCTGTTTTACCACCGCTTCACTCACGGGTCCGTTTGCCGTTATGGTTTTGGATTCGACTCCGAGTATTTCGACCTTTGACGTATTGCTGTATACCACGGCGGAACCCAAAAAATAATTGGAAGCACCTGCTACCGAGGTAATCAAATGAGCCAGATAGCCCCCCGTACAACTTTCAGCTGTACTCAAAGTTTTCCCGTGTTTTTGCAATAGCATACCTACCACGCCCGCCAGCGTTTCCTTGTCCCGCCCAAAAATAATTGGCGAAAGCCGACGCTCAAGTTCTTCAATGTAATAGTCGATTCGATCTTTGATAACCCCTTCATTGCCCCTGGCACCGAAACCTGAAATGCGCAACTTGACAATGCCCGGCGAAGGGAGATATGCCAGCGACAAGCCCTCATTTCTCAAACTGGTTTCCCAATCAGAAATTTGTTCGGCCAAAAAACTCTCTCCAATGCCCTGCGTCAATACGGTGCGGTGAATGATCACAGGTGGATTGAAATGGGTTTTGAGCTTTTCGAGCCCATACTCCCGCATGATTCCCTGCATTTCGTAGGGCACACCAGGCATCGAAATGAGCACTTTTCCTTGTTTCTCAAACCACATGCCCATGGCGGTGCCCCTCGTATTCATGAGAATCACAGCATCTTTTGGCAAATCGGCCTGCAAGGTATTGCCTTCGAGCATCTCCTTGCCCCTGCTGGAAAAAAATTCGGTAATTCCTTCCAGTACTTCCTGATTGGTAATGAGTTCCGTTTGAAAATATTCCGTAAGGGTTTCTTTGGTTATATCATCCTGTGTCGGCCCTAGTCCCCCAGTCATGACGATTAGGTCCGCGCGTGAAAAGGAGTCATCAATGGCTTCCAGAATCGCCTTTTTGGTATCGCTGATGGACACGATGCGGTTGGTGCCAATTCCAATCAAATAAAGCTGTTCAGCGATCCATGCAGAGTTGGTATCGATGGTTTGGCCGATGAGGATTTCATCTCCAATGGTAAGGATTTCGGCTTTCATGGCGGCAAAGGTAAGGATTTGAGAAGGGCGAAAGTTC
>Ga0105044_10007192_pt1 | contig 15326 bp, 8 predicted proteins | sample MAT01_FD_78092 | JGI IMG/M metagenome (GOLD analysis project Ga0105044, IMG submission 78092) | Freshwater microbial communities from Lake Fryxell liftoff mats and glacier meltwater in Antarctica - MAT-01 | ecosystem: Environmental > Aquatic > Freshwater > Ice > Liftoff microbial mat | place... | reverse complement strand
GCCGAGGAGCTGGCGGTTGATGAGCGTGAGAAATTGATCCGGCTGCGTCGCGACCGGCTGGTTCTCCTCGACGAGGGCGCGCAGGAGGCCGGTGATCAGCGCCGCCCCCACGCCGTGTCCCACGACATCACAGATGAAGACGCCGGCTGCCGTGTCGGAGAGGGGCAACACGTCAAAAAAATCGCCGCCGACGGTGCCGGTGGGCAGGTAGCGTTTCTCGAATTGGAGGCTGCTGTCGGCAGCGGTGGCGCGGGCCGGAAAGTGGGGGAAGCGCTGCGGGAGGAGCGCTTGTTGAACTTCGCCGGCGATGCGGAGATCGGCTTGCATCTGCTCGTTTTTTTCGCGCAGCTCGTGGGTGTAGCGGGCGACTTGTTGTTCGAGGCGTTTGCGTTCGCGGGCGCTGGTGATGGCGCGGACCAGCGAGGGGACGTCGAGATGATCTTTGGCGAGGTAATCTTTCGCGCCGTTCTTCATGGCCTCGACGGCAATCGTTTCGTTGCCCATGCCGGTGAGCATGATGACCGCAGGCTGTTTTTCCGTGGGCAACCGGCAGACGTTGGCCAAGACTTCGAGGCCGTCCGCGCCGGGTAGTTTGTAATCGAGCAGCATCACGTGATACGCGGTGCGGTCGAGTTCGGCGTACGCTTTTTCGGCGGTGTCCACCCATTTGCTGGCGAAGTGCAGGTCCGCGCCGAGGGTGGGCAGCAGGCGTTGGAGGATCTCCGCGTACATCGGGTTGTCCTCGACGATGAGCAACGGAATCTGGCTGGGCTCGTCCATGGGGTCCCTCAACGCGGCGGCAACTTCGTCAGGCTCAGCCAGTATTCCTGGATGCTGGCGACGAGTTGGAGACACTCGTCAAACTGCACGGGCTTGGTGAGATAGCTGTTGGTGCCGTGGAGATAACACCGGCTCACATCCTCATCCCGGTCGGAGGTGGTCAGGACGACGACGGGAATGGTTTTCAGGCCATCGGTTTGTTTGATGACCTGTAACACTTCCAAACCGCTTTTGCCGGGCAGGTTGAGGTCGAGCAGAATCAGGTCGGGTTTGGGGACGGGGGTAGTGGTGCGGGCGTACTTGCCGCGGCGGTGGAGGAAATCAATCGCCTCTTCGCCGTCCCGGCAGATGTGGACGCGGTTGCCGCCGTGGGTGCGGCGAAAGGCTTCGATGGTGATCTCGACATCCGCCGGGTTGTCTTCCACCAGCAAGATATCAAATACTCTTTGCAAGTTGCGATTCTCCTTTGGACGTGACTTTGGCCACGCCGGTCGGTGTGGCGCCGCTGGCGAGTTTGGGCAGCGTGAAAAAGAACGCGGTCCCGGTACCTGCGGTGCTTTCCACCCAGATCCGGCCGCCATGCCACTCCACGACGCGTTTCACAATCGTCAAGCCGATGCCGGTGCCTTCTTCATCGCGATGCAATCGCTGGAAGAGTTGAAAAATTTTCTCAAAGTATTCCGCCTTGATGCCTTGTCCGTTGTCGCGCACGTGCAATAGGTATTCGGGTTGACCCGTCTCGGTGTTGATTTGTTCGCGGCAACCGACTTCCACCACGGGCTGGGGCTTATCGTTATATTTGATGGCGTTGGAAATCAAGTTGTGAAACACCTCCGTCATCGCCGTGGCGTCGCACACCACGCTCGGCAGACCCTCGACGTGCAAGTCCACCTTCTTGGCATCCAGCGCGTATTGGAGGTTGAGGCGCACGTGCATCAACATCCCGTTCAGGCCCACGGTTTGGAGCGCATTCCGCTGCTGGCCGAGCCGTGAAAATTTCAAGAGATCATTGATCAACCGCTGCATGCGCAACGCGGAATTGCGGATCACATCCACGTGATGCCGGCCATCGTCGTCCAGTTTGTCGCGGTAATCTTCCACCAGGAATTTGCTGAACGCCTCAATCCCGCGCAACGGCTCCTTCAAATCGTGGCTGATCACGTACGTGTACTCGTCCATCTCCTTCTGTGCGGCTTTCAACTCCCGCTGCGCTTTGGCGAGTTTGCCTTGCGCCTCTTTCACACGCGCCATGACCTCATCGAGCAACGTCCCCACCTGATCCACTTCCGCGAGATCGCTGTCGAGCCGTTCCGCGCGCGCTTCCCCGGCGGAAACCCGTTGCACAAAACTCAACAGTTCCCGCAACGATTGGCGCACCGGCCGCGACGCATAGACCCCGATTCCCACCGCCACCACCACCATCAACGCCCCCACCAGCAAATCCCGCATCACCGTCTGCATCAATCCCTGACTCAACGACGCCTGGCCAATCCCGACTTCCACCGTTCCCAATGTCCGGCCATCATGCACGATCGGTTCCTGCACCACGAGCAACGCGGTCAGGGCGCGTTCCTGCCACGGGCGATAGACGGCGTTGCCTTGCAGATCGAGAATCTTGGTGTGGTAAATCTCCTCATCCACCACCCCGTTGGCCACCACGCCCGGCAACCGATCCACCTGATTGGTCGCCAGCCACGGTGCCGCCGCCTTCGCCAGCGTCCGGGCTGTCAGAACCGCCCGCTGCCGGGTAGCCTCCTCCCGCAGCTTCAACTCGTGTAGCAAATGCACGCCGGTGAGCACCACAACCGTCGCCAACGCACCCACCGCCATCCACGCGGCGTACTGCACTTTGACATTATACTTCGCGGCCATAATTCCCTGCGGCGCCGGCATTCTCAACCTCGCCCCCGTAAACGTCAAGCATCACAACATCCTTGGTCGCATTTACACACGCTGTAAATATACCGGCACCCACCGCGCCCACTGCCCAAAACCGCCACGCCACTTAACGCGCGATAAACCAGTCAGTTCCATCAACCTCGCCCCCCACGGCTCCCCCCGTGGCACACCAACGGCTAAAGAGACATTTGCCGCGCGTGACGATGCGCGAACCAGTGTTCGCCAAACTTATTACATCGTTGCCAAAGTCCTGCCTTATCCCGTCGGAAGCTGAACCCCTCCTCGCGAAAGCGGGGAGGGGTTAAACTTTTCCAAAAACATTTTCCCAACCGTCCCGCGTCCGTCACGCTTCCGCCACACGGCTGACCGATAACCACCCCGCCTCGCGCGTTGTGCCGTAACCGTCAACACGACGCCAAAATCCTACCTACCTCCTCGAAAGCTGAGACCCTCGCGACACAATCGCGAGGGATCTCGGCTTTTCTTCGCCATGGCTTGTGATAGTTTTTGCCGCACCAACAAATACATCATGAACTCCCCACCCAACCCCGCCATCATTTTCCAACTCGCCACCGGCTACTGGGCCTCTGCCACCCTCCTCGCTGCCCAAGAACTCGGCATCTTCCCCGCCCTCGCCGCCGGCCCCCAAACCGCCGCCCAAGTCGCCAGCCAAATCACCGCCCACCCCGACGCCACCGCCCGGCTCCTCAACGCCTGCTGCGGTTTGGGCCTGCTCGCGAAACAAACCGACCAATACGAACTCGCACCCGTCGCCGCGGCCTTCCTCATTCCCGGCCGACCCGGCTACCTCGGCAGCGCGTTGCGCTGGAGCGCCGAGCAATACCCGGCTTGGGGTCAACTCGCCACCGCCACCCGGCAGGGCGGCCCCGTCGTCCAACCGGCCTGGCACCTCGGTGAAGATCCCATCAAGACCCGCCAATTCGTTCTCGCCATGCACGAACGCGCCGCCGGCGTTGCCCGTGGCGTGGTCGGATTTCTCGATGTTGCCGGCTGCCAGGACATGCTCGATGTCGGCGGCGGACCCGGCACCTACGCGACGTTGCTCGCGCAACAACATCCCACGCTCCACATCACCATCCGCGACCTACCCGGCATCGTTGCCGTCGCGCAGGAATTGGTTGCCGCCAGTCCCGCCGCCACGCGCATCCACTTTCAACCCGCTGACGGCACTACCGGTGACTACGGCCACGACCAATACGACGCCGTCCTCTTCGCCGGTGTCCTGCACCAGATGAACCCGGCCACCATTCAACAAATGTTCCGCGGCGCCCATCACGCGCTCCGTCCCGGTGGCCGCGTCCTCATCTGCGACATGCTCCTCGACGACACCGGCACCCAACCGCTGTTCTCCGCGCTGTTCTCCCTGCAAATGCTCCTCACCAGCGCCAACGGCGCCACCTTCACCGAACCCGATTGCCGCCAGTGGCTCGCCACCGCCGGCTTCCACAACCTCGCGACCAAACACCTCCTCCCCCAACTCCCCTACACCATCGTCACCGGCCACAAACCAGCCTCGCCCACCAATCCCCGTGATTGACACCCACCGGCTCCGTGACTACCGTCCCGCCATGTGGTCGCTGTTCAAATCATTGCTCTGTGTCGTTGTCCTGTTCGGCGTCTTGGGTGAGTTGAGTTGTTTCGCGGCGGCTAACGACGATGACTGCTGCGCCACCGTTGAGTGCGCGCTCTGCGCCCAATCGGTCACCTGCATGGAGCCGGCCCCGCTGTTCTATCGGGCTGCTCGGTCCGGGCCGGTCATGATGGCGGCGGTTTCCCAACCGCTCGCCCCTGATCTCACGCCCCCCACACCACCACCCCAAGCGCGCGTCTAATACCACGGGCGGAGTGTGCCCGTCGGTCTCCCCGTGTATCGAACCGCCGGTTCGCACTGCGCCGCCCAACCATTGGTATTCAGCCGCTATGAAAATGTTTTATTGGCTCGTCTCAATTTGCTGTGTGGCTTCCACCGCACCAGCACTGACGCTGGAGGAATGCCTCCAAATCGCCCGCCGCGATAATCCCGAACTCCGCGCCGCGCACGCCCGGATTAACGCCGCCGCCGGCCGCGCCGTCCAGGCCCGCCTGTGGCCCAACCCCGAACTCGAACTCTCCGCCGAAGACATGCCCGCCGACAATCCCGGGTTGTCCGACTCGGTGAACTGGGCCGGTGTGTCACAAACCGTTCCCTTCCCCGGTAAAAAACGGCTCGATGGCCAAATCGGCGACCAAGACCGGCGCGTGCGGGAATGGGAGGCCGCCCTCCGCGAACGCGCGCTCGTCCGCGACGTGACCGGCGCGTTCTATCGCGTCCTGGCGCTCGAACAAAAACAGCGCGTGACCGCCGAGTTGCAGACGCTCGCGCAATCGCTCGCTGACGCCGCCCGCCAGCGCGTCGCCGCCGGCGCGGCCGGTGATCAGGAACAACTCCGCGCCGAGATCGAAGCCGACCGGGCCGCCCTCGAATCCACCGCCGCGCGGCGCGACTTGGCTGAAGCCCGGCAAATGCTCGCCGCATGGCTCGGCCGGCCCCGCGAACCGCTCGGCGCGTTGACCGGCGAACTGCGCCCCACCATCCCCTTGCCGGTTAGCGATGGCCCGCTCGATCCCCACCCGCAATTGCGCGCCGCCGCCGCCCAACGCGAACGCGCGGCGCTGGAAATCCGGCGCGCCCGGCTCGAACCATTACCGGACGTGACCGTCGGCGCCGAATACGGCCGCGACACCGCCGCGAACGAATCGCTCCTCAAATTCCGGGTTTCGCTGCCGTTGCCATTGTTCGACCGCGGTCAGGGCCGGCAACGCGAAGCCCGGGCCGAAGCCGAAATCGCCACTCAGGAATCAAATGCGGCTGAGCAAAAACTCACGGAACAACTCGCGCTGGCCCGGGCCCGCATGGCGGCGGCGCAAGAACAGGTGGACGCCTATCGCGCGCGGATTCTTCCCAAAGCGACAGAAGCCTTGCGGTTGGTGCGCGGCGGTTTCGAAGCCGGCAAGTTCGGGTTCCTCGATCTGGTGGACACCCAACGCACCGCTGCCGAGGCGCAACTCGCCTACCTCGATCAATTGCTCGAACTCAATCTCGCCCACGCCGACTACGAAGCCTGGGCCACCACCGCACCACAGGAGTAATCACATGCATCCACTCACAACGATCCTGCCGATCATCCTCGCCGCGCTCGTAGTCACCGGCTGCGGCAAACCAGCCGATGACCGCGCCGGGCACGATCATGACGCGCCCGCCACCGGGACGGATTGGTGCGCCGCGCATCGCGTGCCCGAATCGCAATGCGGCATCTGCAACCCCGCCGTGGCCGCGCTCAAACCCGGTGAGTCACTCCAAGTGCGCCTGCCGGCCACTGAATCGGCACAACTCATCGGTCTCGCAACAGCACCGCCCACCACCGGCGCGATGAGCGCCGCAGTCGAATGCTACGCCGAACTCGCGTTCAACCAGAACAAACTCGCTCAGCTCACCACGCCCGTCAGCGGCATCATCCGCGAAGTCATGGCGGACCTGGGCGACGTGGTCAGTGAAGGTCAGCCGGTGACGCGCATCTGGTCGGCGACCATTGCGGAGACGGTGGCGAAAGCGGTGTTGACGCACCAAACGTTGGAACGCGAACGCAAACTGCGCGCCGACGGCATCGCGACGGCCAAGGATTTGCAGGAAGCTGAAGCCGCGCATCGCGCCGCGTGTCAGCAGGCGCGCACGCTCGGGTTCAGCGAGGCCGACATTGACGCCATGGGCGCGCAACCCGACGAGCCGGTGTTGTTGGAAGTGCGCGCGCCGTTTGCCGGCGAGATCATCGCGCGCGACGCGGTGCGCGGCGCGTTGGTCGAAGCTGGTAAACCGCTGTTCACGCTCACCGACCGGACGACGATGTGGGCGATGCTGCATCTGCCGGAAACCGCCCTTGTCCGGATCGCCGTGGGCCAGCCGGTGGAGGTGCGGGTGGACACGTTGCCGGGGCAGGTCTTTACCGGCCAACTCACGTGGGTCAGCGCCGAGGTGGATGAACGCACGCGCCTGGCAACAGCCCGCGCGGAGATTGCGAACCCCGCCGGTCAACTGCGGGCGCGGATGTTCGCCCACGCCCGCATCCTCACCCGGCAGACCAACGCGGCGTTGCTCGTGCCGGCCGCGGCGGTGCAACGGGTGGACAATCAGCCGATCATCTTCGTGAAACGGGAGGCGGATTTGTACGAAGCCCGGGCCATCCGAATCGGCACGCAGCACAATGGCCAAGTCGAAGTGCTGGCCGGGCTGAAGGCAGACGAGCTGGTCGTGGTGCAGCACGCATTCACCGTCAAATCCCAATTACTGGCCTCGCGCCTCGGCGCCGGCTGCGCGCACGAATAGGTAGCCATGCTGAACTGGATCATTGATGTCTCGCTGAAGAACCGGCTGCTGGTGTGCATCTTCGCAGTCGTGCTGGTGGTCATCGGCGGCCGGGCATTGTTGCGGTTGCCGATTGATGCGTTCCCCGATACGACGCCGGTGCAGGTGCAAATCAACACCAGCGTCCCCTCGTTGAACCCGCAGGAAGCGGAACAGCAGGTGACGATGCCGATCGAGTTGGCGATCAGCGGCCTGCCGGGGTTGCAGAACGTCCGGTCGATCTCGAAGTTCGGTTTGTCGCAGGTGGTGGCGACGTTCGAGGATGGGATGAGCATTTACCTCGCGCGCCAGCTCATCACGGAACGGTTGCAGGGCGTGGAACTGCCGGCCGGCATCGAGCGGCCGGAATTGGGACCGATCTCGACCGGCTTGGGCGAGGTGTTTCACTATGCGATCCGGTCGGATGATCCGACGCGGACGTTGACGGACTTGCGCGAGTTGCACGACTGGGTCGTGAAACCGCAGTTGCGCCAGGTGCGTGGCGTGGCGGAGGTGAATTCGTGGGGCGGATTCGAGAAGCAGTACCATGTGGTGGTCGAACCCGACCGGCTGATCAAGCACGGGGTGACGTTCGGCGAGTTGATCGAGGCGCTCGAAGCCAACAACCAGAACGTCGGCGGCGGCCAGATCGTCCGCAGCGGGGAGGCGTTGTTGGTGCATGGCATTGGTTTGGCGACGGACACAACCCAGCTTGGTGCGATTGTGATCACCGCCCACGGCGGCGTGCCGGTCCGGGTAAGCGACGTGGCGACGGTCAAACTCGATCACGAAATCCGCCGCGGCGCCGTCACGGCGGAGGGCAAGGGCGAGGCGGTGCTCGGGCTGGGGTTCATGCTGATGGGCGAGAACAGCGCGGTGGTGACGCGCGCGTTGAAAGCGAAGCTGGCCGAGGTGCAGGCGACGTTGCCGAAAGATGTCGTGGTCACCACGCTGTACGACCGCACGGAGTTGGTCGAGAAGGTCATCCGCACCGTCCAGCACAACCTGCTCGCGGGCGCGTTGCTGGTGATCGCGTTGCTGTTCGCGTTCCTCGGCAGTTTCCGCGCGGGACTGATTGTGGCGACGGCGATTCCGCTGGCGATGTTGTTTGCCGGTAACTTCATGCTCCAAGCCGGGATCGCCGCGAGCCTGTTGAGCCTCGGTGCGCTGGATTTCGGCCTGATCGTGGACAGCTCGGTCATCATGGTCGAGAACTGCGTCCGCCACGCCGCGCAGCGCCGGGACAAACCGTGGATGGACACCATCCGCGATGCCGCAGTCGAGGTGCGCAAGCCGACGATGTTCGGCGAGTTGATCATCATGATCGTGTTCCTGCCGATCCTGACGCTGGAAGGGATCGAGGGGAAACTGTTCAAGCCGATGGCGCTGACGATGATCTTCGCGCTGGCCGGTTCGCTGATTCTGTCGCTGACGTTGATGCCGGTGCTGGCGAGTCTGTTCCTGCCCAAACATATCAAGAAAACGGAACCGCGGATCGTCCGGCTGGCCCACCGGCTGTACGCCCCCACTTTGGATTGGGCACTGCGCTGGCGGACGGCGACGTTGCTGGGTGCCATCGTCATCGTGACCGGCGCGGCGGTGCTGGCAACGCGGATGGGCGGGGAGTTCCTGCCGAAACTCGGCGAGCAAGCCCTCGCCGTCAGCACCGTGCGGCTGGCCGGGGTGTCGGTGGAGGAAGCGGTGGCGTTGAACGACCGGCTGGAGCGGGTGCTGCTGGCCGAGTTCCCCGACGAGATCGAACATATCTGGACCCGGCTCGGCACAGCCGAGGTGGCCACGGACCCGATGGGGATCGAGTTGACGGATTTCTTCATCACGCTCAAACCGCGCAACCGATGGCAAAAGGCGCGCTCGCAGCCGGAGTTGGTGGAGCAAATGCGCCAGATTTTCAATCAAGTTCCCGGTATGACCGCCGCGTTCAGCCAGCCGATCGAGATGCGCTTGAACGAGATGATTGCCGGCGTGCGCGGCGATGTGGCGATCAAGATCTACGGCGACGACTTGGCGGAGTTGCAGCGGCTCTCCGACGAGGTGCAAGCCGTCTTACGCGGCTTACCGGGCACAGGCGAGATCATCGGCGAACAGATCAGCGGCCAGCCGGTCTTGCAGGTCGAGGTGCTGCCCGACGCCATTGCGCGGTTCGGCGTTTCAACGCGCGACGTGTTGAGCGTTGTCGAGGCGGTCGGTGCGCGGCGCGTCGGCGAAGTGCGCGAGGGGCAACGCCGGTTCCCGCTCGTGGTGCGGCTCCCGGACCGGCAACGGACCGATCCGGCAGCGCTGGCCGCGACGTTGATTTCCACCCCGACCGGCCTAGTCCTGCCGCTGGAACGCGTGGCGAAAATCACGCTCACGGAAGGCCCGGCCACGATCAACCGCGAATGGGGCCGCCGCCGCATCACCGTCCAAGCCAATCTCCGCGACCGTGACGCGGCCAGTTACGTGGCCGAGGCGCGCGCGCAAATTGCCCGGCAGGTGGAGTTCCCGGCGGGTTACACGGTCGAATGGGGCGGGCAATTCGAGAACATGGAACGCGCCAATGCCCGGCTGCGGTTTGTCGTGCCGCTCGCGTTGGGGCTGATTTTCGTGCTGCTGTATTTCAGTTTGAACTCGGTGCGCGACGTCCTGATCGTCGCGACCGGCATCCCGTTCTGCGCGGTCGGCGGCGTGTTGGCGTTGTGGCTGCGCGACATGCCGTTCTCCATCAGCGCCGGCATCGGTTTCGTCGCGCTCAGCGGCGTGTCCATGTTGAACGGACTGGTGCTGGTGACGTTCATCAAACAAAAACTCGCCGCCGGCGAACCTCTGGCAACCGCGATCCGGCAGGGTTGCTTGGTGCGGTTGCGCCCGGTCTTGATGACCGGGTGTGTCGCCGCCGTCGGTTTCATCCCGATGGCCATCAACGTCGGCGTCGGCGGCGAGGTCCAACGCCCGCTGGCAACAGTCGTCATCGGCGGCGTGCTCACCGACACGCTGCTGACATTGCTGGTGCTCCCGTGTCTGTACTACATCGCTAACCGGCGTGTACCGGAACGTCACGCGCCTGACAGGGTGTAATTCTGTCGTGACCAAGCAACCGTGGATTATTTTATGAAACGAATTCTACTCATTTTGGTCGTGGTAGCATTGGCGCCGGCAGCCCGAGCCGAAGAATTGGCGGCAGCGCTGACGCTGCGGCAGGCGGTGGCGTGGGCGTTGGAGAAAAGCCCGGAACTAGCGATATTCTCAGCGGAGACACGCGCGAGCGAGGCGCGGGTGGTGCAGGCGGGGGTGCGACCGAATCCCGACGTGTCGCTTGCGTTGGAAGATTTCGCGGGGTCGGGACAATTCCGCGGGACGCGCGAATTGCAGACGACGTTGCAACTGAGCCAGGTCATCGAGTTGGGCGGCAAACGGGCGGACCGCCGCGAAGTGGCGGTCGCGGCGCGCGACCTGACCGGCAGCGAATACGAGTTGAAACGGCTCGAGGTGCTGGCCGACGTGACGGAGAAATTCATCACAGTCGTCGGCGCGCAACAGCAGTTGACGCTGGCGCGCGAGACCACGGCGGCGGCGGAGTCGGCGCTGCGCAGCGTGCGTGACCGCGTCGCGGCCGGCAAGACCTCGTCGTTGGAGGAGAAGAAGGCGGCAATTGCGTTGGCGCGCGACCGGATTGCCGAAGAACACGCCGAGCACGAACTGGCGGCGACGCGCAAAACGCTGGCGGCAACGTGGGGCGGGACGCCGGCCACATTCGCACCCGCGACGGCGGACTTGTTCGCGGTGCGGGCGTTGCCGGGATTTGAGGAACTGGCGGGTCGGATCGCGAGCAGCCCGGACGTCACGCGGTGGGCGACCGAGAAACGGTTGCGCGAGTCGGAGGTGCGGTTGGCAAGGGCGAAACGCGTGCCGAACGTGGCCGTCAGCGCCGGCGTGCGGCGGTTGGAAGGATTTGACGACTACGCGTTCGTGGCCGGGGTGACAATCCCATTGCCGTTGTTTGAACGGAATCAGGGCGGCATCGCGGAATCGCGGGCGTTGGTGGACAAGAGCGAGAGTGGCCGGCGCGCGACGGAGACGCAGTTGCACGCGGTATTATTCGCTGGTTATCAGGAACTGGCGCACGCGGTAATGGAAGTGGAGACGACACGGCGGGAAATCCTGCCGCAGGCGACCGAGGTGTTGACGATTGCGGAGGACGGGTACCGGCAGGGCCGGTTTTCGTATCTCGAATTGATGGATGCGCAGCGGACGTTGCTGGCCGTGAAACAGGAATATCTGGCGGCGGCGTTGAGCTATCACAAGCTCGTGACGGAAATCGAGCGGCTTACGGGACAGCCCTTGTTCCCACAAGGAGAATGACAACCATGAAAACACGACACGTAATCCCTTTATTCATCATCGCCGCGCTGGGCGCGGTTTCCTGTGGCCGGCACGACCACGACCACGACCACGGTCACGGTCACGGTGCACCCGCCGCGGCGGAGGCCGCGCGCGGGCCGCACGGCGGACGGTTGCTGGCCGAGGGCGATTTCCAATGTGAAGTCACGATCTTCGAGCGCGGCGTGCCGCCGCAGTACCGGGTGTACTTCTACGAGAAGAACAAGCCGGTCGATCCCGCTGATGTGAAATTGAGCATCGAGTTGCACCGGCTCGGCGGGCAGGTGGACAAATTCGCGTTCCAGAAGCAGCAGGATTATCTGGTCGGCGACAACGTGGTGGAAGAGCCGCACTCGTTCGACGTGAAGGTCGTCGCGGAACACAAGGGCCGGACGCATCGCTGGGAGTATGACTCCTACGAGGGCCGGACGGAGCTTGCGCCCGAGGCGGTCAAGATTTCCGGTATCGTCATCGAGACGGTCGGCCCGGCCAAGTTGCAGCAGACGATCCGGGTTTCGGGCCGGATCGGCGCGAACGAAGACCACCTCAAACACGTGATTCCGCGTTTCCCGGGCGTCGTCAAGGAAGTCCGCAAGCGGTTGGGCGATAGCGTGGCAAAAGACGAGGTGCTCGCCGTAGTCGAGAGCAACGAAAGTTTGCAGCCGTATGAAATCAAGTCGGCCATTGCCGGCACGGTCATCCAGAAGCACGCCACGACCGGTGAGTTCGTCAAGGAAGGCGAAACGATTTATGTCGTCGCTGACCTGAGCACGGTCTGGGTGGACCTCAACATCTATCACCAGGATTTTCACCATCTCAAGGTGGGCCAAGCCGTCAGCGTCGAGACGGGGCCGGGCGGCAAGGCGCAGGGCACGATCAGCTATCTCTCGGCGTTCGGCCGGGAGAACACGCAGACGATGCTGGCGCGCGTGGTGGTGGACAATTCCAACGGCAATTGGCGACCGGGCTTGTTCGTGACGGCGGAGATTCTCGTCGCGGAGTTCGAAGTGCCGGTCGCGGTCAAGGCCGGCGCGCTGCAAACATTTCGCGACTGGGACGTGGTGTTTATCAACGTCGGCAACGCGTTCGAGATTCGTCCGCTGGAACTGGGACGCCGCGACGGTGACTGGGTCGAAGTGGTGAGCGGCCTCGAAGCCGGTCAGCGCTACGTCGCCGAAAACAGTTTCATCATCAAAGCCGACATCTTGAAGTCCGGCGCCTCGCACGATCACTAACGGGAGTACGACCATGCTGGAACGAATTCTTAAATTCTCGATTGACCATCGTTGGTTTGTCCTCGGCGCGGTGCTGGCGATGGCGGCACTGGGAGTTTACAACTTCCAACGCCTGCCGATTGACGCCGTACCGGACATCACCAACATCCAGGTGCAAATCAACACGGAAGCGCTGGGCTTCTCGCCGTTGGAAACCGAGCAACGCATCACGTTCCCGGTCGAAACCGCGATGGGCGGATTGCCCAAACTGGATTACACCCGGTCGCTCTCGCGCTACGGTTTGTCGCAAGTGACGGTGGTGTTCAAGGAAGGCACGGACATCTACTGGGCGCGCCAACTCGTCAACGAACGCATCGCCGAGGTGAAAGAGAAACTCCCGCCCGGCATCAATCCTGTGCCCGGCCCGATTGCCACCGGCCTCGGCGAAATCTACATGTACAGTGTCGAAGTCGAAACCGGAGCGCAACCAACGACCGATCCGCGCACGGTGCAGGACTGGATCATCAAACCGCAACTGCGCAACACCCCCGGCGTGGTCGAGGTCAACAGTCTCGGCGGGTTCGTGAAGGAATACCACGTCACGCCGGATCCCGATAAGTTGCTCGCGTTTAATCTGACCATGCGCGACATCGTCGCCGCGCTCACGGCCAACAACGCCAACATCGGCGCGGGTTACATCGAGCGCAACGGTGAACAATATCTCATCCGCTCGCCCGGTCAGGTTACCGGCCTCGACGATATCCGCGACATCATCGTCGTCAATCGCGACCGCGTGCCGATCCGCGTGCGCGACGTGGCTGATGTATTGCTCGGCAAGGAACTGCGCACGGGCGCGGCTACCGCCAACGGCAAGGAGGTCGCGCTCGGCACGGTGTTCATGTTGATGGGCGAAAACAGCCGCACGGTATCGCAACGCGTTCACGAGAAAATGCAGGAGATCCAGAAAACCCTGCCGGAAGGCATCGTCGCCAAGACGGTCTATAACCGCACCGACCTCGTCAATGCCACCATCAGCACCGTCCGCCACAATCTCGTCTATGGCGCGCTGCTGGTCATCGTCGTGTTGTTTCTGCTACTGGGCAACGTCCGCGCGGCGTTGATCACGGCGCTGGTCATTCCGTTTTCGATGGCGTTCACCGCGACCGGCATGGTCGCCAACGGCATCAGCGCAAACCTGATGAGCTTGGGCGCGCTGGATTTCGGCATTATCGTGGACGGCGCGGTGATCATTGTCGAAAATTGCATGCGCCGGCTGGCCGATAAACAACAGCAACTGGGCCGGGTGCTCACCCGGTCGGAACGGTTCGAGGTCGTATTCCAAGCTTCCGCCGAAGTGCGGCGCGCCACGATGTTCGGCGAGGCGATTATCATGATCGTGTATTTGCCGATCCTGACATTGAGCGGCGTGGAAGGAAAAATGTTTTTCCCGATGGCGATCACGGTGGTGATGGCGTTGCTCGGCGCGATGATCTTGTCGGTTACATTCGTGCCTGCCGCTGTGGCTGTGCTGGTGACCGGCAAGGTCAGCGAACGGGAAAATTTCCTGATGCGCGCGGCGCGGGCGTTGTATCTGCCGGGGTTGCGGTTCAGCCTGCGTCACCGTGTGGTGGTAACGGCCAGCGCCGTCGCGTTGCTGGCCTTGAGCTTGTTGCTGGCCACGCGGATGGGCCGGGAATTCATCCCCAGCCTCGACGAAGGCGACGTGGCGCTGCACGCCCTGCGCATTCCCGGCACGAGTCTCAGTCAGGCGGTCGAGATGCAACATGTCCTCGAAGACCGGCTGAGACAATTCCCCGAGGTCAAACACGTCTTCGCCAAGATTGGCACGGCGGAAATTGCCACCGATCCGATGCCGCCCAGCGTGGCCGACGGGTTCGTCATCATGAAACCGCGCGCCGAATGGCCCGACCCGAAAAAACCAAAAGCCGAACTGGTCGACGAATTGGAACAAGCCGCGCTGCAAATCCCCGGCAACAACTACGAGTTCACCCAGCCCATCGAGATGCGCTTCAACGAACTCATTGCCGGCGTGCGCAGCGATGTGGCCGTCAAACTCTTTGGCGACAACCTGGAAACGCTGGAGGATGTGGGTAAGCAAATCGAAAAGATTATGGAAACCATTCCCGGCGCGTCTGACGTCAAACTGGAGCAGACCACCGGCTTGCCGGTCATGACCATTCAACCCAAACGCGCCGTGATGGCCCGGTATGGATTAAACATCGCCGATGTGCACGAAGTGATCGGGATCGCCCTCGGCGGCAAGCCGGCCGGCGAAGTGTTTGAAGGCGACCGCCGCTTCGACATTATCGTCCGCCTGCCTGAACATCTGCGCACGAACTTCGAAGTCATCAAGCGATTGCATGTACCCCTGCCGGGCACCGGCGCATTGGCATTCATTCCCTTGAACGAAGTGGCGGACATCTCCATCGCGCCCGGCCCGAACCAGATCAGCCGCGAGAACGGCAAGCGGCGCGTCGTCGTCACCGCCAACGTGCGCGGGCGCGACCTCGGTACGTTCGTCGCCGAAGCGCAACAAGCCATCGCCGGGCGCGTCGCGATACCGACCGGCTATTGGATTGAATGGGGCGGCCAGTTCGAACAACTCCTCTCCGCCACCAAACGGCTGCAATTGGTCG
>Ga0105044_10007191_pt1 | contig 15326 bp, 14 predicted proteins | sample MAT01_FD_78092 | JGI IMG/M metagenome (GOLD analysis project Ga0105044, IMG submission 78092) | Freshwater microbial communities from Lake Fryxell liftoff mats and glacier meltwater in Antarctica - MAT-01 | ecosystem: Environmental > Aquatic > Freshwater > Ice > Liftoff microbial mat | place... | reverse complement strand
TCTGATTGGGAGGAAACAAATGTAAACGTGATCATCGAAGGTCTTGAATGTCCTCAATTGGCCATTCTCCAGTGTACTTTCGTAGCCGTTGACGCTTGTGGAAACACTTCTGAGCCTGTGGTAACTGAACTCGTGGTAATCACCGAAAACGGTCCGACAATTACTTCATGTGGTGAGTCTATGACGGTTGATTCTGAAGAAGAGATTACAGTTTCAGAGACCGATGTTATTTTCTCAACTTCATGTGGAGTTGGTGTAGAAGTGAACATAAATGGTCCTGTAATATCTGACAACGGTTGCGAAGGAACCACTTATACATACACTTATGTAGTAAGTGACGAATGCGGTCTTACCGCTATTTGCGAGCGTGTATTTACTGTTCCAAACAATTCACCGGAATGTCAAAATATAGAAGAGGGATGTTTTGGTTTTGAGATTATGGAATATGTTCAGGGAACCAATATGAACGGATCTGCAATAGATGCTGACAGAACCAATCCTTTAACTGCTCTTGGAGAGCCTGACCGTGTGAATGCACCGGGAGGATTTGTTTCTCTGGGTTATGGAGGTTCTATCAGTATTCAGTTTGAAGGTGCTGTGGTTGACTTCCTTGGAGATGATATCCTTGTGTGGGAAACATCTTTTGGTGGTGACGATTGTTTAAGTGGCGGTGTGGAAAGTGCTTCCATTGAGTTATCTCAGGATGGCATGACCTGGCTATCTGCTGGAACAGTTTGTCGTGATGGTGCTGTTGATATTGCATCAACCGGATTGGATTACATTGTTGCCATTCGTATAACCAACGATGATATCAGTACAACTACTGATGGATTTGACGTGGATGGTGTTGAGGCGATCAACGGGTGTACTTCGATACCAGAAATTAACACAGGTGAGTGTTATGCGACTGAAGCAGTTGAATACATTCAGGGTACTACCAGCAATGGTGGTGCAATCGCTTTGAATCGCACAGATCCGTCTAAAGCGCTTGGCGAACCGGAACGCACTGACGCATTGGTTTTCACAACCCTTGGATATGGTGGTTCTATTACATTCGCATTTGATGGAAATGTACCAAACGGCGAAGGTGATGATATTGAAGTGGTTGAAACCTCTTTTAATTCACCTGGATGTGAAGCTTACCCAGAGTACGCAGATGTGTATGTATCGCAGAATGGTGTAGCGTTCTTCTTTGTAAAAACCATTTGCAAAGGCGACAATTTTGTAGACATCAGCGATGCAAATCAGGGTTTCGCATACGTGACATATGTAAAAGTCGTGAACAACGATGAACTGACTACCACGCCCGACGCCTATGATGTAGATGGTATTGTTGCAATTTACAACTGTGAAGATGAAAACATCGAAGAGCCAGGCACTGGAATTTCAGGTTTGCCTTACGACACTGTTGAAAGTGTCCTGGGTTCAATGCCAAATCCAACGCAAGGAATGTCGAATGTCAACTTTGTTACCTCAAAAACGACACAGACAATTCTTGAAGTGTACGACATGAGTGGCCGAAATATCGAAACCCTGTTTAATCAGGTTGCATATGCTGGTCAGGAATACCGTATGGATTTCGATGGCTCCAAACTTTCCAATGGAGTTTATATCTATCGATTGACGACAGGAAACGAGGTGATCATTACTAAATTTATGGTCGCACGTTAATTTCATATTCGGGATTACAAAGTTCAAAATCATGAACCCCGGCCCACATGGGTCGGGGTTTTTTAATGGAGAAAATAGAAATAACCACTGATTGCTTACATCTCACATCAAAATCCAAAAATTCAACCATTCGTAAAATAAAATAAATTTTTACACTTGCTTTTGTCAATAACTTAAGTTAAGTTTGGCTTGCTCAAAAAGTCTAACCAACTTTTGCAAATAGCACCTGATTAACGAGTCATTCGATTTCAGCTACTGCTGATGCTTACATCAAAAGCAGTTCAAATTTTAAAAAGCGTCTCTTTAGACGCTTTTTTTATTTTAGTTTGACAGGTATCACTGCGGATAACCTTGGAAAGAATGTTAAAACCCCAAAACCAACCTTCCTGTATTTATAAATAATGAGATACTTTGTAAATCCATTAGATTTGTCTCTAAATTCTGGAAATACGCATGCTGGAAGTAAATAACATCACCAAATCGTATGCGAATCATATCGCATTAAAAGATGTGAGCATCAAGGTGCCTAAAGGAAGCGTTTTTGGTTTGTTGGGGCCAAATGGAGCGGGAAAAACTTCGCTGATTCGAATCATCAACCAGATCACAGGACCCGATCAGGGTGAAATTTTTTTCGGTGGTGAAAAACTTCACCCAAACCATATTTCTGAAATAGGTTATCTACCAGAAGAAAGAGGTCTTTACAAGAAAATGAAAGTTGGAGAGCAGTCTCTTTATTTGGCCAGGCTCAAGGGCCTTTCAAAAAAAGAAGCTGCGGACCGATTGAAATTTTGGTTCGACCGATTTGAAATCAATGGCTGGTGGGACAAGAAAGTAGAAGAACTTTCAAAAGGTATGGCCCAAAAAGTTCAATTTATAACCACCGTTCTACACGGCCCAAAATTTATCATTCTCGATGAGCCCTTTAGCGGATTCGATCCTATCAATGCGAATCTGATTCGCAATGAAATACTCCGGCTTCGCGATGAAGGCGCTACAATCATGCTCTCCACCCACAATATGGGTTCGGTGGAAGAAATTTGCAGTCACATAGCCTTAATCAATAACGCAACGAAAGTACTGGAAGGCTCTGTGGAAGACGTGAGGAATCGCTATAGAGATGATATTTATGAAATTAGTTTTAAAGGAGATATGCTTTCCTTCACAAATGCACTCTGGGCCAATTTCGAGTTGTTAAGTCACAAACAAGATGGCTCACTGAGAACCGCCCAAATCAAGCTTTTGAATGGCGCCATCGTCAACGATTTATTAAAATCACTCATACCAGTGGTTCAGGTGCATGCCATCAACGAAGTAATTCCCAGCATGAACGATATATTTATTAAAGTGGTACAACAAAATCCTGACCGAGATGAGTAAAACTGGTCTGATCATCGAAAGAGAATATTTGAGTCGAATCCGTAAAAAGTCCTTTATTATCATGACTTTTCTGGGTCCTATTTTGGCAGCGGGATTAATGAGCCTGGGAATTTATCTCGGTTTGAGTGATTCCAGTGCGCATCAAATTTTGGTTGTTGACCTCACCGCTCCTATAAGCGAGGATAGCCTTGCCAATTCAACGCCCTTGTTTTGGAACAAATTAAAGTCAGCACAGCAAATCAATTTCAGTTACACCCCTGAAGGTCTGACAAATACTGAATTTGATTCGAGCCAATATAGTTTGATGGTTGTGTTAAGAAATGACATACTAACTCATCCTCAGGCAGAATTGGTATTTCGGAAGTTGCCCAGCATGAAGGTGAGAAGTTATATCGAAGACCAAATTGAAAATGTACTTGAGGACGAGAAGTTAAAGTTGAACCAAATTGACAAACGAACATATGACAGCATACGCACCAAAGTAGATATCATACAGGTAAATGCATCTGATGGCAAAACTTCTTTCAAGCAGGAACAGGCCATAGTGGGATTCGTTTTTGCCATCCTTATCTATCTTTTCATATTCCTTTACGGTGTTCAGGTCATGCGCGGAGTCATGGAGGAAAAAAGCAGCAGGATCATTGAAGTGATTATTTCATCTGTCAAGCCTTTTCAGCTCATGATGGGAAAGATTATTGGTGTGGCTTTGGTCGGGCTTACCCAATTCCTCTTATGGATCATTTTAACTGCCATTTTGTTCTCTGTTGCCATTGGGTTTTTGGCACCCGAACTTTCAGATGCTGGAAGCATGGCTGAACAAATACAAATGACTGAATCTGTAGCCGCCGAAGCAACTTCAGAACCAGTCAATCAGGCTGCATTAACAGAAATGATGGAACTAATTCTCTTTCGCATCAACTGGCCTTTGATGATCGGTATGTTTCTTTTCTATTTTCTTGGTGGTTATCTTCTATTCGCCTCCCTGTTTGCAGCCATTGGCGCCGCAGTTGACAACGAAACCGATACCCAACAATTCATGTTGCCGATTACCATTCCATTGATATTTGGATTTATTGTCTCTGAATTTGCCTTGAGCAATCCAGAAGGAGCGAGTGTGTTTTGGTTTTCCCTCTTTCCACTTACCTCACCCATCGTGATGATGGTGCGGATTGCCATGGGTTTCGACAGTGGTACCGTGTGGCAGCTTTTTCTCTCTATGGGCTTGCTCATAGCAGGATTTCTGGGTGCAGTCTGGCTTGCGGGTAAGGTATACCGTGTTGGAATATTGATGTACGGTAAAAAGACCACGTACAAAGAATTATGGAAGTGGATCAGGTTCAGTTCATAAATTAATGAAGGTTTATCACACCTGATAGTGGGGCTCCTTTTTCTTTTTTGTCAATATGATTTTGCCGGAAGTCCTGATAACTGTCAATTCGATTATCTTTATCGCTCTCAATAAGAATTGACCAATTTGAAAGTAGGAATTATAGATCTTGGCTCGAATACCTTCAACCTCCTGATAGCCGAGATAGATCCCCATGGAGGATATAAGCCTGTTTACAGATCAAAGGTGGCTGTAAAATTGGGTGAAGGAAGTTTTGAAAAAAACTACATCACAGAGGAAGCCATGCAACGTGCAATGGTAGCACTGGATGCACAAATTATGGCGATCAAAAATCAATATTGCGATCGCATTCTTGCATTTGCTACAAGCGCAGTAAGAAGTGCATCCAATGGAAATATTTTCGTGCAGAAAGTAAAGGAACAATTTGGTGTAACCATACACGTGATAGATGGAGACATGGAAGCCAGCATGATCTATAAAGGTGTGCAACTTTCCGGGGCCCTAACAGGGGAGAAAAGTCTGATCATGGATATCGGAGGAGGCAGCACCGAATTCATCATTGCGAATGATGAAGAAATCATCTGGAAGCAAAGTTATGAACTAGGAGTTTCTCGTTTGTTGGAGAAATTCAAACCATCGAATCCCATTTCATCGGATGAAATTGAAAAGATTGAAACCTACCTGCAAGAACAGGTGTCAGACTTATTTGCGGTGGTAAAAAAAGAGGGTGTGCACCGGTTGATAGGTTCTTCAGGCTCGTTTGACACCTTCAGCGATGTGATCAGATCAAAAGACGGCACATTTGAATCAACCCTTGAAAAAAGCACGTTGCCTTTTGATTTTCACTCCTTGCAAACCACGCTCAATACACTTATCCATTCCACATTTGCCGAAAGGGAAATGATGCCTGGAATGATAGCCATGCGCATCCGCATGATTGTTTTATCCGCACTTTTCACCGACCTGGTGCTTCAAAAAATGCCTATTAGAACCGCTATCTTATCGCGATATTCGCTGAAAGAAGGCGTGCTTTTCGACGTTTTGAAAGGAAATATATAAATATGGCCAGAATACTAATCGTCGACGACGAGCGCAGCATCAGAAATACCCTCAAGGAAATCCTCGAATTCGAAAAATTCACCGTCGACACTGCTGAAGACGGGCCTTCCGGCCTCAAAAAAATTACCGAAAACAATTACGATGTGGTCCTGTGCGACATCAAAATGCCCGTGATGGATGGCATGGAGGTGCTTCAAAAAGTAAGGGAAGCAGGTGTAGACACGCCCATTGTCATGATTTCCGGTCACGGAAATATCGAAACAGCGGTGGAAGCCATAAAAATGGGCGCTTACGATTTTGTGGAAAAACCGCTTGACCTCAACCGCACTTTGGTCACTCTCCGCAATGCCCTTGATCGATCTTCGCTCGCGGCGGAAACGAAAACCCTTCGCAAAAAAATTGACTTGATCAAAGGATCGAACATCGTGGGAGAATCTGAACCCATCAGAGCCATCAAGGAAATGATCAGCAAGGTGGCGCCCAGTGATGCACGCGTGCTGATTACGGGGCCGAATGGCTCTGGAAAAGAATTAGTCGCCAGGCAATTACACGAACAAAGCAGCCGGGCGAAAGCACCTTTTGTGGAGGTAAATTGCGCAGCCATTCCATCGGAACTCATTGAAAGTGAGCTTTTCGGGCACGAAAAAGGAGCCTTTACATCTGCCATCAAACAGCGGCTTGGAAAATTTGAACAGGCCGATGGAGGCACGCTTTTTCTGGACGAAATTGGCGATATGAGCGCCTCTGCACAGGCGAAGGTGTTGCGGGCCCTTCAGGAAAATAAGATCAATCGGGTAGGTGGCGATAAAGATATCAAGGTCAATGTGCGCATCGTGGCGGCCACGAACAAAGATTTGCGCAAAGAAATTGAAGAAAACAATTTTCGGGAAGACCTATACCACCGCTTGAGCGTGATCCTCATTCAGGTTCCTTCTCTGAATGACCGACAGGTTGATATCCCCATTCTGGCCGATCATTTCCTCCAGGTGATTTGTCAGGAACAAGGCATTGCACCAAAACGACTTACCAAAGATGCTTACGATGCACTAAAATCTGTGAACTGGACCGGCAATATCCGGGAATTGCGAAATGTAATTGAAAGACTAATCATCCTTTGCGAGGCGGAAATCACTGGAAAGGATGTAAAAACGTATGCCAATCCAGGTGTCTGACGGTCAATAAACGGTTAAGGAATTGGTTTTAAAACCTCTCCCTGACAACAAAAATTCGACCCGTAAAATCGACTTTACTTCTGTTCGGACTTCTTAACAGCTGGTACAGCATTGGTTTTAGCAACTGATTTGCTTGCTCCGGCAGCGATCACCTGAGATTTTTCAGCAGTTCCAGCATCGGGAGCAACATTGGTAGTTGCCGTTTGCGGCTGTTCACCTGGAGTAGCAGCATTGGCTTCAGCTTTGTTATCACAGCTTTTCTTCCCTGATTCGGCCATCGCAGCACAGCAGGATTTTGCCTGGGTTTTCGCGGCAGGATTGGCAGCTTCCACTTTGGGAGCAGGTGTGGTTTCCTTTTCGGAAGTCTGTGCCTGGCTAAAACCAGCAAATGCAAAAAGAAACAGCGAGGAGAAGATGATTTTTTTCATGATTTCGAATATGAATCAAATCTAGTTGAATTTTTTTCGGAAATCAATACAATTTCGTTTGAAGAATCTTTTTCGGGATTCTCAAACTGTAAACAGTTGTTTACTTATTCAATAACAGAGACTCGATGGGATTTCCAGTCGATCCACTCGGCAGCGGAAGATTGAGCATCATGGATATGGTGGGTGCGATATCCCTGATGTTTGTTTCACGATAAGTGATACCCGGCGTCACTCCCTTACCAAAAAAGAACATTGGCGAATGCGTGTCGTATCGCCAGGGGCTTCCGTGGGTAGTGCCCGTTTTGCCATAGTCCAAATATCCGCTCTTCAAAACCCAAACCACGTCACCCGCAAAAGTTGGGTGAAGCCCGCGTTGAAGTTGCAAAAGCGGAAAATTTTGCGCTCCACCCATGATCACATCTCTGCTGGGATACGCCGCATATACGCCTTCGAGTCGCGCGATTTTGTCAGCCACGGTTTGAGCCAAATCATCCACATTCAGCCCGGCCGCTTTCACCCGTTCGCGATCAAAATAAAGCCGCTCATCTCCCAAATTCTCAATCAGATTCAGTCCTTCTGGATGAATTTCTTCCATCAGGATTTGAAACTGGGCAAGCAAGGATTTGGTATTGAGCATTCCACCGGGCAGATTTATATCCATACTGAAAGTCGCGACTTCTGCAGCCCCGTGATCGGCAGTCAAAAAAACCAAATACGCTCCCTTTCCGACTTCCCGGTCAAGAAATTTGAGAAAATCTTCAAGCTCCTGATCGAATTTGAGATACATATCCTGCACCTCAACGGCCCGGGGCCCGTAAGCGTGGCCGATATAATCGGGCGATGAAAAACTGACGGCGAGAAAGTCAGTGATTTCGTCTTTTCCCAATTCCTCATTGACAAGTGCCGCTTTCGCGAAATCAAATGTGATGGTATTTCCGTAGGGCGACAGCTTAACAAGTTCCGCAGCGCCATTCTCCTCCGCGAGTGCCTTGAAGTTTTTTGGCATCACTGGCTTTCCTTCCCCCGCCAAAATTTTTTCATAGGGATTGTCGTCTGGCAGACTCGCTGTGTATGCATCCAGAGATAAATTCGGTTTCCAACCCGCATCAATATACTTCTGTACACGGTTCTCTTTGTTGAATTTAACAACCCACGCTGGCAAATTTTCCATGTAATATGAGCTGGAAATAAAGTCACTTTTTGAGAACCAATAGGCGGTGCCAAGTTTGCCTGCCGGCAAAATAGCTCCCCGGTCTTTCAGCGCCACACCCACCACCTTACTCCTCATGTTCCAAAATAAGCGCAATTCATCCGTAATTGTGGTGGTTTGAAGATTTCGCGGACTCATCTGTCCGTCGGCATTTGCTATGCCCACCGTACGCACCGACTTATCCTGCACACAATACATACCCTCCTTGGTCAGAGGATCATACCAATTGTTTCCTACAATGCCATGCACGGAAGGCGTGGTACCGGTATATACCGAAGCGTGTCCTGGGCCAGTCGATGTTGGCGTATAGGAAAAATGGTGGTTGGCGCAATAGTATCCATCCTTCATCAATCGCTTGAAACCTCCCTCGCCGTAGCCATCTTCAAAACGAAACAAATAGTCATTCCGCATCTGGTCGACCATGATACCCACAATGAGTTTGGGCTTGTCGGCACTTACCTGCGCATTGACAAAAGCAGGAAATAAAAAAGCAATAAAGAGCTTATAAATTTTCATTTCAGAAACTTAGAAAGTGCAAATAAAACAAAGATGCAGCCAGCCAGGCTTACGCCAATGTTAAGAATTGCCCAGTTCCATTTGCCTTCTGTCATCAGGAGCAAAGTCTCGAGGCTGAAAGTGGAAAAAGTGCTGTAACCGCCACAAAAGCCTATGGTTAGTAAAGGAATCCAAAGCCCCTGAATAAAGCCTTTTTGCATAAGCCAAACAAAAATACCCAGAAGAAAACAGCTCAGGAGGTTGGCAACCAGCGTACCCAGCGGAAATGATGAAGTAAAAACATACACCATCCATTTTCCGGTTAGGTACCGTGCAACTGAACCCAAACCACCCCCTACAAATATGGCGAGGATAATCTTCATGATTTTGGGAGGATATATCTTTTGAACAGGAGAAATACCCCGCCGCCGATGCCGGCGCCGAGCAATCCACCGACGAATATGTCAGCAGGATAATGTACGCCCAGATAAATCCGGGTATACGCGATGAGGGCAGCCCAGAGTAAAACGAGATAAGCCCCCTTTGGAAAAGCCTTTTTCAAAAGCAAAAACACAAAAGTAGCGATGCCAAAAAAATTGGTGGCGTGTGACGAAACGAACCCATAAAGACCTCCGCGGTAATCATTTACGATATGCACGAGCGGCCCGATTTCCAGATTTCTGGATGGCCGGTATCGCTGAAAAACATTTTTAAAAACCTCCACGGAAATGCGGTCACCGATCGTTACCACCAATGCAATACCAAGTAACGCCCAAAACATGACGGCTTTGTTGTACGTTTTGGCAATAAGCCAAAGCATGAGAATATACACGGGAATCCAGACAAATTCTGAACTCATATAGTACATGACCTGATCGAGCCAGGGATGGTGAAGGCCATTGAGCCAGAGAAAAAGGTCCCGGTCTATTTCCTTCAGCCAGTCGATCATTCTATATTCAGATGTCTCCAGATCAAATCCTTGAGCTCGGTGATTCCCTGTTGAGCCACCGAAGAAATAAACACATAGGGCACATTGGGTATGGTGGGAATCATTTCTGCTTTCAATTCTTCATCGATCAGGTCGCTTTTGGTCAGTGCCAAAAGCCGCTGCTTGTCAAGTAACTCCGGATTGAACGCCCGCAATTCACCGAGCAGAATTTCGTATTCTTTGGCGATATCAATACTATCCACTGGCACCATAAACAAAAGAATACTGTTTCGTTCGATGTGCCTCAAAAAACGCAACCCCAACCCTTTACCTTCGCTGGCGCCTTCGATGATACCCGGTATGTCGGCCATGACGAACGAGCGATCGTCGCGGTAGCTTACGATGCCGAGATTCGGCACCAGGGTTGTAAAAGGATAATTGGCAATCTCAGGTTTCGCTGCAGACACGACGGATAACAAGGTCGATTTGCCCGCGTTTGGAAAGCCGACCAGGCCGACATCGGCCAATACCTTCAGTTCCAAAACGCACTCACCTTCGTGGCTGGGTTCGCCTGGCTGGGCAAACCGCGGTGTCTGGAAAGTAGGTGATTTAAAGTGTGCATTGCCCTTGCCACCGCGACCACCTTTAAACAGGATAAACTCCTGCCCTTCTTCTGTAATTTCGGTGATCATATCCTGGGTTTCCGGATCGCGGGCTACAGTGCCAAGGGGAACTTGGATGAAAATATCCTCTCCATCCTTGCCCGTACTGGTTTGTTTTCCTCCGCCTTCGCCGTGTCCGGCAAAAACGTGGCGATTAAATTTGAGGTGAAGCAGCGTCCACATCTGTTTGTTTCCGCGGAGGATTACATGACCTCCCCGTCCGCCATTGCCACCATCCGGACCGCCTTTGGCAGTCCAGTTATCGCGGTGCAAATGTTTTGAGCCCGGGCCACCTGTACCAGATTTACAAATGACCTTTACGTAATCCACAAAGTTGCTACTTGCCATTTTTGTCTATGGCTCTATAAAGCCTCTCGCTGATTTCATCAATGGTACCCATACCATCTATTTCGGCATATTTGCCTTTATTTTGATAATAACCGGCTACCGGAGCAGTTTCATTTTTATAAACTGAAATGCGGTTTTCGATCACTTTTGGGTCGGCATCGTCTGCCCGGCCACTGGTGCTCGCTCTTTTAAGCAATCGGCTTTTCAATTCCGCATCTTTTACCGAAAGGGCAACCATAATGGTAATTGACTGGTCTTTCGAGGCTAAAAATTTATCGAGGGCTTCGGCCTGGGGCATGGTACGGGGAAAACCATCAAAAATAAATCCTTTGGCTTCCGGGTGATTGAGCACTTCTGCTTCCAGCATTTTAATGGTGACATGATCAGGCACCAATTCGCCGCGGTTCATAAATGTTTGGGCGAGTTTGCCGAGCTCTGTTTCACCTTTGATATTCCGGCGGAAAACGTCGCCGGTAGAAAGATGCACGAGGCTATATCGATCTACAAGCCTTTCGGCCTGGGTACCTTTACCAGCGCCGGGAGGGCCGAAGAGTACAAGATTGATCATCAAATTAAGATTTTATTTGGTAAATATTATTGAGGTTTCTTCCCTGCCCGTCATAGTCGAGGCCATATCCCACCACGAATAGGTTGGGAATTTCGAAGCCAATATAATTTACGGGAAGTGATGACTGATATGGTTCAGGTTTATAAAGCAAAGTCGCTATTTTGAGACTGGCAGGATTTCGCTCCGAAAAAATTTCATGGATGTATTCCCATGTATGTCCTGTGTCCACAATATCTTCCAACACAACTACATGTCGGCCTTCAATATCGGTATTGAGTCCGATTAAATTGTTTACGCGGCCTGTAGATTCGGTGCCGCGGTATGATGCCAGTTTTACAAAATTAATCTCGCTGGGTATGTCGACATACTTCATCAGGTCGGCTGCAAAGCGGAAGGCGCCATTTAAAACACCAACAAAAAGAGGGTTTTTGCCCGCGTAATCTTCATTGATTTTATTTCCCATGTCGCCGATTGCAGCGTCCAGTTTGGATGCCTCCAAATAAATATTAAATGTTTTGTCGTGAATGTTGACACTATCCATACTTGCGCTATCAGTCCGCAAAGGTAATCAATTCATTGGCGATTTAATCCGGTGCAACTCTTCAGAAAGTTGGATTATCTGTACGTTTGCAGCAAAATTATGTGTTATGACCAGACTCTTATGCGCTTTTTTCCTTCTATCAACAATTGCTGTAAAGGCCCAGTATACAACGCCGGGCACAGGCTCGACCCTCAGTTTGTCTGATTTGGTAGAACTCAGTGGTGGGGTTGTCACAACATCCGATGGTGACTTTCAAATCAATGCGGACCTTACCATAGCACCATCTGACTCTTTACACATTTTCGAGGCCGTGGATGTGTACATCGCACCAGATGTTTTGATTACCATTCAGGGAGCCTTCGAGGTGGAAGATGGCTTTTTTACAGTAATTTGCTGCGATGAATTTTATGAAGGATTTCGTTTTGAGGGAGAATCTTATGGTTCGCTGCGCAACTCAACTTTCGAGCTGGGTGGAGGAATTCGTGTGTTGACCTCGAATTTTGAAATGCTCAATTGCACCGTAAGATATATGAACGAGGGCGCAGCTTCTGGAGCTGCCGTGGACCTGTTTACCGGAAAGCCACTGATCTCAAACTGCACATTTCTGGAAAATAGATCGGCTGCCATCGGAAGCAGTGCCAATATTCCGGTCGCACCGATCATTGAAGACTGCACGCTGGCAAGCAACAACATGGATAATTCCAATCGCCCACAAATAAATCTGGGTCCATCCGGATCTGACACCACCATTATCAGAAACAACCTTGTAGTCGGCAACAATGTACTCGATCAGGTGGGAGGAATTGCATTTGCATCCCTGTTTGGCGTCGAGTCTCACGCAGTCATCACCGGCAACAATGTTTTTGCCAACCGCTACGGCATCGCGGTAATTGGCGGAAATATCCATTCTGTGATATCTAACAATCTGATTATGCTCAATGACACGCAGGACGACCCGCTTCTCGGAGGCAGCGGCATCAATATTTTCGCATCTGGTGACAATTCACACTTGGTATTGAACAATACCATTCGGGAAAATCTTTGGGGAGTTACTCTTCAGGGCGATGCGATGGCCAATTTTGGAGAAATCGACAATCCGGATGTCGGTCCAGGTGGCAATATTTTTCACAACAACGGGAATGGCGGCGAAATTTTTGCCCTTTTCAACAACACCCCCAATACCACGTGGGCGCAGGGCAATTGCTGGGAGGAAGAAAATGAAAACCCAACCCTCGAATCTGCAGAACAGGTGATCTCACACAATGCAGATGATCCGGAGCTCGGACTCGTGAACTTTGACCCTTTGGATCCTTGTGGCTTACCTACAGGCTTGAGAGAAGAAATTGCCAAAGACTTCATGCAGATGTACCCCAATCCGGCGCGCGCGCATGTTTCTATCAACACCGAAAAGCCATTTTCAACCATTGAAATATATGATTTGAGTGGCCGACAGATCGTACAAAAAAAGATCGGTGAGCGCACCTTCTTTGAATTGCCTGTTTCACATCTGGCAGCCGGCATGTATGTGGTGCGTGTAAATGGAGGTGATTGGATGGCAACGTCCAGGCTCACAATCGAATAATGTTCGCAGGCTTGGCGCCAATTACCGGCAGTCTCAATCCAGCATATTCTTTGCGTCCCGCAAATTTCTCAATCACACTATCTTTGCCACATGCAGAAAAAGCCTTACAGTAAAGACTTCAAACTTGGCGTCCTCGGGGGCGGCCAATTGGGCCGCATGTTGATAACACCCGCGATTGATCTGGATATCAAATTATCTATACTCGATCCGGATGCCGAAGCTCCCTGCCGTCATATCGCCCACCATTTTATGCTAGGAGATTTTCACGATGAGGAAACGGTTGTCAAATTTGGCGAAAGCCTCGATGTGGTCACCGTGGAAATAGAACACGTGAGTATCGCCGGTTTAAAACAGCTTGAAGCAAAAGGTGTCAAGGTTTTTCCCCAATCTTCTGTACTGGAAACAGTACAAGACAAAGGTTTGCAAAAGCTGTTTTATCAAAAACACAGTCTCCCTACCGCACCATTTCACCTGGTGAAAAATGCGGCAGAGCTCCATGATCACAAAGCCTTTTTACCTTTCGTTCAAAAACTACGCAAAGGCGGGTATGACGGGCGGGGCGTGCAGGTAATCAAAACGGAAACCGATCTCCCAAAAGCGTTTGACGCGCCTTCGGTCCTCGAATCTTTTGTTGATTTTGAAAAAGAAATCGCTGTGATCGTGGCACGCAACGAACAGGGGGAAATTAAAACTTTCCCGGCGGTGGAACTCAATTTCAACCCCGATGCCAATCTGGTGGAACTCCTTTTTGCGCCAGCGGACATTTTTCCGGAAACTGAAAAGAAAGCAGCAGAAATAGCCAAACAAACCATCGAGGCATTTGGGCTCGTGGGCATTTTGGCCGTGGAACTTTTCCTACTGAAAAATGGAGAAATCCTCGTCAATGAGGTCGCCCCACGACCCCACAATTCCGGCCATCATTCCATCGAAGCCAACGTCACTTCTCAATATGCGCAGCACCTGCGGGCCATCCTCGGATTTCCTTTGGGCGATACCACCCTGCGGCAACCTGCTGCGATGGTCAATCTTTTGGGTGCACCCGGATTCACAGGCCCGGTGCAGTACGAGGGTCTGGAGGAAGCCATGGCTATACCCGGCGTTTATGTGCACCTTTACGGCAAGGCTTTGACCAAACCCTTCCGGAAAATGGGTCATGTGACCATCACAGCATCAACAGCAGCGGAGGCCAGGGAAAAAGCCATGTTCATCAAAAATCTTATTCAGGTAAAATCTTAAAATGATGGTAGGAATCATAATGGGTAGCAAAAGTGATCTTCCTGTGATGCAGGAAGCTGCCGACATTCTGCTCGAATTGCACGTGCCTTACGAAATCAATATCGTATCGGCCCACCGCACGCCCGAGCGCATGTACGAATACGCGAGAGATGCTGCTGGTCGCGGCATCAAGGTCATTATAGCCGGCGCAGGCGGGGCGGCTCACCTTCCGGGAATGACGGCGTCGATCACCACACTGCCAGTTATTGGCGTGCCGATCAAAAGCCGCAACAGCATCGACGGTTGGGATTCTGTACTGAGCATTCTTCAAATGCCCGGAGGAGTTCCCGTAGCCACCGTGGCACTCGATGGTGCAAAAAATGCCGGCATCCTCGCCGCTCAGATTCTGGCACTCAATGATGGCAACCTTCAAAGGAAATTGGCTGAGTATAAAGAGGAATTGAAAGCCAAGGTGATTAGGGATGCGGAAACAATGTAGATGCAATGATATTTTTTTTCTCAGCTTCGCTGCATTTGCAATGCTGCGACAGTATAATTTCATCGCTTTATCTATTCCCGGCTTCGCTGCATTCGCAATGCTGCGGAACATAAAATTTATTTTTTCTCAGCTTCGCTGCATTTGCAATGCTGCGACCATATAATTTCATCGCTTTATCTATTCCCACCCCGGCTCCGCAGCATTTGCAATGCTGCGGAACATA
>Ga0105044_10007189_pt1 | contig 15327 bp, 11 predicted proteins | sample MAT01_FD_78092 | JGI IMG/M metagenome (GOLD analysis project Ga0105044, IMG submission 78092) | Freshwater microbial communities from Lake Fryxell liftoff mats and glacier meltwater in Antarctica - MAT-01 | ecosystem: Environmental > Aquatic > Freshwater > Ice > Liftoff microbial mat | place... | reverse complement strand
TGCGGCGCTGCGTGCCCAATGGCGGTAGGAGAGAATGGGATTCGAACCCATGATAGCCTTTCAGCTACTCTCGCTTTCGAGGCGAGCCCATTCAACCGCTCTGGCATCTCTCCAAAGGTGGATAAAGTCTACCCCACCTGCCCCCACTTGTGAAGAGCCTTTTTAGCGCTTGCGCCCCAGCACCCGATACATGCGCGTGAAGTCTTGGCGGTCGCGCGTCTTGGTGGGCGTGATCGCTTCACACTCAAAATAGGCGCTCACCTGCTCATAGGTTTCCACGCTGATGATCACATCTCCCCTGCCGGCATTCTCTTGCAGCAACTTGGCAAACTCGACCGCATCCCCAATGGCGGCGAACTCACGCCGATCTTGGCTGCCGACGGTGCCCAAGATCGCTTGCCCGGTGTGAATGCCGATCCCGAAGAACAACTGTTGTTCGGGGGGCAAAATCTCGTGCAGCGCGGTCACATCATACACAATCGACAATGCCGCCCGAATAGCGCGCACGGCATGATCGCTTTCTTGCGGGTTCAATTGCGTATTGAAGAGTCCGGTCACGGCATCGCCCAAATATTTATCGACCACGCCCTCATGCAAATTGACCGAATCGCTGGCGAGGCTCAGATATTTATTGATGATGCGCATCAGCAGTTCTGGCTCCAGCTGTTCGCTAAAACTGGTGAATCCGCGCACATCCGCGAACACCACCGTGATCTCGCGCAGTTGCCCATCCAGCGCTCCAAACGCCGCGCTATTCATGTTTTCCACCAAACCGAGCGGCACATACCGTTGCGCTTGGGCGATCTGGGCTTCGCGCGCCCGCAATTCGGTCAAGTCCTCCAACACCAGTACGACCCCGCCGCCGCTGCCATCTGCCCCGCGCAAGGGGTTGATCGTGATGTTGACGATGTGCCTACCGACTTCCGGCAAGGTCAGGTCAATCTCGACCGAGGCTTGCGTTTCCCCCGCCCGAATCTGATCCAGTGCTTCCCACAGCGCTGGGCGCAGATGGGGCAGCACTGCGAAAATGGGCGCGCCGATGGCTTCGAGCGCTGTCACCCGGCTGATCGTCTCGGCAGCTTGGTTAAACGCTGTGATCACATCGCGCCCGTCCAGCGTGATCAAGCCGCTAATCACTGACGAGAACACGCTATCGACCAAATCGCGCATTTCGGTGATTTCGGACAAGCGCGCCCGCGCTGATTCAAACAAGCGGGCGTTTTCGATAGCGACCGCCGCTTGGTTGGCAAATGCCGTCAGCAGGTTCAACTCGCTGTCCTTAAAGAGCGCCGTCATCACCTTGTTATCGCAGTACACCACCCCGATGACCTCGCCCCGCACGATCAGCGGCACCGCCAAAATGCTGCGCAGTTGATAGCCGATGATGCTTTCCATGCTTTGATAACGGGGGTCGGAATGGGCGTTATCGGTCAGGACGGGCATGCGCGTATTGAAGACTTCGTTAATGATGGTATTGCTGACGGTGAACTCATCGCGCGCTAGTTGCTCGCGGTCGATGCCGCGTGCCACGCGAAACTCTAGCACGCCCGTCTCTTTGTTGTTCAACATGACATAACCGCGTTCCGCCCCAGTCAGTTGGATCACGGTGTCCATCACTTGATTTAAGACGCTGGAGGTATCCAACGACGAGCCGATCAGCGCCGTCGTTTGGGCAAGTGCCCGCAACTGCCGCAACTCCGTCTGGCGCGAGACCAACGCGACCGCCAGCTCGCTTAAACGTGTTTGTAGTTGGCGCGCCCGCTGTAAGGTGCCGATGGGCAAGCCCACCGCCGACGCCCGCAAGGACTGCCGCTCTTGGAGTAGCGTCTCTTCAATTAATTCGATTTGGTCGATGATGCGGCGCAATTGTTCTTGTGCCGAGACACTCGCGCTCTGTGCTAGGTTCATCAACGGCTCCGGTTGCCCACTCATTCCAAAACTACCTCATAAATGCGAGTCGATTGCCGCCGTCCTTTGACCTGCATCGGTTCGCGCTCCTCAAACCGGATATGCTCGATTTGGGCGCGTGTGGCAGTCCTCAGGACGTGGTGCAGCGTATCTTCGCTGATGATGATGCTGCCGGCGGGGGCGTTTTCTTCCAGCCGTTTCGCCAGATTGACCGCATCGCCGATGGCGGTGAAGCTACGCCGATTCATACTGCCGACATTGCCCAGCGTCGCCACGCCGGTATGGATGCCAATTTTATAATCGCGGCTGGATCGTCCGAAACTATCGTAAACTCGATCAAACGCTGTTTTGAGGTCAAGCGCGATCAACACCGTCCGCAGCGCGTGATCGGTCATCGGGTTAAGCTGGCTGTTGGTCAAGACCATGATCTCGTTGCCCATGTATTTGTCGATGATAGCGCGCGCGTTATGCACGACATCGGTCGCCACTTCCAAAAAGGCGTTCAGGCGCGCCATCAATTGTTCGGGATGCTCATCTTCGCCGCCTAAATCATAGGGGCAGGCATAGACAAACATGGTGCTGATCTCGCGCCGTTCGCCGCCGAGGTCAATGCCCGCGATCTGTTCGATATTGTCGATCATGCCGGGGGGCAGGTAGCGACGCAGCACTTCCACCACTTGCTCATGTTCGCGCTGGAGCGTCAAATCATCCATCACCATCGCCGTGCCTTGGGTGGTTTGCTCGGCGCTTTTTAAGGGGCTGATTTTGAGGTTAAGCGCCACTGGTCCGCGACCGGGGATGTCGGCGCGCGTCTCGATCATGCCCGCTTGATCGTTTTTGCGCGCGGCACGGAGTAGGGCTTCGATATCGCCCAAGCGGTCGAACAAGGTTTGGATCGGTTGTCCGACCACCCCTTCGAGCGGTAGTGCCAAAATTTGGGTGGCAGCGCGGTTATAGGTCATGATGTCATCGTTGGCGTTGGTGGTGATAACCCCACTGGCGATCGAGGCGAACACGTTTTCGCGTAGTTCCGTCACGCGCGTGATCTCATCCAATGTCCCTTGGATCGCCGCGAACAAACGGGCGTTTTCGATGGCGACCGCTGTTTGGTTGGCGAATGCCGTCAGCAGATTCATTTCGCGGTTGGTGAAGACCCCTTCGCGCAAGCGGTTATCGACATAAATGACGCCGGTCGCGGCATCCTTGTAGATCAGCGGGGCGCAGATGATCGAACGGAGGGTGAAACGGGCGACGGTTTCGCTGGCTCTCATACGGGGATCGCTGGAGGCGTTGTCCGTGACCATCGCTTCCCCAGTCGCCAAAACATGTTCCATCACCGTGCTGCTGATATCAAAACTATCTTGCTCGCTATCCGGTTGGCGGCTGATGCGAAATTCCAGCGAGTCGGTCTCGGTGTCTTTCAGCAAGATATAGCCGCGTTCGGCACCCGTCAGTTGGATGATGACATCCATCGCTTGGGTCAGGATTTGATCGAGGTCAAGCGAGCTATTGACGAGGGCAGAGGTTTCGATCAAGACGCGCAGTTGTTTCAATTCGGTCTGCTCATTGTCCAAGAGCCGTTCCAGCGCGGTCATTTGCTGGGCGATCAGGGGCAGCACTTCGAGCGCCGGCGTGGGCAGGGTGAGTCCGCGCATTTGCAACAACGCCTGTTGCCCCTCTAAGGAGGTCATCGTCTGCAAATGCAGCGCGTGCAGTTGCCGTAACTCGTCAACAATACTGATTTCGGCGGTAGGTTGCATTCGGTCTGAAATCCTTAAAGCCCGGTACGTCGGTCGGTACATTGGGGTGAAGGCTGGGATGAAGGTGCTTACTGTATTATACACTTGAACAAGAGGACGGGGGTGGGGGGGATTCCCTGAAAAATGTAAAAAGAAATAATGGCGGGCGCGCATTGTGGGGGTGCGCCCGCCGAGCTACCGCTTATTTGCGCTTGCTGCCCATGTCCGCAAACAAGCCCTTGAGCGCGGGATAAGCGTCGCGGAACCATTGATAGGTGACATTGTGGCGCGCGGATTCCGCCTTGTTGGGGGTGTAATTTTTAACAACCCCTTCCGCATAGATATTGACCGACACCGAAGGCAGCCCAAGGGTGCGGTGGGCGCGTTGCGCGGCGTCGTTGGTCGCTTGTTGGGCGGCGTGAACGGCACCCACCAGACCGACAAATTGTGTCTCTGGATAGACCACCACCTTCAGGTTAAGGACATCTGCCAGCAGTTGATTCCACACAGGGGATTGTGCCCCGCCCCCCGTCACGCTCAACAAGCGGGCGGCCCCCTGCCCAGTGGATTGACGTTCTTTCAGCAAGGCTTCTAACGCATGGCGTAGCGCGAAAGCCACCCCTTGCAGCACCGCATAGGAGAGATCGTCGCTGGTATGAGCGGCGCTTAGCCCAATGAATGCCCCGCGTGCGAACGGGTCTTTGATGGGCGAACGCTCCCCGTTTAGATAGGGCAGATAGATCAACGGATCGCGTGACCAATCGTGGGGCACTGCTTTGGCGATCAAGGTGGCGACATCGGGCGCGCCCGTGATCTGCGTCATCCACTCGAAATTGCCGCCCGCCGTCAATAAAGGGGCGAGACAAAAAAAGGTATCGCTAATGATGTCCGGTAGCGACCAGACACCTTGTTTATAATCGCCTTGTTCCAGCGAGACCGCGCCGATCCAACCGCTGGTGCCGATGTAGGCGTAGGGCAAGCCGGGCATATTCGCTTGCATCCCGATGGTGATTGCGCCCGCATCGCCGGGTCCCAAGTGAACGGGGATGCCAGCGCGCACGCCGAACGCCGCCGCCCCTTGTTCATGGACGACCCCCACTTGCCCGCCGCCGGGGGTGAGTGTGGGGTACAAGTGCCGCGTGGGTGCCAGTTCTATCGTCGCCAACGTGCGTTCGTCCAACCATGTCCGCCGTTGCAAATCCAGCAGACCGGTGGTGCCGGCGGTGGTGGTGTCGGTGACAAACACGCCGGTGAGCCGTTGTGCGACGACATCCCCCGCGCCCGTCAACAGATGGGTGGCGCTGGCGAGCGACTGGGGTTCGTGCGCTGCCAGCCAACGGAATTTCGTCAGCAAACTGCCGGCATCTTGCTCGTAGCCGGTCACTTGCGCCAACCAATCACGACCGACACGGTCATTGATCCATACCGCTTCGGTGGTGGCGCGGGTGTCGTTGTACAAGATGGCAGGGCGGATCGCTTCGCCCGCGTCATCCAGCAAAATCAGGTCTTGCATCTGTCCGGTGATCGCGATCCCTTCGACGATTGCGCCGTCCAGTTCACGGGCAGCCGTACACGCCGCTGTCCACCAATCCGCCGCGTTTTGCTCGACGATGCCACCGCTTTCGACATAGGTGGGATAATCGCACGAGGTACTCGCCAGCATTCGCCCCGCGCCCTCGAGAGGGTCTTTGGTTTCCATAAGGGCGGCTTTGGCGCTGGTGGTGCCGATATCGAGTGCCAGCCAAATTGTCATTAGATTCGCTCCGTTGCTGCTCTCATTGCCCGTAAATAATCAACCATTGCGCCTTCGCCTTCGCTTAAGCGCGCCACTAAGCTCGTTCCGATCACCGCCATATCGATGTCGAGACGCGCCAACGCTGCCACTTGATCGGGGCGCTGAATACCGATGCCGACGGCAATCGGCAGTTCCGCGCGCAATGCCCGAATCCGCGCCACCGACGACGCGATCAACTCTTGGAGTTCGCCTTCGATATCGGCTGGCGTGCCGGTGCGACCGGGTGCCGCCTTCAAATAGATGATATCGCCCAAGCGCACCTGCCGCTCAAGGGTGGCGGCGTCGGCGCGAGCGTCCACTAACGTGACCACCGCCAGATCGAGCGCCCGCATGATGGTGGCTAAAAACCGCAGTTCGTCCTCGTCCATGTCGGGTGCCAACATGCCCTGCAAGCCGTTTATGGTACACAAGCGGAGGAAGCCGTCAAGTTCGCGCCCGACGCGGGAATAGGTCATCACGAAACGCGGCGGGCGGACATCGCGCAGCCCGCCGATGAGCGCCAACGCGGTCTCGGCACCGATGCCGCGCTGATCCGTGACGATCTCATGGGCAGTGGCGATCACGGTGCCGTCCATCGTTGGGTTATCGGCAGGGATGCCATATTCAATGACATCCAGCATCCGGGCAGCGCGCACATAGCGATAAAAAGCTTCGGGCGTGGGGTAGCCCGCCAAAAAATAACCACAGAGCGCCATGCGTCCGCTCGCGCGGATTTCGTGCAAAGTAGCGAGTAAGGCATTGGCTGAGGGCATAAGGTTAGCGCTTTCTGCGGCTAAGGCTGCTGATTGTGACCGCCGCGATGATGATCGCGCCGATCAGGATTTCACGGATATAACTATTGACGCTCATTTGGGTCAAACCGTTATCAAGGACTCCCAAGAACAGCACGCCGATCAACGTGCCGAGGACGTGCGGTTCCCCTTCTTCACTCATGGTCATGCCCAAAAACACGGCGGCGATGGCATCCAACATCAAGCCGCCGCCTTGCGTTGGGTTGGCGGATGCCACGCGACTCGCCAACATCAACCCCGCCAAGGCAGCCCCCACCCCCGTGAGCATGAAGGCGATCAGGCGTAGGGTACGCACGCGGACACCGCTCAGGCGGGCGGCTTCGGCATTGCCCCCGATGGCGTATAAGCGCCGTCCAAACGTCGTTTGTTCCAAGAGTATCCACACCAGCACCAGCACGATCAGCGCCAAAATCGTCAGATTAGGGAACAACAAGGGGCGTTCATTGACCATGCCGATCACGATGCCGCCGCGCGCGATGCTGCTGAATTCCGTGGGGATGGCGCGCCCGAAGATGGTAGCGCCCCCGCTGATCAAAAAGGCGATGCCGTTGAACATTGTCAAGGTGCCGAGCGTGGCGACGAAGGGGGCGATCCCGATCACGCTGACCAGCACGCCGTTGAGCAATCCGCCCGCTAACCCGACGACCAGCGCGATCCCCACGCCGATGATCACGAGGATGCCGGCATCGACGACCCCGGCTTGATCGCGAAACCAGAGCGCGGCGACGATGCCCGCCAGTGACGCCATCGAGCCGACGCTGAGGTCATAATCGCCCATGACCATCACAATCGTCATGGTGAAGGCGACGACCGCCAACATGCTGATCTGTTGGCTGATATTTAACCAGTTGGGCACCGTCATGAAGGTGTTGGGGATGTTCACCCAAAAATAGCCGACCACGATCAGGAAGCCGATCAGCGTGCCGGATGTCCGCACGAGTCGCCCCCATGCCGGACGAGGACGGGGATCAGGAGCAGTCGTCAAAGTCATTTTTTCTCCGAAAGATGGTGTGAATCGGGTCCATAACAGGCTGCCAAAAGCGCCTCTTGCGACATGCCGTGTGCCTCCAAAATTGTCACTGGGCGACGGTTGCGCACGATCACGATGCGGTCACACATGCCGATCAGCTCGCCCAAGTCGGACGATGCCATGAGGATGCTGACGCCCCGGTCGCTCAGCGCCCGCAGCACACCATAAATATCGACCTTCGCGCCGACATCCACGCCGCGCGTCGGTTCATCCAGCACCAGCACCCGCGCCCCCCCCGCCAACGACCGCGCGAACACCACTTTTTGCTGATTGCCGCCGCTCAGTTCGCGCACCGATTGCCGCACTGCCCGTGCTTTCAGCCGCACCGACTCGCCCAGTATGCGGGCGGCGCGTTCTTCACGCGGGCGGCTGAGCAGGGCACCGCCCACGCTCAGCGTCCCCAAATGGGGCAGGGTGATGTTGTCGCGGATGCTGCGTGACAACATCACGCCTTGCGTGCGGCGTTCTTCGGGCACATAGGCGATCCCTGCCGCCCACGCAGCGGCAGGTGACGTTCGCTGTTGGGGCAGCCCGTTTAGGGTCAGCGTCCCACCGAGGCGGGGCACCGCGCCCACGACCGCTTGCGCCAATTCAGTCTTGCCCGCTCCGGCAAGCCCAGCAATGCCGAGGATTTCGCCAGCGCGCAAGTCAAAAGTAATGTCCCTGATGTGCGCCGTCGTCAAATTGTGGGCGCTGAGCGTGATGGCGGTGCCCGGCGGGGCGGTGCGCGGCGGGTAAATTTGGCTGAGCGCGCGTCCGGTCATCTGCGTGATCACCTCGGCGGGAGTGGTGGCGTGGATGGCGTGGGTGCTGATCATCCGCCCATCGCGCATGACGGTCACGCGGTCGCACATCTGGAAAATTTCGTCCATGCGATGCGATACGTACAGCACGGCACAGCCCCGCGCCTTGAGCGCCGCGATCACCGCGAACAAGCGCCCCGTCTCTTGGACATTGAGCGCCGCCGTCGGCTCGTCCATGACATAGACGGCGGCGGTGCCCCCCGTGAAGGCGCTGGCGATCTTGACCAGCATTTGATCCCCGATGCTGAGGCGGGCGATCTTCAAGCGTGGGTCAATATGGCGGATGTCGAGGGTCGCCAAGACCGCGCGGGCGTCGGCGTTCAGCGTCCGCCAGTCGATCAAGACTGCGGCGCGGCGTGGGGGGCGGCGACCTAAAAAGATGTTTTCCGCCACCGATAGGCTGGGGACGATGTTCAGTTCTTGATGAATGAAGCGTAACCCGTGCGCGAACGAGTCGGCGGGGCTGCGCAACGTGACCGCCCGCCCGCTGATCGTGAGTTGCATGGGTGGCGACGAGTCGGGGGTGACGACCCCCGCCAAAATTTTAATGAGGGTGCTTTTGCCCGCGCCATTTTCGCCCATCAAGGCATGGACTTCGCCGGGCAGCAAGTCAAGGGCGGCATCGACGAGCGCCGGACTGCCGCTGTAGGTTTTGCCAGCGTGCCGCAACATGAGTACGGGAGTGGGGGAAGCTTGTTGTGTCATCATATGCTAAAAATAACTCGAATGGGCGCAAAAGGCAAAGAACGGGTGCATTTCACTTTGGTGGATAGCTATGATTTCATAACAAAACACCGGACTTAAGACTCTGATTCAGTCAAAATACAGCACTACACGGGGAGATGGGTGATTCAAACGGGCGGACATATGGCGCATAAACGGGTAAAGTCAAGAAATGATCCGCGCGCGCCTAGTCCGCACCCTACGATTCGTGATAGGGAAACGATGCGGTTAGGCGACGCACAAAACAACCGCGATCTCAGTCCTTTGATCGGTGCCCACAACGTGCATCGTCGTAGGGTGCGGACTAGGCGCTTGTCGAGACCTTGCCCAACCCCATACGTTCCCGCGCCGTATGTCCGCCCGTTGGAACCACGCATCTCCCCCTGTTTGATCATGAGCGCGTTTTGCACCAAAGTGAAATGTACCCGCAAAGAACTAGCGAGTAGGTTTAGGCAAAGGCGAAGGATAGGGAGTTCTCAAGATTATGGAGCTACCAGAACAGGAAGATGCTGAATAAAGCATCCGGTCGTTTAAGCGTCAGCGGCTTGCCCACAACAACCCGCGCCGCGTGATCTCGCGGGTTTCGGGCACGTCAAAATCGCTCGCTGTATGCCCCAAGGCACTGTAAAAGACCCGCCCCGCCCCCCACATCCGCGTCCACACGACGGGCATCACCGTGCCCGCGATGGCGGGGATGAAGGCACCGCTAAAGGTCGTCGTCGCCAAGACGTTGTTGGACGGATCGATGTGCATGTAATACTGCTCGGAGTGTACCTGAAAATCGGATAGCCCCTGCGTGATCGGGTGATCCGTTTTGGTGAGGTTGACCGTATAGTCGATGATGTTGCCCGGGTGCGCCACCCACTGCCCGCCGACCATAAACTGATACGATGGGTTGTTCCGAAACGAATCGCCCATTGTGCCGTGCCACCCGCCGACACCCACCCCATCATTCACCGCCGCCAGTAGACCGGCTTCTTGGGCATCGGTGATCGTGTCCATCGTCCATGTCGGCACGATCAAATCCAGCCCAGACAATTTTTCGGCATCCAAATAAACATCCAACGAGTCGCTGATCTCGACCTCGTAATCCGCCGCACGCAACAATTCCGCAAACACTGCCGCCGATTCAAAGGGGGTGTGCCCCTGCCAACCGCCGACCACAAACAACGCTTTTTTCGACATGATGAGTCCTCATAAGGGGTAGGGTTTCATTAGAGATGATCCTTGCAAAATATACCACCCCCCGCGGCATTCTCCCATGTCGGCTGTGAGGGCACGATTTGTGAAAAGTCACACAACCGCTTGCATCTACATAAAAATCGTCGTATTCTAAAAATTGAATATTCTAAATATTCTAAATTTCATAACAAGGGTTGGTTGAAGATGATACACCTTCCGATCATCGTGATTGGCGGCGGGATCGCCGGCATGTCAACGGCAGCGCGACTGCAAGCGCAAGGCGTCGCGACCATTATCTTAGAAGCGCACAGCAAGATCGGCGGCTGTGCGGGTTATTTTCGGCGGCGGGGTTTCGCCTTCGATGTCGGCGCGACCACACTGGTAGATTTTGAACCCGACGGGGTGGGCGGGGAACTTTTAGAGGCGATCCACATGCCGCCCCTTGAGGGTGAAATCCTGCCCGGATATGTGGCATGGCTGCCCGACCGCACGGTGACGCTCTATCGCGATCCGCGTTTATGGGATCGCGAACGGCGCGCGCTGTTGGGGGATACCCCTGCCCACCGCCGTTTTTGGGCGCTCATGGATCATCTGGCGGCAGTGTTTTGGGAAGCCAGCCGACGGGGGATAACCCTGCCCATGCAAAACCTTGCCGATGTGCAGCATAATCTTGCCGCGCTCGGCTGGAAGCACTTGCCCCTAGCCCATTGCCTCGCATGGACGGTCGGGGACGCGCTGCGCTGGTGCGGGTTGCGGGGCGATCCCGCGTTGGTCGGGCTGTTGTCCATGCTGATCGAAGATACCATCCACAGCACCGTTGACCGTGCGCCTTTGATCAACGCCGCTTTGGGGATCACCATCCGCGCTGCCGGACTCATGCGGCACAAAGGGGGGATGCGCGGTTTTTGGGAGGCATTCGCGGCGCATTATCGAGCGATGGGGGGCGTCATTCGGCTGAATCACCGTGTGCGGACGGTCGAGAAACGGGGCGGTGCCTTCATCGTCCACGCCACCCGCGCCGATGGCACTACCGTCCAACTGGACGCCGCCCAAGTCGTTTGCACCCTGCCCATTGATGCCGCCATCCACATCATGCCCGAACAAGGACGACGCCACCTCGCGCGCTATGTCCAACGCGATCAGGGCGCGCGCGGCGGGGCGGTGGTGGTATTTTTGGGCGTGCCCGATGACGAAGTGGCGGGGCAACCCTTTACGCATCACCAACTGCTCCAAGACTATGGCGCGCCCTTGGGGAATGGCAACAATATGTTCATCTCGGTGAGCGCGCCCGATGACACCGCCAGCGCGCCGGAGGGGTGGCGCGCGGTGATGATCTCGACCCACTGTGATTTATCGGCGTGGGAGGGGCTGAGTGATGCCGCCTATCAAGTCCAGAAGCGGGCACTCGGCGAGTGCTTGATCGCCTACGCGCGGCGCGTCTATCCCCAGTTGGGAACAGAGGCATTCGTCACTGAAATCGCCAGCCCACGCACCTATATCCATTTCACCGCGCGTCCACGGGGCGCGGTCGGCGGGGCACGGCAAACGCGCTTCAATAGCAATCAATTTGCCGTCCCCCACGATATCGGTGTGCCCGGTTTTTGGCTGGCGGGGGATACCACCTTCCCCGGCTTGGGTACGGTGGCGTGCGTCTTGGGCAGCCGGATCGTCGCCGCGAAAGCGTTGGCGTTTTAGGGGATAGCAAAGACGCCAACGCCCATCATCCCGCCACGCGCTGCTCCGCCAAGGCATTAAGGTACACCTCGATATTGGTGTAGCCTTCGGCGGACAGCGCCGTGCCGTTGTGATCCGGCACAGCGGGGTCTAGCCCGTGCGTTGTCTCCCACACATCGGGCATCCCGTCGCCATCGGTGTCTTGGGGCGGCGGCGGCGCGGCATCCACCGTGAGGGCATCCTCCGCCCCTGCTTGATCCGGCGGCAATGTCGAAAACTCACCCGCCGCCAGCGCTGCCATGATGCGCCGATCCATCGGGTCACGCGGGAAGGCACCCACATGCCCCAGCGCATAGCCCACCAGCTGATCGGCGGGCGTGGTGCTGATGGGCGGGAACGGGTGGCGCGCCGCCAACATTTCGGCGGCGGGGGTGTCGGTGTTGGGGTGATACTCGGCAAAGTCGTTGCAGCAATAGACGATCTCGGTATCACCATACTGGGGATAGATGTTCATCTGATTGCCCGCGAAATAAAACCGATTGGCGGGCTGCCGCGTGAACATATCATCCATCATCCCAAATGGAAAATCGGGCGGCACCATCATCAAGTTATCCACCCAATTCAGGTTCATCCAAAACAAGCCCGCCTCTTGTTGACCATAGCCCCCCGGCGAATTATCACCATAGGTCATCGCCCCGCCCACGTCATAAAGCAGATTGCTGGTGACCTCGATGTTAAGCGGTTGTTGGCTGCAAAACGAGGGCGTTTCTTCGGCGTCGTCATCGCCGATGTTGCGCGTCAGCTCACAACTGATCTCCGGCAAGCGTCCGGTGATGCGATACCAGGTGTTGTGGTGGATCGACAAATTGTCTTGGGGGCGTTGGCTGTGCGAATAGTTGATCAGCATCCCGCCGTAAATATGATGATCCCCGACCGTCTCGGCGATCAGCGTGTTCTGGATGGTGACATTGCGCGCCATCGAAATCTGTACTGCCTCATCGCTGGCATTGGCGAGCGAGAGGTGATCGATCATCACGTTTTCGACACCATCCAAGCGCAGGGCATCATCCAACACGTTGTCCAAGACTTCCCCGCCCAGATGGAGCGCCGGACGCGAGCGCAGATGGCGGATGATCAGGTTATCGCAATCATAGGCGTCATAATGCCCGTCGCACATCAAGCCGCGCACGGTGATCCCCCCCGGCGAGGTTTGCCCGGCGATGGTGACATCCCCATAAATGATGGTGGCGAAGGCGTCGATCACGCCGCTGACGGCAAAGACAATCGTGCGCGCGCCGGGGGTCGCCAGCGCCTCTGCCAGCGATCCGGGTCCGTCGGCGGCGAGCGTGGTCACGGTGATCACTTGCCCGCCGCGTCCGCCCGTTGCCACCGCGCCGAAACCTTCGGCACCGGGGAAGGCAGGGAGGGGCGCTTGGGCGTGGGCAGGGGCGATGAGCAGCAAGACAAGGATGAGGAACAGGGCGAGTCTGGACATGGGGCGAGTCCTTTCGGGAAAAAGCAAGGATAGTGCCAAAGGGATTTTGACGCAAACGCCGGGATTGGGGCACGTTTATCCCGCTTCGCCCCGCCGCCGCCGCTCGAATAGCGTAAAGTTGGTAGCATAAATTCGCGGATGCGCCCAAAATGCCCCCAAACGAACGCGCGGTCGAGGATGAGGAGAAAAGCGTGAAAATGAAAACAAATGGTCGAAAATCCTTGCCAATAGGTCTCAAAACCATTATAGTAATGAGATGAGATAACCGTTGTATCGATGCAACTAGAAGCGCAATCACAATACCGATATTTTAAGGAAATCGATCATCAACAAGCAATCTAAACCTAAAGGTAAGCGCGGTATTGAGTGGACAGACTTCACTTGGAATCCGGTGGGCGGGTGCCAACACGGTTGTCGATGGGCGATGCCTGATGGCACAATTGCCGAATGCTATGCCGAAACGGTCGCGGAACGAGTCGCCCAAAACAGCTATACCCAAGGTTTTGAGTATCATTATTGGCGTCCAGAACTGCTCGCTGAACCCCTCAAAAACCGTAAACCAGCGCGTATCTTCATGGACAGCATGAGCGACTTGATGGGGCATTGGGTACCCGACGATCAAATTGAGGAAGTGTTAGCGATTTGTCGTCAAGCGCCCTGGCACACCTTTCAATTGCTGACCAAAAATGCACCGCGCCTGTTGAAGTTTGATTTTCCCGATAACGTATGGGTTGGGGTCAGTGCGCCACCGTCAATCATGTTTGGACGCCCCTTGTCTATGGCGCAACAATCACGCATGTTGATCCGCATGGTCGAGGTATTGCGTCAAGTGTCCGTGCCCGTGCGCTGGATGAGCATTGAACCGCTGAGCTTTGACATCGCGCCCTTGCTGGTGGACAGTCCTCTGCAATGGGCGGTGATCGGTGCCGCGACCAATGGCTCCAAAGCTTATCAACCCAAGCAAGAATGGGTGGAAAATGTCTTGCGCGTCTTGGACTCACAAGACACGAAGGTGTTCTTCAAGGGCAACTTGATTTGGCAACCATGGCGGGAAGAATTCCCGCTGGTTGATCCGGCTCTGATGTCGATGGTCATTTAGGGAAAGTGACGCGGACACTATCGGCGAAACTCTTTTTTCTGTGTTTCTCGACGGTAATTCGCTCCTCTTCCTCTAATTGTAGGAGTACCTGTTTATAGTGTTTATCCAAAAATTGAGTATTCACACTGTGGCTTTCATAGATTTGGCGCATCGTCTGGGTTTGACCCGCAAAAACCCGCAATAATTCCTCTTTCAATGAATCGAGAGGTTGTGTAAAAGCAAAAAGCATTGGCTGACGCTCTGTCGCTGGATTGTATTCAAATGATGCAACGTTTTGTGATTTGGATGAACTATACTTGTCCATCACCCCTTTCATCACTTCGTACCCTTTAAAGTGTTTGGTCACAAAGATCAGATGATGGCTTGTTCGGTTTCCAGACTCATTACGAAAGCTAAAAGGGAGTACATATTTTCCACCCATGTCGCGGAGTGCTTGTGAAAGTTCCTCCACAATGGTCAACTCCCGTTCTTCGGGTGAGGAAATGCTTTCTAGGCGTGCGCGCAGTATATTTGCGCGTTCTTCGCCAAAAAGTGCATCCATAGGCTCTTTAACGAAATTGTTTCCTAATCCCATATTGATACGGTTATAGTTGAAGAAAAAAATACAATCGCATCCCCAATCTTTTAATACTGAATTGATTAATCGCAACGACAATCCCTTATAGCCCCAAGGATCAGCGAAAAATAATGTAGGGATGAGTTTTGTAGTTTCAAACATCGCGACTATTTTTTCACCGACTTCATTTGTTCTAATGATCGGTTGATGACGCAATTTTTCGATACCCTCAAGTTGATTTATGGCTTTTTGTAAATTTCCAGTGTTTTTGCCATCTTTGTCATTAAAGATGGTCACCAACATTTCTTGCATATCTTTATCTTGAATCGCACGCTCTAAAACCAATAGCGGGGTGGATTTACCCCCATCCTCATAACGTCCCGGACCGGCAAATAGATCAATATAGGCAATCTTTTTTTTTGGCGGTGTGTTTTATAATATTTACATATACCCAGAAATAATCAGCTACAATCAACGATTTAATACGCGATTGATCGAGTTGTTCGTCAAAAAAACTTCCCCCAGACATAGC
>Ga0105044_10007185_pt1 | contig 15330 bp, 12 predicted proteins | sample MAT01_FD_78092 | JGI IMG/M metagenome (GOLD analysis project Ga0105044, IMG submission 78092) | Freshwater microbial communities from Lake Fryxell liftoff mats and glacier meltwater in Antarctica - MAT-01 | ecosystem: Environmental > Aquatic > Freshwater > Ice > Liftoff microbial mat | place... | reverse complement strand
ATGTTGCATTCTTTACCCAATAAAGCAGCTTTACGAGGCAACAAACCAGGGATTTGAGTTATGGGAGTTTCTAATACTGACACAGTACAAAAGAAATGCATATTCTCAACACTTGCAATTAATGATATGGAATATGGCCCTATTCTGCAATATGAATGAAATTTGATATGAAAAATTCTTAAAGATGTCTATTTAAATGTTCTTCACTTAAGCTATGTTAATATTTTCTCAAACTTTTGATTTTCAACTATTTTTTTCTTTACATTTGCACCCTTGTAAAATAAAGAAACAATACAAATATGTCATTGACGTCAGAAATTAAAAAACAACTCTTTGCTAAACACGGCGGAGCAGAAACAAACACAGGTTCATCAGAAGGACAAATTGCACTTTTCACAGAGCGCATTAACGAACTGACAGAACACATGAAAGCGAATAGAAAAGATTTTGGTACGCAACGTTCTTTGATTCGTTTGGTCGGTCAACGTAGAAGCTTACTAGACTACCTTAAAAAGCGTGATATTATGAAATACCGGGCACTCATTAAAGAGTTAAATCTCCGGAAATAATCCAAGAAAAAGGCAATTCTTTACGGTTGCCTTTTTCCTTTTTTACACCTTTTAATACCACTAAAATTATGAATTTAGGAGTGCGCAAGACTATCGTCATGCCTGACGGGAAAGAAATTACCCTAGAAACAGGTAAGTTAGCAAAACAAGCTCACGGCTCTGCTGTTATAAGAACAGGAGATACCATGATTCTCGCAACTGTAGTTAGTAATCAAGATGCCACAGAAGGTATCGATTTTTTACCTCTTACAGTTGAATACCAAGAAAAATATGCATCCACAGGAAAATTTCCAGGTGGTTTCTTTAAACGTGAAGCAAGACCTTCAGAAGGAGAAATTTTAACTTCTCGTTTGGTAGATCGTGCCTTACGTCCATTATTTCCAGACGATTACCATTCTGATACATTTGTGCAAATTCAGTTGATTTCTTCTGATAAAGAAGCGATTCCTGATGCATTTGCATGTTTGGCGGCGGCTACTGCTATTGCGGTGAGCGATATTCCTTTTAATGGACCTATTTCGGAAGCACGTGTTGCACGAATCAACGGAAAGTTCGAAGTGAATCCAACTTTTTCTCAACTTGCTTTAGCCGATTTAGACATTATGGTTGCTGCTTCTCAGAACAGCATCGTAATGGTAGAAGGTGAAATGAAAGAAGTTTCTGAAGCCGAAATGTTAGAAGCTATTAAGTTAGCCCACGAAGCCATCAAAATACAAATTGCGGGTATAAACGAACTAGCTGCTCTTGTTGCAACGGCATCAACAAAAAGAACTTACTCTCACGAGAAAAATGACGATGCTTTACGCAACTCAATCTTCTCTTTTTGCTTAGAGCCTTTAATGTCAGTTGCTCGTTCAAAAAACGCTAACAAGAAATTACGCGCAGCAGATTTCAAAGCAGTGAAAGAAGCTTTTGTTGCAACAATTTCTGAAGAAGAAGTTGCAGCTAATAAAGGGTTGATTGGTAAATATTTTCATGATGCTGAGAAAAAAGCAGTTCGTTCAGTAATGCTTAACGAGAAATTACGTCTTGATGGACGTGGTCTTACGGACATTCGCCCAATTTGGTGTGAAGTAAATTATTTGCCATCAGCGCATGGTTCTGCAATTTTTACGCGTGGCGAAACCCAATCGCTTACTACAGTAACGTTGGGTACCAAAATGGACGAGCAAAAAATTGATGGTGCTGTATTGGAAGGTTCTAATACGTTCTTACTTCATTACAATTTCCCTTCTTTCTCAACTGGTGAAGCCCGTCCAAACCGTGGAACAAGCCGCAGAGAAATTGGTCATGGAAACCTTGCATTACGCGCTTTAAAACCATTAATTCCAACTGGTGAAGCAAATCCTTATACCATTCGCGTTGTTTCCGACATTTTAGAATCTAACGGTTCTTCTTCTATGGCGACAGTTTGTGCTGGAACTTTAGCGTTGATGGATGCTGGTGTTAAAATCTCAAAGCCTGTTTCTGGCATTGCAATGGGACTTATTACAGACGGTGGTAATAACTATGTAGTGTTAAGCGATATTCTAGGCGATGAAGACCACCTTGGCGACATGGATTTTAAAGTTACTGGAACAAAAGATGGTATCACTGCTTGCCAAATGGACATTAAAGTAAATGGATTGAGTTACGAAATTATGCTCAATGCATTGAACCAAGCAAGAGAAGGCCGCTTACATATTTTAGGCGAAATGATGAAAGTTATATCAGAACCGCGTGAAGATTACAAACCACATGCTCCTCGTATTATTGAAATCAGAATTCCAAAAGAATTCATTGGTGCTGTAATCGGGCCAGGTGGAAAAATCATTCAAGAAATGCAAAAAGAAACTCAAACTGTAATCGTAATCGAAGAAGTTGGAGATCAAGGTGTGGTTCAAATTTCATCTACAAATAAAGAAAACATCGAAAAAGCTTTAAAGAGAATTAGAGGCATTGCTTCTACTCCTGAAGTTGGTGAAGTTTATACCGGTAAAGTAAAATCAATTATGCCTTTTGGGGCTTTCATTGAAATTCTTCCAGGTAAAGATGGCTTACTTCATATTTCTGAAGTAGAATGGAGAAGATTAGAAAGCTTAGAAGGTGTATTAAAAGAAGGCGATATTATTGACGTAAAACTAATTGAAGTTGATAAGAAAACTGGTAAATTGAAGTTAAGCCGCAAGGTGTTACTTCCTAAACCTGAAGCAGTAAATTAATTTTCACTTATAAAATAGAAAGCCGCATTATTCAAATAATGCGGCTTTTTTTATGCTATTAAACTTCAAAAAAATCACCAACCAAAAAGTGACTTAATAGTATCCGTAACACCAAATTCATTATTAGATTTAAGTGTAACATATTTAGCAACTTTGCTAATTTCGGGATGAGCATTCAACATAGCATAGCTATATTCTGCTGTATGCATCATTTCCAAATCATTCAGATAATCACCAAATACTACTGTATGTAAAGCTGAAATATTAATCTTCTTCTGAATCATTTCAATAGCAGTACCTTTATTTGCATTCCAATTGGTGATATCTAACCAAATCTTGCCCGAAACAACAACCTTGAAATCATTCACATACTCGGCAAAATAGGGAAAACTGTTGGTTTCTGGACTTATAAAATCACAGATGGTAACTTTCATAATTTCATCTTCTACACCATTTAAATTATCAACTTTTACAAGTCGCTGGTAATACAATTCTGCCTGAGCTCTAAATTCAGCATCATTGCTTTCAACATAAGCTGCATGTTTACCGCATAGAATAATATTTGCTCCAGGTATATTTCGTCCAATTCCTATGAAATTGGTAATGTCTTTCTTTTGAAGCACATTTAAATACAACAATTCACCTTTGTATGAAATGTAAGTGCCATTTTCAGACACAAATAATAATCTATCTTTTATGGGTTCAAAAAGCGCCTCCATATTATAAAACTGCCTGCCGCTCGCTACACAAAACAAAATTCCTTTCTGGAATAACTGCTCTTCTATCTCCCAAAAATCAACTGGAAGTTGTTTCTCTTCCGTTAATAATGTACCATCCAAATCAGTAATTACTAATTTAATCATTCAACAATTAATTTAAGAAGTGTGGTCTAAAATTATTTTCCATTTACCATCTACCTTTTTAAATAACAACGTAAAATAACCGCCACTCTTTCCTTCGCTGTCTTCCACAAGCCATTTCCCAATTATTGAAACATGGTTTTTATCAAGTTGCTTCTCTGAAAGAATTTCAAAACTCAAATTCCCCATTTCTTCTTTAGTAGGATAACTCGTTTTATAATTGTTGGTTACATTTTTCCAACCATAAGTAATGCCTTTTGATGTCAGAAATTGCAAACTATCGTTGTTCCAGTAGCCATCCATAAAGCCATCAATACTGCCTTTATTCCACTCTGTAAGCTGATTGATAAGAACTTGTCTTACAGATTCTGTTTTTTGCCCGTTACTGCTAAGGAAACCCAAAGCCATAACAATGCATAAAATGCACTTTTTCATGTTAGCGTTTTTTAAAATTATTTGATGCTCTAAATAACAACTTTCTTTTTAATTTTTCGAATACAAGCTAATAACTATATTGATAAAATTATAAAATAAGCCCATGAAAAGCACCTGCTTAATATGCTTTGTGAGTAAATTTGAACCTGAAATGAAAAAGTTAATTGTTTGTGTCTTGTTGAGTTGTCCAACAATTTTAATTGGACAAGTCTCCAAAGGATTTGAAGCTTTAAAAATGTACGATTTTTTTAAAGCAAAAAGTATTTTTACTAAATCAATTAAATCAAATACTGCAGCAGCAAATCTTGGTTTAGCTTTAATTTATTACGATTCATTAAATCATTTTTATCAGCTTGATTCTGCTATGGCGCGATTAGTAAAAGCAGAAGAAAGCTATCATTTATTAACTCCTAAACAGAAGGTTAAAAGCTGGAAAAATGGTGTGAACGACTCTGCAATTACAGGTCTAAAACAAAGAATATATAGTGCTGGTTTTAAAAGAGCAAAAAAAGAAAATACTGAAAAAAGTTGGAATACTTATTTAGGGAATTTTTCAGGCTCTCCTTATTTAACCGATGCAATAAATTTAAGAAATGAAGTTTCGTTTATTGCTGCAGTTGCTGCAAATACAATACCTGCAATTATTTCATTTATCGAAAAATATCCTGATGCGAGTGAAATAAAAGAAGCGAAAGAAATTTTAGATGATTTAACTTATATTGAATCTATAAAAACCAATCAAGTTGCAGATTATGAGAAATTCATTTTAAAATATCCAACAAGCAAACATGTTGCAGATGCAGATGATGCAATTTTCGAACTTACCGTAACTACAAGCTCTATTCAACAAATTTATGCCTTTGTGAAACAATACCCCAACAACAGAAATACTGCAAATGCCTGGGAAATGTTATATGAATTGTACACAGGAGATCAAAGAGTAGAAAGCTTCACGGAGTTTAAAGAAAAATTTCCAGAATATCCTTTTCAAGAAAAAGTTTACAAAGATGCGGCCTTATCTAGAACTCGGCTTTTTCCTGCTGTTGAAAATGAAAAATGGGGCTATATAGATTCTACGGGTAAAGTTGTAATTAATTTTCAATTTGAAGAAGCAAGTGGATTTAGCGAAAACTTAGCAGCTGTTACTATAGGAGGCAAAATTGGATTTATAAATAAAGCAGGAACTGTGGTTATAAAACCTCAATTTGATGAAGCTGACCGATTTATAAATGGTATTTCGATAGTAGAAATAAATAGCACTTCGGGGCTTATTGACCAAAGAGGAATCTGGATATTTAATTTAGATTCCGTGAATATTTCTGGTCCCGTAAATAATTTTTATATCGTTGAAAAAGGTGATGCCTCCTTTTTCTTGAATAGAAAAGGAAAAATGAATACAACTCAAAAATTTGAATATTTGAGCGAATTTCATCAATACAGAGCAGCTTTTAAAAAAGATGGAAATAGCGGTTTCATTGATACTTTAGGAAATAGCATAATCTCAACAATTTATGAAGAAGTCAGCGATTTTGAAAATGGATTTGCGCTTATTAAAAAAAATGAAATCAGCGGATTAATCGATGTTACAGGAAAAGTTATCATTCCTATTAAATACGATTTCATTGGCAAGACGGATAATCCATTGATAAAAGTAATTTTAAATGAAAAATGCGGATATTTTGATAAATCGGGTGCAATTAAAATTCCTTTTGGGAATCTGTGTGCACCTGCAGCTTTTGGTGTAGATGGATTTAATGGCACTTTAGCTAGAATAGACAAAAAGAGTAAAAAAGGATTTATCGATTTAAATGGTAAAATTGTTATTCCAACTATTTACGATGATGCGCAATATCTTTCTGATGGACTCATTGCAGTGAGAAAAAAGAAACTATGGGGTTTTATTCAAAAAAATGGAAAATTAGCTATTGACTTCCAATTTGAAGCTGTATTTCCTTTTGTAGAAGGTTATTCAAAAGTGAAGAAAAATGGGAAATGGAATATCATCGACAAAGAAGGAAAAATGCTGTTAAACGAGAACTTTGATCAATTGCAAGAGTTAAAGGATTGTATAGTTGGAATTAAAAATAACTCCAAAGGATTGATATTTTTGGGTAGAAACAAAGCAGAATTAATTACAGAAGTTATTTATGACGATATTATTCTATCTGATGACGAAAGCATTGTGCAGCTTTTAAAAAATGGAAAAATGGCATTATTTCATTTAGAAAAAAAATCAATATTTTGGAGAGAAGATGGTTGGTAGCTAATGGAAGATATCATTGGAAAATTAAATCGAGGTGAAGGTGAAAACTTAGAATATAAATTCGAAGTGAATTCCGGTAGAAAAATAGCAGCAACCATTTCTGCATTTTCAAACACAACGGGTGGTTCTATTTTAATTGGAGTGAAAGATAATGGAACCGTTGCAGGAGTGAGAATTGAAGAAGAATTATATGTGTTGGATGCGGCCGCCAACCTTTATTGCAAACCCGAAGTAACGCTTCAATTGAAACGTTGGGAAATAAAAGGAAAAATGGTGTTAGAAGCATTCGTTCCAGAGTCTAAAAATAAGCCTGTTCTTGCCGAAGTTGAACCAGATGTTACTAAAGCCTACATTCGTTATGGAGCATCAAATCTGCTTGCAAATGCGGTTCATTTACAACTATGGAGAATCACCGAAAATAATGCAAAACCAAAAATATTTTCAGACAAACAACTTGCAATAATTACATTGTTTAAAACAAATAATTGGTTGAGTTTAAATCAAATTTCAAGAAAAAGTAAACTTCCCAGAAATATTGTAATCCAAACAATTGCAGATTTAATTCGCTGGAAAATCCTAGATTCTATGACTGAACAAAGCGGAGGATTTGTATATTTGCTCCTCGAAAATTAAATGGGTTTATTTCAATTGTTTTTATTAAGTATATCGGTATTAACCGCACCTTGGCTAGTATTGCAGCTCTTGCTTTGGGTTTGCCGCAAAGATGAACAAGAATAATAGTTGAGTTTCATTTCAATCCAAAGGCAAAACACCCAATCTAAATTTATTATTAGTAAACCCCATAAGAAGTAGGGAATTCTCGCTTATTTGACTTGAATTTTCAGGAACAAAATAAAAATTAGATTTCTTTTTATCACCTGATAAAGCTTTCCTAGAAAAACTACCATTCGAATTTAATTTACAAACAACTTGCACAGCACTTCTAATTTTTGTCATTGCTTGCATTTCCTTTTGATTATTGATTTTTAGATTGTCTTCATTTTCATTGAAAACAAAATACATCGAATTTCCTGAAACACCGAAAGCGTAGGAGGAATAAATTCCAAAGTCATTAACACTTTCCTGAAATTTTGGAATATTGGCAGCCCACTCCACTTCTCCGTTCGCCATCATCTTTACCACAACAATATTGTTGTAATAATAATAATTGGTGCAGCTAATCATTCCTGTTCTAAAATCGGTAAAACAGACTTCATCCAAAATATATTGCTCTGCGACTAATGCATAACTTCCATCTTTAAAATGAACCAAATGATCCATTTTAAAATCACTTAGTTCACTCTTTTTTCTAAAACGCGTGCCATCCGTAAATTGAGCAGCAAAATCACTTTCAAAAGGAGTCAGCACTTGCTCGGAAATTTGCTTCTTTTCTCGGTCTATTTTAATGAAAAAACTGCCTGAGGCATTGTTCAATCCAAGTTCCGAATAAAGTCCAGCACAGACAACATTTCCAGAGGAGTCTACAGAAAAATCAATGTCATTTATAAATTCATTTCCTAGCTCTATTCCATAATCTTCAATCAAGGAAGTATCTCCAGAAAAAGTTACTACCCCATAACGAAACACATTCGAATTACGCTGATTGTCTCGCTCTTTATAAACTTTTACCAAAAGAAAAACGCGTCCATCGGCTGCTAATTTTACTCTAAAAATACTGAAATTTTTCCCTTTATAAGGAAATTCAATGTTTCTACTCCAGCGTTCATCTAAGTTTTTATCAAATAAATGAAAATCAATTTTCTCATTTTCATATTTATCAAATCGCTCTGTAAAATAAGTCAACATTGATGTGGAATCTTCAGATGCCACAAAATTCATTGCTTCAATTTGTTGTTTTCGAGTAGAAGAAAATTCAGCAATCTTTTTGTCTTTTTCAATCGGTTCAGCTTCTAAATCATACTTGCGACCGTAAAGCTCAATTTTATTTTTATCCTTATTAAAATATGTTGCAAATAATATTGGATTTTCACCCATTCTAGTCATTACTTGGTATTCAAGTGGTTTATTTCCCTTACTGCTTTCAAGTTTTAATTCCTTCGTATACTGTGGCAACAAAGTCATGTTATCTACTCTTTGTACGTATGTTTTACCTGATGTGAAGATTTTTGCGCTTGTTTTACTTTGCAATAAAATACCTTCGTTCCAATTGCCAATGGTATGAAATGTAGTGCCTGACGCAGGTTTGAATATTTCGCCACCCCAATAAATCGGTTGAAAATCGGTTTGCGCTTTTAACTGGAAAATAGTTGTACAAAGTACAATCAATAATAGTATTGCACGTTTAAACATCGGTTACAATTTATACAACAAAGAAAACGAAATATTATTAAATCAATTGCACATTAATATTTTAAAAAGATTACACAATTGCAATGTTCTTAACCCCATTTTGTTGATATATATATAACTGCACACCACTTTAATTAGGATTTCTACGATTATTTTACATCTAAATTAAATTATAAATGATACTTCGCCAATTTCTAGCAGGAGCTGCCATAATAAGTGTTTCTATTTTCTTTTCTTCTGTTGAATTTAAATCTGTAAAAATTAAACCGAAAGATGACCCGGCCTTTATAAACGGAGGGAATAAATGGGTAGACAGTTTAATGAAAGTTCTTACTCCTGAGCAAAGAATTGGTCAGCTGTTTATGGTAGCTGCCTATTCCAACAAACCTAAAACGCATCAAGATGAAATAATTAAATTAATTAAAAACCAGCAAATTGGAGGTTTGATTTTTATGCAAGGCGGGCCACTCAGACAGGCGAAACTTTGCAATATGTATCAACAACTTTCAAATGTTCCATTAATGATTTCCATTGATGGAGAATGGGGACTTGCTATGCGTTTAGATTCTACAGTTTCGTTCCCTAAACAAATGACTTTGGGGGCAATAAAAAATGATACGTTAATTTACAAAATGGGTGTTGAAATTGCAAAACACTGCAAAAGGTTAGGCATCCATGTAAATTTTGCACCCGATATAGATATTAATAACAATGCCTCAAATCCGGTAATTAACATGCGCTCTTTTGGAGAAAATAAATACAAGGTAACATCTAAAGGAATTGCTTATATGAAAGGAATGCAAGATGCTAGAGTTATGGCTACGGGTAAGCATTTCCCCGGTCATGGCGATACAGATTCGGATTCTCATAAATCGCTTCCAACTATAACACATTCCAGAGAAAGACTAGATTCTTTGGAACTTTATCCATTTAGAGAATTGATTAATGCAGGATTAGCAGCTGCTATGGTAGCACATTTAAATGTAACAGCTTTAGACAATGGTAACAAACCAAGTACTTTATCTTCTAAAATAATTACCGATTTACTTAAAAATGAAATGGGATTTAAAGGACTTATTTTTACAGATGCTTTAAATATGAAAGGAGTTGCCAACTATAGCAGTCCTGGAATAGTAGATGCAAAAGCACTAATTGCAGGCAATGATGTGTTACTCTTTTCTGAAAACGTAGCTTCTGGAATTTCCGAAATAAAAAAAGCAATATTAAATAAAGAAATTACTCAAGAAGAGATTGATACAAGAGTTAGAAAGATTTTACATGCTAAATATTGGTTGGGTTTAAATAAAAAGCAGAAAATAGAAATTAAAAATCTTTATGCTGAATTAAATGATAGCACTTCTGCCCTACTAAACAGGCAATTAACGGAAGCTTCTTTAACGGTTTTGGAAAATAAAAATGTAATAATTCCACTTAAAAATTTAGAAAAATATAAGATAGCAACCCTTGCAATTGATGGGAAAATGAATAATATTTTTCAAAAAACATTAAATAAATATACTAAAGTTGCTAATTTCCATGTTGATAAAGACGATTTGCCTGTAAAACAAGCGGCACTATTGACACAATTAAAAGGATATAATTTGGTAATTGTTAGTGTACAGAATCCTAAAAATACTATGAGTAAAAGCGCAGGTGTTACAGCTAGTGTGAGTAATTTTATGGAGGCTTTAACTACACAAAGTAGAACTATTTTAACTGTATTTGCAAATCCTTACAGCCTTGCTAAACTTAGTATAACTGCAACTCCTGATGGATTGATAGAAGCTTACGAAGACAATGTATACAGTCAAGAACTTTCTGCACAATTAATTTTCGGTGGAATAAAAGCAAATGGAACACTACCTGTTACCGTAAACGATAGATACAGAGTTTCTTCAGGATTAGAAATTGCAGAAACAATTAGACTAAAATTTACCATTCCTGAGGAATTAGGAATTAAAACTTCGGCACTTCGTAAAGTAGATTCTATTGCTAAATATGCAATTGATTTAAAAGCAACTCCTGGTTGTCAAATACTAATTGCTAAAAGCGGTAAAGTTTTTTACAATAAAGCATTTGGGAATGTAACCTATGGAGGCGCAGCTGTGACTACAGAAGACCTTTATGACATTGCATCTATCACTAAAGTTGCTGCTTCTACACTCGCCATAATGAAATTAAAAGATGATGGTTTTTTTGATATGGAAAAAACTATTGGTGATTATTTGCCATTAATGAATCAAACCAATAAAGGCAAAATTAAATTGACCGATTTATTAACACATCAAGCTGGTTTGCCCGCCTGGATTCCCTTCTACACGAAAACAATTAAACCAGAATTTAAAAGAAATAAATATTACAGAAGTGTATCTTCCGATAGTTTTAATTTGAAAGTTGCAGATAATATGTATATGCGGAATGATTATCCAGATTCAATTTTAGCACAAATCACTACCTGTGAAATTTCAAATAAAAAAGAATATAAATACAGCGATTTAGGATATTATTTCTTTCGATATATTATTGAAAAACATACCCAAAAACCATTTGATCAATACGTAGATAGCGTTTTTTATCAACCACTTGGGCTATCTCACATGACGTTTAATCCGCTCAATAAATTTAGTAAAGACGAAATCGTTCCCACCGAACGCGATAACATCTTCAGAAAACAACTCATACAAGGTTATGTGCACGACCAAGGTGCTGCAATGATGGGCGGAGTTGCAGGTCATGCTGGACTTTTTACCAATGCTACTGATCTTGCCGTTTTAATGCAAATGCTCTTAAATAAAGGGCAATATGGAGGTAGAAGATTTATAAACGCAGCAACTATTAATGAATTTACAAAATGCTTGCACTGCGTGAATGACAATAGAAGAGGTCTTGGTTTTGACAAACCTGAAATGGATTATAAAAAAACTGGCCCTACTTGCAAATGCGTTTCTGAACTTAGCTTTGGACACACCGGCTTTACAGGAACTATAGCTTGGGTTGACCCTGAAAATGAATTAGTGTACATTTTTCTTTCAAATAGAGTTTATCCCGACGCAGAAAATAAAAGATTAAATAACTTAGCCACAAGGGTTGAAATTCAAGAAGCAATTTATTCGCTCTTGTAATTCAGTCACTTTCGATTTTATCCGCTTAAATCCAGGGTTCATCTTTTGAATTCCGTGATTAAAAGACTAAGTTTGTTGCCCTTAAAAATTAAGGATTTTTATATAATTTACTGAGCAACAACGATTTAACATGAGTTGGTTTAAAAGAAAAAGTAAAAACATTACTACTTCAACTTTAGAGAAGAAGGAAACTCCAGAAGGTTTATGGTATAAATGTCCCTCCTGCAAAAAGATATTTTCTTCAATAGATCATGAAGATTACATGTGGGTTTGCGCCAATTGCGGATATCATGAACGCATAAGTAGTCGAGAATATTTTGCGCTTTTATTTGACAATCAAGAATTTAAAGAACTTTTTGACAACATTCGTCCTTCTGATCCTTTAGCATTTGTTGATACAAAGAAATATAAGGATAGAATTGTTGCAAGTAAAGAGAAATCAGGATACAATGATGCTATTTCATGCGGAGTGGGAACTGTAGATGAATTAAACATGGTGATTGCTTGTATGAATTTCGAGTTTATTGGAGGTTCAATGGGCTCGGTTGTTGGAGAAAAAATTTCAAGATCAATTGATTATTGCGTCAAACATAAATTGCCCCTTTTGTTAATCAGTAAATCGGGTGGAGCAAGAATGATGGAAGCAGCATTCTCATTAATGCAAATGGCTAAAACTGCAGCAAAACTCACGCAACTTGCTGATGCACAATTACCATTTATATCATTACTTACAGATCCTACAACTGGAGGAGTTACTGCATCTTATGCAATGTTAGGAGACTTAAATATTTCAGAACCTGGTGCATTAATTGGTTTTGCAGGCCCTAGAGTGGTAAAAGAAACGATAGGGAAAGATCTTCCTGAAGGATTCCAAACTGCAGAATTTGTTCAGGAACATGGATTTATAGATTTAATTGTAGAACGCAGAGATTTAAAATTGAAAGTTGCCAATATTGCTAGAATATTGTTAAAAAAATCTTGTACACCGGTAATTAAAAATTCATTTGAATAAGGATGTATTGAATGAATAATGGTAAAACATTCATTAAGATAAAATTCGTTTCTTATGTTATTTTATTCTTTACGTTATTAAATCAGCTAACAGGTTTTGGTCAAAATTTGTTACCAAATGGTAGTTTTGAGCAGGTATACAAACCAATAAAATCAAAGTATTCAGGAAATATCGAGCAAGCTACACCTTGGTTTCCTGCTGGTATTGGTAGTCCTGATTTAATAATGCAAGGGAATTTTAATTACGGATTTTTTAAAGCATCTTCAGGAAATAATTATGCAGGAATTATTCTCTATGATGGCGACAACAAAGATTTCAGAGAATATTTATCCATAAAACTTATAAATAAATTAGAAATAAATAAAAAGTACACCGTACGATTAAAAGTAGCAGCAGCAAAGCAATCCTATTTTTACACAGACGAATTAGGACTCGTATTTAATTCAGATTCATTACTTAGGAAGGATTGGAATACTATTTCTATCGTTCCTCAATTAAAATCAGATAAGTATAAAGCCATAAATGACACTGCAACCTGGAAATCTTTAGAGTGGGATTATATCTCAAATGGAACAGAGAAATTTTTAACCATCGGGAATTTCAGAAATGATATTAATACAAACCTACAGACCAGCGGAATAAAAAGTATGATTCGATTGGCTTACATTTATTTGGATGATTTTAAGATTACTCCATTTATTGCCGCAACAGATTCGGCAAAGGTCGAAAACATTGCAAGTGAAACAAACCAAATAAAAAATGGAACAACTAAAAAGGTTGTAGTTCCAAATGTTATTACCCCAAATAATGATGGGTTTAATGATATATTTACGATTGAAAATTTACCTTTATATGCACAGATAATTGTGCGGAATAAAAAGGGAAACGTTGTATATTCTTCTTTAAATTATAAGAATAATTGGAATGGTGATGATTTACCGAATGGAAATTATCAATATGAATTAAAACTACCTGATGGAAACGTAATTTATGGTACATTAGACATAGTAAAAAAATGAAAGATAAATTAATTTTAATTCAGACTATTTCACCTTGGGCAGGCGTTGCATTTCGAATTGCACTTATTCTATTTATTTCAATAATTCTCGAACGAACGTTGAGATTTCTTATTGGAAGATTTACCAAAAGAAGTGCTGAATTAATGAACGTTGATAAAACGAAGTATGTATTTTTAAAGCATGTTGCAACTGCCGTTATTTATTTATTTACAATAATTGCAATTATTTATTCTATACCAACATTTAGAACATTTGCAGTTTCATTATTTGCAGGAGCTGGTATTCTGGCGGCAATTATTGGTTTTGCATCGCAGGCGGCATTTGCAAATATTATAAGTGGAGTTTTTATGGTAGTAAGCCGACCATTTAAAGTGGGAGACCGCATTGAAATTGGAAAGGAGTACGAAGGAATTGTAGAAGACATTACACTAAGGCATACTGTTATCAGAAATTTTGAAAACAAAAGAATTATTATGCCTAATTCAAAGATTAGCGCTGAAACTATTGTCAATAATAATTTATACGACGATAGAATTAGGCGGTATATTGATTTCAGTATAGATTATTCAAGCGATATTGATTTAGCAATGCAATTAATGCGCACCATTTGTGAAGCGCATCCACTTACAATTGATGGGCGAACGCAAGAAGAAATTGAAATCAAATTACCCGTAGTAGAAGTGCGATTGTTGAGTTTTGGAGAATCTGAAATGAAGCTCAGGGCTTACGTTTGGGCATCTAATCCTGCTGAAGCTTTCGATTTACATACAGAATTAAATGTACTTATTAAAAAAGGATTCGACCAACAAAATGTTAGCATTCCATTTCCTTAGCGTGCAATTTCAAACCGATATGACCAAACCGATTTCAAGAATAATCCGGAGACAACATAAACTTGCGTCCAAGGCTGGGATGGCTCCCGGAACCATTGCATACGTTGGATCTAAAAAAGATTTTAAGGTAACGGCTGAAATTTTTTATTACAATGAATCAGATTTAATACATAAGGAAAATATAAATCCATTAACCATTAAAGATGAATTTATTCCCAATCAAATTAGATGGATTAATATTATTGGAATTCATGAAACAGAAATAGTAGAATATATTGGAAGAACTTTCTCTCTGCACAGCCTCGTTATGGAAGACATTGCGCATGCGGAACAAAGACCTAAAATGGACGATTACGATGATTTCGTTTATTTGGTGGTGAAGATGATAGATTACAACCAGATTTCAAAAGAAATAACTTCAGAACAATTAAGTATCATTTTTAAAGGAAATACAATTATTACTTTTATAGAAGATGAAGGTGATTTATTTAATGGGCTGAGAGAAAGAATTAAAAAAGGAAATATTAAAATAAGAAAATCTGGAGCAGATTACCTACTATACTCTATGTTGGATATTATTGTAGATAATTATTTCTTAGTTTTAGAAAAAATAGGAGATAAATTAGAAGAGGTAGAAATTCGATTGTTAGGTGCACCAATGAAAGAAGATGTGAATGCACTGCATGGCTTAAAACGAGAATTAATT
>Ga0105044_10007184_pt1 | contig 15332 bp, 13 predicted proteins | sample MAT01_FD_78092 | JGI IMG/M metagenome (GOLD analysis project Ga0105044, IMG submission 78092) | Freshwater microbial communities from Lake Fryxell liftoff mats and glacier meltwater in Antarctica - MAT-01 | ecosystem: Environmental > Aquatic > Freshwater > Ice > Liftoff microbial mat | place... | reverse complement strand
GGTGGCGAGGACACCCGACGAGGCCGCGGGTGGCGCCCGACCCTGCGATGGGCGAAGCGCACCGCCAAGGACCGGATCACGCCACGCGTCGACGAGCCGACCGCCCGCGTGGCCCCCGACCCGGACGAGCGTCAGCGAGGGACGGATCCGGCGCCGCTCGACTCGCAGCCGGGTTGGCGCCTCGAAGGACCGGCGACCGCCGCCGACCCCGCCTATGGCGGGACCTCGGTGCCCGGCTGACGGAACGATCGCGGCCTAGACCTCTTCGCTGGCAGGAAATCATGCCGCCGCCCTGGCCATCCGGCAGTTCAACACCAGCGTCCAACACCACTTGGGGGCGGAGCCGACGAAAGATCTGGTCCTACCTCGTCCCTGCGATGCAGCGGGCCACACCTGGAACCCGGACCTTGCCGTCCTTGTCGTAGGTACTCACGTTCGCGATGACGGTTGCCCGGATTCGCTCCCGCGCCGGTTCATCGACCCGCTGGAGCGCTGCAACGAAAAGCGAGACGTGCTCGCTGATCATTTCCCAGTACTCCGTGGGCGACCCCGTCACCAGTTCGACGTGGACGTCCCACTCGACAACATCGCGCAGCCCTGCGACCTCGTACACGGCACTGACATGTCCTGTGGGTGAGCACCGGAACATGTTCGGTCCATCCGGATCGGGCTTCGCCAGCACCACCTCGCTCGCGATCGCCTGCATGGGGATCGTCGTCCACGGGTTTCGCTCGGGCTCGGCCCACACCGACGAGCAGATGCGACCACCTGGCTTGAGCACGCGCGCGAACTCCGCCGTCGCCGTCGCAGCGTCGGGAAAGAACATGTACCCGAAACGCACAGAGACGCTGTCGAAGGTGGCGTCGTCGAACGGCAGATCGTCAGCGCTGCACACCTTCGTCTCGATGTTGGTGACCCCCTGCCCGTCGGCTCGTCGCGCGGCGACGTCGAGCATCTCGGCCACGAGGTCGGTCAGTACAACGCGTCCCTCCGGCGAGCGTCGGGCGATGCTCAGTCCCGGCTCACCCGTGCCCGCGGCAACATCGAGATGCTGCTGAGCTTCCGCTATGTCGAGACTCTCGATCATCGCCGCGCCGACGGGCTCCAGCTGATCCATGATGACAAGGTCCCACTTCTCCCAACCGGCGGAGAGCCCCGCCCACGTCGCTCGCTGCGCATCTCGGATCTCATCGGCGTTCAGCATCGCCCTCCCATCACTGATCATCGAGCAACTCAAAGGCACTTCCCTCGCGAGTGTGCGTGGCGCCCCGCGTTCGAATTGCGATCTGCGCACCACGGGCGACTCGCACACCCCACGCTGATCGGGCCACCTAGAACACGCCTTCGAGGATCGCCAGAGCATCGCCCTCGGCGCACGGCCGCGGGTTGGCCCGGACGTTCGGGTTCGACTGGCTGAGGCGGGCGACGGCGTGGATGTCGTCGCCGGTCACCCCGACCTCTGACAACGTGGAGGGAAGGCTCAGGCGTTCGGTCAGCGCCTCAACGGCACCCGCCGGATCGCTGCCACCGAGCGCCAGCGCCAATGATTCCGAGACTTCGTCGGCGTTGAACCGCATCGCACCTTTGAGGATCACGGCGTTGGCGAGGCCGTGGGGGATGCCGGTGCGGCCGCCGACGAGTTGGCTCAGACCGTGGTGGACGCCCATGGAGGCGTTCTGGAGGCAGCGGCCACCGAGCACCGCACCCTCGAGCATGCGGGCGCGGGCGTCGAGGTCGTCGGGGGCGTCGACCACCCGGGGCAGGGCCTCGACGATGCGCGAGACGCCGGCCAGCGCAATGGCCTCGGCCTCGGGGGTGCGCGCCGGCGACCACGCCGCCTCGATGCAGTGGGCCAGCGCGTTCATGCCGGTTTCGGCGCTGGCCCGCGCCGGGAGCTCGGCGCTGGCCTCGACGTCGTAGATGGCGACGCTCGGCGCGGTCGTCGGGCCGCCGGCACCGCTCTTCTGGCGCGTCCGGGGATCGGTCATGCCGAAGTGGGCGGTGAGCTCGGCCCCCGAGTAGGTGGTGGGAATCGAGAGGTGCGGGACCGCGGGGCGATCGAAGAACGACGCGCCCGGTGTGCCGGCCTCCTGCTCGGTGAAGAAGGCAACGGCCTTGGCCAGATCGGCGCACGAGCCACCACCGAACGAGACGATGCCGTCGATGGCGTCGCGGCGGGCGTTCCGCAACGCCGACTGCACCAGGTCCGTGGGTACGTGCGAGGTGACCTCGGCGAACGTCGATGCGAGGCTCCTCCCCAGGGCCGCGACGACCCGCTGACCGTCCGCCGACGCCAGCCGACCGGCGGTGGTCACGAGGAGCACTCGGCGGACGCCGAGCGCCCGGGTCAGCTCGGGAAGGCGCTCGATGGTCCTCGACCCGAAGACGATCTTCTGGGCGTACCCGGTGTGGGTCCACCCTGTCGACGACGGGCTCATTGGACGACGGTCGCGGCGTCGTCGGTGCCGATCTCGACGATCTCGAAGCCCTCGTGATCGTGGTCGAGCACGGTCACCGATCCGTTGCCGACGGCGGTCGACATCACCCGGTCGTCGCCGGTGGCGACGCCGAGCACGGCGTTGATGGCCACGAAGTGGGTGACGACCACGGTGTCGGTGTGCAGGTGGAGAAGCAGGGAGCTGACCATCGTGCGCCACGAGCGGTAGCGCGGGCCGAGCTCGGCGTAGGTGGACGCCATCGCCTGCTGCAGCCAGCGGTGGCGCTCGTCGAGCGCCTCGACCGGTGCCGGGATCTCCCCGACGCCCGGTTCGACGATGCCCATCGTGCCCCAACGCTCCTCGAGGGCGCCGGCGGTCTCGCGGGCCCGGCGGAGCGGACTGGAGAGCAGCGGGATCGGACCGAGGGGCGCCAGCCGATCGGCCATCGTCGCCGCCTGAGCCGAGCCCAGTTCATCGAGACCGGGATCGAGATCGGCGCCGTAGCCACCGGTCGCGCGGCCGTGACGAACCAGGTACAGGCGGGGCATGGGACGGCCTCTCAGTCGAGATCGGCGAACAGGTCGGTGTGGAACGGGTCGCCCTCGGGGCGCGCGTTCGCGAGGTCGATGAACCACTCGGTGCCGAAGGCGAGGGTGAAGACCTCCGCCGGCATCTTCATGAAGAAGGAGTCATCGGCGATCTGGCTGGCGTGCGCCTCCATCGAACCCTTCTTGCGGTCGATGAACGCAGAGACGTCGACGGCGTGGGTGATGTTGGCCTCGGGCTCCCCGAAGGTCTCCACGTCGATGTCGGGCTGGTCGGCAGCCTCCATCTCCTCGAACTCCTCGGTGAGTCCCGCCTCGGCGATCTCGTCGGGCGACATGGCCGAGCGCATCTCGCGCATGCGGTCTCGGTTCATGGTGCTGGCGAAGACCCGTTCGACCCCGGCGAGCTCGGCCGCCCGGACACCGACGCGGTGCACCTGGATGTGGTCGGGGTGGCCGTAGTTGCCGTGATCGTCGTACACGGTGAGGATGTCGGCGGCCTCGTCGCGGAGGATCTGCGCCAACCTCCCTGCGGCTTCGTCCAGGTCGGCCTTCCAGAAGCAGTCGGGATGGTCGTTGGTGCCCTCGCCCATCATCCCGGAGTCGCGGTAGCCGAGGAACTCGACCCGTTCGACGCCCAGCACGTCGGCCGAGGTCCGGCACTCGACCACCCGGCGCTCCCACAGCTCCTCGCCGTCGGCGAGCACACCCGGCACGGGCTCGCCCTCCTCGCCGCGGGTGCCGAACACGAGCACCACCCGGTGCCCGGCATCGCTGGCGCCGGCGAGCGTGCCGCCCGTCGCGATGCTCTCGTCGTCGGGGTGGGCGTGGAAGGAGACAAGGGTGGCCACGTCGGGAATCTACCGGGGCGATCCTCGAACGCGCGCCGGGTGCGGTTCGGGGATCGAGGGACCGCCCGCCGAAGCGAGCTGACCAACGACCGGGCGCCACGACGTCCCGCGTGGTCAGGCGATGGCGCCGCTCGACCGCAGGGTGGCGATGCGATCCGTCGAGATGCCCCAGTCGGTGAGCGCCTCATCGGTGTGCTGGCCGGGGAACGACGGCGGGCGCTGGATGGCACCGGGCGTGCGCGAGTACCGGGGCGCCGGTGCCGGCTGCACGATGCCGTTGCGCTCGACGAAGGTCTCGCGCTCCTTGTTGTGCGGATGCTCCGGCGCCTCGGCCATCGAGAGCACCGGCGCGAAGCACACGTCGGTGTGCTCCATGATGGCGCACCACTCGTCGCGCGTCTTCGTCTTGAAGATCGCCGCGAGGCGCTCCTTCATCGCCGGCCAGGTCGACTTGTCGTGCTGGGACGGGAGGTCGGGGTCGGTGTCGAGCCCGGTGAGCCGCAGCAGCTCGGCGTAGAACTGGCGCTCGAGCGATCCGACCGAGATGTACGTGCCGTCGGCCGTCTCGTAGACCTCGTAGTACCAGGCGCCGGTGTCGAGCAGGTTCGAGCCTCGTTCGTCCTCCCAGATCCCCATGGCCCGGAAAGCGTGGAACATGGTCATCAGCACCGCGGAGCCGTCGACCATCGCAGCGTCGACGACCTGACCCTGGCCCGAGCTCTTGGCTTCGAGCAGCGCGCACACGACCCCGAAGGCGAGGAACATGCCGCCGCCACCGAAGTCGCCCACCAGGTTGAGCGGCGGCACCGGCGCCTGACCGGCGCGGCCGATGGGCTCGAGCGCACCGGCGAGGGAGATGTAGTTGATGTCGTGCCCGGCGGCCTGGGCGTACGGGCCCTCCTGGCCCCAGCCGGTCATCCGGCCGAAGACCAGCTTGGGGTTGCGGGCGAGGCAGACGTCGGGACCGAACCCGAGCCGCTCGCACACCCCGGGCCGGAACCCTTCGATGAGCGCGTCGGCCTGTTCGACGAGCTCGAGCAGCGCCTCGACGCCCTCGGGGTTCTTCAGGTCGATGCCGATCGATCGCCGACCGCGCATCAGCACGTCGCTGGGCGGGCTCGCCGGATCGCCGCCGACGCAGTTCTGGGCGCGATCCACCCGGATGATGTCGGCGCCCATGTCGGCCAGCATCATCGACGCGAACGGTCCGGGACCGATCCCGGCGATCTCGAGGATCTTGATGCCTTGCAGTGGACCACTCACGGTTTGCTCTCCCTCATGGCGCGCCCCGTCTGGTGCGAGGGCTGGGTGCGGATGCCGACCGGCGGAACGGGCGGCGAGGACCGGGTTCGGGTCGGGCCGCCGGCGCCACGAGGACGACCGACCCGACCGGTGGGATCAGGCGTCGACCGACGACCGGGCGGCCAGCGCGGTCACGTTCTCGATCACCGTCGGCCAGAAGACGCTCGGCAGGTCGTGGCCCATGCCCTCGAGGACCATCAGCTCGGCGCCGGGGACGACCTCGGCCGTCCGCTGTCCGCCCGTGAGGTTCACGAGGGGATCGGCGTCACCGTGGATCACGAGGGTGTTGATGTCGATGGTGCGCAGGTCGTCGGAGCGGCTGCCCGATGCGACGATGGCCAGGAGCTGGTGAGCCACGCCGGCGGGGTAGTAGCAGCGGTCGAAGGCGAGCGCCGCCTTGGCGCGGGCCCGATCCTCCTCGAAGTGCTCGGGGCTCCCGATGGCCCGGCTGCCCTGCACCGAGTGCTCGATGTAGGCCTCGCGCTCGGCCGGCGACGGCTCCAACAGCAGGCCCACGACCTCGGGGTTGGGCTGGCCGACGTCGGCGTCGCCGGTGGTGGACATGATCGACGTGAGCGAAAGGACCCGCTCCGGATGTCCGATCGCGAGGGTCTGGGCGATCATGCCGCCCATCGAGGCGCCGACCACATGGGCCGTCGGGATGTCGAGCGCGTCGAGCAGGCCGATGGCATCGACCGCCATGTCGGCCAGGAGGTAGGGCGCGGCGACGGGTTCGCCGCCGAACGCCGCCAGGATCAGCGCCATGGCCTCGACGTCGGTGTCGACCTTGGTGGAGAGGCCGACGTCGCGGTTGTCGTAGCGGATCACGTGGAAGCCACGATCGACGAAGCCCCCGCAGAAGTCGGGGTCCCACGAACCCATCTGGGCGCCGAGCCCCATGACCAGCAGCAGCGGTGGATCCTCCGGATCCCCGAAGGTCTCGTACTCGATCTCGATCCCGTTGGCTGCGGCGCGTGGCATGGCGCCATCCTTCCCTCGCTTGACCGATCGGTCAAGAAGTGGGGCCGGTGGCTGCGGGTAGCGTCCAGTGCCGTGTCCGAGCCACCCGCACCCCCCGAACCCGGCCGGACGTTCGCCGACAGCGACCTGCCCTACCGCGTCGATCCGCTCACCGGGGACGTCACCTACATCGTCGCGGCCCGGCAGGGTCGGCCCAACCTGCCGTCGGCGGGGTGCCCGTTCTGCCCCGGCGGAATCGAGGCTCCCGAGCACTACGACGTGTTCTCGTTCCCGAACCGCTGGCCCCCCATACCCGGCGGGCGCAGCGAGGTGGTCCTCTACTCCCCCGTCCACGACGCCACCTTCTGGTCGCTCGGCGTCGGCGGTGCCCGCAAGGTGATCGACCTCTGGGCCGAGCGCTCCGCAGCGCTCGGCGCCCGCGACGACGTCGACTACGTGTTGGTGTTCGAGAACCGTGGCCCCGAGGTCGGCGCCACCATCGCCCACCCCCATGGGCAGATCTACGCCTACGACGTCGTCCCGCCCCTGCCCCGCGCCGAACTGGCCGGCGCCGACCTCGATGCCGCGTTCGGACCGGACGCGGCCGGCCAGCACGGCGAACGCCTGGTCGCCACCCACGGTGGGTGGCGGGCGTGGGTGCCCTGGGCCGCGACGTCCCCGTTCGAGCTCGTCATCGGACCGCGGGTCCAGACCCCGGACCTGCCCTCGCTCGACGATGCCGATCGCGACGCGTTCGCCACCGTCCTCGTCGACGCGCTCGAACGGCTCGACCGCCTGTTCGACGCGCCGATGCCCTACATGCTCTGGATCCACCAGCGCCCGTTCGACGGTCGGTCCTGGCCCTCGGCGTGGGTGCACGTGCACGTCGCTCCGCTCCTCCGCAGCGCCGGCACCCCCCGGTTCGTCGCCGCAGCTGAGCAGGGCGGACGCGTGTTCTACAACCCGGTCGATCCCGAGGCAGCCGCACGTCAACTGCGAGCGGCCACCGTCGACGGCGCCGCGACGTGATCGACACCGGCGCCAACGCGAGCGCCGCGGGCGCCGATGAGGGTGCGACCGTGCGGGCCTTCGCGCCGGGTCGCGTCAACCTGATCGGCGAGCACACCGACTACACCGGCGGGCTGGCGCTGCCCATGGCGATCGACCTCGGCACCACCGTCGTCGGGCGGCGCACCACCGACGGCAGGGTCCTCCTGCGCTCGGCCGACCAACCCGAACCGGCCGACGTGCCCATCGATGTCGGCGATCCCGCATCCGTCACGCCGGCCTGGGCCCGGTACGTCGCCGGGGTCGTTCACGAGCTGGCGCCTGGCGCCGGGTTCGCGGGGACGGTCACCACCACGATCCCGATCGGCAGCGGCCTGTCCTCGAGCGCCGCGCTCGAGCTCGCGGTCGCGCTCGCGCTCGGCTTCGACGGCGCGCCGACCGAACTGGCCGCGCTGGGTCAACGGGCCGAGCAGCTCGCGTCGGGCGTGCCGTGCGGGCTCATGGACCAGTGGGCCTCGGCCGCCGGGCTCGACGGCCATTGCCTCCTCCTGGACTTCACCGCCGAGACGGCGGTGCCCGTTCCGGTACCGGAGGACATCGCGATCGTGGTCGTGCACTCCGGGCAGGACCGCACGCTGGTCGGGTCGGCCTACGGCGATCGCCGGGCGGCGTGCGAGGCCGCCGCGGCCTCGATCGGCCCCCTCCGAGACGCCGAGCTGGACGCGGTGGCGACGATCGCGGACCCGGTCGTTCGGCGCCGAGCCCGCCACGTGGTCACGGAGAACGCCCGGGTGGTCCAGTTCGTCTCTGCGCTGCGCGATGGCGACACCGCTGGGGCCGGCCAGCTCATGATCGAGAGCCACCGAAGCCTCCGGGACGACTTCGAGGTCTCGACCGACGCGCTCGACCAGTTGGTCGACCGTCTCGTGGCCACCCCCGGTGTGCACGGTGCTCGCCTCACGGGTGCGGGGTTCGGTGGGTGTGTGATCGCCCTCACCGAGCCCACCGCCCTCGAGGAGGGGTGGACCGTCCGGGCCTGCTCCGGCGCGCGACTGCTGACCGACCCCATCAACGCCTCGTCGTCCTGACGTCGCCTCCGGTCGCCGCCAGCGTCATGGGCCGTCCGGCCCCCTCGTTCGATCGCGAACAGACCATTCCGACAGGCCGTCGGACCCTGTCATCTCAACCGGCGGACCCGCGCCGCCGATCCAACGTCGAGGAGCGAAGAGCGGGCGCTCCGGCCACGTCGTCCCCGCTCGCCCCCACGTTCCGGAGACGAACGCCTTGACCATCACGACGACCGCCCACGAGCTCCCGGTGGCAGACTTCCTGCTCCTCTCGAACGCTGCCGTCGTGGCGGCCGACGCCCATCGGCGCATCGTCTGGGCCAGCCCGGTGGTCGAGGGCCTCATCGCACCCGACGGCGTCGGGTTGCATCACCCCGACTTCTTGTCCTTCATCCATCCCGACGACGTCGGGATCGCCACCTCGGAGTTCGAACGGAGCCTCGTGCGGCCGGGACCCGGCGGGCAGTTCCGCGTTCGGTTCCGCGCCGGTCCGACCTCGATCTGGCACTGGCTCGAGGTCGCGCTCAACAACCAGCTCGCCACGCCCCGCGTCGGCGTGGTGGTGGCCACCATTCGCGGCATCGACTCGCAGACCGAGACCGAAGGGGCGCTGCGCCACAGCGAGCAGCGTCTCCAGGCCCTGGTCGAGAGCGCCCCCGTCATCTTGATGGCCTACGACACCCGGGGCATCATCACCTTGGCCGATGGCCAGGGCTTCCGCGGACTCACGACCGACGCGGCCGACCTCATCGGCCTGCCGATGTCGGCGTTCTTCGCGACGTACCCCGGTATCGAGGCCGGTCTCGAGATGGTCCTGCGGGGCGGCCGCCACCGCACCACCCTCGACATCGCCGGAACGATCCTGGAGATCCGATCGTCGCCGATCCTCGAGCACGGGATCATCACCGGAGGACTCGCCATCGGTACCGACGTGACCGAACGGTCGCTCGCCCACGATGAGCTCGCCCGCCACGAGGCGAGGTTCCGCTCGCTGGTGCAGCGGTCCTCGGACATGGCCGTGATCTTCGCCCTCGACGGCACCATCAAGTACGCCAGCCCGGCGGTCCGCCTCCTCGGCTACGAGCCCGACGACCTGATCGGTACCAACTCGTTCGACCTCTGCCATCCTGACGATGTCGAGATGGCGCGGGAGTCGATCCCGACGATCCTGGCCGAGCTGGGATCGTCGATGACCCACGAGCTCCGTGTCCGGGACGCGTGCGGGAGCTACCGCTGGATCGAGGAGGTGCTGACCAACCACGTCGACGACCCCGCGATCAGAGGTGTGGTCGGCAACCTCCGCGACATCACCGAACGCAAGGAGAGCGCGCTCGAGCTGGACCGCCGGGCCCGGACCGATGATCTCACCGGTCTCCCCAACCGCGCCGAGTTGACCGACCGCCTGGCGCTCCGGCTGTCGCCCCCCTCGGCGGCGAGTGACCGCACCACCATCGTGTTCCTCGATCTCGACGAGTTCAAGCTCGTGAACGACTCGCTGGGGCACGCGTACGGCGACGACCTCCTGCGAGAGATCGCCGACCGGCTCCGCCACGTCGTCCGCGGCAACGACCTGGTCGCCCGGTTCGGTGGCGACGAGTTCGTGATGCTGTGCGAAGGCGGGGATGACCGGTTGCCGGCCCGGATGGCCGCCCGGTTGAGCGATCTGTTCGTCGAGCCGTTCGAGGTCAGGGGTGAGCTCCTGTACGTCTCGGCCAGCATCGGCGTCGCCACGACACCGACGACCGACGGCGACACGTTGCTCCGCAACGCGGACGCCGCCATGTACCGCGCCAAGGAACAGGGTCGGAGCCGGATCGAGATCTTCGACGCGATGATCGACCACCGCGCCACGTCGATCCTGCGACTGCGCAACGAGATGCGGCTCGGCCTCGTCCGCAACGAGTTCGTCCTCCACTACCAGCCCATCGTCGATCTGGCGTCGGACGCCATCGTCGGCATGGAGGCGCTCGTGCGTTGGGAGCACCCCGAACGCGGCATGGTTCCACCACTGGACTTCATCGCCGAGGCCGAGGACAGCGGGTTCATCATGGACCTCGGCGCATGGGTGATCCGCTCGGCGTGCGAGGAAGCCGCGCGGTGGCCCGTCCCCATGCACGTCGCGGTGAACCTGTCGGTTCGCCAGCTCGCCGACCACGGCATCGTCGACACCGTCGCCGATGCCCTGGCCGCGTCGGGTCTGAGCTCGGCATCGCTCGTGCTCGAGGTGACCGAGAGCGCCCTCATGGCCAACGCCGAGACCGCGCTCGTCGTGCTGAACGAGCTCCGTGCGCTCGGGGTGCGCCTCGCCATCGACGACTTCGGCACCGGCTACAGCTCGCTGCTGTACCTCAAGCGGATGCCGGTCGGCACGCTCAAGGTCGACCGGAGCTTCGTCGACGGTCTCGGTGACGACGCCGAGGACTCCGCCATCGTCGCCAGTGTGATCAGCCTCGCCCACGCGGTCGGGTTGCGCGCCGTGGCCGAGGGAGTCGAGACGCTCGAGCAACGACGCCACCTCGTGGACCTCGGCTGCGACCTGGCTCAGGGCTACCTGTGGAGCCGTCCGGTTCCTGCGTCGGAGATCCCCGGCCTCCTCGGTCGCGCCTGATCCGGCGGGTCCGTGGCCGGCACCTGCGGGACCGCGCCGATGCCCGGGCCATCGGAGGCTCGCGGCATCAGACCGGCTCGGACCCCGACCACCGGCGCAGACGACGGTGCAGGCGACCGAGAGCCTCGGGCGTGCGGATGCCCCACCAGAACAGGTCCTGACCATCGATGAGCTCGACGGGGGCGATCTCGGCCAACTCGGCGACGTGGCGCTCCTTGAACGGGTACGGCTCCGAGGGAGCCAGCACCACGTCGGGGCGCAGGTCGCGCACCTCGGCCAGCGACGTGGTCGGGTAGCGGGCGTCGGCGTCTGCGAACACGTTGCCGATCCCCAGGTGCGCCAGCATCGACGAGCCGAAGGTGACGCCGCTGATCGTCATCCACGGCCGACGCCAGATGGGCACGAAGGCGCGGACCCCGCTCGGCGCCAGTGCCGGCGGCGTCGGACCGACGGGAGCGAGCGTCGCTCCTCCGTGGCGGTCGCGGCCATCGTGGGAGCGGGCGCCGAGGTCAGCGGGCCCGAACGCCGCCAGCGCGGCCACCGCGAGCTCGGCGTCGGCCACCGAGTCGACCACCAGGGCGCACGTGGCGATCCCGGCGGCCGTGAGGGCCTCGGCGTCCTCTCGCCGGTTCTCCTCCTCGCAGAGGATCACCACATCCGGTTCGAGGGCGACGATGGCGCCGATGTCGGGATCCTTGGTGCCACCGACCGCCGGCAGGTCGGGCTGCTCGCAGAACCGCGTGACGGCCACGGGCGTGATGCCGAGGGCGAGGAGCGTCTCGGTGGCGGACGGGACGAGGCTGACGACGCGCACGGTTCCAGCGTGGCGGCCCGCCGAGCGGCGTGCGAATCGGGGGCTGGGTCGACGACGAGCGTCAACCACCGACCCGGCCGACCGAACCCTGCGATCCGTGCGGTCCGTGCGAGCTCACATGCGGTTGAGCAGATCGGCCTTCTTGGCCTGGAACTCGGCCTCGGTGAGGTGGCCCTGGTCGCGGAGCATGGCCAGCTGGTTGATCTGGTCGGCGGTGTTGGGCGCCGCGGGTGCCGGGGTCGCGAAGCCCCCGGACGCCGCGTGGCCCATGCGGTCCATCTTGCGGTTGTCGTTGGTCTCCATCTGGATGTAGATCTCCTTCTGGACGTCGCTCGGACGCCGGATGTCCTCGAACCGCTGCGCGCCGTCCTTGCTGGCGGACTCGATCTCGAGGTCGCCGAGACCGAGCATGCGCTCGAAGATGCCCTGCTCGAAGAAGACCGTGTTGATGCGCTCCAGCGGGATCTCGATGCCCCGCTTGGCCAGCACGCCCTCGCGGCTCATGACGCGGTCGCTGGTGAGCACGAAGTGCGTGCTGATCCACTGGATGAACCGCACCAGGAACCACCCGAGGTTGATCACGACCCAGAGCGCGACGACGAACTTGATGAGGTCGTTGTCGATGGCGACGGCGGCCCAGATCCCTACCACCATGCCGATGACAAGGGGGATCCCGGACTTGACGATGAACCACCAGTGCGGGTGGAGGTTGAGCACGATGGTCTCGTGCGGGGCGATCGCATCCTCGGGAAACGGCATGCCACCAGCGTAATCATCGACTCCGACACCGGCCGGGACCGCCGCGCGCCGGTCCCCGCATCGCCCGGCGAGCGTCGACCGACAGCGAGTCGTCGCCCGCCCGCCTCACCTTCGAGACGCTCCTGCGACGGTCGCAGCGGGCACCGGCTCACGGTGCTCGACGTCAGCCCCAGCCGAGCTCGTGGAGGCGGTCGTCGTCGATGCCGAAGTGGTGGCCGACCTCGTGGATCACCGTGACCCGCACCTGCTGGACGACGTCGTCCTCGGTGCGGCAGATCCGCAGGATCGGACGGCGGTAGATGGTGATCTTGTCGGGCATCACCATGCCGCCGTAGCTGAGCGGGCCCCGCTCGGTGAGGGGGATGCCCTCGTACAGGCCGAGCAGGTTCGGGTTGACCCCCTCGCTCACGAACACGGCGACGTTCTCCATGTGCCGGGCCAGCTCATCGGGGATGTCGTCGAGCGCCTCGCCCACCAGTTCCTCGAACCGCTCCTCGGAGATGTCGATCACCAGATGCGCACGCGCTCGTCGGGATCGAGCCAGAGGCCGTCGCCGGCCGCCGTGCCGAACGCCTCGTGGAACTCGTCGAGGTTCCGCACGATGTTGGCCCGGAACTCGGGCGGGCTGTGGGGATCGATGGTGAGGTACTGCTGCTCCTGCTCGGGGCGACGCGTGGTGCGCCACACGTACCCCCAGTTCAGGAACAGGCGCTGCGATCCGGTGAGGCCGTCGCGCTCGGGCATCGGGCCGTCGCCGAGTGCGATCAGGTACGCCGTGTGCCCGATGGTGAGTCCGCCCAGATCGCCGATGTTCTCGCCGACGGTCAGGGCCCCGTTGACGTGCTCACCGGGGAGGTCTCGCGGCTCGAAGGCGTCGTACTGCTCGATGAGCGCCGTGGACTTGACCTCGAAGGCCGACTTGTCGGCGGTGGTCCACCAGTCGTTGAGGTTGCCCAGCCCGTCGAACTGCGCTCCTTGATCGTCGAAGCCGTGCCCGATCTCGTGGCCGATGACCGCGCCGATGCCGCCGTAGTTCTCGGCCGGGTCTGCGTCGGGCGAGAAGAAGGGCTTCTGGAGGATGCCGGCCGGGAAGCAGATCTCGTTGGTGCCCGGGTTGTAGTAGGCGTTGACCGTCTGCGGGAGCATGAACCACTCGTCGCGATCGACGGGCGACCCGATCTTGGCGAGCTGACGGTCCGTCTCGAACCCCGCTGCCGCGGCGACGTTGGCGAACAGGTCGTCGGGCACCACCTCGAGGTCGGCGTAGTCGCGGAACGAGTCCGGGTAGCCGATCTTCGGGCGGAAGGTGTCGAGCTTCTCGTACGCCCGGGCCTTGGTCTCGTCGGTCATCCAGTCGAGCTCCGCGATCGACTGCCGGTAGGCCTCGAGCAGGTTGGCGACGAGGTCGTCCATCAGGGCCTTGGAGCGCGGCGGGAAGTGGCGGGCCACGTACTCCCTGCCCACGGCCTCGCCGATGGCGCCCTCGACCAGGGCGACGCCCCGCTTCCAGCGCGCCCGGAGCTCGGGGGTTCCGTTGAGGGTGCGGCCGTCGAAGTCGAAGGCGGCCTCGACGAAGTCGTCGGTGAGGTACGGCGCCGCAGCTCGGAGCACCCGGACCAGCACCCACGCTCGCCAGTCCTCGATCGGCACGTCGGCGAGCACGCCCGAGAGGTGCGCGAGGTAGGAGGGCTGGCGCACGTTGGTCTCGGCGATCGTCTTCGCCGAACCGCCCAGCCCGGCGACGTAGGCGTCCCAGTCGAAGGTGGGGGTGAGGGTGCGGAGCTCGTCGACCGGGGTGAGGTTGTAGGTCTTGATGACGTCGCGGGTGTCGGCCCGTTCCCAGTGCCCGGCGGCGAGCGTCGTCTCGACGGCGAGGACGGTCTGCGCCGCGGCACCCGGGTCCGGGTGATCGATGAGCGCGAGCAGACGCTCGAGGAAGGCCGCGTAGCTGTCGCGGATCTCGGCGAACTTGTCCTCGCGATAGTACGACTCGTCCGGCAGGCCGAGGCCGCCCTGCACGATGTTGAACAGGTAGCGCTCGGCGTCGCGGTCGTCGTTGTCGACGTAGGAGCCGAACAGGCCGGACCCGCCGATCCGCTCGAACCGGCCGAGGAACCCAGCGAGCGCGCGGAGGTCGTCCAGCGCGTCCACCTCGTCGATCAGGGGTCGAATGGGGTCGACCCCGGCCTCGGCGATCGCCGCCTCGTCCATGAACGAGGCGTACAGCGCGCCGATCTTGCCGGCGTCGGGATCGAGGTCGTCGCCGCCGCCGTGCTCCGCGACGGTGGCCGAGAGGTCCTCGATGATGGCGTGGACCTGGGCCTCGGCCACCTCGGTCAGCTCCACGAACGGACCCCAGCTGGAGCGGTCCGAGGGGATCTCGACGGTGTCGAGCCAGGTGCCGTTGACGTGACCGAACAGGTCGTCCTGGGGGCGGATGTCGGGGTTCATGCCCGGGCGGGCGTCATCGAGGATGCTCACGCGGAGGATGCTACCGGCGTCCCCGCCGTCTCCCAGTCCGCCCGGGGGCGTCGTCAGAGGGGGTGGGTACAGTCGGTCCCGTGGACCCCGAGACCCTGCTGGACGGCCTGAACGAACCCCAACGACGGGCCGTCACGTCGTCGGTGGTGCCCCTGTGCATCCTCGCCGGCGCCGGGTCGGGCAAGACCCGCGTCCTCACCCGGCGCATCGCCTACCGGGCCGTCACCGATGCCCATGACCCCCAGCGCGTCCTGGCCCTCACCTTCACCCGCAAGGCCGCGGGCGAGCTGCGCAACCGCCTGCGCCAGCTCGGCCTGCGCGACACCGTCGCCGCCGGCACGTTCCACTCGGTGGCCTACGCCCAGCTCCGGGCCCGGTGGGCCGACCGCTCCATCGCGCCGCCCACGCTGCTCGACCGCAAGGCCGGGTTCGTGGCCCGCCTCCTGCCCCGGGGCCTGCGCACCACGTCGGGTCGCGACGTCGTGCCCCTCGACATCGT
>Ga0105044_10007182_pt1 | contig 15333 bp, 8 predicted proteins | sample MAT01_FD_78092 | JGI IMG/M metagenome (GOLD analysis project Ga0105044, IMG submission 78092) | Freshwater microbial communities from Lake Fryxell liftoff mats and glacier meltwater in Antarctica - MAT-01 | ecosystem: Environmental > Aquatic > Freshwater > Ice > Liftoff microbial mat | place... | reverse complement strand
GGGGAGGAGGAGGGGGGGGGGGAGGGGGGGGGGGGGGGGGGGGGGGGGGGGGGGGGGGGGGGGGCGAACCGGGCGAAGCGGGCGAAACGGGGGAGGCGGGCGAAACGGGTCGGGAGGGAATGCGCAAGCGAGTACCTGCCTTAAGTTGCTGCGGTTCTATTTCTGGATTGGCCTGAAGCAAATCCTGGAGCGGGATTTGGTAGCGCTGGCTCAGGGTAAACAAGGTTTCATCCGCTTCCAAAACGTGCCAAAAGACGTCCGGAAGGGTCGATTCGTTGGATTTAGCCGCCACAATGGGCTGGCTCATTTGGCTTACTTCACGATTTTGGACCACTTGGGCATCGGCAGCCGCAGCTTTGTTAGAGGCTTGTGCAGCAGGCTGGACGATAGCTTTAGTCCGCATTGGAACGACGAGGATCTGCCCTATTTTAACCCCCAGGTTAGCCGATTCCGGATTCATCGCCTGCAGATCCTGGACACTAACGCTGTAACGCCGTGATAAGCCGTAGAGCGTTTCGCCCTGTTCCACCTGGTGCAGAATGCACAACTGCCCTTCGCGCTGCTCCGTGCGAAGCGAATCGGGTGAAAGGCCAGCGGACGCGCTGAGCGAGAAGGCCAGGACCAGGCCGAGGCAGCCAAAAAAATGCCCAAAAAAGTACGTGAGTTTCATAGCAGCCATAAATTCCGGTGGAATGGGGTAGTTTTCCATGCGAAATTACGCCTGTTCCCCATGCCTATTGCGCCTTACCTGTCCAAGTTCCTCACAGGGTTGCTGTTTATAGCCCTTTGGCCCTTCCCCGGTAAGCTGGTCAGCCAGACCCTTCCGGAAAAACCCCTCGTTTTCCACGTGGAGCTTGCAGAAGACATCATGCCACCGGCCTGGCGAACGATGAAACGGGCCATGGAAGAGGCGGATGCCGCTGGAGCTGATGTGATTGTACTGAGCCTGGACACCTATGGAGGTATGGTCAATCTGGCGGATTCCATCAGTCAAAGGTTGTTGCACAACAAGGCGCTGACCCTTGTTTACATTGTCAACAACGCCGCTTCTGCTGGTGCGCTGATTTCGCTTTCCTGCGACAGCATTTATATGGCTCCTTCCGCCCAAATCGGCGCCGCTACGGTAGTGGACGGCACTTCCGGAGAGGCCATGCCTGACAAATACCAGGCTTACATGCGAGCTAAAATGCGCAGCATTGCCGAGGCCAATGGCAGGGATCCGGATATAGCCGAGGCCATGGTAGATGAGGATATCGAAATTCCAGGATTGATCGAAGCGGGCAAAACACTTGTTTTTACGTCTAACGAAGCCGTTGATAACGGTTATTGCGAAGGCATTGCAGAACGCTGGCAAGATATTCTCCCGATGGCGGGTATTTCGGACTATACCCTGGCCAGCTATGAACCAACCGCTGTTGATCGGACGATCAAATTTTTGGTTAACCCGGTGGTTTCCGGCATTCTACTGATGCTGATTTTCCTGGGCATCTACGCCGAAATGCAGAGCCCAGGCATCGGCTTTGCGCTCCTCGCCGCGGTAGTTGGCGCAGTGCTCTACTTTGCTCCGCACTACCTCGATGGCCTGGCAGCAAATTGGGAAATTGCCTTGTTTGTGGTTGGTCTGGTTTTCATTGGGCTTGAAGTCTTCGTCTTTCCGGGCTTTGGTATTGCCGGGGTTGCTGGTATCAGTTTGGTCGTCACCAGCCTTGTGTTGTCCATGATTGGGAACGACTGGTTTGACTTCCGGTATTCTGCGGCACAAGACGTCGTGCGATCGGTCCTGGTGGTGGTCATTGCCTTACTGGGCTCCATTGGCTTGGCCATTACGCTCTTCGGAAGCCTGACGGCGAGCCCCTTGCTTAGTAAATTGGTGCTGTCCGAAAGCCAAGGACGAGAACGCGGTTTCACGGTGGATGCCTATCCAACGCGGTCTGAATTAAGCGGCCGACAAGGAACTGCGGCGACCGAACTTCGGCCGTCAGGAAAAGTTGACCTCGATCAAACGCGCTATGATGCCATGACTCAGGGAGAGTTCATCGCCCGCGGTGCGCCAGTCCAGGTGGTTTCAGTCAAAGGCAACTATCTGCTGGTCAAGGCCACCTGATCCAATTCCCCACATGGCCACCCTTGCCATAATTCCCGCGCGATATGCGTCCAGCCGCCTTCCTGGCAAACCCCTTGCCGACATTGGCGGCAAGCCCATGGTTGTACGGGTTTGGGAACGCTGCCAACAAGCTGGCGTTGATCGCGTGGTGGTCGCTACAGATGACGATCGCATTGCAGACTGCCTTGGCCAAGTAGGGGCAGAAACCGTGATGACACCGGCCTCCTGCCGATCCGGGACCGAACGTTGCGCCGCAGCTCTGGAACTTCTGGAGCATAACCACAAGGATGTGATTATCAACGTTCAGGGCGACGAACCTTTCTTGCCCCCTGCCACCCTCCAACTCCTGGCCGGCGCCTTTCAGGACCGTGACACCCAAGTGGCCACCCTGGCCGTACGGCTACACGACACTGAACGTTTGTTCAATCCTAATACGCCTAAGGTCGTGCTTAATGCCCGGGGTGAGGCCCTCTATTTCAGCCGACATCCGCTGCCCTACGTACGGGATTATTCGCCCGAACAATGGATTCATTGGCACCCCTTTTTCAAGCATATCGGTGTTTACGCCTACCGGGCTTCTACCTTAAACCACCTTGCTAGTCTTTCTCCAACTGCTTTAGAAGCCGCCGAGAGTTTGGAGCAGTTGCGTTGGCTTTATTACGGCTATACCATCAAGGTACTCGAGGTCAAAGAAGACACCTTTACAGTGGATACCCCGGAAGATTTGGAGCTAGCTCGCCAACATGCAAAAAATTGTGCGTAACGCAGGATCAGGGGGTTTTTTGAGATGGCTTCTAAAAAAAAACCCGCCGGGTAGGCCCGACGGGTTGTTTTACAAGAGTGGCAACGCGAGGCTGCCAAATCGCTTAATCGCGGAAATTACTCCACCACCACCTTGCGAATTTCAAGGCCGCGTTCCGTTTGCACATTAATCAGGTACATGCCGGGAACGAAGTTGCTGAAGTCCATTTCAATGGTGTTCAGACCAGCCAGGCGGGTCTGGGTATTGGCGTAAACAAGGCGGCCCAGTTGATCAACCACCGTTAAGGTTACTTCCTGGTCGTTGCCCAGGCCAATTTCTACCACAGCGCGGTCCTGGATTGGGTTCGGGAACACTGTAACAGTAACCGGGGTAGCTTCTGCGCCTTCACGGGCAGTAGGCATCGTGAAGTTCTGGATAGCCGAATAAGCAGACAGGTTTCCGGTTACCGAGCACTTGGCGCGAACGCGGAACTGATAGGTACGACCGGGTTCGAAGATGGTCAGGAACAGCGATGGACCTGTTACTTTGCGGCTAACCCAGCCGATTTCACCGAGACGGCGGCCCTGAACCTGATAACCTTGAACGGGTTGCGAAAGTGGATCCCAGCTCAACAAAGCCGAGGTGGAACTAAAGATCAACGAAGTGAGACCCGTGGGGGTTGGTGCACAAGGTACGTTGGCTGGCTCACCAACGGAGAACGTGCCAGTAGTGGCACAACCGTTAGCATCCTCAATAAGCACATTGTACGAACCTGCACCGACGCCACTGATGTCTTCAGTGGTGGCACCATTGCTCCAAAAGAAGGTGTAAGGAGCGGTACCGCCGCTAATGGTGATGTTAATAGCGCCGTTATTGCCGCCAATGGTAGTGGCATCTGTAATAACAGCTGATGGACCAATAAATGGATTGCCGAACGCAAACACTTCGGTGGCGTCATTGTAGGTGTCTGCCAGTGTCGTGCCAATGGTTACCGTACCCGAAGTACCGCCTGCACCGCTGAAGGAGTAAACACCCGAACCGGTTGGGTTGAAGGCGAAGGTGCCCAGTGCATCCCACTGCGAAATGACGTCCTCATCGGTGAACTCAATGCTGAAAGACGGCGGAACGGCTACGTTAAGTCCGGTCCAACTGGTAGACAATACACCATCGCGAGTGGAGGAAGTGTAGATAAGGTTAGAGCTGGCGTCGCGAACATCAAAGAAGGGATCGGGGTTAGCTGTACAAATACCAAACAAGAAAGGTTCCTCAATATCTCCGCACCAGTTGTCGTTCATGCTGTTCAGGTTGACCTGGGTAATCTTGTAATCAAAAACCTGCGTGGTCAATGAAACGGTGTAAACTCCTGGATTGTAAACGACAGGTGCAGGGAATTGGCCGGTGGCTGTCTGGCCATTGCCAAAGTTCCAGTTCCAGGTAGTCAGCCGTGGCGATTCGTTGATGCCTGCGGCGAAAGTGGTGATGTATTGGTCACTGCAGTTAGGTGCGCCACTAAACGTAAAGGTGGTGGCACCGCTTACCGGAGGCAACAACTGAATGGAAGCGTCAAAGGAAAGGGGCTGTGTCAGCGTAATCCCGAATGCAACAACCTGGGCAATTACATCGACCGTAACAGTGTAGGTGCCCGGGGTTCCCAAGGCGGTGCCGCAGATCTTGACGCAACCCAACTCGGATGCCGGGGGGCTGCTGGGGGGGGTGTACACGCAACCACTAAGCGCGTTGTTGCACTCCCAGTCAAGACCAAAAGGAAGACCGTTGATGCCTGTAATGGTTACCTGGAGCACAGTCACGGCAATGCCGGTAGAAGGGTCCGTAGCATTGGTTGGAATATAAAAGGTTATGTTTTCACTGTAGGCCAATCCTGCTGTTGCTGCTGGGATGACTTCAGGGCATAAACCGCCTTCAGGAGCTGTTGTAGCACAAGCGGGATTTACGGTGCAGCCGGGGCATTGAGCCTGGCTGGAAGCGGCAATGCCGATCATTCCCAGGGTTAGTGCCGTGGTGTAAAGGAAATTTCGATACATAGAGTTGATGGTTTAGGGTGTGGAATGCCTAGAAAAGGCAAACACAAGGTAAGGAACGAAATGCCTGCTTGAACCAGGATGTGGGGAAAATATGATGTCACCAATGTGCTACAACCGTAAGATGTTCATTGTAAATTGATTACGCTTAACGTTATTCTGTAATCATTTTACTTGTTCACAGGCACGGCTTCTCTTTCTGCTCTTTTATTAATCCTATCTTTACACCCCGTAACCAAGGCAGAGAGTAAGTCCGCCGGTTAAATGCTATGGTGAAAAACCTTTTTGTTACGGGCGGTGTAAGTTCTTCTTTGGGCAAAGGCATCTTCGCCGCTTCCCTGGCCAAACTTCTGCAAGCCAGAGGTTACCGGGTTACGATCCAAAAATTTGATCCTTACATTAACATTGACCCAGGTACGCTCAATCCTTATGAGCATGGGGAATGTTATGTTACAGAAGACGGTGCCGAGACGGATCTCGACCTTGGGCACTACGAGCGCTTTCTGAACGTCCGCACCAGCCAGGCCAACAACGTCACTACCGGCAGGGTTTATCAAACGGTCATTGACAAAGAGCGCCGCGGGGATTTTCTGGGCAAAACCGTTCAAGTCATACCGCACATAACCGACGAGATTCAGCGGCGCATGCTCCTGCTCGGTGAGACCGGAGACTACGACATTGTCATCACCGAAATTGGTGGCACCGTCGGCGACATTGAATCGCTGCCCTACATCGAATCCATTCGCCAACTGCACTGGCGGCTTGGCAAAAACGATTGCCTGGTCGTTCACCTGACCCTTATCCCCTACCTGGCCGCTGCCGGAGAACTGAAAACCAAACCCACGCAGCACTCGGTAAAATTGCTGCTCGAAGCAGGCGTTCAACCGGATATTCTGGTTTGTAGAACAGAACACGCCTTGAGCCAGGAATTGCGTCGAAAGGTTGCGCTGTTTTGCAACGTCAACATCAACGCAGTGATTGAAGCGCGGGATGCCGCGTCCATCTATGACGTACCGTTGGAAATGCTACATGAAAACATAGACCGCATTGTGTTGGCTAAGTTGCGGCTGCCCTCCTCCGGTGAGCCAAATCTGCAAGATTGGCGGGACTTCCTGACCCGTTTAAAGAACCCAAAAACCGACGTCCGCATCGGCCTGGTGGGCAAGTATACCGAGTTGCAGGATGCTTACAAATCCATTCAGGAGTCTTTCATTCACGCCGGAGCGGCCAACGAATGCAAAGTGGTCCTGGAGCATATTCAATCGGAGTCCATTGACGAAGGCAATGCTGCTCGCCTGCTCGGCAATTTGCACGGCGTGTTGGTTGCACCTGGTTTTGGAGAGCGAGGAATCGAAGGCAAAATTGCCGCCATTCGCTACGCTCGCGAAAACAATGTCCCCTTTCTGGGCATCTGCCTGGGCATGCAATGCGCAGTCGTTGAGTTTGCGCGCAATGTGTTGGGCATGGACGGTGCCCATTCCACCGAAATAAACCCCAAAACCCCCTACCCTGTCATTGACAAAATGAAGGACCAGGCAGACCTCAAGGAAATGGGGGGGACCATGCGCCTCGGGGCTTACCCATGCCGAATCTTTCGCAAGACCAAGGCCTATGCGGTGTACGGCAAAATCAATATTGAAGAGCGGCACCGCCACCGCTTCGAATTCAACAACGATTACCTCAAAGATTTTGAGGCAGGAGGCATGATTGCGTCGGGCATAAATCCACAACAGAACCTGGTGGAAATCATGGAACTGCGCAACCACCCCTGGTTTTTAGGGGTGCAATTCCACCCGGAATTTGGTTCCACAGTAGAGAGCCCAAGCCCTCTTTTCATGCATTTTGTCCGGGCTGCCTTGCATTTCAAGGAACAGGGGCCGGCAGCCCACAGTGCTCCTGTTCCGGAAGGGGCCAGACACGCTTTTTGAATCGGAGTTTGACTTGGAATTTAAGCCAGAGATTTACTCAGGAGTTAATGCTGTGTTTTAGGTACTCTATGGTGCTGTGTTTAGGGCAGCTTGCCAGACGTTGCTTTGCTTGCCGTGCCATCCTGTAGCGCTGTTGCGGGCTTTTCCTGCAGGGGGAAAACCCTATCTTTGCCCCCTCTTTCCTTTTTTGAACCCACCCTGAATCTACCTCCTTGCAGGATTTTGATCGTTCCAGTATCATCGGATTCGTCCTTTTAGGCGTTCTGATGATCGTTTACCTCAACTGGCAGAGCCGCACCAATCAGGCGCTGGTTGAAGCAGAACAAATCCGGATGGATTCCATTGCGGATGTGCAGGCCCGCTTCCGCCAGGACAGCTTGCTGCGCGTAAATGAGCAGGCCAATCAGCCCGTGATTTCGGTCGAAGGGGTTGCTGCGGTTGCCACAACAGATTCGGTAGCGCTAAGCCTTCAGCAGCAGCGCCGGGCTTCCCGACTGGGCCTGTTCGCTCCTCTGGTGGAGGGTCAGGAAATCGAGTACACCATTGAAGATGACCATTTGCGGGTCAGTTTCTCCAACCGGGGAGGCCGCATCACGCAGGTTGGGCTCAAAAAATACACGGATTACCTGGACCGCCCGCTGGAGCTGTTTTCTGAAGGAGAACTGACCTACCACTACTCATTTTTCTACGAAGGCAACCGAAGAATCAATACCGACAGTTTGTACGCCCAGGCCATGCCGGATGCGGACGGCAAAGGCATTCGCTTCCGCTTCCAAACTGGCCCAGACCAGTGGTTCGATCAGGTTTACCGCCTTGGGGATACGGCACACGTGTTGCACTACAAACTGGACTTTTCGAACTACCAGCAAGTTATTTCACCGGCGCAACCTTATCTGGAGCTTACCTGGAACGCAGACCTGAAGCGCCAGGAAACCAACCTGAAATACGAGCGTCAAATGACCAAAGCCTTCTTCCGCTACGCTGACGGGGAGACGGGCTATAAAACGCGCAACGGCAGCGAGGCGCTGGAGAGCAGGCTCTCCTGGATGAGTTATGTGGACCAGTTTTTCAACGCTACCCTCATTGCGTCCAATGGTTTTGAACGCGGGGGCGAAGTATCCGTGAAGGCGTTCGAAGACGAAGACACCCTTCGAACAAAAGCCATGCGCAGCCGGCTCTTTTTAGAGGTGCCGCAAGAAGCCCAAAGTTCGGTGGATTTGCAGTTTGTCTTTGCTCCTAACCATTACCGCGGACTCAAGAAACTGGACCAGGATCTGGAGCGGGTTGTGCCCGTCGGAAGCAGCATTATCGGCTGGTGCAACAAGTTTGTGATCATCCCGATTTTCAACCTGCTCAACAGGAACATCGCCAATTACGGCATTATCATCCTCATTTTGACGCTGATCATCAAGGTGGCTTTTACCCCCCTCACCTACCGCTCGTATGTGAGCATGGTCAAAATGCGGTTGTTAAAGCCGGAGATGGACGCCATCAAGGAAAAATTTGGCGAGGACCAGCAGCGCATGAGCCAGGAAACAATGAAGCTGTATCAGCAAAGTGGCGTCAGTCCGCTGGGAGGCTGCCTCCCGCAACTGCTGCAGATGCCCATCCTCTTTGCTATGTACCGCTTTTTCCCAAACTCCATAGAACTGCGGCATGAGCCGTTTCTTTGGGCAACGGACTTAAGTTCATACGACTCCATTTTAGCACTGCCCTTTACGATTCCATTTTACGGGGCACACGTGAGCCTTTTTACGCTCCTTGCGGCCATTACGTCTATCGCCTATGCGCGAATGAACAGCCAGATGACCGGGGCCATGGGAGGGCAAATGGTGGTGATGCAATACCTGTTCCCCATCATGATGTTGTTCATTTTTAACAGTTTTTCCAGCGCGCTCACCTACTACTACCTGTTGACCAACATCATCACCTTCGGGCAGCAGTGGCTGATCAAAACCTTCTTCGTTAATGAGGATGCGCTGCATGCGCAGATCCAGGTAAACAAAACCAAACCACGCAAAAAGGGTGGCTGGCAGGAACGCCTGGAGACCTATACAAAGGCCCAGCAGTCAAAGGCTAAAGCCGCCAAACCGGCTAAAAAGAAATGAGGATATCCCCCGTTATTCTGCGCGTATTTGCTTCGGGATTGTGGTTAGCTGCAATCTTAGCTTTAAGTTTTGGTGGATGTAAAACAGCGGCTCCATCCGATGCACAGGAGGCCATTGTTTTACCCGCTGACGCCGAGGAAACGCCTGCTGAGGAAACTGTGCAACCGGACCATATACCGTCAAGTGCGACCGAATGGCCGCTGCAAGAGGAGTTGGTCCTTTCGCTGCAAACCACCCCCTGCATGGGCACCTGCCCGATTTATCGGCTGGAGGTCTATCAGGACGGCACCCTTCGCTACCAGGGCAGTCAGTTCACGGAGCGCATTGGAACTTACCGCGGCAAGCTTCCTGTCAAGCGGCTGAAGGCCATTTTTGAGCAAGCCGAAGCGATCAACTTCGCCGATCTGTCAGACACGTACCCGACCGGAAACATGCAAATCATGGACTTGCCTTCTTCGATTTTGTACCTGCGAACGGATTCCTGGCAGAAACAAGTGGTCAGTCGGCGCTACGCCAATCCCGATGTAGAAGGCGAACAAATCATCGTGGATCAACTCAGGGAACTTCAAGCAGCCATGGATGGGTTATTGCAGGAAACTGTTTTGGAATTAGTGGGGGAAGGGCGGCAGGATTAGGACAACCGCAGATCGCGAACGTCGATAGTTGTCCACAATTTGGTACAGAAACGAACCATTTTCCCTCCGTTTTTTAACAAGGGTTGGGCCGTATGTTAAATAACGTTAACTTCAAACGGATACTTCTTACTTTTAAACGCCACATTCAAGCACAAAAGAATCAAATCAAACCTCTAATTATGAAGAAAATTTCCTTGTACCTTACCGCCTTGATGGTAACTTCGAGTGTCATGGCGCAGCGCGCTATGCACATGGACGACTACCGTCCTCGGCAAGAGGCCATCGACCTGCTGGATAACCATTTCATCAAAGACTACGAGCCTGTCCGACCATCGGAAAGTACCCACCGCTCGGGCGCAGTTTCCTTTGTTGAACTCGGTTCAGCTTACAACATTTACACCATCCTGTTGGATGAGCAAAACCAGGTTGCCTACAATCCCGAGCTGGATGCGGTTACGTTCATTCACCGTCAAAACAGTGGCACAACTGGGGGTTCTGGAGGCATTTCTTTTGACCGTTCACTGGACGGTGGTGCCACTTGGACCGATAACTACATTATGACGCCGGATTATAACGCAGGGTCTACACCTGTTGGTGGTAGCCGTTACCCAAGCACTGCCATTTGGAACCCTGCGGGAAATACAAACCCGGCGAATGCTTTTGTCATTGGTACGGGTCCTACTCTCCAAGCTGGTGCTGCGGGTTGGGGCTGGATCTTCGCTACCAGCGCCCGCTTGAGCGATGGCACTACCATTGCTGAAGATTATTACCAGCAAACGCCTGGGGCCAATACAGACTTTCACCCCTATGGTTTGACGGTTAATCCCAACGGAGACATCTGGAGCATTTCCACCTATTACCCCGCAGACGTCGTCAATGACTACAGTTTCTACTACATCAATAAAGGCACGTACAACACCACTAGCAACCAGGTAGACTGGACGCTTTCCCAAACACTCCTTGATCCAGACTATTTCTTGGATCCCGCTGACGGATCGAATGTAGGCGGTTACGGTTGGAACATCGCGTTCAGCCCTGACGGCCAAACCGGCTATGCAGTGCTGCTGATTTCTGAAAACTCCTGCATTTATCAAGGTGTCCAGCCTATTGTTCATAAAACCACCAACGGCGGCGATACGTGGACACGCCTTCCCAATTTCGATTTCAGAACCCTCACGGCGTTTCTGGACTACCTGATTCCCACCAGCACAGGAGAAACCATCCCCTTCTTCACCTCCTTGGATATTGCTGTTGATGCTAACGACAAGTTGCACATGTTCAGCAATGTGCTGCCTCGGTCTTCGCGCTCCGATGACTCCCTTTTCTTTATTTGGGTAGGCGCCGGCACCGAAGGCATGTTCCACCTGACCACCTCAACAGGTGCCGATTGGACGAATGCACTTGTTGATTCTGTTCTGACAGAAGACGGCACATTGGGAGCAGTTGCGCATCCAACCCGCACCAATATCAGCAGCAGTGCTGATGGCGATAAAATCTTCTTTACCTGGAGCGCGTCAGATGCCTCTATTATTGGTACCAATGATCTTCCTAATTTACGTATTCGCGGTTATGACGTAAGCAGCCAGGAGTACACGTTTATTCGCGAACCAACCACAGGGTCCGCAGTTGATGGCGTTATCTTTTTCCCGGTTGCGGCACCCACAGCCATAGAAACTGGCGATGATTTCGATTACGAAGTCGCCGTCGTTTTTGCCCAACCTGGTCCGGATGACCTTTCTCCGCCTACGTTCTTCTTCATCCGCGGCGCCGGTTTCAACGAAGATGAATTCGGGGTCAGTGCTCCTAATGCAACGGCTGACTTCAGCTTTGTCGTTTCGACGACTGGCAGTGGTACGGTCAACTTTACCAACCTCTCCATTGATGCTGGCGTGTATGTATGGGACTTTGGTGATTCCAGCCCGCTTTCCGGTCTGACCAATCCCACTAAGACTTATGCAGACGACGGTGTTTACAACGTTTGCCTTACCGCAAAGAACAGTGGTTCACCAGAGTCCGATGATACGGAATGCAAGGCTGTCACCGTTGTAGTCAGCGGCCTTGAAGACGCCCTATTGGCTGAGGCCTTGACTGTATTCCCCAGCCCAACTTCCGGCCAATTGAACGTGACCATTAACGGTCAGGTTTCTGGTGAATTCACCATCCAGGTTTACAACCTGTTGGGCGAAGAAGTTGTTGCAGCCCAGCGAATCATTGCTGGCAGCAATGCATCCATCCAATTGGATTTGAGCTCACTGGCCAACGGCCAATACCTGGTTAAGGTTCAGAACGAAGGCGCAGTTACCATGCGGTCCGTTTCAGTTTCTAAGTAAGCAGGATACCTCTTTACTGAGTTGCCATTTTTTAGAAGCCGCACCCTTGGGTGCGGCTTCTCTTTTTTATCAAAAAACAAGGGAAAGGGCAATTTTATAGCCGTGGGGAGCAACAAGAATGGTTTTCTCCGTCACGAGAATGTCAATTAAGATTTTCTTAAGGTGTCTTAACCACCGCCTCCCTCGTATAATCCTTAGTTTTCCTTTATGGACCAAAGCAAACTCTCCACCATGATTAACAGTAAAGCAATGCTGGCCATTTATTGGGTATTGGCTCTTCTCCCTTTGAACACGAGTGCTCAGGGAACGCTTTCCCCCAAAGCAGTGAAACACCAGGCCCTTCCTCAGGAAGTGCCGCTTTTAGATGCGGCAACGACGGATAGCGAGCCCAAGCTTTCCCCCATTCAAGAAGACTTGATCCGGGCCGGTTCAGCTGGAAATTTTATTGCCATTGGTACGGCCTACAACATTTTCACCATCCTGACCGAGGGGCAGAACCAGGTCAGTTGGAACGAAGCCCTAGAATCCGTCATTTTCGTGCACCGCCACAACGCGGGCACAACCGGCGGTTCTGGTGGTTTGTCTTTTGACCGATCTACTGATGGTGGGGAATCCTGGACCACTAACACTGGGATTTCTCCGGGCTACAACGCGGGCAGCATTTCTGGAAATTTGGGTAACCGCTATCCAAGTGGCCTTCTCTTCAACCCTTCAGGCAATACCAACCCCGACAATGCGTACGTGGCCGCTGTTGGTCCTGCCCTGGATGGCTCGTCTCCGGATGATAGCTGGGGCCTGGTCTTTCGAAACTCTTCACGGGCAGATGGCAGCGCGGTCAGCGAGTTTTACGGAGGCGATCCCGGCGATAGCGATTACTTTCCCTATGGGCTTAGCCAAACCCCCGACGGAAGCCTCTGGTACATTCTGGGCGTTCGCAATGGCAGTGGTTCGGTCAGCGCGGACTCTTTAAATGGCTCAAAGTTCAAACTGTGGAAGGGCACCTTCAACAGCAGCAGCAGTGATTTTGACTGGACCCTTGCTGCCACCTTGCGCCCGGACTACTTCACTTACCTCGAAGGTGGTTTCCTGAACCGCTACAACACCTTTACCTATAATCTGGCTTTCTCCCCGGATGGCCAAACTGGTTATGCCGTCATTATTGGAGGGCCAGCCGGCGGAGCTACCACCGGACTTTCGCCCAAACCGATTGTCTTTAAGTCAACCGACGCGGGAAGCAGTTGGAATCCCCTTCCCGACTTTGATTTTGCCACCCTGCCGGCCATGGCCGAATTCCTCACCGGAGCCAATCAGGGCGAAGGTCCGATTTTGCCTTACTTCCTTAACCTGGATGCTGCCGTTGACCAAGATGGAAGCCTGCACTTGTTCAGTGAGGTCAATAGCCGTTTTACTGCCAGTACAGATCCAGACTCCTTGTATTTCATTTACCTGGCCAATGTGCGGCCTGTTAGTTGCCTTTACCACTTAATCACTTCTAACGGCAGTGACTGGACGGCCAGCGTCGTTGACACGGTCAGGACCGAAGATGGGGCTCTGCCAAACCCCGGCACAACCGATCTGTCCGTGGGCACCAATGGCCAAATCAGCAGAAACGCGGACGGTTCCAAAATCTTCTTTACCTGGGCCGCTTCTGATATTAACATCCTGACTTTCAATGATCTTCCTAACCTGCTTGGTCGCGGTTATGACGTTGAGTCATTAGAATATACGTTTATTTCAAATTTTACTGAAGGAACAGGCTTTGACGGAGTTGCTTTTTTCCCGACCATGGCCCCAACCGTTGTTGAAACAGGCAGCGACTTTGATTACGAAATGCCGGTGGTGTTCGCCATTCCTGGAACGGATGCTGCTTCCACAGCACAATTCGTTTATTCCAATGGCATTGGATTCAACGAAGTTGATTTTGGCGCTCTCGCACCAGCACCGACTGCCGGATTTACCTGGTCGTACATCGGTTACGGGGGCAGCGTGAACTTCACCAACACCTCGGTCAATGCTTCCTCCTACATTTGGGATTTCGGCGATGGGTTGCCGTTGAGCAGCCTGGTCAACCCTGCTCACCTTTTCCCGGAAAGCGGGGTGTTTAACGTCTGTCTGACAGCCAACAACGGTGGCGTTCCCAATACCTTTTGCCAGGATGTTGATGTGGTCAATGTCGGTCTTGCCGATGCTTCGTTAGCTAAGAGCCTTCAGGTAGGTCCAAATCCGGCATCAGATCGCATCCAAGTCCGCTTAGATGGCAACACAGAAGTTACGGTGGAAGTGCTCGACGTCTTTGGGCGGCGTGTGCTACCCTTGCAAAACTTCCGCAGTCAAACCGAACTTGACTTGTCCGCGCTTCCAACCGGAACCTACCAGGTTTTAGTTAGAGCGGGTGCCCGCTTTGCCACCCAAAGGCTCAGTGTTGTGCGCTGAGGACCGCTGCAGCACCCCCTTCAAAAAGTTATCCACTCAACCGAAAGCCGGCTCCCAGTTTTGGGGGCCGGCTTTTGCGTTAGTGTAGTTTGGCGGCTTGTCCATTATGCAAGGCTCCAAACCATCTGCTCCCGCTTCTCAAAGTACGGGCTGGCTTCGCGAAACACCGATGCTCAGGGTGCTCATCCCTTTTGTGATCGGTTTAGCCGCATGCCCGTTCTTGGCTGAAGAGCATTTTCCAGCAGAAGCCACTTGCTACGCTGCGGTGCTGCTCTTTGCAGCCGGCACACGATACTCCCCGCTGGTAAGAGCCTATCCGCTGCGCTGGTGGAGCGGACTGTTCGCAGCCATTGCCTGCCTGGTTTTGGGAATCACCTTAGGGTTGAATGAGCAATTGCTGCGGCAAGGGCATGCAGACGCTGCGGCAAACTCCATTTCTTGGAAAGGAACCTGTTTGGTGAAAACCCTGCAAACGCCAAACTTTTCCGGGAACGGCTCACCTTGGGCAAGCGTGCAAGCCCGCGTGCTGTCGCAGGGCCCTTCGCCCGGAAAGAAACTTGCCCCTGCCTTTGCGCTTAATGGACAGAAAATTTTACTGAGCGTCAAAGGAATGGATACGCTTCTGCCGGGCAGCACGCTGCTGTGCGCACTTGCCGTGGAAAGGCCATCCAAAGCCAGCCATCCGGTTGACTTTGATCAACGGGCCTACCTGGCCAGCCAGTCCGTTTACTGGCAAGCACGACTGGACAGCAGCCAGTACCAGGTTTGGGAAGAAGGCCATGGGCTTCGCGAAGCTGTTCAACGATTGCGAACGCATAGCCTGAATGCACTGGAACGTTCTGTACCCGATGCACAGGCCGGGGCAGTCTTGTCGGCACTCAGTTTGGGTTGGAAGGAAGAGCTGGATCAGGAAAGCCTGCTCGCCTTTTCAAGAGCCGGGACCTTGCACATCCTGGCTGTTTCCGGAATGCACGTAGGCCTGGTTTACGTTCTGCTCCAGAAACTAGTGAGCTT
>Ga0105044_10007181_pt1 | contig 15336 bp, 12 predicted proteins | sample MAT01_FD_78092 | JGI IMG/M metagenome (GOLD analysis project Ga0105044, IMG submission 78092) | Freshwater microbial communities from Lake Fryxell liftoff mats and glacier meltwater in Antarctica - MAT-01 | ecosystem: Environmental > Aquatic > Freshwater > Ice > Liftoff microbial mat | place... | reverse complement strand
TGGACGCCTTCGTCCCCCGCCACATCGGCCCCGGAGAGCCCGAGATCGCGGCCATGCTCGCGACCTTGGGCTATCCGACCCTCGATGCCCTCGCGGACGCGACAGTCCCCGCTGCGATCCGCATGAAGGGTGGCCTTCACTTGGACGGTTTGACGTCCGACATTGGCGGAGCGGGCGAACACGAAACCCTGATGAAGTTGGAGGCCATCGCCGCGCAGAACGTGGTGTGCAGAAGTTTCATCGGCACCGGCTATTACGGCACGGTGACGCCCCCGGTGATCCTGCGGAACATCCTCGAGAACCCAGGTTGGTACACGCAGTACACGCCGTACCAGGCCGAGATCGCCCAGGGCCGGCTCGAGGCGTTGCTCAACTTTCAGACGATGGTGAGTGACCTGACGGGCCTCCCGCTGGCAGGGGCGAGTTTGCTCGACGAAGCCACCGCCGCGGCGGAGGCCATGAGCATGTGCTTCGCGATCGCGGATCAGGACAAGAAGACGTTTCTGGTGTCGGAGAACACCTTCCCCCAGACCTTGGGCGTCATGAAGACGCGGGCCGATGGCCTGGGGATCGATCTCCGGGTGATGAAGGAGAACGAGTTCGCCTTCGGCCCGGATGTCTGCGGGTGCATGGTGCAATATCCCGCCGGCGATGGAACCATCGCCAATCATCGGGCCACCGTCGATGCCGCGCACAAGGCGGGCGCGCTCGTGGTAATGGCGACCGACCTTTTGGCGCTCACACTCATCGTGCCGCCCGGCGAGTTGGGTGCCGACGTGGCCGTGGGCAGCGCCCAGCGCTTCGGTGTGCCGATGGGCTTCGGCGGCCCGCACGCGGCGTTCATCGCGACCAGGCCGGAGTTCGTTCGAAAGATGCCCGGACGCATCATCGGCGTGAGCAAGGACGCACAAGGGAACGCCGCGCTCCGCATGGCCATCCAGACCCGCGAGCAGCACATCAAACGCGAGAAGGCCACCAGCAACATCTGCACGGCCCAGGCTCTTTTGGCGATCATCTCCGGGATGTACGCCTGTTACCACGGCCCCGAAGGCCTGAAGCGGATCGCAGAGCGGGTGCACGGTCTGACTTCGCTCCTCAAAGCCGAACTTGAAATTGCGGGGCTGACGGTGCGAGGCGGGGCCTTTGACACGCTCATTGTCGGCCCTGCCGGCTTGCCCGGAGGCGCGGCCACTGTGCTCGCCGCCGCGAGCGATGCCGGCTTCAACCTGCGCGATGTTGGCGAGGGTGCGGTGGGCCTTTCCCTCGATGAAACCACAACCTTGGCCGACATCGGCTCGATCCTCGCGGTCTTGGGCGGCCAAACCCGGCCGGACTATTTTTCCGGCCGCACCCTCACGCCGGCCGACGTCGAGGTCGAACAGGAGTTCCGTCGCAAGAGTTCGTTCCTCACCCACCCGGTCTTCAGCACCCACCACTCCGAGCACGAGATGCTCCGCTACATCTTCAAACTCATGGGCCGCGACCTTTCGCTCGCCCACAGCATGATCCCGCTCGGGTCGTGCACGATGAAACTCAACGCCACCAGCGAGATGATCCCGGTCACCTGGAAGTCCATCGGTGCCATGCACCCCTTCGCCCCCAAGGATCAGACGCTCGGCTATCAGCGGATTTTCCGCGACCTGGAGTCTTGGCTCGCCGAGATCACCGGCTTCTCGGCCATCAGCCTGCAACCCAACAGCGGCGCGGCGGGCGAATACACCGGCCTCATGGTCATCCGTGCCTACCACCAGTCCCGCGGCCAAGGCCACCGCAACGTCTGCCTTATCCCCGAATCGGCCCACGGCACCAACCCCGCCAGCGCGGTCGTGGCGGGGTACGAGGTCGTTGTTGTCGCGAACACACCCGCCGGCGATGTCGATCTCGCCGACCTCAAAGCCAAGGCCCTCGAACACAAAGACCGGCTCGCGGCCGTCATGGCCACCTACCCGAGCACCTACGGCGTCTTTGAAGAAGGCATCAAGGACATCTGCAAGATCGTGCACGAGTGCGGCGGCCAAGTCTACATGGACGGCGCCAACATGAACGCCCAGGTCGGCCTGTGCCGCCCCGGCGACATCGGGGCCGACGTCTGCCACCTCAACCTCCACAAGACCTTCTGCATCCCCCACGGCGGCGGTGGTCCCGGAATGGGTCCCATCGGCGTCGCCGCCCACTTGGCGCCGTTCCTCCCCGGCCATCCCGTGTCGTTCCCCAGCACACTCCAAGCCCAGGGCGCAGGCAGCAAGGCCATCGGGCCAGTCGCGGCAGCACCCTACGGATCGCCCAGCATCCTGACCATTTCTTGGATGTACATCGCGATGATGGGCGAGGCAGGCCTCAAAAAGGCCACGCAGGTTGCCATCCTCAACGCCAACTACATGGCGAAGCGCCTCGAAGGCCACTACGACGTGCTCTTTAAGGGTGCCAACGGACGCGTCGCCCACGAGTTCATCATCGATGTCCGCCCGTTCGAAAAGACCGCGGGTGTCAAGACCGACGACATCGCCAAACGCCTGATGGACTACGGATTCCACGCCCCCACAATGAGCTGGCCCGTCCCGGGCACCCTCATGTTCGAGCCCACCGAGAGCGAGCCCAAGGCAGAACTCGACCGCGTGTGCGACGCCATGATCGCGATCCGCGAAGAGATCCGAGCGATCGAACAAGGTGCAAGCGACCGCGTCAACAACCCGCTCAAGAACGCCCCGCACACGGTGCACGTTGTGACCGCCACCGAGTGGAACAAGCCGTATTCACGCGAAGTCGCGGCGTTCCCGGCACCTTGGGTGCGAGACCACAAGTTCTGGCCCAGCGTCGGAAGGGTCGACAACCCCTACGGCGACCGAAACCTGGTCTGTACCTGCCCGCCCCTGACCGACTATCAAGCCAACTAGGGCACCAAGGAACTCACCCCGCGCGACCGGTGCCGTCACACGCCCCGCTCCCAAAGGTTGTGTTCTTCCCACTTCCCGCCGATCTTCACGTTCACCTGCGTCGAGTACTGGAACTTCATACCAACCCGGTGCGCCAGCCGCGTGCTCGGCGTGTTCTCGGGCGCGATGGCCGCTTGAACCCGGTGCAGCCCAAGACCAACCGGGGCGTCCGCCAGCGCGTGGTCGAGCATCGCCAGAACACCTTCGGTTCCGAGCCCCACGCCTTTGACGTCCGCGGCCACCCACCAGTTGGCGTCCGCCTCGAAGGTCATGCCGCGGGTGATTGAATTGAGATTGAAGAACCCCGCGAGGCGGCCGTCCTCCATCATCCCCACACGCCGCCATGCAACGCCGCGTTCATCGCCCACCCGGCACATCATCAATTGCCGTTCGAATAACTCGACATCCGTCTCCGAGTCCCGGTAGAGATTCATCCACCGACCAAGGTGCTCGCGGCTCAGACTCAGCACCCGCAGGTACTCCGCCCGATCGGAGGCACGAAGGGGCCGCAAAACCATGCGGCTGGTCCGCATGGGATTGGGCGCAAGCACCTCAACGGGGGTGGTCTGGCGTGCGGCCCGAGCCGCCACAGCCGTCGCCGTCCCCGTGCCGAGCGCCGACGCCGACGCCGACGCCGAGCCCGACCCCAAGGCCGTCCGAGACAATTTGATCTCTGTAATGGGTTCCGCCAAGGTTGGCTCCTCGCAACTGGGGGCTCAGCAAGCGCTGCAGCGCATCAAGACCTTGCCGGGTTGATCTATCGACCACCGGGCGCTTCACAACGCACATTTGCGAACGCGTTTCACCGGGGCCTCACACGCGGGTCGGGTCGTCACGCCCGCGTCCAACCGCCCGCGGCGGCCACCTCTCGCGAGCTGCGTAGTTGAAGTCAAGCCACGATGTGCGCAGTTCCTCGTGCTCAAACGGCTCGCCGCACTCAGGGCACGAGCCGTGCTCCGGCAGCGTCGAAACGTCATACCCGCACGAGAAACACAGCCTGTTGCCGGACGCACGGAGCCGCTTCACCAACCCGCGATTCAACCACATGAACGAACCGATAGACCCGCTGCTGACAACGACCAGAGCACATACGAGCACAGGATACCACACCCCCGCCTTGCCGAAAATCCCGATGAAAGTCGTCACCATCACCGCCGCTGGCAGCAGGCACATCCCGACCACAAACCCGATCAGGCGGCGTCGAACGAATCGGGGTGTGCGTTGCATCGCCGATTTCGGTCGTTCCCCCGGGGGCACAACGCCGCTCGCCACGGGCATATCCGCGTCATCACTCACCAACGGCCCCAGCCGCGTCGTACGCCACTTCGCCTGAAGCCCTTCAAGCGAGTACGCCTTCCCGCACTCCGGGCACGCCCCGGAATTCGCCAACCCCGTCAGGACATACCCGCAGTCCCAGCACATCCTTCCGCGGCACTCAAACGCCCGCCTCCCGACCCCGCGCGACCACCGCACAAACCCAAACGTGATGGGCAGCGTCGCCAGCACCGGCACCAGAGTGATCGCCAGTTGAGCCCAAAGTGGCAGGCGCCGCTGGAGAGACAGCATCACCACCGTCCCCACGATCGATATCAACGAAATGACGACTACAAACCACACGACGCGGCGGAGCATGAACGGCGGGACCTTGCCGCGAGTATGGGCCAAAACGGGTGTCCTCCTCACGCAGCATACGACCGAACCGCCAGACCGTTTCGCGCAGCAATCCCGACGAAGGCCGGTCCGCAAAGCCCCAACGATCACCCGTGGCTGCGAGATCCCGCTCGGAGGTTTCCCCCTGCGGATAGCCATCATCGCGGGAGCAGTCAGCCTCCGAACGCCCTCGCGTTCGCGCCGTCGCACGCCGCAAAAACGAAGGAACGGCCCTTGCAGGCCGTTTCTCTTCCGTGTTGTGGAGGCAACGTCCGCATCGGCCAGATGCACGTCAGAGCAGGCGTTCTTTCCTCATCGCGGCGACCAGATTGGCACGACGGGAAGTCAGCGGGGGTGCAAGCTGTCCGACGGCACGAAGCTGGGCCACGGTTTTCGAGTACACCCCGCCGGCCTCAAGATCGTCCAGCAACGCCTCATAGCTTGCGTTGCTGCGGTTCGTGAATTCTGCATCGGACATGTGGGAGTCGACCTGGGCGCACCCAAAGGGTGAGACCGCGTGAATCGTGCAGCGGCCCTCCTTAAGGAAGATGCACGCCCCGCTTGGTGTGCTCTTGGGTACGAGCGTCGGCAGTTGGATCACCCGACCGTCGGCCATCGACAGCGTCGCCCCCTCGCTCGCGGACAGCGATTCCTGAGCGAAACCAGCAATGTCGGCGTGGCCGAGATGCGAGGCGATGGTGCGCAGATCCGATGGGGCGAGGGCACCGGGAAGGTGCTCACAACTGATCGCGCATCGACGACATGCGCACACCGTCCGCTTGAACGGGAAAGGACGAGGCGTCAAACAAGGATCGGATTCGTTGCCGGGCGATAACACGTGTGGCGCACTCGCGAGGGCCGCTGCGGGAAGGTGCGGGCAGGACGCGCTTCAACTACCTACGACGGCGCACGAACCCGAGCGGACCGGCCAGAACAAACATTACCACCGCCCCGGGTGCGGGCACCGGCGAAAAATCAGCAATGAACGTTCCGTAGTACGCACCATCACTGAAGTGGACGGTTTCGCTCCGCATTCCCATCGGAGTGGCAACTCCGGGCGTGGTGTCGAGACGGGCCATGAACTCGTCAAACAAAGGGCCTCCGCTTTCGATCGCTTGTGCAACTTCGGGCTCGCTCATGCCGGGAAAGATGGAGGAAAACGAACGGCCAAGTGCGATCGACGGATCGGCGAAGGACACGAACACGCCGCCGGTCGCGTCCAGCCCGACGAGGCAATAGGAATCAAAATTCGGAGGTGATTCGACATCGACATCAACGCTGTGAGGCCCGGCGGGAAGGGTGAACGAACCCCACGTCAGCAGCGCTTGTGGTGGCCGATGGAGTTCTTGGTGAACCAGGGCGAGAAACCTGCTTGTGGGAGCTGGGGCGACGAGGTCGCTCCTCGTATAGACGGTGCCCGCGCCGGCCTCTGGAACCGCAGCAAGTACCGGGACCAGTGATGCGGTAACACCAGCGGCGAACAACTTGGCTTCGTTCATCTCTCTCCTTTCCCGGCGGATGCAACCCCCCAAACCGGGAGCCTCCGCCGGAAAACAACTTCCGACTGAGTCTACCACATTTCAACGGACATGCAAACAAAAATCGGTGGGCCGCTGGACTATGGGTCCGAACGCCTCCTCCCAACCCCACTCGCCAAAAACGAAGAAACGGCCCTTGCAGGCCGTTTCTCTTCCACAAAAAGTGGAGGCAAGGGGACTCGAACCCCTGACCTCATCCATGCCATGGATGCGCTCTACCAAAACTGAGCTATGCCCCCGCACAAACCGGGAACTACTGAATTGTCCAAACATTCCGCAAACCCTCGCAGGGCCGCGGCACGCTTGCTCCCCGGTCGGCAAACCGAGGGAGGAATGGTAGCCTCAACGCATCACCGCTTCCAACCTCCCAAAAGCCTAAACCTGCCACCCAGCCCCTGCCTCCATTCCGCGCCGAAACCCTCTCCCAGTCCTCATCCGCCGCACTCCCGCCTTTTCCATCCCCGTTCCATCACTCTCGCCGATAACCTCTTCCGTGCCCCGGCTCATCCCGATTCTTTTCATCCTGCTCGCTGCTGGCGTCTTCGCCGCGTTTCTGCATTCTCAAGACGCCCGCGCCCGCTCCGACGCACTCACCCTTTCCGAGACAAACACGGTTCCCGCCGCCCACGTCGCCGCCGCACTCTCGACCATGAAACTGGTCACCGTCGAGATCGATACCACCGTCAACGTCCAGCGCGGCGACGACAACTGGCGCGGCACCGTCACCGCCCAGGTCAGCGTCCCCGTTCGCCTCCACTTCGGGACTGACCTTGCCGGCCTCCAAGCCGCCCACATCGGCGTCGGCCCCCTCGGCCCCACCCATGGCCTCGTCGTAACCGTGCCAAAGCCCACCCGCCTCGCCACCGATGTGTTCAGCGAACACGAGACGACCGCCATCGAGGCCGGGGGCCTCCGCCTCCGCAGCCGGGCCGGCGAGTACTACCTCGGTATCGCCCGGCGCGACGCAGCCGAGGCCGCCCGCAACATGGTGCTCGCCCCGGATGATGCGATCGAAGTCGAACGCCGCACGGCCAGGCAGGTCGAAACGGTCGTCCGCACCATCGTCGGTCGCGATGTTCCCGTCGCCGTCCGTTTCACCGATGTGCTCCCCTCCACCTCGGCCGCCGCAACCGAGAAGGACGACCGTTGACCGCGCGCCCGGCAACTCCCTCGTTCCTCGCGCGCATCTGGTCGTGCCGCTGGCCCGTGCTTCGCCTCGGACTGGCCTGCTTGATCGTTTGGGTCTTCGCCGCCGATTCCGCAGCCCGCCTCGCCCGCCTCCAACTCGCGGCACTCCCCGGCTTCGATTACGCCGCGGAAGTCCGATCGCTCACGAACCAAGGCCGGTTCGCGGAAGCCGAGACGATCGCGGCCGCCGGCATCGATGACCCCGACGCCGATCACCCGACCATCGCCGAAGCCCGCACCGACAACAAGTCCCAGCGCAGCAGCAGCCTCCGCATGCTCAAGGACGCAGGCCTCGGGGCCGTCACCGGTCGCGCGGATTCGCTCGAAGGGCTTGTCGGCGCGGTCGCCGCCGATCTCTTCATCGTCGGCGACATCCGCGACCTCGTCGTCGAGGGCGGGCGACTCGCGCTCGACGGCGAAACCGATGAACTCATCCTCGCCCTCAGTGTCGCCGGAGTCGTGACAACCCTCGCTCCCGAAATCGATTGGGTGCCCTCGCTCTTCAAGGTCGCCCGCAAGTCAGGAGCGCTCACCGCTCGCTTCACCGAGTCACTTCTCAAAGTCCTCAAAGCGGCCGATCCCTGGCAGGCCACGCCCATCTTTGCAGCCGGTGCAAACATCGCCCGCAAGGCCTCACCCGGCGCATTCATCCGCCTTCTCAAGCACATCGACGACCCGGCCGAACTCGCCCACCTCTCGAAGTTCGTCGACACCACACCCCAAGCCGCGGCCGCCCTGCACATCACCGGTGACGCCGCCGCAGACATCCTCAAACCCGCATGGAAAGCCGGGCCGGACGCCACAGCCCACGCCGAGCGATTGGTGGTCAAGGCCGCCCGCAAGGGTGCCGCGGGCCGGGCCTTCCTCGGCTCGACAGGCTCCCACGCCCTTCTCAAACCGCATCCACTGCTCGGCCTTGCCAAGGCGCTCTCAAAGGGCAACGCGGAAAAACTACTCATCCAACTTGCGTCCCGCACCGATGCCGGCGTCTGGTGGATCTTGCCAGCCGCAAGTGGCTGGGCCTTGCTCGAGATCCTGCTCATCGGGTCCCGCCTTGTTCCCCGCCGCAAGGTGGATGCGCGGCAGGTGCCCCTGAAACACGCCAAGGCCGCATAACGCCAAGGCTGGCTGAAACCAAGGCCGAACAAGCCAAGGCTCCCACCCAGCACCGGCCCTACTTCTTGCGCTTCTTGAACCTGTCCTTGATGCTCGTGCTGAAACTGCTCCCCTTTGCGCCCATGCTCGGCATCCCCTCCATCCCGGGGATCATGCCCGCCATCCCGCGGCCTCCCATTTCCTTCACCGCCTTCACGCGGTCCGAGGGTGAGACGTTCGCCATCATCTGGCTCATCTTGCACACCATGTCAAACTGCTTCACCAACTGCGACACGGCCTCCACGTCCACGCCCGCACCCTTGGCGATCCGCTTCCGCCGCTGCGTATTGATGATCTTGGGTTCATCGCGTTCGCGCTTCGTCATCGAGCCGATCATGGCCTCCACCCGGTCCAACTGCTTTTCTTCGATGTGAAGGTCCTTGAACATCGACCCCACGCCCGGCAACAGCCCCATGATCTGCTTGAGCGGCCCCATCCGCCGCAGCGTCTTGAGTTGCTTCAGGAAGTCGCCCATCCCCATCTCGCCCCGAGCCATCTTTTCCGACAGACTCGCCGCCTCGTCCTCATCAACCTCTTGGTGCGCCTTCTCGACCAGCGCCACCACATCGCCCATCCCCAGCATCCGCCCCGCCATGCGGTTCGGATGAAACTCCTCGAGGGCCTCCAACTTTTCGCCCACCCCCACAAACTTGATCGGGGCCCCCGTCACATGCCGGGCCGAGAGCGCTGCACCGCCCCGCGTATCCGAGTCAAACTTCGTCAAAATCAGCCCATCAACGCTCAGCGCTTCGTGAAACGCCCGCGACGAGCGCATCGCGTCCTGCCCGCTCATCGCATCAACCACCAGAAAAATGTGGTGCGGCTGCACGAACTGCCGGATCTGCTTGAGTTCGCCCATCAACTCGTCGTTCACGTGCAACCGACCCGCGGTGTCCAGGATCAGCGTGTCCACGCCCGCCTTCCGCGCGGCTTCGAGCGCACGGCGGCAAACGTCAACCGCAACACCCACCGCCTTGCCATACGCCGCGACCTTGTCCGGCTCGGAATACACGTGCACCGTGGCGCCGCCCGCCATGTCGTTCTGAACCTGCCTGCCGACCGTCTCCAACTGTTCAACCGCTGCGGGCCGTTGCAAGTCCGCCGCCGCCACCATCACCGATCGGCCACGCTTCTTCAAGTACGCCGCGATCTTGCCCGTCGTCGTCGTTTTTCCCGAACCCTGCAGCCCGCACATCATGATGACCGTCGGACCCGGCGACACCCGCATGATCAACGCATCCGAAGCCTCACCCTTGGGCGAGAATTTCGGAATCAACGCCTCGAGCGGGTCGGCCCCTTCCGCAGGAACCTCCGCCGTGCCGCCCAGCAACTCAATGAGCCGCCGGTTGACGATCCCGATCATCTCCTGACCGGGGTTCAGGCTCGATGCCACTTTCCGACCCAGCGCGTCCTGCATCACGTCGTCGCAGAACCGGTCAACCACCTCGCGGTTCACGTCCGCATCCAACAGCGCGTTCCGCACGTCCGCCATCGAGTCCGCGACGTTCTTCTCGGAAATCTTGTCCGTCCCGGAAAGTTTCCGGAACATGCCGCCAAACGTCCGTGTCAACGAATCAAACATGACCACTCCTCCCGATCGTCCGGGCCGATGCCCGTCGGGTTTCTTGAAGACCGCCCGTCAGAATCAAGGCTTGACCGGCCCGATGATAAGGTGCCAACCGCTCCCCGCCAGTCCACCCGCCAGCGCACCCGTCCAAACCCATCCGTTTGGCACCCTCCCCCGTGCCTCGTCTCCCGCCGCCATCCCCTCCAAACGGCCCCCTCCGCGCCCCTCCGCGTTTGGTATCCTGCCCCCATGAACCGCCGAACCTTCCTCGCCGCATCCGCCGGACTCCTCGCCGCCGGTCCCCTCGCATTCGCACGCGCGCCCCGACCCCGCGCTGCGAGCCCCAACGCTCGCCTGGGCCTCGGCTTCATCGGCATGGGAATCCAGAATCGCGGCCACCTCAATTGGGCCCTTAAGCACGCGGGCGTTCAGGTCATCGGTGTGTGCGATGTCGATACCACCCGCCGCACCCACGCCAAAGCCACCGCCGACACGCACTACGCCAACGCCGCGAGCGCGTCTCCCGGCGTCTCCGCCACCAAAGACTACCACGAACTCCTCGCCCGCCCGGATATCGACGCCGTCGTCATCTCCACGCCCGACCACTGGCACATCAACATGATCCTCGATGCCGCCGCGGCGAAGAAAGACATCTACTGCGAAAAACCGCTCACGCTCACCCTCGCCGAAAGCCGCCTCGCCATCGAAGCGGTCCGCAAGCACGGCGTCGTCCTTCAGACCGGCAGCCAGCAACGCACCGAACACGACGGCCGCTTCCGCCAAGCCGTTGACTTCGTACGCCAAGGCCGCATCGGCACGCTCCTCAGCGTCAACGTCGGCATCGGCGTCTCCGCCACCTGGTGTGACCTGCCAGAAGAAGCCCCCGAACCCGGCCTCGATTGGGACAAGTGGCTCGGCCCCGCACCCGTCCGCCCATACAACTCCATCCTCAGCCCCCGCGGCGTCCACGACCACTACCCCGCATGGCGAGCCTACCGCGAATACTCCGGTGGATACATCACCGATTGGGGTGCCCATCACCTCGACATCGTTCAGTGGGCACTCTCCGCCGATTCCTCCGGCCCCATCCGCGTACTCCCCCCGCACAATTCCCAAGCCAATCGCGGCGGCAAACTCATCTACGCCAACGGCGTCGAAGTCACCCATGGCGGCCCCGAGGGCATCACCTTCGTCGGCACCACCGGAGAACTCTTCGTCGATCGCGGCACCCTCTGGTCACGCCCCGATCACCTCATCAAAGAACCACCATCGCCCGAAGGCTCCGTCGGCCCCGGCTCCAAAGATCATCGCCAAAACTGGCTCGATTGCATCGCATCGCGTGCCAAGCCCGAGTGCGACGTCGAGATCGGAGCCCGCTCCATCGCGTGCGCCCACCTGCTCAACCTCGCATATTGGCACCAACGCCCGCTCACTTGGAACCCGCAGACCTGGTCGTTCGAAAACGACCCGGAAGCCGACACCTGGCGCGATTATGAACGCCGCCAAGGTTTCCAACTCCCCGCCTGAATCACGCACCAAACCTCACCGCCTCGGGTTCCGAGGCGTCCCGCTCCGCAACGTTCTCGGTGCCTTCGGTGGATACGGCGAGCCCGCCTCACGGCTCGCCTCCGGCATTGCTTGAGAATCCGTCGGTTTGGCCGCCCGATCAGCCGGTGCCAGATCCATCTCCCCGGCCTCAACGTTCGGCGCCATCGGCGCCACCACCGCCGCGGTCGTCGCGGCAATCGCAGGTGCCGCGTCAACGCTGCCATCCGCATCCCTTGCAGGGATCCGCCCGAAAACCAGCCGCCCCGCCGACGTCTGCACCATGCTCGTCACCGTCAACGCAACCGTCTCGCCCATCGCCGCGAGTCCGTTCTCCGCGACCACCATCGTCCCATCCGGCAAATACCCAACCGCCTGCTGCGCCTGCTCGCCCCGCCGCACCAATTTCAGCGTCAGCATCTCGCCCACCACAAACGTCGGCCGCAGCGCGTTCGAAAGATCGTTGATGTTCAGCACGCCGACACTCTGCAACTCCGCGATGCGGGCCAGCCCGCTGTCCAGCGTCACCACCAACGCCGACATCGCCCGCGCCAATTCCACCACGGCCTGATCCACGCTCTTGGCCGTCGGCTGGGTGTCGTCGATCAAAACATCCAGTTTCGGTGACCGTTGCATCTTCGCGGCAACATCCAGCCCCCGTCGCCCCTTCGCTCGCTTCAGGGCGTCGCCGCTGTCCGCCAACGTCTGAAGTTCATGCAGCACAAACCGCGGGATCACGACCGACGCCAGCAGAAAGTTCGTCGCCGCGATGTCCGCGAGCCGCCCGTCAATCAACGCCGAAGTGTCGATCACCAGCGGCCGGCTGCCACGGATCTGCCGCGAAAACTCCACATAAGGGATCACCAGCCGGATGTCGTCCTGCGTCTGAAGAACCGTGGTGATGCCCAAATACGCCAGCGCGATCCCCAGCAGCACCTTGATCGAAAAAATCAGCGTGTCCGCGGCTTTGATGTCATACGTCTTCACCAAAAGATCGATGATGAACCCGATGGCGATGGTCGCCAACATCGCCGCGAGCAGCCCCACAAACACACTGAACAACGTCGTCAGTTTCTTGTTGGGAGTCAAGTAGTCGATCAACAGCACAATCGTCGCGAACACGATCGCCGTCCCCAGCGTGATAGGCCACGAAATCGCCCGCGCAATCTCACTCGGAGCGCTGTCGGCACGCACCCCGAGAATCGACAGCAGCGTCACCGCCAGAAACAGAATCAGAAACCCCATCCGCACCAGCCGCAACAGCACCGTCCGCTGCCGCTCCGCGGCTTCCACAGGGTTCACGCTTTGTTTGGTTTCGCTCACAGGTCTCGTATCCTATTCGGCCGTAGCCCCGCAGTGGCAGCAGCCGCTTGCACGCCGGTTCCGCCCCACCGCCCATGTCCCAGTCGGTTTTTCGTAGGCCAATGCCTTCATGCCCGGCCCGCCTTCCAGTCCCCTTCTATCATGCCTCCCCGTCCCCTTCAATCGACGGCCGGGCCCGGTGCACGGGCGAGCCGTGAACCTGGTCAGGGCTTGACCGCAGCAGCCATAAGCGAGTCTCGTCCGGTGCCGTCGGTGTCCTGGCCGTCGATTGAAGGGGATGGCCGCTGCCTCCGCCCGGCATTCCGTGGCCGCCATTGGCTCACGCTCCCCCAACCCGTCACCCATCCCGTCAGGCAACCACGCCCTGATGCACGTTCGGATACGCTCCGTTCACCATGCGTCCCGTCATCGTCATCGCCGGCGGCAGCGGTTTCCTCGGCGTTTCTCTCGCCCACCATCTGCACGCCCAAGGCTTTGAAGTCCGCATCCTTTCTCGCTCGGCCCCCAAGGCCCCGACCACTGCACCAGCCATTTGGTCGCACACCCCTTGGGATGCCCGCACGCTCGGACCGTGGACATCCGTCTTCGCCAACGCCACCGGCCTCGTCAACCTCGTCGGCCGCACCGTCGATTGCATCAAAACCCCCAACCATCAAGACGAAATCCTCCGCTCCCGCATCGAGGCCACCGCCGTCTTGGGTGCTGCCCTCCGCTCCATCGCCGTCCCGCCCCCCGTCTGGGTCCAGATGGCCACCGCCCACATCTACGGCGACCCTCCCTCCCTCACCTGCGATGAATCCAGCCCCTTCGGAATCGGCCTCGCCCCAACGGTCGGCCGCGCCTGGGAAGCCGCCTTCGCCGCCGCCCTCCCGCCCTCAGTCCGCGGCGTCATCCTCCGCACCAGTTTCGTCCTCGGCCAACGTCGCGGCAGCGGTGGGGGAGCCCTCGCCACCCTTGCCAAACTCGCCCGCCTCGGCCTCGGCGGCACCGTGGGCAGCGGCACCCAGGGCATGAGTTGGATCCACGAACTCGACATGAACCGCATCTTTGAGCGAAGCCTCACCGATCCGTCCATGCACGGTGCCTACATCGCCTCATCGCCCAATCCCGTCTCCAACCAAGACTTCATGCGAACGCTGCGCCGTCACGCGGGCGGCCTGGGCACCGTCGGCATCGGCCTCCCCGCCGCCGAGTGGATGGTGCGGCTCGGTGCCCCGCTGATGCTCCGCACCGACCCGGAACTCGCGCTCTACGGCCGCTACGTGCTGCCGAAAAGGCTGCAAGCCGAAGGCTTCGAGTTCAGGTTCGCGGAGTTGGAGAGCGCGTTGGCAGATCTGATCGGCCCCAAGACAGTCGCCGCATCCAAGGTACGGTGAATCACAGTGCGATAGGCCAGAAAGTCCTTAAACTTGACGCACGACGGGGTTGCAAGCTTTCCAATGGCTGGCCTTGGGGAACGCCAACAATCCGTCATCCTCAGAGCCGCGGCCAGCCGCCTTCGCAAGTGTTTCGTAGTCCCGCTCTGTCATGAAAATCAACCAGATTTCGCCAATCTCGATGGTCTGTGTCTTGAACATGCTGCACTTCCGTGGCCACGCGAGCCTTACTCCGTCGCGAGCGCCACGGCCCCCGACAGCCATACCACCGTCCCAGGACGGATCGCAGTTGCGCATGCGAGGCAAACCTCATGAATGCGCGGTAACCTCTCCGCCATGCTCACCGACCTCATCACCCGCTGCCGCGATACATCCCAGGACGCCCGATCAAAGGCGTGCTTGGAACTTCAAAAGGCGGCTCGATCCGGCTCACTCACCACAGAAGACGCCGTCACACTCCTGAACGCCGCGACTGAAAGTGCACTCCCTTCGCCGACCCACTGGTGGGACGATCGCACGACCCCATTCCTTTTCTCGGCCATCGACATTGCCAAAAATAACCTGCCTGAGCGACTTCTTCCAACGGTAATGCGCGTTTTCCCCCGGCTCTCGCCGGCAGGAAAAGCCATGTCTCTTCGACTGATTGTAATGATGACGGCCCCGGAGGTCGCCACAAAGGCCGCACGGTTTTACTTGGAAGCATTGCTCGGAGATTCCGATTTTGGGGATGCACCGGTACCTACATATGGCGCGGACGCCGGCGAGGAAATTGCCAGGACCCTGTTTCCGCACATCCTTCCGGCGTTGGAGCGGCCCGCGACCACGTACGCCATCCTTGAGATGTTGCTCGCGTTTCGAACGGAAAATCTGCTGCCCCCAACAACTGCCAAGCCTTTCCATAGCCGACTTGCTGCGATTCTTCGATCCCAGGTCGAACGTGGGCGACCGTTCCAACAGTCGGAAGGCACGGGATGGCGCGACGGGCACGAGTACGCCCCCATTCGCGATATGCTCGGAATCATGTTCGATGCGTGTGGTCGTCTTGAATCCAAAGCCATTCT
>Ga0105044_10007180_pt1 | contig 15336 bp, 13 predicted proteins | sample MAT01_FD_78092 | JGI IMG/M metagenome (GOLD analysis project Ga0105044, IMG submission 78092) | Freshwater microbial communities from Lake Fryxell liftoff mats and glacier meltwater in Antarctica - MAT-01 | ecosystem: Environmental > Aquatic > Freshwater > Ice > Liftoff microbial mat | place... | reverse complement strand
CTTTAATGGTTTGTCTATGTCTATAGTAATTGTGGATGACTTATACCCGAGATATCTGACTTCAATATTGGCTTTTCCTTTAGGTAATGTGATCGTAAAATAGCCTTTCTCATTTGAAAGAACCGATACATTGCTGTGTTTTTCATAAATGACAGCCCCATAAATGGATTCACCGGAATCCCGGTCATATATTTTACCGTTGATGGGTATCACCTTAAGTTTAGGACCTTTGCTCTGCAGTATAATTTTATTGGGAATGACAGTGATAATGAGTAATTGATCATTTATGAACATCTCATTGAGCAGTTCCTTAAGTGACCGTCTTTCATTTTTTAAAAATACTATTCCGTTGTCATCAAGTAGGTTAGCATTATAGCTGAAAATAATGTTGTATTTTTCAGATAGATAGGTTAAAACATCTTTTTTTGTCTGAAATATGGTTCCTTTTTCTATCTCTATTTCAGTATTTAATATATCTGTTTGGGTAAAAGAAGTGTCAATAAATGCACATATAAAAAGCAAACTGCCTAGAAGGAACCTGCAATTCATACATTAGCATTTGTAGGTTTTTATCACAATTTTATTGTTGGAGATGGTATACTTCAGGCCCGATAGTATCTCAAGTTCACGAAGTATCTGATCAATACTTTCGTTGGTAAAACTTGTATTTATTCTGCATTTATCATTTTTTTCCCGACCGTCAAATATTATTTCCACATTGAGAATAATGGAAAGCGTTTCCAATACTTCATGCAGACTTTTATTTTCAAAAACAATCTTTTGGTTGGTCCATTTTTCAGGAGATACAATCGGTTTTTCAGAGCGAACAACATTTCCATCGACTATATCCAGCATTTCTCCGGCAGTCAATATATATTCTTTATCTTTATATTCATATTTTACTCTGCCTTCGGTCACATAAATTTGTGAAAATTTTGCAGAAGTATTAATATTAAATGAGGTACCAAGCACAGTTATTTGTCCATGCCGGAGCTGAATAGAAAACGGATGGGATTTATCTGTAGCAATATCAAAATATGCCCTGCCATCAAGGTTTACACTTCTAAATGCGTTTTCTTTTAAAGTGCTGTTTTTGTCAAGTTTTATGACACTTCCATCTGACAAGTTTATATCTTTTATATCAGAAGTGACGTAAGTTTGTAAAGCAGCGTCGGATGCGATTGGATTCAATATAAATTTATATACCACTAAAGACATGATCAAAAGTATAGCCATTGCCGCGATATTTTTGAATGCATTTAGATGATAGATAGGGGTCCGACGTTCCAAACGATGTTCTACTATGTTCCAGGCTGATGCCGTGTTGACCTGCTGATAATTTTTTACCCCATCGGAAAGCTCATTTATTTTCATCATATGACGCAGAGATTCTAAGTTGTCTATCGATTCCTTTTTCCAGTTTTGAATGGCTTCTTTTTCTTCATAGTCTGTTTTACGGAGTATGAATGTAGAAATTATTTTTTGTATATTCACATATTTAGATAGGATGAATAACTTTTATTTTAATGATTTGGTTAATAATTCACGCATTAATCTCAATGCTTTGCCCATATGATTTTCTACCGTTTTCACAGAGATATTCATCTTTTCTGCAATTTGGACGTAAGTTAAACCATTTACCTTACTCAAGGTGAAAACTTCTGAACATTTTGGTGGTAATTGTCGTATAGATACATATATTTGTTCTAATAATAGGAGCTTTTCTATCTCATCATCCTCCACATCAGCATTTGATGTATTATTTTGAAGATATTCTAATTGTTGGTTTATTTTTTGACCTATATTTTCTCTTCGTATCACTTCCAATGCACGATGTCTGACCATCGTATAAAGATAGGAGTTTATATTTTTATTGTCATCCAGTAAATCGGGATCATTCCAAATTTTTACAAAGATATCCTGCACGATGTCTTCTGCCTGATTTATATCCTCGGTTATCCTGAATGCAAAGTTGCACAGTGGCGAATAATGCAGTTCAAAAAGGTTTTTAAATGATGATTTATCCAATACAGGATATTTTATTTCATAAATGATGAAGCAAAAATAGAAATATATTGCATTAAAGGATGATGCAACCCTGATTATCTTAATGTTTTTGACTGATTGGTAATAGGACTTTGTGTATAGAAAACCGAATTGGCCAAAAAATAGTGGTATTACGATTGTATATTTTTCAAAAATAGTTTAAATTAAGATTTGGCTTAAACCCTAATTATGCATTAGAAAATCTATTACGAGTCTAACTTTCTGCAAATCAGAAGCTTCGCCAACTTATCTTCTTTAACCATAGCGGTGCTATGCTTTTCGAATCTAAGTTGCTGATTTACCAGCCTGACTCCGTAGGCAGGCAGGTTGCAATTTAGCATCTCACTACGAAATCTAATGCATAATTAGGGTTAAATAAAGTAAAAGTGACTTCAAAATAAAACTGCAGATTTTAAAAATGCCTTGATTTGCTAATGAACCCCGATGGACTGAACGATTCACCCTGAAATTTAAATATTATGGTATTGATTCAAAATAAGATGCAAGGTTTCACATAATTTTTTATTTGATGAAAAATAATCAACCTGAAATTATTTTATATTTGATTTATTGATTAATTGATTTATATTTGTATATTCTGAATTATGAAACAATTTTCAACTGGAATTAACCAAATGTTAAATTTTGCTTGCAACAGCAAATTAGATTTAGAAAATTTTATTAATTTTAAACCGTAGTCTTATCAATCTCACATCATTTTAATTTTTAAAACATGAAGAACTTTTTTAATTATTTATTGGTAGCCTGCATGATATTATTAACTTTCAGTTGCCAACCCGAATTGGCTGACGATCACGATGCAGAACTCACCACAGAGTTACGAACATCAGGATGTGATTGTCTAAATCCTAGTGGTGATACTCCACCTGTTGTCATTAATGTAGAAGATGGATGCGAAATGCAAAATGGTCAATGTTGTTTTGATTTAAGAATCTCGTCTGCATATGTCGTTCCTAATCCACCACCATTATTTATTCCAGCAAATTTGTTATGTCCTGAATTTGGTTTTTCACAAAGTTTTACAGAAGACCCTGAGACCGGGTTGTACCATTTTTGTATATCTTGTGCATCAACTTTTTTTATAGTAAAAATATTTAATTTTAGTACTAATAAGTACGATTGTTTTGAATACGATTCACCTTGCAATTAAATTTTATTAAATGAAAAATTTCTTTAGTTTAATTCCAATACTTTTAGTTATTTTTGTCTCAGGACAGATTAACGCTCAATGTCCGACTGCAATAACTCTTTGCAGTCAGGATTCGGTTGATGCATTTCCCAGTACTTATCCGGGATGCCGGGATCTTTTTGCCCTTCGTATAAATGCATTGAACTGCGACGGAAAGCCAAATGATATAGTAAACCTTGATTCACTTTATCCACTTGAGTCAGTGGTGTTTTTAACACTGCAGAGTTCATCTATGATCAGGGATATCAGCGGTCTGTCAAATGTACGCAAGGTCTACCAAGCTAACATTACGGCCCAAAAATTTTGGCGAACACCTTTGTCATTGGATACATTAAATTCTCTTACTGTTTATTTTCCAAATGATACCACCTATGACCTGAAGCTTTTATCCGGAATTAAATTTGTTTCAAACGAGATGTATTTTCATGGAAATGTTTCTTTTACACCACAGCTTCAATATATCACAGATGGCAAAATTAATATAGGTATTGTGGATAATGATATTAGTAATAAAATATCCAATGTGATACCAAAAAATATGTTGGAGACCAGTATCAGTATTGACCTTAATAATACACAAAATATTGATTTAGATTTTGGATATAAAATTGATTCCATATATTCCATTGGTTTGACAAATAGTTCGAATAATGATTTTAGCGCATTGAAAGAGATTAAAAAAATTGAAAAATTTAGAATTACATTTTCTAATGATATAGAAAAATTAAAAGGGTTTAAATGTGAGGAAATTGGGACATTAAATATAGGGTGGTGCAATGCTGTAATAAAAATAATGGAGATACTACCAAATCTAAAAAAAATTACAGATGGAGTTAGTTTTTTTTACAATAAAAATCTTGAAACAATAGATGCACTGGATAATCTGGAACTTCCGTCTAAAATTGCAAATCCAAATGAAGAAGACATTATTCGTGGAATTTATTACATTTCCATGTTTAATAACCCAAAACTAAACACCTGCAATAGCGATTACCTTTGCAGAGCGTTTAAACGATTTGGTGATTCAATTTATGTAGGAAACAATCTGAAGGACTGCAATGATGAACTATTGCAAAAAGAGTGTGACCTGTCTTCGGTGGGCGAAGCTGATTCTGATGGCCCATATAAAATCAGCCCCAACCCGGTGACTGATATATTGACTATTTCACCGCCTTTGCCAAATGGTACACTATACAGAGTAATCAATCTGCTTGGGAACACCATGAAGTCAGGTGAGATGTATGACTGTATATCTTTGGGGGAATTGCCTTCGGGTCATTACATCATCATGGTGGACAAACCTGATGTACAACAACCACCGCAGGTCATCAAGATCGTTAAACTATAACATAATGGTCAAGGTAAAGAAAGTAGGTGTGTCTTGAGTCCTGGACATTTCCAAATCATTGGTATAGCCTGATTAATGTAAAGGAATTTTTCAAGATATTTTTTCTTTACAAAAACAAATATGTAATTCGAACTGAGGCTTCAGAAATCGGCACTAATGATTATATTTGCCAAAATTTAATACGGATATACATATGCAACGCAGAAATTTTATAAAAAATACAGCAACAATTGCCGCAGTAGGCCTATCTTCTGAAGTGTTTAGCATCGGAGGATCAGGTTTTTTTAATGATAAGGTCCGGCTTGGCTTTATTGGAGTAGGTGCACGGGGATTGGGTACACTGGAGCTGGCGCTCCTCAGAAAAGATATTTCGGTCACGGCTATTTGCGATATAGACCCTATTACAACGGCTAAAGCCATAAAAGCAGTAGCTGATGCTGGGCAAAAATCTCCCGAACTTTTCACAGATGGTCCCCATGCATACAAAAAACTATTGGAACAAAAGGATGTGGATGCGGTATTTATATGCACACCGTGGGAATGGCACACGCCGATGTCAGTGGATGCCATGAGATCGGGGAAAGCTGTGGCCTGCGAAGTGGCCGGTGCCATGAGTATAGATGAGTGCTGGCAGATGGTAAGGACGTATGAACAGACCCAAACGCCATTTATGATTATGGAAAATGTATGTTACCGAAGGGATGTTATGGCTATTCTCAATATGGTACGCCAGGATATGTTTGGCGAGATGATCCATCTTGAAGGTGGTTATCAGCATGATCTGAGGGAAGTGAAGTTTAATGATGGCGTAAATTATTACGGTGGTGGAGTGGAATTTGGTGAAAAAGGATATAGTGAAGCAAAGTGGCGAACCACACATTCAGTGCATCGAAATGGTGAACTTTATCCTACCCATGGGATAGGACCTGTAGGAAGTTACATCAACAACAACAGAGGAAACAGATTTGAATACCTTACGTCTATGGCTTCCAAAGCACGTGGATTGAATAAATACATTATCGATCATCCCAAGGGAGGAAAGGATCATCCCAATGCAAAAGTAAATTTTAGGCTCGGTGATGTCGTAACGACCAATATTATGACCTCTAATGGAGAAAGCATTACCTTGAGTCATGACACAAATCTTCCAAGACCCTATTCTCTTGGGTTCAGAGTTCAGGGCACAAACGGTATTTGGATGGACGTAAATAAATCTATCTACATCGAAGGTAAAAGTCCAGCTCATAGATGGGAAGCTGCTGATGCTTACCTTAAAGAGTATGATCATCCGCTATGGAAAAAATATGAAAACGATGCTTCCGGTGCCGGCCATGGTGGTATGGACTGGTTTGTGATGAATGCCTTTATTGAAGCGTACAAACGCAAAGATCCTATGCCGCTGGATGTGTATGATCACGCAAGTTGGGCAGCCATAACGTGTCTTTCGGAGCAGTCGATAGCTCAGGGAGGAGAGCCACAGACATTTCCGGACTTTACCGATGGCAAATGGATGAACAGGAAGCCCATATTTGCTCTAGACGACAGATATTGATCAATTGGTATCATTATCAGGTAAAAAGTATTTGCTTTAAGGACTTTTTTTAGTGTATTTGATTCCAGCCATATCTTTCACTAAAATTTCGCTCAAAAAAGGAAACTCTTTCAATTTAGATCTATATTCATGGATATATTTACCATTTATTGTTGTATATTTTCCCTGCGCACAACCGCTGGATAAGGGTATTCCATTTTTATCAAACATAAAGATTTGGGTGATCAATGCAACATTACCGCTTATACCAAATCCACCACCATCTAAAACATTGAGTTGCGTATAACTTATAGCAAGCGCATCAACATTGAGTTGTAAACATATATCTTTAACAATCATTTCTGCCTTTTCATTATCTAAGGCATCTTCGATATCTCCTTTTTTGATATAAAATGGCATCTTATCTCCATCGGCCAAAATAAATACAGGGAATTGTTTATTTTTAGTCTGAAGTGATTCCGTTATATTTTCAATATATGAATACCCGGCTCTTTTTGACAATTCTAGACCATAAATTACGTTTGCACCAAATTGTTCTGTCATAAATTGTGCCAAGGAGTAACGAAAAGTGTCAATCATCTTTTTTCCATCAAGTGTTGTGGAATCAGCAATTTTATTACTTTTTTTATTAAACATGGCTGCATCCATTAACGGAAATACGGGTTGGTCAACTTTTTCTATTACCACCGGCATTAATGCGAATTCCTTTATTTTATCATTTTTTTATAGGCTTGAATCTTAAATATTTTCAACTCATTACATGAAGAAAAACAAATAATAATTACCAAGCACTACAGACTTTTTTTGACTGAATTCAACATATTTGTTTAATAAAACTTGTTATAAATTTACATCAATGCCCCAATAATGGTAGCAGAAAATAGAGAAGCAATACTTCCACCCAGCAGCGCTTTCATGCCAAATTCCGAAAGTGTCTTTCTTTGTCCGGGGGCAAGTGATCCGATGCCTCCGATCTGTATACCAATACTTGCGAAATTGGCAAATCCGCAAAGCATATAAGTAGCCATAATAACCGATTTCTGGTGGAAAAGATGTACAGGATTGTCTGGATTTTTAAGTTCTGCCAGTTGCGTATAGGCTACAAACTCACTGGACGCAAGTTTTATACCTAACAGTTGGCCCATCGTCATGATGTCTTCTTTGGCCACACCGATCAGCCACATCAATGGTGCAAAAACCAAACCAAGGATGGTCTCAATAGACAGTTTTGAATACTGGGTATAAAATGCGATGCCATTATTAAGATTGGCATCATTGTCAGATAGACCCAATGTGATTTTTTGAAGACTCAGACCACCTATCCAACCCAGACCATAATTTATCATTGCAATAAAAGCAATAAATACCAGTAACATCGCAGCGACATTGGCTGCCAGTTTTAGTCCTTCGGTGGTACCGTTGGCGATAGCATCCAGGGCATTGGAACCTATGTTTTCATAAGAGACACTCACTTCTGTATTGATGGCTTCTGTCTGTGGATACAGGATTTTGGAGATCACAATAGCGCCCGGAGCTGCCATGACGGATGCTGCCAGCAGATGTTTTGCAAATTCCAGCCTTAATACCGGATCTTCGCCACCCAAAAAGCTAATATAAGCTGCCATTACTGCACCTGCCACCGTAGCCATCCCACCTATCATCACCAAAAGCATCTCGGATCTGTTCATTTTTTCCAGATAGGCTTTGATCATCAGAGGTGCTTCAGTTTGACCTAAAAAGATATTGCCCGTGATGGAAAGACTCTCTGCACCCGATATGTGCAATAATTTTGTGAATATTTTGGCAAAACTCTTCACAACCACCTGTATTACGCCCAGATAAAATAGCAATGAAGTCAAAGCCGAAAAGAAAACAATAGTGGGCAATACCTGAAATAGAAAAATAAAACCGAAACTTTCTACATTCATCATACCCCCAAGCAAAAAGGAACTTCCGGCTTTCGTAAAGTCAAGAATAAGAACAAATATCCCACCTATAAATTCAAAGATAGATTTAATAAAGGGCACTTTGAGCACGCCTAAAGCGAGTACCAGTTGGGCAGAAAGTCCAATTCCCACCGTCTTCCAGTTGATCGCTTTCCTATTGCTGCTGAACACGTATCCTATAGCAATCAACACCGTCATACCCAACATCCCTCTACCTATATTGATGATTAAATCCATTTTTAAAAATTTATTTGTTTTATTTTGTCAATCTAAGTTTGTTAATTTGTCCGAAAAATAGAATTTTTATTCCAATAACAACTTTTATGAGCTTAAAAAATTCAAATTCTTTCATAATAGGTATATCAGGCGGCAGCGGTTCAGGTAAAACATCCTTTATCAGAGATATCAAAGAGCATTTTACAAAAGAGCAGATTTGTTTTCTCTCACAAGATGATTATTACAAATCGAGGGAGTTTCAGAAGGAAGATGAAAACGGTATTAAAAACTTCGATTTGCCGGAATCTATAGAGATGGATGAGTTCTATTTTGATCTTGTCAAACTGACGAACAATATTCCTGTCGAACGTCCTCAATATACTTTCAACAATGAACACAAAGATCCAGTTACCATCCATCTGGATCCGGCACCCATCATTGTTGTCGAAGGACTGTTTGTATTCTATGATCCCAAACTTTTTAATTTGCTTGATCTAAAAATATTGATACATGCTTCGGATACGCAAAAGATCATACGGAGAATAAAACGGGATAGGGTAGAGCGTAATTATCCGCTGGAAGACGTTTTGTATCGCTACGAGCACCACGTCTTACCATCTTTTGAGTCTTATATTTTTCCTTTTTTCAATAAGGTAGATCTCATTATCAATAATAATAAGACTTATGAAATGGGAAAGGATATGTTGGTCTCTTATCTTTCACATCGCCTTAAGAAAGTGTGATATAATTATTTTTATTATATAATATTTATTGTATATGTATAAAATGCTATATATTTGTTGAAATTTTAACCAATCTGCCTATAATCTTGTATCAAGAATGATTTTAGAGTCTTGTCTGTAGATGTACTTATGACATTCTTTACTCTTAAATCAGCGCTATGCGTATTTTTTTATCAATAGTGGTAGTTTTATTTTTTCTGATGACTTCCTTCAGTCAGGATATGATTTTTAAATCCACGCCAGCATATCATTTTGGAAGTATTAAATTGGATAATGTTTTTAATGACTTTAAGGCCTTTTCCTTTGAAATCCAATCGTTTAGCCAATATTTGACTGGTTCAAGATCTGTATCTGATGAGGTGAATTTGCAGATTGATGGTCAAAATTATTCGTTTCTTATGGAGCCTGTTCACATCATTGCTAGGGATGCAGGCATTTATGTTTTATCTCAGGATGGGAAACAAAAGTACAGAAAACCAATACATACAAAAACATACAAGGGCGTATTTACTGATGGCAGAGAAGGTTTTATCAGACTCACTGTCAGCGAAAATTTTATGTATGGACTTATAAATAGCGAAGGCAAAGAACTTTATATTGAGCCATTGAAGTATTTTGTGCCCAACAGCAGATCAGATCAGTTTATAGCTTACTATGCGAATGATGTAAAAGCCGGGCACGACGTTTACCATTGTTTCAGACCTGATCAGAAAGAAGGTACTGAAACCACTGAGTCTGATTTTTCGCAAATAGGGGCTTGTTACAAAGTAAAACTGGCGTTTCTTGCTGATTATTCTATGTTTATAGATGCGGCTCATCCGGGGGTAGATGCTGTCATAAACCATGTAGTCGCTGTGATGAATAATGTTCAGAGCAACTTTGAATACAATGGAAATACAAATTTTAATGATGGAATAAATTTTGAAATTAGTGAACTAACGATATCCACTTGTCAAAGCTGTGATCCACTTTCGTCCCTAACCAATGCAGGTAATCTTTTAGCAGAATTTTCAACATGGATAGACCAAAATGGTTTTTACCATCCATTTCAAGCCGCTCATTTCTGGACCAACAGAGATCTTGATAATTCTACAGTGGGTGTTGCTTTTCAAGCCCAGAATTTATTTTGCCAATCGCGGGCACGCGCTGTTTTTGAAGATTGGACGACGAATGCTGCCATGCTGAAAATAACGGTTTCACATGAGATTGGCCACTCTTTCAGTGGTGTACATGATGCAAGCAATTCAAATTTTATCTTAGCTCCCTCCATAAATGTCAATAATACTTCCTGGTCTGCTCCATCCAAATCAACCATCAGCGGGCAGATATCCAGTCAAGGACCATCTTGTTTAAATGCCTGTAATCCTGTGATCTGTGCGAAGCTGAACAATGTAATTGTGACCAACATCAACACTCAAAACTTTACCGTCTCATGGTCTGCAACACCACAAAATTGGTATACTGTTAAAGTGATTGAAGTGGGAAGGGCAAATTTTATAGTTGATTTTAATACATCTTCTGCATCCGTAGTTATAAGCCCTCCCGGGTACGGCATTTGTAAAAAGTATGATATTTACGTATATAACAATTGTTCAGGAAATGGACTAAGTGCTGTTTCCCGCGTATTGAATATTGGACCTACATCACAAGGTTGTGCTGATTTTACAGTAAACAGATCAGTAGGGTGGGCAGGAAGTAGTTTCTCATTTACGGACAAATCACTTAATGGTGTTTCCTGGTTCTGGAATTTTGGAAACGGACAAATCAGCACCCTTAAAAATCCAATCATCACCTACGCCTCTCCGGGTCAATACAATATTTCTTTGATGGTTAATGGTGTACACACCAAAAATCTGAATGCCGGCATCACGATTCTGCCTGCAATGGCGGCTCCTTTTGCTTTGTCCGAAGGAGGCGATTTTGAATCAGGCCCTGCCTTATTTGCATCTGAAGTAATAGAAGGAACTGTAAATGTTTGGGAATATGGTACTTCAGGATACGTGCTCCAAACACAAGGTAAAGCCTGGAAATCAAAACTAAATAGCGATATCCCACAAGTAACTTCCAAAAGTGCTTTATACTCGCCCATTTTTGACTTCTCCGGATATCAGAATTTTGCTTTATATTTTGATCTTGGGATGGAAGTTGCCTTTTGTAACGCTCCTTTTGCAGTGCAGCTACAATACTCTGTCAATCATGGAATCACATGGTCAAGACTTGGTTCATCCCCATCCTTTTACAATGCAGGGGCAGGGGCAGGTTGTAAAATAGCACCCCAGATTTTTACGGATACCACGGGTTGGACGCTCAATACTTACTACGCCAATAAGTCATTGGATCTTAGTTTTCTGGCTGGTAACCCGTCTGTTATTTTCAGATTTGTGGCCAGTATTTCGGGGATATTTAATGGTGGGTATAATATTGACGGCGTATTGATTGATAATTTTCGAATAGATGCCTTAAACCCAAATCCTTTGCCACTGGTGGTTTCCAGTCTTAAAGCTCATGCCAAAAATAAAGAAAACATCCTGGAATGGGAAGCTTACATGCCCACGGATATATATAAGTATGTAATATTGCGAAGTTCCGATGGTATACATTTTAATATTTTAGATTCAGTTTATCAACAAAGTGTAGATGAAACATTCTTCTATTTTACGGATGCACGTCCAATGGAAGGACTGAATTATTATAAAGTTATGGCAGTGAACCATGATGGATCATCAATCTTTACAAATATATCCGCCGCAAGACAAGATGACAAAATAGATCTGAAAATAATGCCCAATCCTGTGCAAAGAGACCAAACCTTAAAAATCGATGTTCCCATTGCATTGGATGGGCCGATAAATCTCAGAATATTTGATATGATAGGTAAGGAGGTTGTTATACCTGAAGGTAAGTGGCTCAAAAACGCGCTCACCACTGATTTTATGGATGCATCGGTATATTTTATTTATATCACGCTCAAGGATGGAAGTATTATAACAGAGAAGGTTATTGTGATTTGAAAGTCATGCTTGACTGCCCATTTGTTCTTAGTTTGTATTGAGTATATTGAATACAGCATATCAACATATTTGGGTTAATCTTTTTTTGTTTTCAGCTAAAAAAAAATGTACTTTGTGCGATATTAACAATACTATTATGCACTCACCTACCTTGATTAATTGTATTCATATACTGAAAGATTTGGTTTCTTACGATGTACTTGGCGGACAATCAAATCTTTCTATCGTAGATTATATTATCAAATATCTGAATGAAAGAGATATAGAATATCACCTAGTACCCAACAAAGATCTAAATAAAGCATCCATACACTGCAGGATAGGACCTTCAGCTGTTGGAGGAATTATACTTTCCGGGCATACAGATGTAGTGCCTGTCGAAGGCCAGGATTGGCATACTCACCCATTCACACTCACAGAAAAAGACAATAAACTTTATGGTAGGGGTTCATGCGATATGAAAGGATTTTTGGCATGCTGTCTGGCTTCTGTGGATTTATTTAAAAATGCCGGATTAAAAAAACCGGTTTATTTCGCCTTTTCATATGATGAAGAGATAGGCTGTCTGGCAGGTCCTGAACTCGCTGCAGCCATAAATAATCATTATAAAATGAAACCTGAATTTGCGATAATTGGAGAACCATCCATGATGAAGCCTGTCATCGGCCAAAAAGGCATCTGTGTTCTGGAAACTACCGTATATGGATCTGCGGGACACAGTAGTCGCATAAGACAGGAAGTAAGTGCCATCCATGTCGCTGCAAAACTGATAACGTGGCTGGAGGACAAAATGGATCAAATGATAATGGACGGACGAATGGATAAAAGATTTTATCCACCACATACATCCCTCCATGTAGGTATGATCAAAGGTGGGATAGCCCCCAATGTGATTGCGGACAAATGCACATTTTACTGGGATGTGAGAGTTATCCCTCAGGATGATATCCTGACCATCATTCATGATTTTGATATTTATTGCAAAGATGTGGAAAATGATCTCAAACTACGCTATGCTGATACACGTATAGTCACTGAACAACATCACCCTCCAGTACCTCCCTTGGGAACTGAAGAAACATCTGAAATCGTCCCACTCATTAAAAAAATATCAGGAAGCACTGAACTAAGTACGGTGGCTTATGCAGCGGAGGCAGGCCAATTTGCCAATGAAGGTTTTAAAACAGTGGTATGTGGTCCTGGTGATATTGCTCAGGCACATCGGGCCAATGAATTTATCGACATAGACCAGATGGACCAATGTCTTAAAATGATGTTTAATCTGGCAACAGAGTTTTCCCAATAATATTTTATATCTGAGTCCACTTCTTAAATGCAGCTTTTTTGATAATCACCTTTTTTTACTTCTGCCCTCAGCCTCAGCCCACAAAGGGGTGAACACTTAAAGGCAAACAGTTGATTATCAAATCATTAGAAATCCTGATTGCTGAATTTAAAGTAGAAATTACTTTTTGGTGTAGACTTATAACTGACGTTTTGCACTTATTCTGGTATAAGCCGAATTTAGCGCTCTTAATTTATTGATCTCATAAATGCCTGAATCATCTGTAGTCACAAGCTCTTCGATGGCATAAACCTGAGCTAAAGAAGTATTTTGTCCCGATATATGTATGGACTTATCACTACTGGTGCTGAAAACGGTGATCACAGATAATATAGCCACCAATACAGCGGCAATAGATACCAACCTATACATGGACAAACTTTTTCTGTTTCTTGATTTTTCAAGTTTTGTATCCAATTTCAGCCATGCACTTTCACGTGGTGCCACTTTATGTTGTAAAGCGTGTTGATACAGTGAATGATTATTTTTTGAAGTCATGATCTATATATTTTAGAAATCAAATTTTCTTTTTTTTTAAGTAATTCAAGGACTCGTTTTTTAGCGAGAATGAGCTGAGACTTGGAAGTATTGATACTGATACCAAGCATTTCAGCTATTTCTCTATGTTTATAATCTTCAAATACATAAAGATTAAAAACGGTTCTGTAACCTGCGGGTAATTCGTCCAGTATGCCCATAATTTCGTCATAGCTAAATTCATCTTCACTGACATCCGGTGTATCTGCAATATCTGTAGATGGAATTTCGACAGTCATGTGCAGATTGGTCTTTTTGCGCAAAAACATGAGGGATTCATTCACCATAATTCTTCTCATCCATCCTTCAAAACTGCCTTCCCCTTTGAAATGATCTATTTTAGTCAGAATTTTGTAAAAGGCATCGATAAAAATATCTTCAGCATCCTGAGAAGATTTAATATACCGCATACATATCGCATACATTTGATCCTTGTACATATCATAGAGCAATTTTTGAGCTTCCGGCTCTTGATTTTTGCATTTAGTGATGATATGTTCAAAATTGAATGACACTTTAAGCTAATTTAAGATAAAGATGCAAATATTGAAGATTTTGGCGTGAAAGTGATATAAAATTCTTTACAGCCTTTTTTAAATATGATATTGCACTTCAAACAAAATAGTGGTCAGTTTCGTTTTTACTTTATGAAAATTTTGGCTTATGAATGATAAATTTCCCATTTTGGAATCACAAAGACTACAGCTTCGTCAGGTGGTAGGTGCAGATGCCCCTGTAGTATTAAAAGGATATAGTGATGTCCGGGTCAATAAACATATGTCAGTTGCTTATCATTCGCTTGAAGAAGTCACTACTCAACTGAATTGGTATGGAGAGTTGTTTCAGAATAGTACCGGTATTTGGTGGGGAATCTGTATCAGAGAAACTGGAGAAATGATCGGAAACGGCGGTTTTCATTTATGGAATAAAAAACATCGTAATGCTGAATTAGGATATTGGATTCTACCTGAGTTTCAAGGACAGGGATATGCTTCGGAAGCTGTAAAGGCGATGATTAATTTTGGGTTTGGGCACATGGATTTACATAGGATAGAAGCCATAGTTGAGACAGAAAACGGACCAAGCAGTAAATTATTAAAAGCATCGGGGTTTGTATTAGATGGGATAAAAAGAGACTGTGAATGTATTAACAATAAATTTGTCAGCCTTGAGATATGGTCCAGATTGTCTTCAGACGGATAATAGGTTCAGAAAAATTATGCTAACCTTCTTCAAAAGGAATTATCCAGCTAAATCTGAAAAGGTGTGTATAACATTTTGCACTTTTTTTGATAAAAATTAGAAAATGAACGGCATAACTAAAGGGGATACAAATGCTTCGATTAGAAGTATTGGGTGGGTCGTCCCTTTAGGGAATGAGG
>Ga0105044_10007176_pt1 | contig 15341 bp, 15 predicted proteins | sample MAT01_FD_78092 | JGI IMG/M metagenome (GOLD analysis project Ga0105044, IMG submission 78092) | Freshwater microbial communities from Lake Fryxell liftoff mats and glacier meltwater in Antarctica - MAT-01 | ecosystem: Environmental > Aquatic > Freshwater > Ice > Liftoff microbial mat | place... | reverse complement strand
GCTGGCCCTGTTGTCCGGCGATGCCATGCGGAATGTGCGGTATCTGCTGGGCGAGGTTGTTGCCGCCCTCTGAAATCTGGGGCGGATTCAACGGTCGCGGTATGGGTAATCCAGCCTCGTTTTTCGGGAGCGGATTCGGGATCTCGCCGCCCTGCGCCCGAACGACTCGGTGCGTGCCGTGCGGAACCCATGTCGGAGTCTGCACGGTCTTCGTATCAGCGGGAACGGGGTCGCCGAGCAGAACGCGCGGTGCCTCGAGGATGACTTTCGGGGGCGAGACCGGGGCCATGTTGCCGGCAGATCGCCATTGCAATTCGTCCGCCTGCGCCGACACGCCGAGAGTCAGCGTCAGGCCCAGACTGAACTTCCACCATAACCGACGCATGTATATCGCCCTCCGAGCGTGTCGCGTTGCGTGTGCCGATGAGTCGGAACAGCCGCGGAGCAATCCATTGCTATGAAGCTGAAAGCTCGATTTGCCCGCGCAGTTTCGCGAGCGATTCACTTGTGAGATCGGCGGAACGACGCAAAATGGGAGAGCAGAAAGCGCAGTCGGAATGCGCGAACCATCACCCCATGCCGACACGAACCGAACGCGATGCGCAATCGTTAGCCGCAATGGAATTCACTCCATATTCAGCAGGAATGGCTGAACTTCGGACCGACTTTTGCCGACAGTCGATGTCCGGATACGCGGGGAATGCGTTTCACGTCAAAGAGGAGAGGTTTACTACCAAGTCCGGGGATGTCGGCGACCGATAGAGGAAAGGAGGATACTTCGAGGAAAATCGACGGGCGAACTCCGAAAGAGTGTGCCCTCGGAGGAAGCAATATGCAAAGGACTGCGCGACCCGGACGCGTGGTGATGGGAGCACTTCTGCTGACCCTGTTCACACTGGGTTCGGCGGACGGCTTCTTCCCGCGCGACTTCATTACGATCATCAAACCGCCGACGTTCACCCCGCCCCCGGTGGTGATCCCGATCGAGGAACCACCGCCACCCGTTCAACCGCCGGTCGGTCCGCCGCCGGTCGTCAAAGTGCCGCCGGATCCGTTCATTCCACCGTTGCCGCCGCCTGTGATCCCGCCGATCGTGCCACCTGCTCCAGTGCCTCCGACGCCCGAGACACCGGAACCCGCTACGCTTCTCTCAGCGTTGTTCGGCATCGTCCTGTGCGGTGGCTACGCCCGCCGACAGAGGCGCAAGCCGGCGGTTTGAATTTCGATGAATGATCAGTCAGCGTGTGCTGACTGATCATAGCTTTGGTGCGACCACAGCGGGTGGCGGTGGTTTATCGCGGTTCTGCTGGAACAGCACGGGAATCACCGCCAGCATCGTCACGAGAAAGAACCCGAGCGTCAGCAGACTCGCATGTCCGGGCGAGAACCGCAGCCCGTACCAGAAGATCGCGAACCACAGCGCGAAGTGAAAGAAATTCAATGCGAGGTTGAGTGCGAGCGTGCTCGTTTTCGGTGTGAAGACCCGTCCCAGCCCTTCCTCGGTCATGTACGCTCGTGTGCCCTGCTCTCGGTACTCCAGGGGCGTCCGAAATCGCCCGTTCTCATCCCGTTCCGCCTCGAACCGGCGCGTCGCCCCGTCTTTGTCTTTCACCACGACTGCAACGACGAGAAACTCCGAGTTTCCGCGAACGAACGGTTTGCGATTCTCATCGAGATAATCGGCGGTGCTTTTGCCGCCCGATTGACGACGAAACAGGACGTTCGATTCCTTCCCGAATGTGACCGTTTTGGTCTTTTCCTCGATCTTTGCCGCCATTTTGATCGCTTCAAACGAGTCATACTCTTTCACGTCTTCGTTCGAGAAATCGAGAAGTGTGTCGTACCTTCCCGGCGTCTTCACATCGAGCCGACACCAGAACGTAATAAATGCCGACATGATCACGCTGCACACCACCGCTCGGAGTGGGAGTTTTTCGACGGGCGCGTTGTAGAGGTACGACTGCGCGATGAGCGCGCCGCCCCAGAGCAAAGCGAGCAGTACCAACGTGAGCAGAACGAATAAGAGTATCAGCGACACGGTCGATCCTCGGGGAAGAGTCGCGCGTTCGGTGCGCTTGTCGATATCCTCCAGAGCGGGTCGCATTGCGTCAAGAAGCGCAGAATGCGATTGATCTTGCGCGAGTTGTCGGCGATACTGAATGAGAGGAGGTGAAGACATGACACACGAATCTGATCCGACCTGGAACCCCCGACTCGTCAGACTTGTGGCGCGATACGGTGAAGCCGTTGGCCGTTTCGGCGTTGGCTCACCCGAAGCGACGAAAATTCGGCAAGACAATGCCGAAAATGAAGAATTTCAACGTCTCGCCGATGCAGTCGATTGGATGAAAAAAGCGCTCACCGGCGATGCCGAAGTGCCTCCACGGCATCGGGCAGATACTCTCGAAGTGAAATGATCAGATCAAGTTACGGGATTGGAGAAGCGTGATCAATCGACTGACACTGAAAAAAATCGCTTCGACTCGCCAGAAGGGAATTCGTTCTTCTTCCGCGATCTGTTCCAGCGTTTTTTGGTCGCGGAGAACTCCGAGAACGATCGCCCGAATGTGCCGATCGAAGGTCTCCGCTGCCAGAGTCTTTTTTTCTTCGTAATCCAGCCACGCGATAACAACGATCGCGATCCCAACAACGAACGCGATCGGCCAGAGATCCTGCCCGGACGTGTTGATCTGAATCCCAAATCCCTGAAAAACGACCGAAAACCCCTGAACCGCGATGAATGCGAGGGCAATTGTGATGATTGCCCGCAGTCGCAGGCGTTCCATCGAAAAATTCGCCCGAATCCACAGGACGAATAAAGCGACGTTGGAACCAACGAGGATGACCAGCATCGGCCACATCCATGCTGGTGTTCCGGCATCAGCAAATAAGGTGAGCATGAGCATCTCGCTTCAAACGATTTCAGATTGATCTGACGATAGGTCAGCGACACCTCTTTAACAAGCAAAAAAAGAAAAACCCCAGCGATTCAGAGTTGAATCACTGGGGAAGACTCTTTCCAGATTATTTGCGATTTTGCATCACGGCAGATCGATCTTCGCCGTCATAGCCTTTTCGCGGAGCTGCTTCATTCCGCGAACGTTGATCTGTCGAACACGTTCCTTCGTGATGCCGAAGTGCTGACCGATCTGTTCGAGGGTCATCTCTTCGGAACCGTCCAGACCGGCTCGCATGCGGATCACGTCTCGCGTTCGCGGATCGAGATCCTGGAGCATCTGATTGATACGATCACGGGCCAGTTCGGCGCGGGACAGGCATTCCTGTTCGTCCGTGCGATTGTCGGCCTTCGCCTCGAACACTTCTTCGTGGCCCGTCAGGTAGCGTTCACGATAGTGCTTCTCGTCCGGGATCGAACGAGCGAAGTTCTTCATGATCGCCCAACTGGCGTAGGTGCTGAACTTGTTGCCACGACTGAAGTCGAATTTATCGACGGCACGAATCAGCGACATATTGCCGTCCGAGATCAACTCGAACAGGCTGTCCGTCGGCGTGCATTTCTTCTTGGCGTAGTTCACGACCAGTCGCAGGTTGCAATTCACGAGCAACTCTTTGACGGTGTGAATGCTGTCCTGCAACTCCTCGACCTGCTTCAGTTCCTGCACGCGGACTTCGGACGGATTGATCCGCTGTCGCAGTGTGTGCAGTTTGTGCTTCAGGAAGTTCATCTGTCGGAACAGATGTTGTTCCTGCGGTTTGGTCAGGAGCGGATATTGGTACAGATGCGCCAACTCGGCGGGCACGTCTTTGGGGACGCGGGCCTTGCGGCGATCGCTCTCGAACATTTCCATATCGGGCATCGGGGCCAGGAACTCGGCTTCCTTCGACGAATCGGTGAACGAATCGTGGAAGATGTAGTCGAGAGGCTGACTCTTGAGACGTTCGGCTCGGACTTCGTTGATGACTCGGTACATCGAGGTCCGGGTTCGCCCGTATTGCTTTGCTAACTTTTCCACAGGAGTCCCCCTTCGGTACGAGTTATAGATCATCTCTTTCACTTCCCCATCCAGTGGACCTGTGACGGCTGGGAAAAGAGCTTGCTCGGGGTGTTCACGATCGTAGTTCTTGATCGTGTAGCGAATCGCTTCGGTCGATCGCCCCATTCGCTTCGCAATACGGCGACTGACTTCCGTCAGTGTGCCGCCCACGGTCGCTAACCGTTTGGCACGGCGGAGGATGTCTTCTTTTTCCTCCGTCGTCAGATGAGAGAACCGAGCACTCTTCTGAATCCGTTCCTGATGGTCGCGAAGGAACGATTCGGTCATCGACTTCGGGAACCCGAGTTGTCGCCGACCGTCTTTGATGATGCGCTGACCCACCAGACCACGAACCCGCCATCGGCTGATCGTCTTCGTCGATACGTTGAACTGTTTGCTGATCTCTTCCAGCGTGAGCATCGGCTCCAGAGCCTGTTCGATCGGCAACGCCGGAATCGAACGCTCAACTCGTCGCACGAATAACAGAAGATCGTGCGAAAGATCCCTTCCCCTGATGAGTAGATCCGGGTAAATGTCCGACCGGTAGTCCGTGACGCGAAAACAGACGAACTGGTACGGATACTCGCGATCGGGATCAATTTCCCCGATGAGTTTTTCCGCACGGACGATCTGTTCCTGCCGTTTGGGCGGCGGCGCGAAACGAACCTGCTGATCCGTCAACTGCTTCAGGGCTGGATGCTTGAACTCGCTCACCGCTCACTCCTTTGACCCGGATGACCACCACCCGGACCTGCGACGAATGTTCAACCTCTCGTTGTCCGCTCACTCTCATATACTGTCGCAACCCTGCCGTTCTTACAGGTTCTGCGACTTCGACCCCGATCAGGGGCCACTTCAGCATACCTTTTATTCAACTTCCGAGTCGGACCCGGACGATGTTTCATTTTGATGTCATTCAATAGATGCACGAACCATGCCGGAAGTTCACTGGATTCGATGGGTGTGCATCCTGCACGTCTCAAGGTGTGTTCATCAAGGTGTGATAAAGCTCCGTGATGAAATCATCTTGCACTTCTGATGCCGAAATCGGAGATCCCGTCTCGTCGTTCGGACTCCATTCCTCTGAACCCATTTCCCCATCTATCTTTACTACGCTCGAACTCCCCGAAGATTTTATCGATCGTGGTATTTGTGACCCCTGTCACTGCCACATCTGTTCAGAATTACACCCACTCACTGTACGATTTTGAACCTCGGTTGTGGCAGAATAGGAAGCAGATTTCTCAGCACAACTTCCCCAGTCCACCGGACCCGAACATCTCACACCCTTCAAAGAAAAAACGCTTGCGGGACCAGAGTTTGCGCGCCGACCACATAATTCCACGCGCTAGAATTTCAAGCCGTTCGGAACTTTCTACCGTCTCGCTTTTCAACGGGATTCCCGATGACATCAAAACGACCATTACTGATTCTGGCCCTTCTGCTCCCGTTTGCCTCACCCTGTGGCATTCTGGCACAGGAGCTGGTGCGACTCGCGGAAGCAGTCCGACCCGGATATCAGTATCACGTCAGTGTGCGTGTGCGACTGACCGGAAAACTGTCTGTGCCGATCGCACCTGGCCAACCGCCGCAGATGGTGGACATGAGCGGGGACAGCGGACTCGAATACGATGAACGGATTCTGCCGTCCGACAATACTACGACCGGCAAATCCCTGCGGATTTATCGGCAGGTGGACTTCCGTCGAACGGTCGGTGATCGCCCGCAGCAGGCGACACTTCGCACGAATGTTCGACGACTCGTTCTGGTTAGAAAGGACAACACGGAGGTTCCTTTCTCGCCGGACGGTGCTCTGACATGGGGCGAACTCGATCTGATCCGCACCGACGTCTACTCCCCTGCCCTGCTCGGCTTCCTGCCACCGCGAGCCGTCCGACCGGGCGAAACATGGGCCGCCAGCACCGACGCCCTCAAAGAACTGACCGATATGGAGATGATCGATCAGGGCAGCGTCGAAGTGACGTTCGAGCAGATCACGATCGTCGGGCAGCGACGCCTGGCACAGTTGCGCTACAAGGGGAGTGTTCGGGGCGTCAACGAAGACGGCCCGAATAAACAGACACTCGAAGGAACGATCTACTTCGATCTCGAATCGAACCACCTGAGTTATCTGTACCTCAGTGGCCTCAGTGAATTACTAGACAAGGACGGCAAGTCGGTGGGTCGAATTGAAGGAAAATTCACCCTGACTCGTCAAATCGCATCTCACGCCGAACTGAGCGATGCCGCTATTGGACGGCTCGAACTGGATGCGAATGCGTCGAACACACTTCTGTTCTACGACGATCCCGATCTGGGGGTTCAGTTCATTCATCCGCGAAACTGGCGTGTCAGTGCGACGCACGGACGACAGATCACGATCGACGAGACACGCGGAAGCGGATTGCTGCTCACGATCGAACCGCCGGATCGCGTTCCGCCAGTGCAACAGTATCAGAAGGAATCGCAGGATCTGCTCGCGAAGTATAACGCGAAACTGTCGCGTCCGGTCGGCCCGGAACGCGTGCTCGGTACGCCACACGAGATTTCGCACTTCGGTTTCGATGCGGATGTCGGTGGGCAGACGAGTGTCCTGGATTACTACGTCATCCGACAGACACCCGCCGGAGCGACAATGGCGGGGCGATTACGAACGGATGATCGTGAGAATCTGATGCGTGAGGTACAGGGGATCGCGAAGACACTGCGACTGACACGAACGCCGGAGATCAAACAGAAATAGAAGTCGCCGTTTACTTTTCGCGATTCCGGCAGCGCGAAAAGTAAACTCGGAAAACGTCGGTTCACCCGATCGCGTTCAGCGGCACCGAGGCATCATCTCGGAACCTCAGTCTTTTCGGAAGAGACGTGTATCGACCCAGTCGACCTGATCCTGGACGGAACCTCCTCGTCCAAAATTCACGTTCAGAACCATTTCTTTCGCTCCCGTCACGTCGATGTTCAGGGAGTGAATGGAATTCGGGGCGATCTCATGCAATTCGACTCGTTTGCCGTCGAGCATGACGACGATTTCGACGGTGCCGGTGCAACCATGCTGGACACCGACTTTTGATTGAAACTGCGAATATCTTCCGCCGAGGGAGTAAGTGATCGTGCTCGTCGAATGCATCGCGATCCCTTTGTCGAACACGCTCGGTCCGATCTTCGGCAGGTTCAGCGTGAGCGGTTGGCCCCAGGCGGAATCGGCGGACCAGCCCCACGTCGCACCGAGATACGGTTTTTCGTTGTATTTCGTCGGCTTCAGATCCGACAGGTAGACCACTTTCCCGTTCAGGATTCGCAGATGAACCAAATCACGCAGGCGAATCGTGATCGCCGTCCCGAACAGCGATTCACCCGTCAGCGTCTGATCATCGCTGGTCCACCTGACCAGAGTGAGCCGAGTACCATTCGCAAGTGTCACCACGGCATAGGGTTTGGTCGGCTTGCGGGTTCGAGCGAGGCTGGTGTTGAACGCAATGGCGGCGAGTCGGGATGCGTCGAACTCCGTCGTATCGATCGTGCCCAGTTTCTTTGCCGGATCGAGTTTTGTGAGGAGTCCGCTCAGCACATCGCGATTGCGAAGCAGGAGCATATCGCGTTTTCGATCGCCACCGAGAATGTCACGCCAGCGCGCGTCACGAGCCAAAAGTGAATCGGAACGCACCAGCCAGAGAACGCCTGCGTACGACATCGGAATTCGAATCGGAACCGACGGCGGATCGATGCCCCATCGCGGTCGGAATCTCAGGCCGTTTTCATCTGCATCGATCAGTTCGCCGACGATTCGATCACCGGTGCTCAGGACAAAATGCGGTTCGGTCGGCATCGGCGGAACCGCGACATCGTCTCGCCCCAACTCGACGAGTTGAACGAGCGGAATCGTGACCCCGTTGAGCGTGACCGATTCATCGGCGTCGATGCGTTCGAGCCGACCGGATTGCGGCTCCCCCTTCGTCAGGACGGCGGTGAACGACGGGGCCTGGGCGAAAATCGTCGATGGCAGGATGAGCAAAAGTGGCAACGCGAGACGCATGGGGTCATTCTCCCTCGGCTTTATTGTGATGTACAAAGCGAAAAGAACTTCGGCGACCGCCCGTGGAGCGAACTCGACCATCGTTTACTTTTCACGTGGTTTTCGGTCTTGACACAAATCCCGAACTGCGGCATATCGCTCACCTTCTGCGCGGGGGGTGATCGCGTGGGACTCCAACGGGGGCAGACCATGATCCGGCGAATCCGGCGGCTCGGCTGGACATTGAGCATTCTCGCGGCAGGTTGCGCGACGGGTCCGCTCCACGAAAATCCGACACTCCTGCGCCCCGATTTTACTGACAACAACGGCGAAAATCCCATCCTCGTTGCGCCCGGTGATCCGGGACCATCCGCCTACGCGGACGTCTTTGAACGTGTGCTGACCGTCCTCGGCGACAACTTCCGCATTCTCTACATGAATCGCTACGACGGCACCATCATCACCCACCCGGTCACGGCTGCGGGCATTATTCAATTCTGGAAACCCGGTTCACCCGAAGTAAGCGAACGACTGCTGGCCACCGCCCAGTCGTACCGCTATCGCGCGGAAGTGCGGATCGAGGCTGCTCAGCAGGGCGGATACCTCGTCCATGTGGTCGTGTACAAAGAACTTGCAGACATCCCCGTTCCGCTCGGACCGAGCCAGAATATCGGCGCGTTCCGGGGGTACAGTACGGTTGAACGACAATTCGAGGTGGTCACACCGGAGTCGCCGACGCGTGCGTGGATTCCGAAGGGACGCGAAATCGGTCTCGAACAGGCGATCCTGAATGAGATTCGGAAGTGTCAGCCAGAAAAGTAGTGGGCGTCGGCACCGCCATCGGCGATGATGAACGGATCGCTTCTTTCCCACGCGATCCGGAGAATGTATGCAGACGATCCACGACGCGGCCACCGCGATTCGGGCGGGAAACATCACGCCATTGCAACTCGTCGAACAGTGCCTGACTCGCATCGATCAACTCGATGACCAAGTTCATGCGTGGGTCTTCGTCGATCGCGACGGCGCACGAGCCGAAGCGAAACGACTCCACGACGAATTCCAGTGCGGCTATTATCGCGGCCCCCTGCACGGTATTCCGATCGGCGTGAAAGACATCTTCGACGTGTTCGACTGGCCCACGGCGGCGGGGTCGAAACACTGGGCGAACGCGATCGCGCGACGCGATGCGGTCGTCGTCGATCGATTACGTCAGGCGGGTGCCATTCTCCTCGGCAAAACCGTGACGACGGCTTATGCGAGTTTCGATCCGCCGATCACGCGCAATCCGTGGAATGTCGAACGAACGCCGGGCGGTTCGTCAAGCGGATCGGCGGCGGCGATCGCGTGCGGAATGTGCTTCGGTGCGCTCGCGTCGCAGACCGGCGGCTCGATCACTCGACCCGCTTCATTTTGCGGTGTTGCGGGCATCAAACCATCGTTCGGACGAATCAGCGTCGATGGCGTCGTTCCGTTGGCCGCGTCGATGGATCACGTCGGAGTGATGGCGAACACCGTCGCGGATCTCGCCATTCTGCTCGAAGCGATCGATGGTCCGTCGCCCTGCCCCGCCCTGCCTGATCTGCTGCGAGCCATCGGCGAAGGACCGGAATTCCCCGATCTCGCACGATTGCGCGGATTCTTCGACGAACGTGCGGATCCCGTCATGCGCAACGCGATGGACGCACTGTGCGAAAAACTGCGCGAGGGTGACATGGTCGTTCGCGATCTCTCGACCCCTTCCGAATTTCACGAAGTCATTCCCCGTCATCGCACGATCATGGCCGTCGAAGCGGCCGCGTTCCACGAATCGCGGTTCCGCCGACGACCCGATGATTACCCACCGCGCATCACGGAATTGCTTCAAGAAGGCTTGAAAACCAGCGCACCGGAGTACGCTCGTTGTCGCGATCATCAGCGGCAGTTGAGCGAAACGATGCAGAACTATTTCGACGATGTGAGCGCACTGATCACACCCGCCACGCTCGGTGCGGCACCGAATGCGACGACGACGGGCGATCCGGCATGCAATTCGCCGTGGAGTTATACCGGTCATCCGACGGTATCTCTTCCGATGGCCTGGACGGACGACGGAATGCCGTTGTGCGTACAAATCATCGGACCGATGTACGAAGAGGCGGAGCTGCTCGCCCTCGCCGCCCATATCGAACGAATCATTGCATTCCCGCGACGAGAAGTGTCATGAACGATCGCGAAGCATTGATGCGCAACATCCTCGACAACCCCGAGGATATGACCGCTCGACTCGTGTTCGCCGACTGGCTCGAAGAACACGACGAAGAGGATCGTGCGCGGGTAATCCGACTCGAAATCGAAGCGGATGCACTCGGGGAAGAGTCGCCTCGCTACGACGGACTCACTGACGAATCTGCGACTCTTTGGGAAGCACATCCGGAGTGGGTCGCCGATCTTCAATCGCACGTCTCTTACTTCCACACGCGGCGCGGATTCGTCGAGGAAATCGAACTCGATGCCGTCCAGTTTTTGGAGCACACCGACGAGTTGTTCGGCCATTCGCCGATCAACGACGTGTTCTTCATCGACATTCGCAGGCGCACGAAAGCATTGGCCGAATGCAGGCAGCTCACGCGACTCAAAGGGGTCGGGTTCGGGGAAAACGCGCTCGGTTCCCAGGCGGCGGCTACCGTTTTCGCCTCGCCATACTGGTCGAACATCGAGCGTATCGACGTCAGCGAGAACAACATCGGAACGGCGGGGGCGAAAGTTCTCTTCTCCAACCCCGCATTCGCGAATCTGCGTGAAGTGTCGATGTGGGCCTGCACGATCCGAGCAATGGGAGTTCGGACACTAATCGAAGCAAAGCACCTCTCGAAAATCGAGAAACTCCACCTCGGCGATAACGTCGTCGATGATCGCGGGGTGCGATACCTTTGCGATGCCCCGCATCTGCAATCCGTGCGTGATTTGAAACTATTCAGCAACGACATCACCGACATGGGAATGAGGACACTGGCGCGGTGCGAACACTTCGCGAACCTCCGACAACTGAATCTGCATTCCAACGAGTACGGCGACGACGGAGCGTTCGCCATCGTGACCTCGCCGATCGCACAACACCTCGAATCGCTGTTTCTGAGAGGATCGAAACTCACGGGAAACGTGTTCGCCGGAATCGCGCACTCGAAACGACTGACGAATCTCGTGACGCTCAAGGTGGTTTTACCATCGCCGACCGACGCGAGCGGGCTCGAAACTCTCGCGTCGAACGATGCGCTGCCATCGCTCCGGGAGTTGGTAGTGAGTCGCGGACAAATGGACGAATTGGCGTGGCTTGCTCTGGGACGATGGAAACAACTCCCTCGGCTGGAATCTCTCACACTCGGACAATTCCGATGTCTACGACCCGACGGGATGGCGGGACTGCTGCGACAACCGCTCCCGCTCCTGAAGGAACTCAATCTGGGAGACAATTCACTAACAGATTCGTCCGTCGAAACGCTCGCACGTTCACCCCACCTTCCGATGTTGGAGTCATTGGATCTGTCGCAGAATGGCATCGGGGAAGTTGGTGGGCGCGCGTTGCTCAATTCACCCCATCTTCAGAAATTACGATCACTGGAACTATCGCGGACCAGCATCCCGACTGCGATCCAGAGCGAACTGAAAGAGCGATTCGGTTCACAGTGTCGGTTCTGAGGGTGCGGATTCCTTGCATCCAATCACTTCAGCGGATACTCTTGAGCATATCCCTCGTTTCACCCATCTTCGGAGCGATCCGTCATGTTGCAACTGAATGGTTCTCGGTCGGTTGGGTTCTGTGACGGTTTGAACCGCCGCGACTTCCTGCACGCCGGTTCGATCGCGACGCTCGGTCTGACACTCCCGCAATACCTTCGCGCGAAAGAAAATACGCCGACCGACACTGATGTGAATTGCATCATGCTGTTCCTCGTCGGCGGCCCCTCGCAGATCGACACCTGGGATCCAAAGCCGAACGCACCCGAAGAAATTCGCGGACCGTTCAAGCCGATTCCGACAGCGGCGACGGGTATTCAGATCAGCGAAATTTTCCCGAAGATGGCGACGCACATGAAGGATCTGTCGCTCATCCGTTCGGTGTATCACACCGCGACTGCGGTTCACGACACCGGTCATCAGATGATGCAAACGGGTCGATTGTTCACCGGCGGCATCGAACATCCGCACGCCGGTTGCGTGCTGGGATACCTCAAAGGCGGTCGTGGCGAACTGCCAGCGCATGTGCTGATTCCGCGACCTATCGGACGAACGGGCGGCAATCTTCCGCACGGTCAGAATGCGGGCTATCTCGGCAAACCGCACGATCCGTTCGTGCTGAACGCCGATCCTTCGACACCGAACTTCCGCGTGCCCGATCTGTTGCCACCCGACTACATTTCCGGCGTGCGCGCCGAACGTCGGCAGAAACTCCGCGATGCCGTCGAAGGCGCGTTGGAAACATTCGAGAAGAACCCCGCCGCGAAGCAACTCGACGACAACTTCGACCTCGCGTATCGTCTGATGTCGAGTCCGCGCGCTCGCGAAGCGTTCGCACTCGAAAAAGAACCCGCGAAGGTGCGAGATCGATACGGTCGCACGAGGTTTGGACAGTCGTGTCTGATGGCACGCCGACTCATCGAAGCGGGCGTGCGATTCGTGACGGTGAATATGTTCGAAACGGTGTTCGACGAGATCACCTGGGACATCCACGGTTCACGACCGTTCACCGACATCGAGGAAATGTCGAAACTCGTCGCGCCGAACTTCGATCAGGCGTTCAGCGCATTGCTCGAAGATTTGAAGGAACGCGGATTGATGTCCACGACGATGGTGACGGCGATGGGTGAATTCGGTCGCACACCGAAGATCAATCCGGCGGGCGGACGCGATCACCATCCGGGCGTCTGGTCGGTGATCATGGGCGGCGGACCGATCAAAGGAGGTCAGGTCGTCGGCGAGTCCGACGAACTGGGATACGGACCGAAATCGCGACCCGTCACACCGGGCGAAATCGCGGCGACGCTGTATGCCGGTCTGGGACTCGATCCGCACAAGGAACTCCCCGGACCGCAGGGCCGACCGATCCCGATCGCGGATTACGGAGTGAAACCGATCAGCGAATTGCTGTAGAATGATGGGGACGTGTCGCCCATGTGCTGCATCGCGGAAATGTCGCCGTTCTGGACCGAATTCTACACTCTGATCGGCTTCTGGGTCGGGGTGGTTGGGTTCGCGTTCACGATCTGGCAGGTGATGTTGGCCAAAAGGGAAGCGAAAGCTGCTCATACATCGGCGGATGCGGCACGTGAGGCCATTCGCGAAACGACTCACGAAAATCGTCGAAACTTCCACCGATTCATGGCGGGGAGTGTGCTCCGATTAATGACCGAAGCACAGCGATGGGCGGAAAACAAGGAATGGTCGCTGGCAGCGGAACGCACCAATGATCTGATCGAGCAGGTCGCGCAGTTTACGGGAGACGATTCGGAACTTCTGCGAATCGTTGAGGTATTGAGAACGAGCCGACTGGTGATGCTGACCAAACGGCAGGGAGCCGGCCAGAAATTCCCGATGGAAGAGTTTCAGCAGCACTCGGAAGGTTGCAGCAGAAAGTACACGGTCTCCGCAACCCATTCGCGACGGAGGAATGACCAGAATGATCCTTGAAGAGAAATTGCGAGAGATCGCAATGAAACTCGCAGAAAAAACGAGGAGCCGACAGGTTGCGTGGCTCCCTCACGAAGAAAATGAACGGACGGTTGTGGTCGCGTTCCCCCATTCCGGCATCCGACTTTCTCGCGTTGTTGAGAAATTCGCCGCCACGGACACATTCAAACTTACGTTAACGAATGATGAGGGTATTCCGGTCGCCTCCATTCTGATCGAGGAATCCGATTCGGATTGGGGTATCATCAATCAAATGTATAACACCGCATTTCGGGAAGCGACTCGTTGGGATGCCGCTGTCGAGGATGTCGAAGCGGCATTGAATGTCGCTGGCCTGGTCGGAATTGATGTCTGAGCACAAAAGAGGTTCACAATCATGAAACGTTCCCACTTCATCACCCTCGGCATCGGACTCGCTCTGGGTTTGACGCTCGCGGCGTTGTCCGAATCGTCCGGTCAACCGGGCGGCGGGTTCCGCCCCACCGCCTCGAGCGGCCAGATCGGTCGCTATCAGATCGCCTATGCCGACACGGTTCGCATCATCATCCTCGATACGACCACCGGCGAGTTGTATCGAAGCAAAGAGAGTGAATGGAAGTCGTTTGACAAACGTCCGTCCCCACCGCAGATCCGATTCGGCGACGGGTTCGGCAAAGATGAAAAAGACGGCAAAGAACCCAAAGATGGCAAATTCGAGCCGAAAGATCTCAAGGAAAAGAAAGACGATCTCCCGCGTGATAAGACCGGAAAGATCGAATTGAAATTCACGCCCGACGAAATCAAAAAGTTGTTCGACGAAAAGAAACAGTGACTCTCTCCAGGTGATGCCACATGGTTCGCGTTCTCGCTCTGTTGATCGCGTGGTCGGGCGTGTCGTCGGTCGGGGCCGCTGAGTTACAGGTGCTTCCAAACGAAGTACCACTCACCGGTCCACAGGCAACGCAACGATTGCTCGTCGTCATGTCTCACGAAAACCAGGTTGTCGCGGATGTCAGTGCGAAAGCAAAGTTTATATCGTCGAATCCGCAAATCGCGACCGTGGACAACACGGGAAATGTGAGAGCGATCGGCGATGGAGACGCGATCATCACTGCGACCGTCGGCGAACATCGATCGACCGCAAAAGTGCGAGTGACGGGAACCAAAACTCCGTTCGCCTGGAACTTCCGTAATCATGTGCAATCGGTGCTCACGCGATCGGGTTGTAATTCCGGTGCATGTCACGGTGCGCTCGCGGGCAAAGGCGGGATGAAGCTCAGCCTGCGCGGGTACGACCCGGACTCCGATCATTTCGTGATCACTCGACAAGCACTCTCGCGACGAATGGACTCGTCCAATCCGGCCGAAAGCCTGTTCCTGAAAAAAGCGACGCGCAACATTCCGCACGGCGGCGGAACGCGATTCGACCCGGAGTCGCCCGAATACAAAGTCATCCTCCAATGGATCCAGGCTGGCGCACCCGGCCCGAAAGTCGATGATCCCACATTACAACGACTCGAAGTCTTCCCATCCGCGATGAACTTAATACCGAACGACCAAACGTCAGTCGTCGTTCGTGCCTGGTACAGCGACGGTCGCGCCGAAGATGTGACTCGTTGGTCGCGTTTCGGTTCGAGCGAGGAACAGGTCGCGAATGTCGATGAGGAAGGTCATGTCAAAGTGAT
>Ga0105044_10007174_pt1 | contig 15342 bp, 19 predicted proteins | sample MAT01_FD_78092 | JGI IMG/M metagenome (GOLD analysis project Ga0105044, IMG submission 78092) | Freshwater microbial communities from Lake Fryxell liftoff mats and glacier meltwater in Antarctica - MAT-01 | ecosystem: Environmental > Aquatic > Freshwater > Ice > Liftoff microbial mat | place... | reverse complement strand
AGAGATTCCGCGTGAATGGCATTACTGCCGTTAATAATCAAATTACCGCTTACCACGCCTTGAGTGATGGTATCTTTATGTACAGTTGGAGTGAAAACGACGGCCAAGGCATGAAGTTCAAGCTCCCTTCGGAAGAAGAACTCAAGCAACAGCAAGAAGCAGCACAAAAATATATGGAGAGCATGCCTGATTTTCGCGATCCAGCCTCACTTGAGAAATACCAGCAAGATGGCTACAAAATTGAGTGTGATAACTGGAGAGTTGATGAATCAATCTTTACTCCCCCCTCAAATGTTGAGTTTCAAGATACATCTGCCATGATGCAGGGTGCTCAAGCACAGCAAACTGAGATGATGCAGAGCCTAACGCCAGAGCAACAACAGCAAATCATCGAGGCAATGAAGAAAACAGGGCAGTAATTTTTTGAACAAAGTTGATGAAGGCTAAAAAAATTTGAGTGAAGCCTACGGAATTAGCGAGATATCTTGTCCCTACACCTACATTTTCTCAGGAATCTCAATTCCCAAAATCGTCAAACCTTGTGACAGAACCTGGGCTGTTTGCTCCGTAAGAATCAAGCGTAATTGCTGAGTATTTGCTGCGACATCTTTCCCCAACACCGAGTGCTGATTGTAAAAAGTGTTGAATGCTTGAGCTAATTCATAGAGATAACCAACTAAATGATGAGGGGCATACTCATCGGCGGCTTTATGCAGAACTTCATTAAATTGACCAAGTAGCAGCACAATTTCTCTTTCTTGAGCATTCAATGAGAGAGTCTCATCAACCATCGGGGCAACAAACTGCTGTGCTTTCTTGAGAATACTGACTGCACGCACCACGGTATACTGGACATAGGGTCCAGAATTACCTTTTAAGTTCAAGACTTCATCCCAATCAAAAACAACATCTAGGTGACTACTCCGCTTGAGGTCATTCCATTTAAGCGCCCCCAGACCTACTTGCGCAGCCAAAACTTCATCTTTGGTAAAAGCCATTGCTCGCTCTTTTGCTTCTAGCAAAACATCCTCCAACCAAATCACATTCCCTTTGCGAGTCGACATTTTTTTATCTTTGAATCGATATAAACCATGCCCAACATGGACTCTCTGACTCGGCTTAAACCAGCCCAGCATCTCTTCTATTTTATAAATTTGCTTGAAGTACAAAGATTGCTCGGCACCAACTTCATTCACAATTAAACTATCTGGTCCAAAAGTTACTTTTCTATAGTAATCCGTAGCCAAATCTCGAGTGGCATAGAGTGTGGCACCATCTTGTTTCAAGATCATGAGTGGTGGCAACTCGTCATTGGGAAAGAAAACCAGCTGAGCTCCATTCTTACCCACTTGCAACATTTTTTTCTCCTGTAATTCAACAATAACAGGCAACATTTTATTTTCAAAAAAAGATTCGCCCAGCCCTTTGCCGTTGTTAAAATCTTCTGAGAAATGAATGTCTAATTGTTCATAGATAACATTGAATTCTTTCCAGGACCAATCAATGCATTTTTGCCAGAGTATTTTAGCCTCACTATTGCCATCTTCTAAATTCTTAAACCAAGCTCGAGCCTCATCTTCAAGCTCCGGGTGAATTTCTGCTTCTTCATGGAATTTGACGTATAATTCAACCAATTTCTTAACCGGCCTATCGTCTTTTTCCAGAGCGTCAATATCTCCCCATTTCTTGATGGCAACAATCAATTTACCAAACTGCGTACCCCAATCCCCCAGGTGATTATCGCGCTTCACCTCATAACCAACGGCCTCCAAAATAGCAGCAATGGCACTCCCAATAATGGTAGAACGCAGATGCCCTACCGTAAACGGCTTCGCTATGTTTGGTGAAGAATACTCAACAATAACTATTCGAGGCTTCTTTATTTGAGTAATACTTTTCCTCGACTGCATGCCGCTTAACTCCTGCAATAAATACCGATCACTCAACTTAAAATTAATGAATCCTGGGCCAGCCACCACTACTTCTTGAACATCTGCCTTGAGTTCTGTTGTAATAATTTCTTTGGAAATGGCTTCTGCCAGAAAATGTGCCCATCCCGCTGGATTTTTGTAAATACTTTTTTCCTGTGCTGAAAGCTGTTTAAAGCTACTCAAAGCCACAGTCGTTGCCAAGTCACCAAAACTCGTATCTGTAGGACGTTCAAAATGAATAGCATCTGGCGCAATTTCTAGTGGTACTGCTTGCAATACCTGAGCTACTAAAGCGGCTAATTGATCTGATAACGTCATACCGTAGTATAGCCTATGCGGTATACTGATTTACCATGAAAAGACAGTATTGCCAGCCAGCCGCTTCACTTACTGGCTTGGGAGAAAAATTTGATACGACTGTTGGGCTGATGCGAATACTCTTAGGCACAATGGGAATTTCGCTTGGCGCCACTATTCTGCTGGGTACGCTCTTTTTTACTTTTTTCAAAAAGTATGGAATCCTCTCGCTAGCCATTTCTGACTTCAACCTCGAACCTTTTTTTACCGCTCTGCCCAAGAATTACCTGTTACTTCTCACAGCTTCTAGTGCGGTATTAGCTGGTTTACCCGCAATTCTTTTCTTATTTTTAGGCCTAGCTCTCTTGAGAAATAAAGATACATTTTTGGGGTGGAAACACTTGTTTTTGGGAGCAGGAATTTGGCTGATCGCTTGGATATGTCTGGGATTCTTTATATTTGAAGTGACACCAACTTGGTTGGCTGTTTTTCGATCACTTTAAAGCGCATGTGGTTTAAAAGTTAGCCCAACTTGAGTTTGCGAACTACCAGTGGCTTCACCCGCAAGCCAGATTTAAAGGCAATAAATAGAGCGCCTAGACCCAGCAAAAGAGCCACAACCTTAACCAACCACCCAATCACAGGGATTAAGCCAACAACGCTCAAGATAATCACCCCCAACAACAATTGAGCATAAGGCTCCGATAAGGCTGTACTTTTGGTTGTTTCTGCAATTTTTGCACCAAGAGCTATGGCTGCCACCATCTGGGCAACAACCAGCCCCGCCATGTATCCCATTAAGCCAAGGACAGCTAAAGGCAGACCGACCAGCGTAATTGCCAAAAAGATAACAACACATGGAATGACCAATAAAGAAACCGTTCCCCAACCGAGCGTTACGAGTGGTCCTTTCAGGATAGACAGCGTCACTTTTTGAGTTAATCGAGGGAAGAAATATATGAGGATTGAACCAACAGTCATGGTACTAATTGCGGTAAAAATGGCTGCAGCCAAACTAAATACAACAACTCCTTGAGCAATTTGTTGCTTGCTTGGCTCCACCGCAGCTTGAATAGTCACATCTGACTCCCCAATCTGAGCAACTTCTGAAACATCGGGAGCGTTTGTCACTTGAGCAACTAAGCTACCAGTAATTGTTGTAGCTGGTAAAACAGTGAATGACTGAGCGTGCACTTGAACATCGCCGCCGAAATCACCAGAGAGCGTGACCTCATCTCCGCCAAACCATGCTTTTTCAGCTATCAGACCCCGAGTTGTAATAGAGCTGCCACCAACCACAACACTCCCAGCAATAACACTATCATCTTGGAACGTCACTGTCCCGCCAAGAGCAGTCACACTACCACCAACTTGACCAGTAATATCTATGGTGCCGCCCAGTGCGCGGATATCCTGCGTAACTTGACCAGCTATCAAAACCTCACCACCGACTACGAGAATGTCTCCATCTACCGAGCCATTGACAACGACTTTGCCGCCAGTCACATACAGATCGCCGAAAATATTATCGTTGATCTCAAGTTGTTCACCCGCTTGAAAATACGGCTCTCGGGGCTGAGCTTGTGGAGAAACTGGGGTTTTTGCTTGAGCTAGCGTCTCTTGAGCTTGAGTAAAAACCGGACGCATCAAACCAAGTGTAACGACCGCTGCTGCCAAAAATAAAGTAAAAAATACATAATTAATTTTTGTCATAGAAGTATTCAATGTGTATACCTAGTATAACCCGTTTGGGCTACATCTCCAATGTATAGTATACAGCAGCCTACAAATGACCATGATTTTTAGTCAATACTTGAGATTTTCTAAGCTGTACTCTTTTTTATGCTTTGCTTGCCGCCCGATTCATCACCAACCGTAAACCCAAGCTTGGAAATTTCTAGGCGAAGGTGGTCTGCTCGCACCCAATCTTGAGCTTCGCGAGCCGCCAGGCGAGCGTCGAGTAACTTCTGAACTGAATCGGGAATCGCAGCAGCCTTTCCACGAGTGAGTTTGTCTAAACCAAAAGCCAAAACCACATCAAAATCTTGCAACAATGCATACTTATCAAGCCGAGAAAGTGCTGGGTCTTTCAATACCGCCCACAGTGTGGCCATAGCCTCTGATGTCTGTAGATCATTCTCCATGTGATCAAAAAATCTCTTGGCGTACTCATGAGCCAACTCAGATTGAAGTTCTTCCTTACTGTCTCCAAGTTCCTGTTTCAGCTCAAGAAAAAGGGTTGCTAATTTCTCCCAAGCTGTCTGGGCTCCAGCTAGATTCTCCCACGTAAAATTAAGCTCACTACGGTAGTGAGCCGAAGCAAATAATAATCGCAATGCTTGAGGTGAAAAACCTTTTTCTACAACAGCATCTATGGTGAAGAAGTTACCCAAAGACTTACTCATTTTCTCGCCGTTAATTCGCAAAAAATTATGATGTACCCAGTATTTTACAAACGGCACTTTGCCAGTTGCAGACTCGGCCTGGGCAATCTCATTGGTGTGATGCACGGGAATGTGGTCAATCCCTCCGGTATGGATCTCAAACTGCTGGCCCAAATACTTCATAGCCATGGCAGAACACTCGATGTGCCAACCAGGAAAACTACGCTCTGCCCACGGACTCGGCCACACCATAGCTCTATTCTCCCCCGGCCGCTCAAACTTCCAGAGCGCAAAGTCGCTCGGGTTGCGCTTACCCTCCACCCTGTCAACACGAGCACCTTCTTTTTGTTTTGAGACATCAAGCTGGGCCAGCTTCCCATAGTCCGCATCTTTGCTTGTATCAAAATAGACACCATCACCTGCAATCACATACGCAAACCCTTTTTGTTCTAATGTCTTAACCATTTCTAATTGCTCTACAATGTGCTCCGTAGCACGGCAGCTCACATCTGGACGGAGATTACCCATGCTATCCATCGACTTAAAAAAGTAATCTTCAAACTCTCGAGCAACATCCCACACCGACTTGCCATACTTTTTCGCCCCTTTTTCTAATTTATCTTCACCAGTATCAGCATCCGAGCTCAAGTGACCCACGTCTGTCACATTTTGCACAAACGTCACCTCAAAACCGGCGTGACGAAGCGTCCTAACCAGAATATCATCCATGGTATATTTGCGTAAATGCCCCAAGTGAGTGTAGTCGTAAACGGTAAAACCACACGCATACAACCCTATTTTGGGAGTGGTAATGGGGGTGATGAGCTCAACTGAGCGACTCAAGGTAGTAAAAAGTTGCATAATGGCGTTATTCTAGTTCATACCTGCCGGTGAACCAAGTGTCTTTCTCTCCTGCTGCATCTTATCGATGGCACCTTTTTTCTTATTTTGACTACCTGGTCCCACGGGCCCTTTTTGTGGACTGCTGGGCACACTCAATTGTTGTGACTCTTGCTGTTGCTGTTGTTTTTTCTGCTGTTCTTCCTGTTCTTGCTGCTGTTTTTTCTGCAAGTCCATTTTGTATTTCTGCTGCACGTAATTTTTTTCTTCTTGCGAAAGTTGTTGATAACGCTGATGCATCTGCTGTTTTTGTGCTTGCTCTTCTGGAGAATCTTTGGCTGGATCTATCTGAAATACAGCATTCACATCAAAAAAACTAGCCAGGCCTTCTGCCAAATCTTGCATAAACCAGGGTAATTCTTTTCTGGGAGTAACTTCTCGAGGTGTTTGGGAGGCCTGACTATGCTGACCAGCAGCTTGCTGTGCCTGTGCGCCGGGAGATGTGGCTTGAGAAGTACCTTGCTGTGACAAACTTTTTTGAGCAGCTGCCTGTTGCTGAGCCTGCTCATCCATGTGCTCATTCACCTCACCGAAGCCTTGATTAAACCCCCCGCCAGACAACCGAGGTCGAACAGCTGGCTTAGGTGCTGACATTGGCGACCTCCACAGGAATTTTTATGTGTTTCAGTTGTAAGATTTCTGAACCTTCCAGAGAATGTTTATGAGTTTGGCGAGCTGACTCAGTGGCTACCTCTTGAGCCAAACCTGCCTTATATTCTGGCGTATCGGTAATTGTCTTGAGCTCCTCTATTTTTACTAAGATGTCTTGTTGATCTACCACGGCTTGAGCTGCCATATCGGTATCTACTTGCTGCCGGAGTACTGCTTCGTCCGGAACTGCTACTGCATCCACACCCGAGCCTTCCATTGAGAAATCACCTGCGTCTAACACATCACGGCCTACTCCAGCAGTGGTAGCGTCTGCTCCACCATCTTGCTGCGACTCAGCCAAAATATCTTCTAAAATATCGAGGGGGCTTTTTTGTGGAGCTGCCACAGAGACTGCGCTTGCTGAGGCCACATCGGCTGGATCAACTGGCCCTGGTGTGATAACTGAATCATCTTGCATACTCTCAGGATACGATACCAGAAGAAAAAGGGCAAGATCGACCTTACTTATCACTTATCAAAATAACTTTTTCTTGCTACTATGTTTGTATAGATGAGATATTCTCTCCCCAGCAAGAGGTCTTTCTCTTCAATCTTTTTCTAAGATTCAAGAGTGAGGTCTTTTTATCAAAAAAATAAGTTGCCAGCTGACCTCCAGCAACTTATGTAAGGAGAAGGATATGAACGTCATCGTCCAGTCCAAATCTGTCAAAGTTACCCAGGGCATTACTCTTTTTGCCCAAAAGTGCTTGGCAAAGTTGCTCGTTAGAGGCTATCGCATTTCCCAAATAAAAGTTTTTATTGAAAACATTGCTCGCAAGAAAAATGACGGTAAATCTGCTATAGCTAAAATTGAAATTAGTCTGCCCGGGAAAGTAATCCTGGTGGTTGGCTATGCCAAAACAATCTACCAGGCAATCCTAACTGCTAGTAGAGATGCCGTGCGTGCCGTCAACAAGTTTAGAGAGAAACGAATTAAGTTGCGCCAACTTTCACCGAGTCTAGGAGATTTGGCTGGAGAGGCGGCAGCCCAAAATCTAGAGAATGCGCCGGCCTTCTAAAGCTCGCGCTAGCGTCACCCCATCTGCGTACTCAATGTCAGCACCGATAGGGAGACCATGACCGATGCGGGTAACTTTGACGACCCTATTCTCTGTTTCGAGCAGTTCTTTGATGAATAAAGCAGTGGCTTCACCTTCCATAGTGGGATTTGTGGCTATAACAAGCTCCTCCAAACCATCGAGACGTTTGAGAATATCTCGCAAATACAACTGATCTGGTCCAATGTTATTGAGTGGTGAAATGGCGCCATGCAACACATGATATCTACCATTAAATTGATCAGACCTCTCTAGAGCCAAGACATCTAGTGGTTGCTCTACCACACACAGTATATTAGTATCTCTACTAGTGTCGCTGCAAATATTACATGGACTATGTTCGCTAATAGTATGACATTCTGAGCATAGAACGGTATCACGCTTGAGAGCAATCAGTTTTTTAGCAAAGTCTTCGAGCTCCTCAGTGGGATTGTGAAGTAAGTAAAAAACCAAGCGTTGGGCTGACTTTGGTCCAATACCTGGTAAACGCTCGAATTTTTCGGTCAACAGCCGCACCGCCCGTGGAAGTTTTTGCATGTACTAGAGCGTAACAAATAGTGGTAAAAATAGCTAGGAGAACTACCTTGATAGAGAACATACCCCCGTCCTTTGCAATCAGACAGCCCAACGGCGATTATGTAACTTTATCACCAGCACTCCTCTCCCATCAGCTGGAAGCTGCAATTCAAACGAGTACTTGGAGAACTTGGTTGAGAAACCTACTCACTCTAGAGCTCACCAATGCTCTTCTGACAGATACAGGCATAGCACCACTCCTCATAGGAGACAGTAGCTTGGTAAACAACAGAATACTTCCAAATAGTGAAGAGAAAAGAATACTGGTCCAACAAATCTATTACCAAGCTTATCTACTCTTTATTACAAAGCAACATTAGCTGCTAGACTTGAGATTATTGATGCGTATCTAATCCCGAATCAGTGTCGTCGATAAGAAGAGCAGCTTTCTTTTTAGCTTCTGTAGCTGCTTTCTTCAAACCATTTCTTACTCCTTCTTCAAGAAGTATTGCCTGATTACCTTCCTTACAAGAATTAATCCAAGTCAGCTTCAGAGTCTCCACATCTGTGGCAGTTATACTCGACAAGCCTATTAATTTATCCAGACTATTATAAACTTTCAAAAAAAAACTCGTTTTTTCTGCTTTGGTACTTAGCCTACGAAGCACTTCTGATTTTTCTATTCAATATTCAGTTTCATCGTGTAAAGCTACACTTACTTCTACCGCCCGCCAATCTAAATCTACTGCATTTGCAACGACTGTAAAAGGACTTGAAGAAACTGAGGGCATTCTCTTTCTAGCTCTAGTCCTAGCTTTGTTTTCATCAGATGAATAAAGTTGCATTTCAACTGCTGTTGGAACAGCTCCTGTTTGGTTTTCTGGTTTTGCTGGAATGAGGTTTGGCCTAGCCGTAGCTACTTCCGATGTGTCTGGCGCAATGTATTGCTCTCCTAAATCATTTTTTTCTGGCATACGCTCATTCCTCTCATCATTACTACTCATTTGAGAATAACTTTTTGATTCAAAAAAGTCAATATCTGACCAAAAAATGAAAGTTTCTTACTCCCCAACTTCATATCGCACAAAACGATTTACCACAAACTTCTCACCAATTTTACCAGAGATACTTTTCACATATTCTTCAATCGTAATACTCGGATTCTTGATAAAATCTTGAGATAATAGCTCAGTCACATTTTCTGGACTCATCGATACTACTTGGAGAGCTAAGTCTCTGGCCATTGTTTGGAATTCACCGTTACGAGCCACAAAATCTGTCTCACACAACACCTCAACCATAGCTGCGGTTTTGCTGTTGTTATGAACATAACTAGAAATATAGCCCTCATTGGTTTCACGGTCAGCTTTTTTGTCTGCTCTGGCTAGACCTTTTTGACGAACCCACTCCAAAGCAGCCGTAAAATCACCTGCGCTTTCCTCGAGTGCATTTTTGCAGTCCATCATGCCTGCGCCTGTTTCTTCACGCAGTTTCTTAATATCAGCGGCGGTGTAGTTTGCCATGATCTCTCCTTGAAGTTAGAATTATTTTGCTTTTTTACCGGCAGCGTAGGCATCAGCCAACTCATTGATTAAGAGTTCAATACTCTTAGCCGCGTCATCATTAGCTGGAATAACAATATCCAAAACGCTGGGATTGGCATCTGAGTCAGCGATGGCCACGATAGGCACCCCAACTTTGATAGCCTCAGCAATGACGTTGTTCTCTTTACGAGGATCAACGACCACAATTGCATCTGGCTTACGCTTAAGATCTCGAATACCGTCAAAGAAACGACCCATGCGAGTAGCTTTTTTGGCTAATTGAGTTTGCTCAAACTTGGTGTAACCATCATACGTGCCATTTTTCAGACCTTCCTCAATCTTCAACATTTCTTGCAGTGACTTTCCTACTTGCTCCCAATTAGTGAGCAATCCACCTAGCCATCTTGAGGCAATAAACATCACCCCAGCTTTTTGAGCGGCGTTCTTGATAATTTCTCGAGCGCTGCGTTTGGTACCAACAAAAATTACTTTTTTGTCGTTCTTACCCAATTCGTAGAGATAGTTGTAGGCGATTTGAAGTTGAGTGGCGGTTTTAGCTAAATCAAAGATGTGAACACCATTGCGCTCGGCATAAATGTACTCAGCCATCTTAGGGTGCCAACGCTTGGTTTGATGTCCAAAGTGAACGCCAACGTCAAACATTTTTTCCAGATCATATTCTGGAGCAACTTGAGGAAGTTTTGAAGTATCGAGCATAGCTGTCCTTGTTTACCCTTTTCTTGAAAGAGAAGGTTTGAAGAGCAAAAGCAGGACGCGTGCTTCCCAAACCGATAATTGTATTGTTATTTAGAGAGTGTATTGTATCATAACTCAAGACAAGCAAATACTCAGTACCAATAGGAAATTAACTCTATGCCAAACATTCGAGAGCTCGAAAATAAAATCAATGCTTCAACAGCTATTTTAAGAACAGAAATAGTTGATCTAATAGATGTGAACCCAGACTCTGGAGAAGTTTTCTTGGCTCTTGTAAAATCTGATTTCCTTGAATTATTTAACGTTGGAGGAGTCGTATTATCACTTCTGATTGATGGAGTTCCCAAAAATGAATTTACAATGAATCCTCGCACTGGAGGCGGCATACCAAATTTCGATCTTGCTGGGGATGATGAGCAAGATACAGCTCTATACTATGATGGGACAACAAGTGGAAAAAATGGTTTAGTTGGATATACTAGTATCCATATGCTGAATATCTTTGTAAACTCAATACTCGAACATCTGGCTCTCTTCGGTAACAACCCAGATACAGTTCAGAAAATTAACTTCACTATAAAAGAAGCTTCACCGAGTTCTCCAACAAACACACAATAGTCATCGGTCCTACCCCACCAGGTACGGGCGTCAGGAAGGCTGCTTTTTCTACCACGCTGGAGCGTTCCACATCTGGTTTTGGCTCGCCTACATCTACAACCACAACACCTTCTTTGAGTAAATCTCCAGTAATAAGGTCTGCCACGCCGGTGGCAGACACTACGACATCGGCATCGAGTAGTTTCTTGCCAGAGGCAATCCTCTCATCCAAAGCTCGTTTACCGATTAGTTCCACGTTCTTACCTTGGCTCATGAGCTCAAAATAGAGCGGCACACCCAATAAATCTGATCTGCCAATCAGCACATACTTGGCAGTGGGTGCAATAAGTTCTTGAGCTTGCTTCAAAATCTCCAAGACTGCTTGAGCTGTGGCTGGCATTACCTTGCCTTCTTGCAATCTAGTGCCCTGCTCTATTGCCTGCATGGTACTTGGGTGTAAACCATCCACATCTTTTGCCAGAGAGAGAGCTGAAGTGAGATACGTCCACCACGCTGCATACGCCTGACGGACATCCTTCGGCTCACCTTCTACCAAAACTGCCTTCTGCCAAGTTCGCTGCCACGGCTTTTGAATAATAATGCCCGTGACATTAGTGTCTTGATTGAGCTGCTGAATCTGCTCAACAACGGTTTCAGATTTCCCCTGGAGCGAGAAAGGATATAAGCGGTACTCAATCCCCACCCGAGTGGCAGCAGCTTGCTTGAGTTGAGTATAGAGTTGACTCCCCGAGTCCTCGGTGAAATAAACCGAAGCTATGACACTCTTTTTGCCTTTTGTTCGCAGCTCTGCCACCGCCTGCGTGAGAGCTAGTTCCTTGGTTTTTGCAAAAGTGGTGCCATCAAAAATATGCATGGTGGGTAGTATACGCCTTAGTTGATGAGTATTTTCTTTAATCTCTGTATGTTCTCACTATCTGGGCCAGCACCATCTAGGCCAGGTACTTCCAGAATCAGCGGCAAAGTGGTCAGTTCTGGGAGATTCAAAAAACGTGCAAATTGCTCTGGGAGTATGGTGCCATCGCCAAGATTGTCGTGGCGGTCTCTCCCCGAGGCAAAAGGATCCTTACTATCATTCACATGCACGCACCCTAAGCTGGCCCATAGATTATAGCGGGTAATTTCCTCCGGCAACACACCTCGAGGTTGATTTTTATTTTCGGCCGAGCGTAGTTCTGAACTGAGTTCTGAAAGTGCGTAACCAGCCGCCCAAGCATGACAAGTATCGAGACACCACCTGAGACGAGGTGACTTCACTGCGTCGAGTAGCCACCGGATATGGCTCAAGTCACTGGCTAATTTTCCCTGCTGCCCCGCGGAATTTTCTATCAAGAACGTAGAATTGTCTGGTGAATTCTCCAAAATAGTACTCAGGCTCGTCACCACCGCATCTTTGACGGCCTCCCAACCCCTACCATTATGACTTCCTAAATGCACCACTACTCCAGAGCCTTGAATCTTGGCATCAAAGGCTAGATCATACTGTAAGGCTTCGATAGACTTACGAATTAGTTCGGGATTATCTGAAGCTAAATTTATCAGATACAGCGAGTGTGTAATGACTGGATCAACCTGCAATTCTTGCCTTTTTGCTAACATTTTTTGTTCGTCAATGTCTGCCAAAGGTGTTCGCCTCCATACCCGTGGACTGCCCGAAAAAACCTGAACACTTGTAGCTCCAATGGCTGCTGCTCGCTCGACGGCTTTGTCAAGACCACCAGCTGCGGAAACATGAGCCCCAATTTTTCGAGAAGTAGTGTGCATATAGGCAATCCTTTCCGTCTACCTCTATAGGTATCTCTCCCTACGCGCTCCCGGGTATCTTTTGAGCTCACTACCAGGTAAACAAGGGAAATGTGCTGGCAAAAGCGGTTATGCCTTGCCGCAGTTTTAATAAGAGAGTATCTTCTTGAAAAGTAGCTTTGACTGTCTTAATGTGCTGTCCCCACTCCTTTTTATTTTCCGGCAACTGCGGCTGAGAAGCATACGCAATAACCTCGGCTATCCAACCAGCAATTTTCACCATATCTGGCTCTTTCATACCCCTGGTAGTAACCAAAGGCGTACCAATTCTCACGCCAGATGGATAGAAAGGTGAGCCAGGCTCTTGAGGAATAGTGTTGCGATTGGCATAGATTCCTGCTACATCCAGTGCAGTTGCTACCTGCGAACCCAGGCCGACCCCAAGATTTGTGAGATCTATCACCATCAAGTGATTTTCAGTCCCTCCCCCAACCAGCTGAAGACCATTTGTTTGGAGCGCTTGTGCCAGAGCATCTGCGTTTTTACGAATCTGCTGTGCGTACGTTTTAAACTCTGGTCGGGCTGCTTCTGCTGCTGCCAATGCAATTCCGGCGGTAGTAGCATTGTGAGGTCCACCTTGCAAGCCGGGAATAATAGCACTGTCTATTTTTTTACCCAAATCTGGGTCTGCGTCCAAACCACGCTGCGTCACCAAAATCATGGCTCCCCGCGGGCCACGAAAAGTTTTGTGAGTGGTAGACATAATCACATCGGCATATGGCACTGGACTCGGATGCTCTCCGGCTACCACTAGACCAGTAATGTGTGATATGTCTGCCACCAACCACGCCCCGACCTCATCGGCAATGTCTCTGAATTTGGCAAAATCCAAAGTAAACGGATACGCTGTAGTTCCCGCCACAATTACTTTGGGTTGGTGCTGCCGTGCCAAAGCTCTGACCTCTTCAAAATCAATCCGGGAATTGCCATCAACACCAAACTGAACCGCGTTATAAAATCGTCCCGAAGCTGTGACAGCTGGATGACCATGCGTTAGGTGTCCGCCCATAGAAAGCTTTAAACCCATGAGCGTCTCACCTGGCTGCATCAGCGCAAAATAAATAGCACTATTGGCTGGCGAACCAGAATATGGCTGCACATTCACAAACGGCACACCAAATAAATCTTTAATCCGATCCTGAGCCAACCGCTCCACCTGATCAATGATTTGGTTGCCCTCATAGTAACGCCTACCAGGGTAACCTTCAGAATATTTACTATTGAGCACTGATGAGAGGACCTCAGAAACCTCGGGGGAAGTTTGATTTTCGGAAGGAATTAGACCAATCATCTCAAACTGACGTTTCTTTTCTTGATCAATAAGATCAAAAATAGAGTCTTGATGTGTGGGCGTGGGTGTGGGTGTGGGTGTGGGTGTGGGCGTGGGTGTAAGGGGGTGGGTGGGGGTGTGCGACATGAGTATCTCCTGTGACTACCATACTACGGAAAAAGCAGGAGTTACAGCATGAAAAGAAATAAAACTGGTATAATTCCGCGCGATGAGCAATACAGCCGAGCAGAAACAACGATTAATTATCCTACTGACTGGGGAAAGAGCTGGCACAGGTGCCAGCCGACTGAAGTATGGATTAGTAGCTGATGAAAAATTAGAGCATTTACAACTAAGAGATATCCCGAGCGCTGGATACTATCGTCGAGTCCTAGCATATATTTGGTATAAGAGAAAACTTACCAAAAGTCAGAATGAGCTGTTGCAAGTAACTTGGAATAGATTTTCACAAAAATTCGAATCAGCCATTGCGCATACAGGAGATGGAAGCATTAATGTTGAGAAAACTGCTGGAACTCTTGAAGCGTATATTTTTACCGTACTCCGAGACCACCTCACAGAAATAACATCAACTGATATGTATTTAATTGACTTTAATAAGGAGCAAGCCTTGTATGGAAAAAGTGAATTATTTTGGGACACAATCCCAGATATACTAAGTTATGCTTTACTAACCGGATTGATCTCAATTGAGGGCATTGATATTACAACCAATATTGTTTATGAAGGAAAACTGGCTATTTATATTGATCGATTACTGGGAGCACTGGAAGAGTTGCCTGGGCAAGCAATTACCATTATTCGCTTCTTAACAAAAGTTGATGAGAAAACCTCAGCCTTTAGGGTAATTCGTAGAGCCATTGAAGATGGGAAAGTTACTTATGCTAATGTGGAAAGTGAAACACTGCTGCAGTGGTGGGATAAAGAAATATATACTATTCCTAATTGTGATATTCATGGCCTGCTTGCGTGGCAGATCGAATTGATCAACGAAACTATAGACAAAAATGCTGTGAGAATGAACAGAGATCAAATTGCTTATGAAGCATCGTACAAGAAGCCTCAAGGTATTTTTAATCCAGAATTAATGGCAAAAGAGGTTGGCGCTATTTTCATTGACGCCGCTCCGTCTTTTGAAAAAGTTGAGAACGATATAAGAAGGCACATCCTAGCTGTTCTCACAGGAGAGACTGAGTAATTATTCCAAATTAATTCTGACTAGAGGGTTTTGGAATGTACTTTGGCTCATAAACACGTGGTTGCTGAGTGCCACCAGATCTCATGCCAACAGGAATGGTAACTACTTGACCTATTTCTACTACTTCGCCCTGTGACGCTGACTTATCTGGCATGAACGGCTTTGGCACAAACTGCACCAGACCTGTTGTGAGAGCATCATTCTGGTAAGTAATTTTCAATATTGTTGCATCTGGAACTACAACCTTCTCTATTGTGGTTCCAAAATCATTTTCAAGATAACCCAGTTGATTTCCCTCAACTGCTCGAATAATGCCATTATCCGATTCTAAAGGATCCCTACTATACCCAGCAGGAATAAAGCTTTCAATTCCTCCCATAGCTCTCCTTTCTTTTAAATAAAAAAACCTCCTACTTTGCGTTCACTTGGTGTTCTTT
>Ga0105044_10007171_pt1 | contig 15344 bp, 12 predicted proteins | sample MAT01_FD_78092 | JGI IMG/M metagenome (GOLD analysis project Ga0105044, IMG submission 78092) | Freshwater microbial communities from Lake Fryxell liftoff mats and glacier meltwater in Antarctica - MAT-01 | ecosystem: Environmental > Aquatic > Freshwater > Ice > Liftoff microbial mat | place... | reverse complement strand
CTCCAGACGTACTTGTCGATGTTCGCCTTGTGCGGCGTGATGCCGGGGCGCTGGGCGTTGTCGTCGACGCAGTGTTCCTTGAACGAGGCACACGTGTCGGTCAACAGCCTCACCGAGTGCAGGAAGTTGTGGATGATCACCGGCTTGAAGACGTTCAGTTCGAAGTTGCCCTGCGAGGCGCCCATCGTGACGGCCACATCATTGGCGAACACCTGCACGCAGACCATCGTCATCGCTTCGGACTGTGTCGGGTTCACCTTGCCCGGCATGATCGACGAGCCGGGCTCGTTCTCGGGAATGCCCAGTTCGGCCAGGCCGCACTTAGGACCGCTGGCCATCCAGCGCACGTCGTTGGCGAGCTTCATCAATCCCGTGGCCAGCGTCTTCAACGCCCCGCTGGCGTTCGCAAGTGGTTCGTGGCCGGACAGGCTGGCGAACTTGTTCGGCGCCGTGATGAACGGCAGACCCGTCAACTCGGCAATCTTCTTCGCCGAACGCACGGCAAACTCGGGATGCGAGTTCAGCCCGGTGCCGACGGCCGTGCCACCCAGGGCCAGTTCGTAAAGCCCCTTCAGGCTGCTCTTGATGCAGTCGAGGGCGAAGTCGATCTGGGCCACGTAGCCGGAGAACTCCTGTCCCAGCGTCAACGGCACGGCATCCATCAGGTGGGTGCGGCCGATCTTGACGATGTCCTTGAACTCGATCGCCTTGACGTTCAGCGACTCGCGCAGGGCGGTGACGCTCGGGATCAGCCGGTGCGTCAACTCCTCGACGGCGGCGACGTGCATGGCGGTCGGGAACGTATCGTTCGACGACTGCGACATGTTGACGTCGTCGTTCGGGTGGATCGGCTTCTTGCTGCCGAGTTCGCCGCCCGCGAGTTCGATCGCCCGGTTGGCGATCACTTCGTTGACGTTCATGTTCGACTGCGTGCCGCTGCCGGTCTGCCAGATGCGGAGCGGGAAATGGTCGTGCAGCTTGCCGTCGATCACTTCGTCGGCGGCCCTGGCGATGAAGCCGACCTTCACGTCGGCGGCCAGGTCGCCTTCCTTCTTGGGCTTGAACAGGCCCAGATCGTTGTTGACGAGCGCGGCGGACTTCTTGAGGATGCCGAACGCCCGGACGACGGCTTTGGGCATCTTGTCGTCGCCGATGTTGAAGTGAATCAGCGATCGGGCCGTCTGAGCCCCGAAGTACTTGTCGGCCGGCACATCGATCTTGCCCATGCTGTCCGATTCAACGCGAATAGCCATCGAAAGCCCCTTCAAAGTGAAGTTGGTTGCGTCAGGAAATGATATGGATGCGCGAGCGGAAGGAAGTGCCGCGTTTGCCGGACCCGTCAGCCGTCCATCAGGACCTTCAGCATGCGTTCGGTGTGGTTCAGGAACGAGCGCGTAACCTGGTAGTGTTCGGTCTTTTCGTACTCGACCCGGCGGATGCCTTCGGGCCCGAACTCGTAGATCCAGGCGTCAGGATAGGCCATGATGATCGGCGAATGCGTCGCGATGATGAACTGCGAACCGTTGCCGCAATAGTTGTGCAGCAGGTTCAGGAACTGCATCTGCCGATTGGGGGACAGGGCGGCCTCGGGTTCGTCCATGATGTACAGCCCGCGGCCGCGCAGCCGGTTGTCGAACAGCGCGAAGAACGACTCGCCATGCGACTGTTCGTGCAGCGACCGGCCGCCGTAACCGAGCAGGATCTTGTCGTCATCCGTGGCAATACGATCGATCTCGCTGGCCAGGTTATACAGGCTCTCTGCACGAAGGAAGTAGCAGTCCTTCGGCCAGGAGATCGTTTTGACCAGCTTGAGGTAGCGTTCCAGCGGCGAGTGTGACTCGCGCGTCGCAAAGTTGAAGTTACGGCTGCCGCCTTCGGCATTCAGGTCGCAGTTGAGGGCGATCGCCTCCAGCAGTGTCGATTTGCCCGTGCCGTTCTCGCCGACGAAGAAAGTACACTTCGGATGCAGTTGCAGTGAACTGAAATTCCTGATTGCCGGGAGCGCGAACGGGTACTGCGCGAACGACGGCACGCGATCCCGGGCAAGCACGGCACTGACGACGAACGGACCTTCGTTGATGGATGGCATGGGGGATGTCTGCGAACAAGACTCCTACTTGCCAATATCGGAAACTTGCGACAGCAAAGAGTTGATCACTTTCTTCACGCGATGAGAGGAAAGCACCGTCCTCAGTTCGGCCTCAAACTGCTTCTCGTCGAAGCACTCTATTTCCCGATACGCCGGCATTCCCGGCAGATTGCGTTCGTTTGGAACGATGATGGATACGGGATAGGCGTCCAGAGGATGCTGGACATCGAAGAGCTTGAACGAGTAATCGTCCAAAGCCGGGCACTGCAGGGAAAACGAATGCACGAATGTCTCATTGACCGGATACGTACTGACGAAACCGACGATCTTTCCGTCCGTCAGCCGAGTCAATTCCGCAGCTTGTTCACGAAGTACGTGCACCGGGACGTTCAAATCCTGAGTAGCGACAAGGTCATCGGGCCACAGACTGGTCATCATTTCCTCGCTGATCTGAGAGAGCGAACAGAATCGGCAAATGGTCGGAATACGACTTTCGATTCGGACGGCCGCTCGTGCTCAAGAAGCTGGCTTCGCCATCGTCCACCAACACTTTCAGTGTCTCATTCCTGAACATCGAAAGCAAGGCGGGTCGCAGCAGTACTTGATCAAAGATGTTCCAGTAATACCAGCAACTGTCCGCAGCGGAATAGTAACAGGTTCCGGCTGGTTCATGGGCCTCATGTCCGGGCGGATAGACTTGATGCGTTGAATCGCCGAAGTGGCTCCACATCGGATTGTACAGGAACGGATACCGAACTCCCTGGTGAGTCCGAAACTCCTGCGAAGCGGTTTGTCTCGTCATCACAGCATTCAGTCCGGTCGCGGCGACCATCCCGAACTCGAACGGGTTCATGTTGAAATCGCCGATCACCAGTGACCGGGTGTGGCCCTGAGAATTCTCGACTTCGCGAAGTCCTGTGCTGAACAGGACGAGTTCCAGCGACTGGCTTTGTTCACTGCGGTAAAGTTTGCTGGGAAAGTGAACCGCTGCAAGTGTCAGGTCCGCAAAGTCAGCTGATTCGAGTGTGCTAATCGAATAGTCTGCACTTTCACGGAGGATCTTCGAGACGCGATGCGGTTCGCGAACGGCAACAACAAGACGCGGGCAGGCCGAAAAAGGGGTGCTAACGCCAAAGGCCCCTTGGTTGTCGGCTGCCTGATTGTTGACTTCCTTGACAACATCCGCGTGAGGGTAGTCGCACTCCGCCAAAATCAGGACCGACACATCATGGCGTCGAACCAGATTCGCAACACTGCGAAGCAGCGGCTTCCGGTTGATGTTCCAGAACAGAAAGTTCAGCATCCGCCTTACCCCGCCTTCGCCGGCGGCGTCGCCAGTATCCCCGGCGCGGCGGTCCTGCTGTGGTCGTGCCCTTCGTACACGCCGAAATCGTTGAAGAGGAAACGCTTGGCAATGCGGTAGAGGAGATTCTTTTCGGGTACCTCGTTGCCGGGGCTGTACTGCGATGTGCGCACGCTCATCCGACCCAGTTCATCCAACGCGGTCTTCCGGGCCGTTGAGTCGGGGGCGCTGTGTTTCTCGACCAGCGCCTTGAGCAGGTCGGGCCGTTCGAGGACGATGCAGCCGCGCGTGGTTTCCTGCGACAGTTGCCGGAAGTCGCGTAGAAACGTCGATTGCAGGAACTTCTGCCGCAGGCCGCGGGAGTCGCCGGGCTTCTTGTGGATCGACTCCTTGCTGAACTGCACGATGGGGCACGGTTCGATGTCGCCCCAGGGGTTGATGTGATGGCTGATTCCTGTCGCCGCGGGGCAGAGGGCCTTTCCTTCACCGTCGTAGTAGGCGTCGATGATCACGATCGGCTTCTTCGCGCGCATCTCGACGACGAACTTGCGGGCACGCAGCGCCTGTTCGGGTGTCAGGCACAGGTCGGGGTTCGGGTTCGGGCCCATCGGCCGATAGACGTGGAACCAGGTGTACAGCACGCCCATTTCGATCAGGCGGTCGACCCAGCGTTCGGTCAGCAGGTCGTCGATGTTCGATCGGCACAGCGACGTGCAGACGCCCGTCATCACCTTGTTGTCGAGACAGTTCTGGATCCCCTGCAGCGACTTCGACAGCACTTCCTTACGGCCGCGGCGCACATCGCTGATGATCTCGCTGCCTTCGACACTGATCAATGGCGTGACGTTGCCGAGTTGCCGGAGGCGTTTGGCCTTCTCGGGCGTGATGAAGTGGCCGTTGGTGAAGATCTGGAAGTAGCAATCCGGGTGGCTTTCAAGCAGGTCGAACAACTTGGGATGCATGAACGGCTCGCCGCCGACGATACCGAAGAAGACGTTGCCCATCTGCTTTGCTTCGCGCACCAGTTCGTGGAACGCCTCGGGCTGGATGATCTCCTGCTTCGATGCGACATCGACCCAGCAGCCCTGGCAGCGCAGGTTGCACGAGTTGATAATTGAAACGTACAGGAACGGCGGAAAATACTGTCCTCGCTTCAGCCGCGATTTGTGCCGCTGCACGGACAGAAAGCCCTTGAGCCCCATGTTCCACGCCAGCTTCCAGAGCAGGCGCTTGTCGGTTTCGAACAGCACACGGCGGGCCATGGACAGCAGCATAAGTATCGCCTTCCCGCAGCCCCTACGCGGGCAGCAATGAACTGACTGGAACCTGGCCGACAGTCCGGCCGTCGATGACGACGGGCACTTGCTGACCGGGAACAAAGATTGTTGTAGAACGGTAAAGGCGCTTGCGGGCGGGGCCGCCCGGGTCGGCGTAGACTTCGACCTGGCGATCCGCGATGTTGACAATCCAATAGATTGGCAGACGAGTCTGGGCGTACAAATCGCGCCTCGTGGTCTGATCGAAGATCACCGAAGTATCGGCAACTTCGACGACCAGGGCGATGTCGCCATATCCGGGGTGCCGATTGGCATAACGATCAGGGTTGCCGACAACAACAGTGAAGTCGGGCTCCGGTTCGCTGACCGACGTCGTGATCTGTTTTCGAATATCCAGCCACCATCCTTCCGGGATCACTTCGCGAAGTTGCAGCTCGGTCCGTCTCATCGTGACTTCATGCGGGGGGTTCTTCGGCATCGTGGCGATGATCCATCCGTTGATGAGTTCAACCCGATCGTCTTCTCCCAGAATGCCGGCATCGATCATCCGGTGATACTCATCGACAGTGAACCGGCGAACCGGGTACGCGCACACCTCCGGTGCCGGGCGCACGGCCGGCTTGGTTGCCCGCGTGATGCGGGCATGCGATTTGACGGGTTGTGGCTTGATCGTCATCACCATGCCCTACTTTGGAAAGATGCTCTTCGCCACAATCGTGCCCAATTCGTCATCATTCAGCGAAACCGGAATCTTGCTGCCGTTGCGGTAGATCTGCTTACTGCGATACTTCGGCCGCGGGCTCGGTCCTGTGGGGTCCGTGTACACTTCAACTTGCCGATCGTTCAAGTTGACGATCCAGTGAACCGGAATGCCGCCATTCGCGTAGATCCGCAGCTTGCGCCCGCGATCGCCCCGCAGCGATGAGTCAGCCACTTCCACAACCAACGAGGTATCACCCGGTTCGGGATGTCGGCCGCGGCGGCCGTCCTGCGATGTGCAGACGATCAAATCGGGTGCCGGTTCACTCTCGGAGGATGCGACGGTCAAGGCACACTGAACCCGGATGCGGAACCCCGCAGGCAACATCGGCCGCAACGCGTCTTCCAGATCTTCGATCGCCAGATCGTGGTCCGCATTGCGGGACATTTTTGAAACGATCCAGCCTTCCAGAAGTTCAACTGAATCATCCTCTGTCAGATTACCTCCACGGATCAGGCGATGGTATTCGTCCAGCGTCCATCGGCGGGTGTCCGGTGGTGGCAGCGATGATGAAACGACGACACTCATGTCTCTTACCCTTTCCCCACCATCTTATCAAACTCGTCTTCGCTGATCACGCGTACGCCCAGCGCCTCGGCTTTCGCCAGTTTGCTGCCGGCTTTCTCGCCTGCCACGACGAAATCGGTCTTCTTCGACACGCTGCCCGACGGCTTGCCGCCGAGTTGCCGGATGAGGGCTTCGATCTCGTCCCGGCCGTACTTCGTCAGCGTTCCCGTGACGACAATCGACTTGCCCGTCAGCGAATCACCCGCCACGCCAGCGGGGGCTTCCTTCATCGGTTCGGTCATGTCGACCCCCTGTTCCTTCAACGCGTCGATCAGTTCGCGACCGTGATCCGACGCGAACCAGTCGTGGATGCTGGCCGCCCGCTCGGGGCCGATGCCTTCGATCTGCGCCAGCCGTTCCGGCGTGGCCGCCCGCAGTGCGTCCATGCTGCCGAACTCCTTCGCCAGCAGGTCGGCCATGCTGTCGGCCACCATCTCGATGCCCAACCCTGCCAGCAGACGCGACAGGCCGCGTGCCTTGCTCGCCTGCATCTGTTCCAGGAAGTTGTCGGCCGACTTCTTTCCCATCCGATCGAGGTCGATCAATTGCTCCAGCGTCACCCGATACAGATCGCAGATGTTCCGCACCAGTCCGGCATCGACGAGTTGATCGACGAGTGCCTTGCCCAGCCCTTCGATGTCCATGGCCGTGCGCCGGGCGTACTGCAGCAACTGCCGTTTCAACTGTCCGCCGCACTGCGACCGCGAGGCGGAACAGTAGACGAACGGACTGTCGTCGTCCTTCTTCGTCGGTGCCCCGCAGATGGGGCATGCCTTCGGGAACTCGAAGACCGTTTCGCCGCCCGTACGTGCCGACGTTTCGACTCGCACCACCTGCGGGATGATCTCGCCCGCCTTCTCGACGACGACCATGTCCCCGATGCGGATGTCCTTGTCGCGGATATTGTCCGCGTTGTGCAGCGTCGACTTGCTGACGGTCGTTCCCGCCAGCCGTACCGGCGGGTCGAACCAGCCGACCGGCGTCAGCTTGCCGGTACGGCCGACCTGCACTTCGATGCGTGCCAGCTTCGTCAGCGCCTGCTCGGCCGCGAACTTGTAGGCGCGGGCCCAACGCGGGAACTTGCTGGTGAACCCCAGTTGCTCGCGCTGTGCGAAGTCATCCACCTTGATGACCATGCCATCGGTCTCGTACGGCAGGTCATGCCGTTTCTCGGCCCACGAATCGCAGAAAGCGATCACTTCATCAATGTTTGCGCAGGCTTGCGTGTGTTCGTTCACGGGGAAGCCGAACGACTTCAGGGTATCGAGCAACTGCATGTGCGATGTCAGCGACAGCCCTTCGATCGCCCCGGCGGCATAGGCGAACAGCGACAGCCGGCGCTGGGCGCACAGCTTCGGGTCCAGCAGTTTCAGCGTGCCGGCCGACAGGTTACGCGGGTTTTCGTACGGCTTCTCGCCCTGCTCGACGCGCACTCGGTTGATGCGTACCAGTTCCGCGCGGGTCATGTACACTTCGCCGCGTGCCTCGAAGAGAACAGGCGGCTTCTTCACGTGCAGTTGCAACGGCACGTCGGGCATGGTGCGAAGGTTGTGCGTGACGTCGTCGCCGCGATCGCCATCGCCGCGCGTGGCCCCGGTGATCAGCTTGCCGTTCTCGTAGGTCAGCGACATCGCCACGCCGTCGATCTTCAGTTCGACGACATAGCGCACGGCCTCGCCGCCCAGCAGCTTGCGGATGCTGGTGTCGAATTCGCGCAGTTCATTCGCGGAATACGTGTTGTCGATCGACAGCATCGGCAGCCGATGCGTGACCGTTTTGAACGAGTCGATCGGCGCTCCGCCGACGCGCTGTGTCGGGCTGTCGGGCGTCAGCAGGTCAGGGTGCTCGGTCTCGATCTTCTTCAGTTCATCGAGCAGTTCATCGAACTCGCGATCGCTGATCTCGGGCGTCGCATCCTGGTAGTAGAGGCGGTTGTGATGATCAATCTGCCGACGCAACTCGGCCGCACGCTGGGCTGGCTTCATGATGGGGCCTTTCGCTTGGGTGACGGGGGTAACAGAGTAGATTCTGCCGGGAGCGGGGAAGCGATTCAAGGTTGGAAGAACCCGGGCGGGGCGAGACCATTGAACGACGGGTGTGACGCGAGCAGTTTTGTTGGTTCCAAGCTTTATTGGTCCATACGACCGACCGACGCCTTCACGGAAATAGGCCCAGTTGCTTCCAGATCCGCCTGGCGTCCAGTGACTGAGGCCGGTTCAATTGGAGCCGCGCAACCGCACCACGCCCTATGGCCGTGCGCCCCTTGATACGACAAGATTCGTCGTCGAACAGGAAATGGTGTTCCCGGCGTTCGCGGCGCGGATTGAACAGGGCTACTTCGAGTTGCGCGTCGGCGTCGATCGTAGTAACGTGAGTTGACTTGAAGAGATTGCGCGAGCGACAGGAAAGTGCCATGTTGGACTCTTCATCCAACCCGTTCCGACAAGACGGGACAACGTGCTCCACTTCGAATGGAAAATTAAAGACAGCTTCAGGTGCCTGACAGTATTCGCACCGGCGGCCTGCGCGGTCTGCCACGGTCGGGTAGAACCGATTCACGACCGCAACTTGCTCAGCAGCGCCGCGGAACGATTCGTGGCCGCTTCAAGCTCCTGCCGGGCCAGCGTATCGAGCTCCGCCTGATCGTGTACGGGCAGTTCTGCGCCAGCATCGCGTGTTGCACGCCACCGATCCATTAATACTCCGAGACGAAGCCGCTGATCCTCGGTGAAGAACGAATCGGCCCGCATCTGCTGCACGATAATCATTGTGCCCGTCTCGAGCTCTTCCAATTGAGCAGCCATCGAATCGAGCGCCTCGCCGGGCGTCCGGCCGACGGACCGCTTCTGCCCTGAGGCCGCGCGGTAAGTCTTGACTGGGGTTGAGGATGATTCAGGAACGATAGCGATCGCGGTCATACATATCTACTGAGACTCAGGATAGTCGAATCGGATCAGGAAGGGAATCAGAACCAACCCGCGACCGATCGCAGGCACAGCCAGGCAGATCGGAAGCTTACGCCCCGAAAGCACAGTCTGCTTCCGGCGGCCGGTAGCGCGATCTCGATTGATCCGGTGCCGCTGCTCAAGCCTTCGCGAGCTTCATCGCTCTCGGCAGCCTTGCCTTGTCGAAAGATGATCGATCGGTCTGTTCCCGATCGGACCGAATCAAGGTTGGAAAGGCGAGCGCCATCGGTTATCCTCCAATCGCGAAACACATAAAGGTGGGTGATGACCGCGATCCTTGAACAACCGCGCACGCTGGCCGACGTCGTCCGACGCCTGGGCGATATCCCGCTGGAACGGATTCGCATCCATCCGCCGCCGGGAACGGCGACAGAAGACGATGTGCTGGCCGCTCACGAAGGGGACGACAAACGACTGTGCGAACTCATCGACGGCGTACTCGTGGAGAAGGCCATGGGGTTCCGTGAATCGTTCCTCGCCGCGGCTCTCGTCCGATTTCTGGGGAACTTCATCGAGGCATCGAATCCCGGCATTGTCACTTCGGCCGATGGCTTCGTGCGGCTGTTCGTCGGTCAGGTTCGCATTCCCGATGTCGCGTTCATCTCCTGGGACCGCCTGCCCGGCCGCCGCATCCCCGATGAACCGATCCCCGATGTCGTGCCAGATCTGGTCGTTGAAGTACTCAGCCGCTCCAACACCCGTGGCGAGATGGAACGCAAACGTCACGATTACTTTACCGCCGGCACACGGCTGATGTGGATCGCCCAGCCGAAGAACCGCACGGTGCGCGTCTACACCTCCGCCGACGACTTCCGGGAACTTGTTGAAGCGGACACACTCGACGGCGGCGATGTGCTGCCCGGGTTCAGCCTGCCGCTGTCACTTTGGTTCGGGCAACTCGACCGCCGCGGTTGAAGCACGTCATTGCATCCGTCATCCCGGGCGGATAAGCTCATCTGCCTCGCCGAACTCTCCATGCCGAAGGACACCCCATGATGCGCTTATTGCCGTCGCTACTCACTTCACTTCTCGCGATCGCGCCGGCGTTCGCCGCCGACAAGCCGGTGAAGGTGTTCATCCTCGCCGGGCAGTCGAACATGGAGGGGAAGGCACCCAACACGCTGCTCGATCACCAGGCCACCGATGCGAAGACCAAAGAACTGTTTGCCCATCTCCGCAAGGACGACAAGTGGATCGTGCGCGATGATGTGTTCATCAAGTTCCTCGAGCGCCATGGCCCGCTTACCGTGGGTTACGGTTCGCCCAACCGCACCGGTGCGGAACTCGAGTTCGGCACCGTCACGGGCAATCATTTCAACGAGCCGGTGCTGCTGATCAAGACCGCATGGGGCGGGCATTCACTGTACAAGTTGTTCCGTTCCCCCTCCGCGGGCGATGCTCCCGCGGCCGTGCTGGAGAAGGAACTCAAGCAGGCCCAGGCCCGCGTCGAGCAGAGCAATACGAAGAACAAGAAGAACGAACGCCTGCCCACGATGGACGAAATCAAGAAGGAGTACGGCTCGTCGTACCGCAAGATGCTCGCCGAAGTGAAGGACGTGATGGACAACGCCGGCACCCTGTTCCCCGCTCTCAAGGGGCGACCGCTGGAACTGGCGGGATTCGCCTGGTTTCAGGGCTGGAACGACCAGTACAACGGTGCGGAAACCGAATACGAATCGAACATGACGCATTTCATCCGCGATGTGCGCAAGGACCTGAACGCCCCGAAGCTGCCGTTCGTGATCGCCGTCATGGGCCAGAACATGTCGAAGCCCGCCACCGGCGCGATGGCCGTCATCCAGAAGGCACAACTGGCGATGAACGACGTGCCGGAATTCAAAGGCAACGTCAAAGCCTTCCGCACGGATCTGCTCGTGGACAAAGCCGCTGAGGAACTTTTCCCCACCTGGCAGAAAAACCCCGAGCAATGGAAACTCACCGGCGGCGACGCCCCCTACCACTACCTCGGCAGCGCCATCTGGTTCAACCGCATCGGCAAAGCAATGGGCGAGGGGATGCTGGAACTGCTGAAGTGAAAGCCCGTTCTTTCCCCGTCTCCCCCGGCTTTGCGGGGGAGTTTTGACAGGGTCTGCTGAACTGCTCCCGTTGCCGTCGCATTCCCGCATTCCCGGGCCTGTTCATTTATTGTTTGACTTTCACCCCATCGTTTTTTACCCTTCTCACCTGACACCTCTCCGCTCAACCCGGGAATTCTCATGCGCATCGCACCGATGGTCGCCCTTACCCTCGTGTTCTCCACTTTCACTGGATTTGCCGCTGCCGATGAGGCAATTCCGGTTGACGTTCTCAACCACATCAAGGCGAACACGGTATTTTTGAAGGTACGTACCGGTCGACTTGAAGTCTCCGGGACCGGGTTTCTGGTTCAAGTGGACAAGGACACATCGCTGATCGTCACGAACGAACACGTGGTCGTCACCCCAAAGGATCTGCGGTTGCCGCCCGTGCAGATCACAGCGGTGTTCAACAGCGGCCGCAAGAATGAGCTTTCGTTCCCGGTCGAGATCGTCGCCGCAGACGAACTCTCCGACCTGGCTATCCTGCGCATCAAAAACCCGAAGGACCTCCCCAAACCGCTTGATCTGAGCCAAAAGGCGGAACTGACCGAAACGATGCCGATCTACATGTTCGGCTTTCCGTTCGGACAGGCACTGTCCACCAACAAGGGACATCCGAACATCACGATCGGCAAAGGCAGTGTGTCGAGCCTACGTGAAAACGACCGTGGGCAGATTTCCGTTATCCAGATCGATGGCGACATCAACGCGGGCAACAGCGGCGGGCCGGTGGTCGATAAAGCAGGCCGGCTGATCGGCATCGCGGTGGCCAAGGTACGCGGCACGAACATCGGTATGGCAGTGCCGGCCGGCCAACTGGCGGATATGTTCAACGGTCGCATTTCATCGCTGAGTCAGCGTGTCGTCAAAGTGGAAGATGGCGTTGCCGAGGTCGAAGTGATGGTGAAATTCATCGACCCGTTGAAGAAGTTTACCAAGGTCTCCGTGCTTGTTTCTCCCAGCGAAACAGTCAGAGGGCTGCTTAAGCCGGATGCGTCGGGCAAGTTCGCACCGATGCCGAACGCACAAACGGTTGATCTCGTCGTTGAGAATCAGATCGCGACCGGCAAAGTGATTCTGAAATCCAATGTGAAGGTGCTCCGCAGCTACAACTTTCAAGCGGCCTACATGAAGGATGGCAAATCGCTCACCTACACCGATGCGAGCGCGGCCCATTCCGTCAACTTCGGCCCGAAGAGCGTCGCCATCAAACGGCCCGACACGCCGCCGATCAAAATCAATCCCGGCGATCCGCCGCCTGTCAGCCTGAACGGCGGCAAGATCCGCTCGGTGACCGTCGGCAACGGCCAGGCCCCGGCCTGCATGTGCTGGAGCGACGACGGCAAGGCGTTCTTTCATCTTGACGGCACCGGTGTCGTTCGACGATTCAGCTACCCCGAAATGGTAGAGGTCGCCAAGAATGCGATTGGCCGGAAGTGCTCTTGGATCAGTATGTCGTCGCTGGGCCTTGTGGCAACCGTGTGCGACGCGCAGGAAGCCTGGGTGCTCGATCCCAAGACCCTGCAGGAAGGCAAGAAGATCGACATCGGCAAAAGCCAGTTCGTTGTCTCATCGCCCAGGATCGCTTTTGCGTACGCAATCAACGCCGACCCGACGAAGCCGACACTGTCGGTACTCGACCTCAAAGCAGGTAAAGTCGCCAGGCAGTACAAGGGCGACGAACTCGATCGTCAGGGCGATGGGTGTTTCGAAACTCCGATCATGTCGCCCGATGGCAAAAAGATCTTCGCGACGGGCGGCACCGAGTTGATGTACCGGTTGGACGTGGACGGCCTGAAGGTCGCGGTCGGTGATGTCACCGAACGGCTGATCTCCGGCGCGTTCGAAGGCCTGTGCGTCAGCGACAACAGCGAGTTCGTCTGCGCTCCCTCCGGGGGCGGCAACCACGCGGCAAGCAAATACTCCACTTTTATCTTCTCAACTGCGAATTTGAAGAAACCGATCCTTACGATTTCATCCGGCGCCCATCCCAAGGCGGTCGGGTTCGACACTAGGACCGGCTTGATCTACACGCAGAACAATAAATTCAATCTGCTTGTTTTCAACAATAAAGGACTTATACAAAAGCAGCTTTCTTTCGACGAAACCGGTAATGAACCTTTTGAAACTCACCAGTTCCTCGTCCATCCCGACGGCAACCGGCTCGTCGCGTTGACCCATTCCGACGCGGGCACGGCCGAACCGCATTCAAGGCTGTTCGCCGTGGATCTCACGGAGGGGGGTTCGATCTCCACACCGAATGATCCCAAACAGGTGCCGGCCCCCAAAACCGAGCCCGCCAAACCGCTGACGGAAGCGAAGATCCCCGAGGGTTGGAACGAGGCCCTGCCGAAGTTCTGCACCTACGGCGTCTACTTCCCGCCCAACGGCAGACTGACGGAGAATGAGTCATCGATCCTGCTGCCGAGGGCCGCCGGCCAGATGCGCGTCTTCCGCGCGATCTTCGATCGCAAGGACGGGTCTCTGTTTGCCGTATCGCAGATGAACCTGCCGCCGACACTGCTGAAGAGCGGCATCGACGCTCGACAGGCCCTCCTGCGCGACGTCGCTCTCGCCGAGTTCAACGGCAAACTTGTCAGCGAGTCGGCCATCGAAATGGCAGGCATGAACGGCAAGGAGTATATGATTCAGTCCGGCGAGAAGTTCTTCCGCCTCCGTCTGATCGGCCCGGGCGTGCAAATCTACCGCATCGTTGTCGCGGGCACCGAGGAACAGGTTAACTCCAAGGATGCAGAGGCGTTCTTCGATTCCTTCAAACGCATGTCGAAGATGAACACGAAGTAACACCGTGCCTGATTCAACCCGCCGGGCAACGGCGGGTTGCCCGTTGGCGAAGCGAAAAGGGGCTGGTATACCTCGCCCGGATACCGGCCACGTGCTCCCCGATGATCCTCGGTTGTTGACCAACGAACCCAGCGGTTCCGCCCCATGCATTTCCTCGACCAGCTATCCGTCGGCCAGGTTCGCTGCGTCTTCACCTCCCAACCGCGCACTCGCGAGGACGAACTGCTCGCCTGGGGAGCAGAGCTTCCCGAGGGCGAGCGGGTTGTTGTTTGCGAAGTCAACGCGGCCGACCCGGTCGCGGTGATTCTTGACGGTTTCGTCACGTGCCTTGCGCGGGCTTCACTTGCTGTCTGGCCGGACTGGTACGGGTGTATCGGCCTGTTCGCGCCGCGCGACGAACAAGCGTTGCAGGGAATTCTGGATCAGATCACCAATCGCCGTGTCGCGTCGATGCGACACGCCGTTCTGATGACGTGGCTGTCGCGGGCGGCGGCAAGTTGCCGCGCGGGAGCGTTGCCGGTTGTCGGCGAACTGAGTCCCACGGTGCAGGTGCAGCAGTTGGCTGGCACGTTGGCGGAGACGGCACTGGTGATCGGCATTCGAGTTGAATGCCCGCGACAACCGGCACCGGGTTGCCTCGCCGGGCTGGCGCGTGCGGTCGAATGGCTGTCGCAGCAGGTATCGGCCCGATTGATCGTGTTTCTGCCGACCGAGTTGCTGGGGGCAAATGAGTTCGACAACATCTCATGGAATCATCGTGTCGTCAGCGACCTGGTGGAGCCGGATCGACCGGGTCGGCCGGCGACGGATGAGCCGTCACTGGTGGTCGGCCCGATCCGCGGTCGGCCGCACCCGCTCAGTCCGGGGGAGCAGCTACTGGCCGCTCGGTTGGCGCGTGATCCGCAGCTGGGGCCGCTTTTCGACTATAACTGTCGCTGCAACACGGTCCGCGGCAGCTGCTACATGGTTGATCTGGTCTGGCAGGCAGGAAAAGTTGTCGTCGAGATCGATGGCTACCGCTATCATTCGACCGTTGAACAGTTCAGCATCGATCGGGAACGCGACTACGAACTGCAGATCAGCGGCTACATGGTCCTTCGCCTGACGCACAGCAGCGTGATCGAGGATGTGGAACTGGCCATCGACAAAATTCGTGACTTCGTGAACTTCCGACTCCATCAACCGAGCCCGCAACGATGACGACGAACTACGTCCCCAGTCCGGCGGAACATCGCCTTCTCTGGCTGCTTGTCGCCAGTGGCGGCGAGGAGTTCGAAGCGACGCTGAAACCAACGGACGCGAAGCGGAACCGCGAGGCTCTTGCCCGCGAGAAGCTGATTGAGGTCGAAAAACGGATCAAGCCGCCTGCGACGAAACGCAGTCGGCCCGTGAACTATCTCAAGCTGACCGATGCCGGCTGGGCCTGGTGCAATCACGACATGTCCTGGCCGCTACAGCGTGGCAAAACCAAGGCTGACCTGTTTCTGAGTTCACTGCTT
>Ga0105044_10007170_pt1 | contig 15346 bp, 13 predicted proteins | sample MAT01_FD_78092 | JGI IMG/M metagenome (GOLD analysis project Ga0105044, IMG submission 78092) | Freshwater microbial communities from Lake Fryxell liftoff mats and glacier meltwater in Antarctica - MAT-01 | ecosystem: Environmental > Aquatic > Freshwater > Ice > Liftoff microbial mat | place... | reverse complement strand
TGACGAACAATCGAGTGGTTGTGAAATCTGCAATCTCGAGGGATCCGGGTAACCCCGACCCACCATTCCATCGAGCCGGAGTTCGAGTTTTTAATTCGCCTAGAGTAGAAATTAGTTCCAATCAATTGCTGATGGCATTTACCACCAATCGTCTGGAGGGAGCTGGCCCCCAGGAGGTTCGTGAAGGAATTCAGATCAATGGTGGTGTGAACTCGATCATTCGAGAAAATACGATTGGATATCCCAGTGCTAGCAATCGAATTCCCGATCTTCTTCGATACGCAATCGCCTTTTTTGGAAACTACGAAGGATTTTTGATGGAGAGTAATCAGATAGATCCCGTGCTTGCTAATCAGGAAAATAATTTACCTTGAGTGCGACCCAGTGGGCAGCTCGGATGGCAACGCTCAATTCGGGTTGCTAATTTTTGAAAGGAAATACATCTAAAATGCGTTCTATTTATATTCTCTCTGTTACAGTATTAGTCGCAGCTTGTGGCAGCCCCGAGGATGAAGGCAGAGCTCTGACGAGTCTGATTAATTCTCCTGGAGTTCAAGGAGATACCACACCCAATCAATTGGTCACAACTGCCATGACTGCCACTTTCTCTCGTACGTCGGATTGTGTGATGGTAGATGATGGATGCGGCGTCTACGTCTTCCCAGATACATATTCCAGCGCACAGACAGTGACAGCAAAGATCCGACTTTACTGGGACTCGGCAGCTTGGACGACTCACAATCCAGTTTACCCAGTCCCAAGCATATTGGATTACAACTGTCGCTTTCAGACCTGTACGGGCTCCAAAGAAATTTGTGTCGACCAGTCCCTTCTCCAGAATCCTCTGATGCCCGGAACAAGCACGCCCTATTGGGTAAGTGGAACTCAGAATGCCACATCCATTAGTCGTCCGCCCACAACAACACCTCCCGCCACTATGAGTAGACCGCTAATGCTAGAGATTGATGCGACTGTGCAAGCCAATGCCTCTTATCGGATTTACTGTAACTATCATCGGCTCTTGGACAGTGTAGAGCTAACGAGACCACGTATTTTGGAATCTTCACGACAGGGACAGTAATTAGTACGCTGGATCGTCGGCTTCGTCGCCCATGATGACGGCGATGGACTGGGAACATCCAAGTCTCGTAGCGCCCGCTTCAATCATGCTGCGCGCTTGCTCTTGAGTTCGAATTCCACCGCTGGCTTTTACCCCAAAATGTGGCCCCACAATCGTGCGCATGAGTTGAACGGCGTCAACTTTTGCACCCCCTGCTAAAATTCCGGTAGAAGTTTTGACGAAAGCGGCTCCTGCACCGACAGCGATTTCACAAGCGCGGGCGATTTCGGCATCGTCAAGAAGTCCCACTTCCAAGATGACTTTAACAATCCGCTCTCCCGCAGCCGCTGTGACCGCTTTGATATCATCAAAGACATATTCTTCATTTTCAGATTTCATGGCACCAATGGCCATGACCATATCGATCTCATCGGCTCCGTCCAAAATGGCCTGCTTCGTTTCGTAAACCTTAACAGCCGTCGAAGCTGCGCCGAGGGGACAGCCTACGACGGCACAGACCTTCACATTTGTTTCGCGCAAAAAATGCCGAGCAAATTTTACCCACATTCCATTGACGCAGACAGAATGAAATTTGTGAGTTTTAGCCTGACGACAGAGTGCAAAAATTTCTTCCTCGTTGGCATCGGCTCTTAAAAGAGTGTGGTCAATAATCGAAGCTAATTGAGGAGCAGCAGGCACCGAAAAACTTTAAATGATTCCGTCGACGACTGCCAAGGCAATCTCCGCACGATTAAAGGGTGGCATAATATAGGTTCCCTGCACGTCTTTTCGGAATGTTTTGAGAGCCTCACGTGCAATGGCAATGCCCTCTTGCTTTTGCGCCTCTGCGGAATCCGAAGCAGCCATTCTCTTCAGGACCTCTGGCGGGATTTGCATTCCCGGTACTTCATTGTGCAAGAATTCGGCGTTCTTAAGACTCAAAAGCGGACAAATTCCGATCATAATGGGAATTCGTTTGGGAAAGGCGGCATAAGAATTCAAAAATCTTTCAAACGTCTTTGCATCGTAGACTGGCTGAGTGAGTACATATTCAGCGCCGGCCTCAATTTTAAGTCGAAGCCTATTCATTTCGTCCTCAAAATTGAGTGAACCTGGATTGCAGCCAACGCCTTGATAAAATGCGGTCGGCTTACCGATGGGATCGCCCGCAATATCCATTCCTTGATTCAAGCGACGCACAATTTTTGTAAGTCCAATGGAATCCACATCAAAAACTGATGCAGCTTCTGGATAGTCACCGAGTTTTGGTGGATCACCAGTGATGATTAAAACATTTTTGAGGCTGAGTGCATGGGCGCCCAAAAGATCGCTCTGCATTCCCAAGAGATTTCGATCTCGGCAGCAGTAATGAATAATTGTTTCAATTCCGATCTCTCTTTCGAAGATCACCGCCATACTTGCTGGGTTCATACGAGCCGAAGCTCTTGGACCATCGGCGATATTGATACAATCGATTCCCGCATCTTTACAGACCTTTGCTGCCTCCAGAACTTTTGCGAGATTGGTGCCCTTGGGTGGATCGATCTCAACGCTTACCGCGAATTTTCCAGCAGCAATCTTTGCGCTGAGCTTTGATTTCTTCTCTACGGGGATCATTTCAACCTGAGGACCCTTGAACGGCGTCTCGAGCATCGGCGAAGCTTTTTTGCCAGATCGACTCGACGCGGAAATCGCATCCCGCGCGCGCTTCATATGAGTGGGAGTTGTTCCGCAGCAGCCTCCAATGAGCTGAACTCCTAGGGTGACAAATTTTTTGGCAAAACTTCCAAAGTATTCGGGTGTGGAGAGATAAATATAGCGGCCTGCGATTTGCTTCGGAACACCCGCATTCGGAAAAACTCCTAGCGGCTTTTTTGTAAGTGGTCGCATTTTTTCAAGGACGTCCAAAACAATGGAAGGTCCATTGGAGCAATTGATTCCGATCACATCCACAGCAAGGTGATTGAGTGCATTTGCCATCGCCTCGGGAGTTTCCCCCACCAAAGAATCTCCCTCGTCATTCACGGTCATCATCGCAATGATAGGCTTCGAAGATACGCGGCGCACTCCCAATACCGCTGCCTCAAGTTGGCTCAGATGAGTAAATGTTTCGAGTGCAAAAATATCCACTCCCGCAGTTTCTAAGGCCTCGGCTTGTTCTTCGTAAATGGCTGATACTTGATCTGAGGGGACAGCTCCGAACGGCTGAGATCTCACTCCCAGAGGGCCCAGACTTCCAACGACCCAAGCGGTTTTAAGAGACTTTTCTGAAAATTTTTGAATGGCGGCGCGCGCGATTCGCACTCCCGCTGCATTGATCTCAGCCACTTGATGGTCGAGGCCATGAGTCTTCAAGCGAAATCGGTTGGCGCCAAATGTATTGGTTTCAATGAGTTCGCATCCGGCTTGCAGGTATTCGAGGTGAATGGACTCAATCAGTGTGGGGGAGTCAAGATTCAGAGAATCGTAGCATCTATTTATATAGATACCCCTCGAGTACAGCATCGTGCCCATAGCGCCGTCTCCGAGCACGACTCGGCTTTCTAGGGCTTCCAGGAAGGGGTGAGAGGACTTAGTCATTTAAAGGACAAATGCTTTCAGATTTTGATTGAGATTTCAATCAGTGAATCCCAATGTGGGAGCGTGGTTCCTCTTCGGCTTCATAGCGACTTCTCTCTTTTAAAAGCCATGGTTTCCGTTGAGAAGTACTGCGAGGCCCTCGTGGCTCGCGGCTACAAAGGCGCTGCGCTTACGGACTTTGACAATGCCTTTGGCTGGGTCGACTTTTATTTTCAGATGAAGAAGGCGGGACTCAAGCCCATCTTGGGCACGAGTCTGAATCTGAGTCTCGTAGAGTCAAATAATTCTCTCGCAAAAATGCATCAACAGAAGGCTTCCGCAGGTCTGGCAACTTTTTTGGCCCTTTCGAAAAAAGGTTATCAAAATCTCTGCCTCATTTTGACGGCGCATTCTTTGGGGCACCTAAAGCCTGAGCGACTTTTGGAGCTTCAAGAGGACGTGGTTTTGCTTGTAAGCCCCGATCATCCTCAGATCGAGTCGGGCGTGGATTTTCTGAAGTCTTGGAAGACTGAGAATCTTTATTTTCAGATCTATCGATATGCTGGATGTGCGCCGGAAGAGGTGGCGATTGGAATGGCCGATAAGTTGAATGCTCGTTGTGTAGCCGTTCAACCTGTTTATTATTTGGACCGAGAGGATTCTTTGGCGCATGAAGTTCTTTTGAGCATCGGTGCAGGAACCAGTCTCTTAGAGGACGAGAGACCTCAAATGCCCTCGAAGGATTTTTTCCTTCGATCTGCCGACGATATGTCGAATCTTTTTGGGGATCATCCCGAGTGGATCCAAGCCACCGATGAAATTCTTTCTCGAGTAAATTTCGAGTGGAAGTCCGATGAATATCATATTCCCAAGTTCACGGACGTCAAAAATCCCGAAGATTATATTATCTCGCAAGCCGAAGAAGGATTGGAGCGCCGACTCGAGCTCGTAAAAGTTTGGGCGAAGCCCGAGGATTTTTCGAATCTGGAGAAAGTCTATCGAAGCCGATTGAAAGAAGAGCTTTCGATTATTAAGAAAATGAGATTCACGGATTATTTCTTGGTTGTTTCGGATTTTATTAAATGGAGTAAGGCGCACGATATTCCCGTGGGTCCTGGCCGAGGATCCGGGGCGGGAAGTTTGGCGGCCTACTGCCTTTCGATCGTGGATATTGATCCGGTTCGATACAATTTGCTCTTTGAGCGATTTTTGAATCCAGAGCGGGTGAGTATGCCCGACTTCGATGTGGATTTTTGCATTAAGGGCCGGGATCGAGTCATCGATTTCGTTCGAAAGAAATACGATTTGGCGGAAGGTCTTCCTGAAGAGAGACTCAAGGTTTCTCAAATTATTACTTTTGGAAAAATGAAGTCCAAGGCCGTCATTCGCGATGTGGGTCGTGCGATGGGAATGCCCTACACCGATGTGGATGCGATTGCGAAACTGATTCCCAATCAGCTCAATATCACTCTTTCGGAAGCCTTTGAAAAAGAACCGCAGTTTAATCAGCTTCGCGAGCGGGATTCCAAGGCCGACGAAATGCTGCGAATCGCTGAAAGATTAGAAGGGCTCAATCGCCACGCCAGCGTTCACGCTGCAGGGGTAGTCATCGCGGATGATATTCTGATAAAATATATTCCGCTTTATAAAAGTAGCGACGGTGAAATCGTTTCTCAGTTTGAAATGAAAGGGGTTGAGAAGCTCGGCCTCTTAAAATTCGACTTTCTGGGTTTGCGAAATTTAACGGTGATTCGCGAATGTATCGAGCTTGTAGGCAAGACGATCCCACTTCTTGAGATAAATTATTCGGATCCCAAAGTCATGGGCGAGCTTTCTTCCGGAGATACGGTTGGAGTATTTCAGTTGGAATCTAGCGGCATGAGAGACGTCATTCGCCGCCTGAAGCCCACGGTTTTTGAAGACATCATCGCGATCGTGGCACTCTATCGTCCAGGGCCTCTTGAGGGCGGGATGGTGGATGATTTTATTCTGCGAAAGCAGGGCAAACGTCAGCTTGTCTACGACTCTCCAGTTTTGGAACCCATTCTAAAGGAAACTTACGGGGTCTTTGTTTATCAAGAGCAGGTCATGAAGACCGCAAATGTCATGGCTGGATTTTCACTCGGCGAAGCCGATTTGCTTCGCCGCGCGATGGGTAAAAAAATTGCATCCGAAATGGCGCAGCAGCGAGAAAAATTCGTAAACGGAGCCTTGAAGCTCAAACATCCAGAGAGTTTGGCGCAAAAAGTTTTCGATTTAATGGCAGAGTTCGCAAAATACGGATTCAACAAGTCTCATGCCGCAGCTTACGCGATGGTGACTGTTCAAACTGCCTATCTCAAAACTTATTATCCCGAGGCCTTTTTTGCGGCGCTCTTAAGCTCAGAATCTGGTGATCAAGAAAAAATGGGGCTGATCATTCGCTCCGCCACAGATCAGAATGTGAAAGTCCTTGCACCGCATGTGAATTTTTCTCACAGATATTTTTCACTGGAGAAAGAGGGTGAGCAAACTCATGTTCGCTATGGCTTATCGGCGGTCAAAAATTTGGGCGAAAATATTGCGGATGCATTGGTTGCGGAAAGATCTGCAAGAGGCACCTTTACAAACTATACGGATTTCTTCAATCGCTTTCCCGTCGATATGCTCAATAAGCGACAGGCAGAATGTTTAATTCGATCGGGTTCTTTGGATGGAATGGGAGCGACGAGGGCAACACTCTTTGCCTCTCTCGATTCTCTGCTCAATGTGGCCTCGGCTTCGGGTCGCGCAAAGGCCGGCGGGCAGGCGAGTCTTTTTGTTTCGAAGGCGAAGATCAAAGAAGTGGAAGAATGGCCCGATCGAATTCGTCTGAATGATGAAAAGCATTTGCTTGGAACTTATATGACAGGGCATCCGCTTCGCGCCTATTCAGCTCTTTTGCAGACATTTAAGACTCAGTCGACCGGCGAGATTAAAGAGAGACCTCCGCGTTCTCGAGATGTGGAAGTGAGTGTGGCGGGGATTGTAACGGGCGTTAAAGAAATATTTACGAAGAAGGGTACGAAAATGGCCTTTTGCACACTCGAGGATCGAGACGGAGTCATGGAGGTCGTCGTATTTCCAGATCTGTTTGAAGAAAAAGGAAAACTTTTGATAAACGATCGGCTTCTGCTCGTGAAGGCTCAGGTAAGTGTTGAAGGGGAGATGGCAAAGCTTTTGGCTCGCGATCTCACTGATCTCTCTCATGTTCAATTTTCGGAGCTCCATATTCGACTGAGAAAAAAGGAGCAGGTGAATTTGTTTGAAGCTCTTCCGGAAAAATTTGATCGATATCCGGGCCTCATTAAAGTGAAAGTTCAAATTCCGGTGGATTCAGATGTTTCGGGGGCTGCGCTTAAACAGTCGCATGTCACCATGAATACAAAATACAATATTCAAACCCATCCAGAGCTGATGAACTGGCTCACCGAAACTTTCGGCGAGGGAAGTTTGAGTTTGCATTGAAGGGGTCAGGGCACTTTGGGGACAGGTAAGAATCTTACCTGTCCCCAAAGTGCCCTGACCCCTATCGATCCCAAGAATAGGAGAAGCTCATCGCAACCGCTCTTGTAAGGTCGGTATTTTTGGTTGGCCCCAGAAGAGTTTGATCCGAGTAAGAAATTCCAATCGAAGTATTGCCGGAAACTGAATAAGTGGCTTCAGCAGAAGTATCCCAAACCATTCGATAAGAGCGCTCCCCAGAAAAGAAGTCAGAGCGATATTCTTCTGGCCCCTCAATATTCGGTCCGACTCGAAGGCCCGTTCGAAATCCAGATCTCCCAAAAGTATAGCCCGCAGCAAAGGAGCTAGAGCCTCCAAAGCCAGGAGAATATCTTGTTTCAATACTATTCTGCTCAAAGCTGCGAGGGATCGAATAGCGAATTTCAAACGATGCACTGGCGTCGATATTTTTCCATCGCTTTAAAAACAAAGTTCCCAGGCCAAGAGCAAAAAAGCCTCGGCCAAACGCATCCTCATGCAGGAACGAAGCCGATTCATTTTTTGAGGAGCCCGTGGGAATCTGAGTGAAAAAATAGAGAAATCCCTTGGGGCGCCAGGCTGAATAATAAAGTTCGGGCAAAACTTCGTATCCCAAATTTAATTTAAGATCTCCAATTCCCGTACTCGAAGCTCTATTTTGAGATCTCTCTACACTTCTCCAAATGAGCGGAAGGTTTGCTCCGAGCTGAAAACGTTCGCTGACAGAAATGGCACCTGAAAAACTCGAGGTCCCAGAAGTTTCAGATGTTTGATCATAAAAAAAAGTCGGACCTGATTCGGGAGTACTGCCCACAATCCAAGCCCCCGAAAGTCCCAAAGAGACCTGGGCCTTCGCATCACTCGTCAGGAGCGAAACATTCGCAGAGCCCGCCGAACAACAGGGCCCTCCGGCCACCAAAAGAAATGCTTCAAGGAAGAACGAAAACATATTTATTCGTCTCCTTTTGGCTTTCATCTAGTTTCATTCGAATTCGCACTTCATAGAGTCCTCGGTGCGAAAAGTAAATCTGCTGAATTCGGTAAACTCCAACGATCTCTGTTCCATTTGCATCACTATAAGGACTGACATCGGCGTACTGAATCCCGCAGCAGCCCGAAGGCATTTCAAATATTATCCGAGGGATATCAGAAGCTGACTGCAAACTTTTGGTGCTGGAACTCCAGACTTTCAAGAGGAAGGTTCTTTCCGCTGCCGGCTCCTCATAGCTGAGTGCTTGTTCAAAATAGATATCTGCGCAGAGATTGAGCGTGGTGAAAGCTACAGGGCAGATTTCGGGAAGATCACCTAGCCATTCAATTAAATTAAAAGCCTTCGAAACTTTCGACTCTGCTGCCTTTGCTTGAGCCGCCTGAGCTGATGCTACTACAATCTCTTCTGAATGCCGCCCCTCGCGCCGGTGATTAAAAAGTGGAGACTCTCCGCAAGCGCTTAGAAGGCTGCAAAAGAGAACGCCAGAAATTGAAAGTAAAAATAACGTCCTCATGGTCGATCAATAGGGCAGCCGAGGCTGCGAGTTTCTTTGGGGGAAGGATTTTTTCCAGCGGCAATTTGTTCAAGCGCAGAAGCAAGATAAAACTTACTTGCAGATTCCAATTTGGTGGAATTCGAAACAGCTCCTCGGTAGAGATTATTTCCCTTTTGGTCGACAACAAATACATGAGGAGTTTTGAGAGCCGCATAGTCGTCTGCAATTTTTGAATTCGTGTCCTCTACCATCGGAAACGGCAGATTATAATCTTTGGGGAGATTGGAAAACACACCGACAAACTGAAAGCCTTGATTGGAATAGGTTTGGTAGAGTTTCACCAACTCCTTTTCATGACTCAAGCTGCAGGGACAATCGTGAGACATAAAGACAATGACCGTCGCTTTTTTTGCCTGGGTCAAATCCACCGGTCCAATATTTAGAACAATGCTCATGAGTAGGCCGAACATTTATTTTTTCTCCTCTTTGGCTGAGTCTGCTTTGACGCGCTCAAGATAATTCTTTTGAGACTCGAGGACTTCATTTGCTGCTTTCAATACCTTTTGAAGATCCTCGCAATACTTTTCAATATCTGGACAATTCAGGCCGTCCCTCACCTGCGCCGAGGTGCAGGCGAGTAGGGTATTTTCATTTTGAATTAAGTCCAAGTCCTCTTTTCGTCTTTCATGATTTCTTTCGAGCCGTTCCAAAATTTGAGCGAGGTCCTGTTTCTCGAGATGGAGGGGGCATTGATTGGAGAAGAGCAGGACATCTTTTTTCCATTCGGAGTCGTCCGAGACGTAACTCAATCTCAGAATGAAATACTTGAGACCTGTATGAAACATTCCCATCTCTCGTTTCTTCTTTATGGGCGCATCGTTTGGTTCGGCTTCGTAAGCTTTTTTTGAGTCAACCCAGTCGTCGAATTTCTCGGTCAATTCTTTCTGTCGATTTGCGAGCTGAGTAAGGCTGCCGTCTTTCCACTGTAGATAGTGCAGAAATACATGGTAGAGAGTTCCATTAGAAGCATCCTCTTCCAACAGAATCAGAGGCTGTTCTTCGGCTTTTTTGGGGGCAACGAATTTTCCAGGATAAAGAAATGAGCGCTCAAGAGCCCAGAGAAGTGCAGCGTCCTCTTGAATTTTTGGGTCAATTCCTTGGTTCAAAATTGCAATTTGTTCGGTCGCCGGTTTTCGGCGTTTGGGGACGAAAACCACCAATATTTTGTGGTCCGTTCGAATTCTTTCAATAATTCGACCTCGGTCGCTGTGAGCAATGGACTGGAGCTGGTTAATTGGAGTTTGGCCCAGGAGACCCAGGCAGAGAAGAAGAGCTTTCATACGCAGAATCTCTGCCAAATCCTGGTAATTATTCCAATTTAAAAATACTTGAATCAAGGATAGCTTCTTTAAGTATGGGTAAAGAGCGGGCCATTTTGATCGGAACCTTCAGTCACCGTCTTAAAACCAGACGGGAGTTCCATGAGCCTGATATTGAGGACTCACTCGAGGAACTGAGGCAGTTGGCTTTGACCGCGGGGGCGGAGATCGTTGAGAGCCTGGCCTGCCGACTCGATCGGATTAATCCCGGAACCTATATTAATAAAGGTAAGGTTCAGGAGATTGAGACGGTCATATCTCAGACCCAAGCGAATCTCGTGATTTTTGATGACGAGCTTTCGCCGCGGCAAACGAGGAATCTGGAAGAGAAATTAAAAATCCGGACGATTGACCGTCGTGCATTAATTTTGGATATCTTTGCTCAGCGAGCGCAGACGAGAGAGGGGCAACTCCAGGTTGAACTCGCTCAGTGTATGTTTTTGCTTCCAAGACTTTCGGGGCTTTGGACTCATTTGGAGCGGCAAGCGGGGGGAATTGGACTCAGAGGCCCCGGAGAAACTCAGCTCGAGCTCGATCGCCGAATTATCAAAGAAAAGATGAAGCGCCTTCGCGAAGATTTAGAGAAGGTAAAAAATACCCGACATCTTCAACGAGACAAGCGCAAGCGTTCGGCTATCGCTCAAGTCGTATTGGTGGGATATACGAACTCTGGAAAATCTACGATTTTCAATAAATTGACGTCGGGCGATGTTTTAGCGGCCGACAAACTTTTTGCGACTCTCGATCCCACAACACGCAAACTCAGCCTTCCAAATCACCGCGAAGTCATTCTCACAGATTCGGTGGGTTTTATTCGCAAACTTCCACACGAAGTTGTTGAGGCATTCAAAGCAACACTCGAGGAAGTTCAGAACGCCGATTTGCTTTTGCACGTCATTGATTGCGCTGATGCACTATGGGAGAGTCACAAGCGAGCCACGGAGCAGGTTTTGACCGAGCTCGATTGCCTGAACAAGCCGATCATCGAAGTTTACAACAAAATCGATAAGCTCTCGCTTCCCTTTGGGCTGGCCCAAAGCCCGCGGAGAGTTTTTGTTTCGGGCTTGACCGGGGATCGACTCGACAAACTGGTCGAGAGAATTCAGGAAGTTCTGTCGGGAGATCACCTTCGGGTGAAACTCATGCTTCCGCAGGGGCGCGGCGACCTTTTAGCGATTGTTCATCGCGAGGGGCGAATCATCGAAGAAGATTATCAAGCCGAATTCGTCGAAATGACCGTGGATCTTCCCCCCAAAAGAGTCGAGCAGTGGAAGAAGAGTGGCTTTGTAATAGTTGAGATTGGCTGATTCTTAAAGACTCGGTAAACTTAAGGTTCTGATGTTGGCGATTTTCCTCAGTCTTTTCCTTACTGCTCAGTCAAGCGATTCGAAGAACTTAGTGGTCAAAGTGGAAATTCCCATCGTGAATTCTGATTTGTTGGCAGCTCGGGACTCTTCACAGAGCAGAGCCTTCGAGTCTGCACTCGAGCAGGCGCTTCCGACGGCAATGGATCCTATCGAGAGAGCCAAGCGAGTTAAGACGGCGATCCGATATATTAAAAGTTTTCGAGTCGTGGAGGAGCAGCGAATTGGAGAGACGCTCCAAATGACTTACGAAGTTGAGCTTCAGGACACGGCTTTTGAAGGTATTGGAATCGCTGCAGTTCCTGAGGCCGTTATAGCTTCCAATGAATTAGGAGGGCCACTTGCAATTGAGATCGTTTTTATTGCGCCCATGAATGCTGCCGAAGTTGTGGACCACATTAAGACTCAGTTGAAAATAGAAGTAGAGTCTTTCAAGCTCACTCGTTCTGCAATTTTGCTCTCGATTATCACGAATCGGACGAGTGACGAGATTATTCGCGAGATCCAAACTTATGTGGGTCCACGCGCGAGAGTGAACGTCATCGACAAGGCTTTGGGTCTACCCTCGGGCGGAAATCTTCTTTCTCCAATTCCTATTTTGCCCCCGATGCCGGCTTTGCCGCCCCCAAGTTTGCCATCGGTGACTCCAGAATTACAACAAGCCCCCTCAGTAATTCCTGAGCCAAGTCCTGCTCCCATGCCCGCTCCGGTTCCTACACCCAAAGCCGTAGTTCCGGTTATTCCAGCGCCGCCTGCAAAAAAGACATTTTCATCACCTAGTTTTAAGTGGGCGCCGCCCCCGCCTTCTCCTCTGGATTCAGTTGCACCGAATTCTCTTGGAACTCCATGAGCACCCAGAAGCTCAAACTCGTGGTTTCAGATTTTCATCTGGGAGCGGGACATCGAAGTACCGATGGATCTCTTAATATATTGGAGGATTTTTTTCATGATCGAGAATTCATCGAATTCATTGAGTATTACTCAACCGGTGTCTACGAGGACTCCGAAGTCGAGCTGATCTTAAACGGGGATTTCTTCAATTTGCTGATGATCGATTATACCGAGATCGATCCCGACGTCATTACTGAGCTAGTAGCTCTAAGGCGGATGAAGCGAATCATGGATGGACACAAAGCCACCATGAATGCGCTGCGTTATTTCCAAACAGTGCCTGGGAAATCTCTCACCATGATTATGGGGAACCACGACCCGGGCATTTTATTTCTCTCAGTTCAAAATCTCATCCGAACTTATGCGGGCGACAATGTGAAATTTTTTCTAGAGGCCTATGAGTTTGATGGAGTTTATGTTGAGCACGGTAATCAATACGAGATCGCCAATAGTTTTGATCGCAGCCAATATTTTTTGTCAGAAAATCTTCCGCAGCCCGTGATCAATCAACCGTGGGGGACTTTGTTTTTGGTTCACGTGGTGAATCGAATTAAGCGACAGAAGCCACATTTCGATAAAGTGCTTCCGTTCGGAACCTATCTTCGTTGGCTGCTGCTCTACGATCCACGCTTCGGCTTCGATGTTGTTAGAAAAATTATTTCTTTCTTCTTTAAGTCGAGATTTAGAAACGATCCGCGGCGAAAAAATTCGCTTAGTCAGACTTTCAAAATTCTTCTCGAAGCGCCGCTCTTTCCAGATTTGGATGAGGCAGCTGAGCGAATTCTTGCAACCCGAGATGATATTCATACCGTTATTTTCGGTCACAATCATCGTCCCACTTTTCGACAAATATCAAGCGGGAAGGAATATGTGAATACGGGGACTTGGAACGAACTCACTAATCTCGAAGTTGATCGATTTGGTTCGAGACTTCTTTGCACGTTCGCATTGATCGAATACACAGGTCGAAAGCCTCAGGTCTCCCTGAAAATTTGGCGAGGGCGACGAAAGATTCTTGTCGAAAGCGATGTCGCATAGCGTTAGGCCTTAACCGTCACCGGCTTGACATTCTGTCTCTGAAAATTTGACGTTTTGCTGCGGCACATTCTTGCCGACCCCAAAAAAGCTTAGTCATCGAAGGGACTTAGGTCACTAGAGGCATGGTATAGGCCTTGCTCTTTCACGGAACGAATTCGACCCTAACGAATTCATAAAAAGGGGAGAGGAGTCTATGGCTCAGGAAGCAGAAAAAGAAGGTGGCGGAGAAGAGGAAACTCCAAAGAAGAAGTTTCCACTGTGGGTGATCATATTGATCGCCAGCCAAGTTGTATTGGTCATCGTGGCAATTGTTGTGCTCAAAATGTTGAGCGGCCAAAAAGTTGAAGAGAAAGTGGAAGAGCCTAGCCGAGCTGAGGAGAAGGTAAATCCTGAGAAGATGAAGGATCCAAAGGCCTTCGGTGGTCCTCAGTATAAAGTTCAGCCCTTTATCGTGAATTTGATCGATGACGGTCGAGGTCCAAAATTCCTCAAACTAGAAATGAATTTCGAGCTCGAAACTCCTCCTGGTTACAAACCCTCAGAGCCAGCAAGCGGTGGCGGCGGTGGTCATGGACACGGTGGAGGTAGTGCAGCATCAGAGGAAAGTCTTCCCGTGAAGGCAGAGCTCGATAGTCGAACGAATCAAATTCGCGATGAAATTTTGATGCTCCTGACGTCCAAGAGACAGACCGATATTGAAACGTCGGACGGCAAAAGAATTTTGAGAGACGAAATTTTCACTCGTGTGAATAAGATTTTAGTTACGGGCGCAATTCGAAGAGTGTTTTTTACAGAATTCGTCATTCAGTAGGGAGACTTTGTGGCAGAAGAAGGTAAGAACGAAAAAATTCTATCCCAAAACGAAGTGGATGCGCTGCTAAACGTGGTTCGTGAGGGGGATGTTGCCACTGAAGCGAAGTCTGGCGGGAGTTCAAACCTCCAGGCCTATGACTTCACGAAACAGCGAAAGCTCGTCCGAGCAAGAATGCCCGGGCTCAAGATCGTCTTTGATCGATTTCAAAGAACGTATCGTCAAACACTTTCGAGTCTTGTTCGAAAAGTCGTCGTCGTTGAGTATCTCCAGACTGAATTCATGAGATATAGCGAATGGATTTCAACTCTTCCAAATCCCTCCTGTCTCAATATCTTAAGACTCTCACCGCTCATTGGTCAGTCCATCGTTTCTTTAGAGCCAAACTTTGTTTTCACCTTGATCGACAATATCTTCGGTGGTGGTCGGGTGAGTCAGAACAAGAAAAAGGAAGGCGACTTTACGACGATTGAGCTCAAGATGATTCAGAAGCTAGTTCAGTACTTTACCGGAGATCTGGAAAAAGCATGGTCTACTCTCTACGAACTCGAGTTTGAATTTGTGAGAACAGATACGAATCCAGAATATGTGAGCATCATGGCTCCATCCGACGTCGTAGTTGTAACCGATTTTGGAATTAATTTTGAAGATACCGCGTCAAAAATGCAGCTCGCAATTCCGCTTTTCGCGATGGATCCAATTAAGCAGCTCCTTTCTGATCATACTTACGTTGAGCAGTCACAGCCGAACCCAAACTGGAAAATATGGCTGGGTCAAAATCTTCAAAGCTCAAAAATCAATTCAAAAGTAATTCTTGGGAGGTCTCAAGTAACCATGAATCAAGTTTTAAATTTGAAACCTGGCGATACGGTTCAACTCAATCAGTACGTCGCTGATCCGCTGCCATATTATGTAGAAGGAAAGCAGAAATTCGACGTGCGAATGGGTGTGAGCTGTGGACAGAAAGCGGTTCAGATCGAAAATGTGATGCAGAATCCGGATATGGACAAGTAAAGGGAGAAAATTATGGCCGACGAAACAACCACAACACCAAACCCAGAAGAATTTAAACCCAATGATTTGTCAGGTGCCGCGGCCACTGGCGCGGTATCAGCGGCAAGGCCGATTGATTTTTTATTGGATGTTCCGCTCACACTGAGCGTTGAACTTGGGAGAGCACGGATGATCGTCAACGACTTGCTCCAACTAGGACAAGGCTCCGTTGTCGAGCTCACCAAAATTGTCGGAGAGCCGCT
>Ga0105044_10007168_pt1 | contig 15348 bp, 13 predicted proteins | sample MAT01_FD_78092 | JGI IMG/M metagenome (GOLD analysis project Ga0105044, IMG submission 78092) | Freshwater microbial communities from Lake Fryxell liftoff mats and glacier meltwater in Antarctica - MAT-01 | ecosystem: Environmental > Aquatic > Freshwater > Ice > Liftoff microbial mat | place... | reverse complement strand
CTTAGAAGCCGTTTGATAATGCGGAACGTAATGGATTTACCGGATTAAACGCATGTTTTGGAGAGCGTTTTCCGTAGGGGCACGATGCATCGTGCCCCTACAAGAGACCAAACAGGGCGTTACGATCAAGACGATGGTTCAAAAACAGCATGATTACTCTGTTTTGAGATTACAAATTCCATTATCAAACGGCTTCTAAGGCAGATGTTATCATGAGCAGCAGACAACCACAGACCGAATCATAACACATTTGTGCTAAACTGACTTCTCGAAAATTGCTCTGTTTTATACTCTTTCAAAGCTTTTGTTGACGGGAGTCGCTGTGCTGACAGTCCTACGAAGCATCCGCCGCTGGTGGTATCGTCCGCGCCTGCTGACGAGCCGCGCCGCCTACCGTCTGTGGGCCGCCGCCTATCCGCCCCAGGCCCACAATCCGTTTATGGAATTGGAAGAACGTTTGATGCTGGCCCATCTGCCGCCCGTGACCCGCTTGAGAATGCTTGATCTGGCGTGCGGAACAGGCCGCTATACTCGTCTGCTCACAGAGCGCGGGGCCTCATCCGTCGTCAGCCTGGATCACAGTCTTGATATGCTGGCACACGGCATCGCGCCCTGTGCAGCCCAGGCTGATATGACAGCGCTGCCTCTGCCTGCGGCCTGTCTGGATGGGATTGTGTGCGGGTTGGCAATCGGGCATGTGGCGGATTTACAGGCGGCTCTCAGTGAGATCGGGCGGGTGCTGCGCGAGGGCGGCTTCGCTCTCGTGAGTGATTTGCATCCGCGCCTCAAAGACGCCCGCGCTCAACGCACCTTCAGCGCCCAGGGCCAGACCTACGCGATTGAGCACTACTGGCACAGCGAGGCCGATTACAAACAGGCGCTTCAAGCGACAGGCTTAGAGCTGGTGACACAGCACGCCGCGTCGCTGCCAGATCGCTCTGATGAGCCGTTGGTGTGGGTGGGAGTGCTGCGTAAGGGGATATGATTAACCTCAGTTTTGGGTAGCGCTGCTCGTTAACCCCTCACCACCCGGCCTCTTCTCCTACAAGGGGCGAGGAGGGGAGTGGGAGAGGGGTTTGGGGTGAGGGTGAAGAGCAAAACACATCCTAAACTCAGGTTAATTACGATTCAGTCTTGCTGGGTGAGAATCGCCCCGTGACCAGCGCATAGCCGCCGACCAGAACGGCAATCACCAGCGGTGGCACACACATCGACACCAGCAAACGCGGCAGCGGCTCAACCCCTTGCAGGTCAAGATACAACGTCAGGAAGAGGCCGATGCCGAGCGCCGCCAGCCCGAATCCGATGAAGATGACTTTCAGGATCTGGTTTGCGGAAGGGGGTGTCTGGTCCATCGGCTCTCTCAAGGGTGATTTGAACGGAATGACGCTCATTGTACTGAGGGAGATCGCAGACGCTAAGGGGAAATATTGAGGCGATTCATGGGATCGCCTCAGACAAGGGGTTTCTAACGACTGCGAGATAAGGGAAACACAGAAATAAGATAGTCTGCCCTAAGAATTGCCGATGGAGTCCGCGTACAGGAGTGATTCCTGCGGGCGCAGCGGCAAAATCAGCGGGCCAGGGGTGTGATTGGCGTTGACGATCACCGCCGGATGTGTGCCTGTTTCAAAGGGGCTGGGCGAATACCAGGGTGTGAGCTTATCGAGAGGTGAGGCCACCTGCTGCAAGTTCTGACGGATGGTCGAGGGATTCAAACCGTAGGTATAGGGTTGCGTCTGAGCACCAAGCCGCGCCACCCGTAGATATCCGACAGCAAATAATCCACCCGCCACCATCGCCATAAAAGCAGAGATCAGGCTGAAAAATATCATATAGAGCATGACGTGTGCTTCGAGCATCGTTCGGCCTTTCCGTCTCCGAAATATGCTGTTATTTTACGAGACAGGGGCTGCCCAACTCAATTCGTGCGGCGTTGTATGAGGGTTAGAGTTTGGTACGAAACCTCAGTTTTGAATCGCTTGGCTGATGAATGCCTCACTCCAACTGATGCCTCACCCCAAAATATCGCATTCAATTGTAGGGACGAGGCCCGCCTCGTCCGGACGGTAGGTGTACAGAATAGTGTCTGTTGTGAAAAAACCTGCCTCTGAAAGGAGGTTGGGGTGAGGGTGAATTTAGACCCGTGTTTTTCGTCGTTCATTTGTATGACCTGTGTAATTTTGACATTGTGCAAACATCTTCTTAGAATCAGGAGGGAAGAATAACTTTTTTCCACGCTGTATAAGGATTGAACTTCATGAAAGAGTATCCGAGTTCTCAGATCCGCAATGTTGCACTCGTCGGTCATCAAAGCAGCGGCAAAACTTCCCTCGTTGAAGCCCTTCTCTTTAACACGGGCGCGACCACCCGCATGGGGCGCATCGAAGAGAAAAATACCGTCTCCGATTTTGAAGATGAAGAAAAAGCACGCGGCCTGTCCCTCTCCACCAGCCTCATCCCCATCGAATTTAACGAGCACAAAATTAATGTCCTAGACGCCCCTGGCTACACCGACTTTCAGGGCGACGTGAAGAATGCTATCCGCGTGGCCGATGCAGTCATTGTCGTGGTGGATGCGGTCTCCGGCGTGGAGGTGGGGGCTGAAATTGCCTGGGACTATGCCCGTGTCTATCAGCAACCGATCATCGTCATCATCAACAAATTAGATCGTGAGAATGCCGATTACGAAGGCACGCTCGAGCAGCTTCGCAGCACTTTCCCCAAGTACAAATTTGTTCCCATCACGATCCCGATTGGCAAAGAGGCCAGCTTTATAGGCGTCGTCAATGTGCTGACGCAAAAAGCCTATTATGGGTCGGGCGCAGATCGCGCTGATCTGCCCAAAGACCTGGAAACGGCGACAGAAGCGGCCCACATGGAACTCATGGAGGCGGCGGCTGAATCGGATGATGCGCTGCTGCAAAAATATTTCGATGACGGCACGCTCTCGCTGGAAGAGATTCGAGAGGGAATGCGGGCCGCGTCTCGTTCGCACCTGCTCAATACCGTCCCGGTCTTTGTGACCTCCGCCACACAGAATATCGGCACTGTGCCTGTGCTGGAGGCGATGAGCGTGTATGTCTCGCCGCCCACTGAGCGGCGCGTGGCGATTATGCGCGATGGTGTGGAAGTGCGTGAATTCCTGCGTCCGCCCCAGAAGGACGAGGCTCCGCTTGCGGCGTATGTCTTCAAAACCGCGACAGATCGCTTTGTTGGCACGCTCAATTTTTTTCGCATCTTCTCCGGCGTCATCACCGCCGACAGCCGCAACTACAACACGACCACAGGCAAGGATGAACGCTTTTCGACCCTGTTCACCATGCGCGGCAAAGAGCAGCTTCCTGTCAGCAAATTCCATGTGGGCGATATTGGCGTCGTCGCCAAGCTGAGCGCCACGCGCACAGGCGATACGCTGGCCGATCACGATCAAACGTTCGAGGTGCAGAAGCCGGATTTCCCCGCGCCGCTCTACAGCGTGGCCCTCAAGCCACACACCCAGGCCGACAGCGCCAAGATGGGCACCATCCTGACACACCTCTGCGAGGCTGACCCGACACTGCGCTGGCGGCAGGACCCTGATACCAAGCAGGTTGTGCTCGAAGGCATGGGCGAGATTCATTTGCAGGTTGCTCTCAAGCGGGCCGAGGCGCTCGGCGTGGGCATCGATGCGGAAATGCCGCGCGTTCCCTACCGTGAGACTGTGACCAAAGAGAAAGAGGCCACCTATCGTCACAAGAAGCAGTCGGGTGGGGCGGGCCAATTTGGGGAGGTCAGTTTGCGCGTGATCCCGGCCCAGGGCGAAGATTTTTCCTTCGAGTCAAAAGTTGTGGGCGGCGCGATTACGGCGCAATTTCTCTCCTCGGCCGAGAAGGGCATTCGCAGCGTGCTGGATGGCGGCGTGATTGCGGGCTATCCTGTCACCGGGGTCAAGGTTCAGGTCTACGATGGCAAGATGCATCCTGTCGACTCAAAGGATATCGCCTTTCAGGTCGCAGGCCGCGAAGCCTTCAAAGAAGCCTTTCAGAGTGCCGCCCCGGTGCTGCTCGAACCCGTGATGGATGTCAGCATCACCATTCCCGAAGCCATGATGGGTGATATCATGAGCGATCTGAACACACGGCGCGGGCAGGTGCAGGGCATGGATAGCCAGAACAGCAAGAGTGTGGTGCGGGCCTTCGTGCCGATGTCTGAGATGCTGCGCTACGGCAATGATTTACGCTCCAAGACAGGCGGGCGCGGCGTCTATTCGATGACCTTCTCGCATTATGAGCGCGTCCCGGCCCACATGCAGCAGGAGATCACAGCCTCGTTCAAGCCGCATACCAACGGGGATGAGTAAGTTAACCTGATAATGGCATGAATCGTAGGGGCGACCCATGGGTCGCCCAGGGCGATTGCATCTTAAATTTTTCTGGTTCACAAAAGATCACAGAGGGTATTTATGTAGGGGTATGGCACGCCACACCCCTACAAGAACCATCGTGAACATATTAATTTCACCAAATTACGATTTGATGCAATCGCCCTAATGGGTCGCCCTCGCACAAACGATTTGACATAAAGGCCACCCCTAATCGCCCTCGCACAAACGATTTGATATAAAGGGCGACCCATGGGTCGCCCCTACATTGGTATCTATTTCATCTAACCATGCGACGAAGGCCTTTGTAGGGGCGCGATATATCGCGCCCGTGTGGTTTGTGGGGAATTTGGCGGGCAGGATATATCCTGCCCCTACAAACCCGCGATTCTCATGGATAGGTGAACAATTACCTACATTGTGTTATGTGATTAGCAGCTTAATCGCTGCTCACATCCGGCGACGAGGTTGCCCCGGTGAATAAGCCCAGATCAGGGCCGGGCGAGGGCTGCTCTTCGGGGGCATCAATCGGCTTGTTGTCGAAGAAGCCCATGATCTCCAGCACCTCATCGCGCTCTAGCATCTCGCGCTCCAGCAGCGCCTGGGCCAGGGCATCCAACTTGTCACGGTTGGCGACGACATGCTGTTTGGTGCGGACAAAGATGGCATCCACAATCTTGCGGACTTCGCCATCAATGCGGCCCGCTGTGTCTTCGCTGTAGCTGCGATTTTGCGACAGGCTGTGGCCGAGGAACGGCTGCGACTCATTTTCGCCAAAGTTGAGCGGGCCAATCGCATCGCTCATGCCGAACTGTGCCACCATGCGGCGGGCGAGATCGGTGACGCGGCGCAGATCGTTGCTGGCCCCTGTCGTCACATCATTGAAGACGATTTCTTCGGCAATGCGTCCGCCCAATGCCACCGCCATCGTCGCTTCAAGATAGCGGCGCGAGTAGTTACGGCGGTCATCTTCCGGCATGAAGGCCGTGATACCAAGTGCCTGTCCACGCGGCGTAATCGTCACCTTGAGCACGCGATCTGCTCCTGGTGTGATCATCGCTACAAGGGCATGGCCGGCCTCGTGATAGGCGACAGTGCGGCGCTCCTCTGGATTGGAGAGCGGCGGACGTTCCGTGCCGAGGATGATGCGCTCAAACGACGAGCTAAAATCTTCCAGCGTGATCTTCTTGTGATCGCGCCGCGCTGCCGTGAGCGCTGCCTCATTCGCCAGATTTGCCAGATCCGCGCCGGAGAAGCCAATCGTGGCGCTGGCGATATCTTCCAACCGCACGCCGGGATCGACGGGCTTGCCTTTGGTATGAATCTTGAGGATATCGTGGCGGCCTTTGCGATCCGGCAGATCAACCGTCACCTGACGATCAAAACGGCCTGGACGCAGCAACGCCGGATCGAGTACATCCGGGCGGTTGGTCGCCGCCATCACAATGACCGTTGCCGACTGCTCAAAGCCATCGAGTTCGGACAGCATCTGGTTGAGCGTCTGTTCACGCTCATCATTGCCCCCGCCCAGGCCCGCGCCGCGCTGCCGCCCCACCGCATCAATCTCATCAATGAAGACGATGCTCGGTGCATTTTCTTTGGCCCGACTGAACAGATCACGCACCCGCGACGCGCCGACGCCGACGAACATCTCAACAAATTCCGAGGCGGCGATGCTGTAAAACGAGCAGTTGGCCTCGCCTGCGACAGCGCGTGCCATCAGCGTCTTGCCTGTCCCTGGCGGCCCCACCAGCAGGACGCCGTGTGGCACACGCGCCCCCATGCTGATGTATTTGTCGGGGTTGCGGAGAAAATCGACAATTTCAACCAGTTCGGCTTTGGCCGAGTCCTGGCCTGCGATATCAGCAAATGTCACCTGGGGCCGTTCAAGATCATATTCCCGCGCCTGCGACTTGCCAAAGCTGAACATGCCCGACATTTGGCCCTGGGCGCGGCGCACCAACCAGAACAGCAGACCCACCATCAGCAGCAGCGGCGTATATTGCAGCAGAATCAACAGAAGCGAGGTCGTTGCCGGGGCAGTGGCCTGCACCAGCGCGTCCGGGTTGCTGCGGCGCAAAATATCCTCTAACACCGCGCCGCTGTCCAACGGCAGATTGGTGCGGAATTGGGTCACACTCTGTTCCGCTGCGCCCTCTTTGGTGTATTTCACAGGCGTGCGAAACTCGCCTTTGGCCGACATGCCATCGCTGGCAATATCAATCTGCTTGAGATTCGCAGCGGCATTGTTCCGCACAATCGAGTACGGCACTTCAATCACGCTGCTGTCGGTGGCGAAACGCGAATTCCACACCGTCCCGACGGCGACAACAACGACCAGAAACAGCAGCAGTAGTCCCGGCCACAGCCAACGCCGCCATTCCTCACGCGGAGGAAAGGGGGGGATATTGGAGTTGTGTGAGCCTTTTTGTCTGGGATGTTCGCTCGGTGGCATAATCCCGTCCTTGTGGTATGAACCATCTTTCCTGGATTATAGCCAACTCAGCCTGAGAATCTTAGAGGGATTGGTTTAGGGGATGAGAAATGTTTTTGTGAGAGGAAGGCTATACAACGTATGCCAAACGTACATTTTGGGCACGATGCATCGCGCCCACGCCAAATTCCCTATAAATCACCGGGGGCACGATCCATCGTGTCCCTACAAACCCACGATTCTCACGGATAGCTGAATAATTTGACAATGTCACATTGCATAAATGTTCTAAAAACAGGCGAGAACCTTTTGTAATTTGATGAAACATTAGATCCCGCTCATCTGTGCTTTGAACTTGACTTCACAGAACAAATGTTTAATGTGACATTGTCAAAATAATTACTCGCCCTGTATCAATCACAGTCGATTACGATTGACAGGAACCTGATTCGCTGTAACATATGAATAGATGCTCATGGATTGGTCATATAATGACAGATATTCAAATCTCATCTCTCTGCGAAGCAGCGGCTGATATTGGGCCGGAGGCTTTGCTTGAAACAGACACCGCCCATCGTCTCGCGGAAATCTTCAAGGCGCTCAGCGATCCGACGCGGCTGAAAATCATCACGCTGCTGATGCATCATGAGGTGTGCGTGCATGTGATGGAAGAGGCCCTGGGCATGACGCAATCGGCTATCTCGCATCAACTGCGCGGCCTGCGCCAGCTTCATCTGGTACGCTTCCGCAAAGAGGGGCGGCACGTCTTTTATGCCCTGGACGATGACCATGTTCGTATCCTGCTTGAACAAGGGCTGCTGCATATCACGCATGGTTAGATCTATTTTTCGCTAAATACATGACCGCCCACTCATAGATCAAAGACACTGTTACAGGAATTTTGTCATGACCACGACACAGATCACCCACACATACACAGTACAGGGTATGGACTGCGCGGGATGCGCCCGCGCAGTGGAGACCGGGGTCGCCAATCTGCCCGGCGTACAAACGGCCCAGGTCGATTTTGTCACCAACACGCTCCGCCTGACCGGGGATGTAGCATTCGATGTGCTGCAAGAGCGCGTGCAGGCCCTGGGCAAATCGCTTGTGCCACCGGATGCCCCGCCCGCCCCTGTGGATATCACCAAGCGCGGCGGCGTGATTGGCTTCTGGGATTATCTGGTGGATCGTGATGAGACACGGCAGGCGCTCATGGGCGGCGGCCTCATCGTCCTGACATTTGTCTTATCGCTGCTTGGCCTGCCAATGCCCTTTTCCGTCATTCTCTACACGGTGGGGATGCTCATCACGCTCATGCCGATTGCCCGCAGCGGCTGGAACACCCTGCTCATCAATCGCACCTTCAATATCAATCTGCTCATGACGATTGCGGCAGTGGGCGCGATTGTGATGGGCGAATATCTGGAGGGCGCGACGGTGATTTTCCTGTTTGCGATAGGCGAGGCGCTGGAAGGCTACACCTCAGACCGCGCCCGCGACAGCATCCGCAGCCTGATGACGCTCAAGCCCACGCAGGCCATACGCTTGCACGACGCCCATGAAGATATTGTGCCGATTGAGGCGCTTCGCATTGGCGATACCCTGCTCATCAAGCCCGGCGAAAATATCCCGATGGATGGCACAGTCCTTACGGGCTTGAGCCGCGTCAATCAAGCCTCCATCACGGGCGAAAGTATGGCCGTTGAGAAGCAGAGCGGCGATGGCCTGTTTGCAGGCACGATCAATGGCGAAGGCACACTGACCATGACCGTGACGCGGTTGGCTGCCGATAACACCCTCAGCCGTATCATCGCCCTGGTAGAAGAAGCGCAGAGTGTGCGTGCGCCCTCACAGCGCCTGATTGACACCTTTGCCCATTACTACACGCCTGCGGTTGTGGTATTGGCGGCATTGGTGGCGATTGCGCCGCCGCTGCTGTTCAATGCGCCCCTCCTTGAGACGGCGGGTCAGCATGGGTGGCTGTATCGGGCGCTGTCGCTGCTGGTCATCGCCTGCCCGTGTGCGCTCGTCATCAGCACGCCCGTCACCATCATCAGCGCGATTACGGCGGCGGCACGGCGCGGTGTGCTCATCAAAGGTGGCGCTCACCTGGAAGCCCTCGGCACGATTCGCGCCATCGCCTTCGATAAGACGGGCACGCTGACACAGGGCCGACCAACAGTGACCGATTATCATGTGCTGAACTGTGCTACAGATCATGCAACGTGTGATGACATCCTCGCACTGGCCGCCGCTGTCGAACGGCGCACCACACATCCGCTGGCACAAGCCATCGTGCGGGCGGCGCAAGATCATCACGTTCAGGATCGTCATGCCCCTGCCGAAGCGGTTGAAATGCTGGCGGGTCAGGGCGTGCGCGGTACAGTCGGCGAAAAACGGGTGACGCTCGGCAGTCACAGCCTGTTTGACAAAGAGTTCCCGCATTCTGCCGCCTTCTGCACGCAGGTCAAGCAGGCCGAGGCACAGGGATATACGACGATGCTGCTGGCAGAGGGTAACGAGGTACGCGGCTATATTGGTCTGGCCGATGAGGTGCGCCCTAGCAGCGCTCGTGTCGTGAGCGATCTGCACGCGCTTGGGCTGCCGACGATTATGCTCACGGGCGATCATGCGGCTGTCGCCAGAACCGTTGCTGATCAGGTCGGTGTGCAGGATGTACGGGCGGGATTGATGCCGCAGGATAAAGTCCATGCCGTCAAGCAGCTTACGACGCAGTACGGCCCGATTGCCATGATTGGCGATGGCGTGAACGATACGCCTGCTTTGGCAGCCGCCACGTTGGGCATTGCGATGGGCGGCGCAGGCAGCCCGCAGGCGCTCGAAACAGCGGATATGGCGCTCATGGCCGATGATCTGACGCAGCTTCCGTTTGCGATTCGGCTGGCCCGCTTTGCCCGCCGCCTGATTCGCCAGAATGTGATCCTGAGCTTTGGCTTGAAGGCGGTGTTCGTGGTGCTGGCGCTGACGGGTTTGACATCGCTGTGGGTCGCCATCTTTGCCGATGTGGGCATGGCGCTGCTGGTCACGCTCAATGGGATGCGCCCGCTGCGCTTTGAAAAACCATCCGCCTGACTGAATTTGCCTGCCCTGATGAAATGGGGAGGTGGCAAACAGCGCAAAATGTGGATGATGGAGACAGAATTTTTATGAAGGAGTGTTGAGCGGTATGAGTTCTGATTCACAGAGGGAAGCCCAGGAAAAAGAGACAGGTCGTATTGAAGCCTTCAGTGATGGGGTGTTTGCGATTGCCATCACCCTCCTCATCCTGGATGTGAAAGTCCCATTGCTTGAGGAGGCGGAAAAAGCGGGGTTGTGGACGGTGCTGCTGGAACGTGCGCCAAATTTTTTGGCCTTCGTCGTCAGCTTTTTCTTCATTCTTGTGATGTGGATTAATCATCATCGGTTGTTTACGGTCATCCGCCGTTCGGATAATAACCTGCTGCTGCTCAACGGCCTGCTGCTGTTTGGCGTGACTTTTGTGCCATTTCCTGCCGCGCTGGTCGCTGAATACCTGAATCAGCCTGATCAGATTGTGGCGCTGATGGTGTACAACTTCTGGTTCTTTTTGATCGCCATCTTTTTTAATGCCATGTGGTGGTACGCCTCGAGTCAGAAGCGCTTATTCAGCGCGAAGACAGATTATGCGTTGGTGAAGCACATCTCACGTCAGTATATGGGTGGGCCGTTCCTATATTTCGTGGCGCTGATCCTGGCATTTATCCATCCATATTTGAGTTTGCTGGCGAGTTTCCTGCTGGCGGTCTATTTTGTGATCCCTAACCCATCAGTACAGCAGCTCATGGACACACAGAACGAGGAGTAATCGTATGAACATCGGAATCATCGGAGCCGGACAGGTCGGCGTTAGCATGGCAAAAGCGCTGATGAAGGCCCATCACACCATCATGCTCAGTTCGCGCACACCGGAGAGCGACAAGATGCAGGCGCTGCGTGACGAACTTGGCGCACAGGTTGGCACAGTCGCCGAGACAGTGGCATTCAGTCCTGTGCTCATCATGGCGCTGGGCTGGGGCGCAATCCCCGACGCGGTGCAGGAGGGCGGCGATTGGACGGGCAAAATTCTCATCGATGTGTCGAACCGCTTTGGCGGCACAGGTGAAAGCGCCGCGCAGGAATTGGCACACCTGACAGGCGCAAAGGTCGTCAAAGCCTTCAACACGATTGGCGCGGAGCACTACCAAAATCCTGTGTTTGATGGGCAGGCGGCCTCTATGCTCGTGGCCGGGGACGATGCTGACGCTAAGCAGGTCACGCTGTCATTGGCGCGAGAATTGGGCTTCGAGCCTGTCGATGCGGGCGGGCTGGCCGCCGCGATTCATCTGGAGCATCTGGCGGGGGTGTGGGTGCATCTGGTACGGGCAGGCCTGGGGCGCGAGTTTGCCTTCCGTGTGATCAAGCGGGGCTAAAAATCGGGATGGCACACACGCCATCCCGATAAAGTCGTAATTTTTATAGGCCGCTCTGAAAGCTGTACGGATACGGCAGCGGCTTGCTGCTAATGCTCGTCAGGCGATCCATTTGCTCAGTCGTCAGTGCCCAATCGACAGCCCCCATGTTGTCCTCAAACTGGGCCATCGTGCGTGCGCCAATGATCGGAGCGGTGACGCCTGGCCGTTGCAGCAACCAGTTGAGGGCAATCTGAGCCGGCGTTTTGCCCGTCTCGGCACTCACAGCCAGCAGCGTATCAATCACACCCCAGGTATGGTCGGTGTTGTAGAGCGTCCAATTCTCCGACCAGCCCTTCGCCTCCGCCTCTTCCACGCGGGTGTTGGCGAGAGGGGCCGTCATGCCGCGACGAAACTTGCCCGACAGCCAGCCGCCGCGCAGCGGACTCCAGGGGATGATGCCCACGCCCTCATTCAAGCAGACTGGGGCAAGTTCCCATTCCAGGTCACGATCCAGCAGGTTATACAGCGGTTGCAAGCAGGTGAAGGCTTCCCATCCGTTGTGGCGGCTGATATCAATCGCCTTTTGCAGTTGCCAGCCCGTGAAATTGCTCACGCCGATATAGCGCACCTTGCCGCTCTGCACCAAGCCGTTGAGCGTGCTAAGAGTCTCTTCCAGCGGCGTCGATGGGTCCCACATATGCACCTGATACAGATCGATGTACTCGGTTTGCAAGCGGCGCAGGCTGTTGTGGACGCCTTCCAGAATATGCTTGCGGCTCAAGCCGATCTGATTGGGTTTATCGCCCATATTGAAGCGCACTTTGGTCGCAATCACCCACTCATCACGCGGCTGTGTCGCCAGCCAGCGCCCCAGAATCGTCTCCGAGATGCCCTGGCCGTAGACATCGGCAGTATCAATGAAATTGCCGCCCAGTTCCTTGAAGCGGTTGAGCATGGTATGGCTGATGTCTTCGCTGGATTCGCGCCCAAAGGTCATCGCCCCCAGGCACAACCGACTTACTGTAAGGCCCGTGCGGCCCATGCTGTTGTATTCCATAATGTCTCCTCGTGATGAAGGTTTATAAGCCGCTTCTGAATCATAGCAGGGGTTAAAAACCCCTGCCTCCCTATTTCTACGCTAGAATCGGCACAATATTGCAAACATATCCCCTCAATTTTACAAACGCTGGCGAGGCGTGGTATGTTCAAGAGAGATCGATGTTAGGAGGATACGTCTTGGACTCTCGCCGCGTGCGCTTGTCACCTCAACACTCCCTCGTGCGGGCTATCCGCTATGTGCGAGCACTCACACGCGATACAACGGCCCTCATCCGCCAATTCAGCGTGTCGATCATCGTCTTTCTGGTTGTGACGATGATCGGGGGATATTTCTATGGCGAACTTCACGCCTACTCAGGTCGTCCGCCGATTGCGCTGATTGACCGTCCCTACATCATCGTGCAGTTGATGATCCTGCAAACGCCGTATGATGTGCCGCCGGAGTGGTATCTGGTCGTCTTCTGGTATGCGCTGCCGCCGATTCTCATCTTCATCGTGGGCAACGGCGTGGCGGATTTTGTGCGCTTATTCTTCAATCGGGAAGGTCGTAATGAGTGGAAAGAGGCGCTGGTGGACACCTATCGTAACCATGTGATCGTATTGGGCGCGGGGCATGTGGGGCTGCGCGTGATTCGCCAACTGCACAATCTGAATGTGGATGTGGTCGCTATCGACAACGATCCCTATCCGGGCGTGCCGGACGAACTCAAACAGATGCGTGTGCCGCTGTTCGTGGATGATGGGCTAAATCACATGATCCTCGAAAAGGTGAATCTCAAAGACGCCGATGCCTTCATCGCCTGCACTGGCACAGACGCCGTGAACCTGGAGGCAGCGATGCGCGTGCGCCATATCAATCCCACCATTCGTATCATCATGCGCGTATGGGACGATCAATTCAGCACGCAGATTCATGATCTGCTGCACGCTGAGGTGCTGAGTTCATCGGAGCTGTCCGCGCCCGTGTTTGCGGGCATGGCGCTGAATATGGGCTTTACCCAGACGCTTGAGGTCAATGGCGAGGCGTATGGTACGGTGCTCCTGACGGTGAACGCACGTTCGCTGCTGGAAAATCAGACCATTGGCCGTTTGCAGGATCAATACCACATGGATATCGTGCTGCATGGTCGCGCAAAATCAGCCCAGGTGAAACCCGATAAAAACACGCAGGTGCAGGCGGGCGATACATTGGTGATCTTCGCCCAGCGTGAGCGCATCCTGGAGATTGCCGTCCGCAATCGCAATGCGCGGTCTTAAGGGGTTAAAATCCTCATGGCAGATATGCCACCATTCTGATATATGCTCTCGTGGAGTCCCTGAACCAACACGAGACAGCTTATAAGGCCCGATTATGACCCTTCAACCCAAACGTCCTGCGTTCCCCCTCTGGCTGCGGCTGATCATGGGTGTCTATACGGCGGCCCTGCTGAGTTATATGGGCATGGGATTATTCAGCCGCATGATGGCCGATGATTTCTGTACAGCGGCCATTGGCAACCGCCTGAATCCCATTGCCGCGACGCAGGAGTGGTATCGCACATGGTCGGGCCTTTACACCAATTTCCTTATCAAGAGCGCGATTGCCCCATTTGAACCCGCGCTCAATTCCTTTGTAACGGCCCTTTTCATTCTGGGGATTCTGGCCGTGCTGTGGCGCGTGCTGCGCGATGTGCTGCGCTGGTACACCATCGCCTCTGCGGGCTGGATCGCGCTGCTGCTGAGTGGGCTGCTGACATTTGGCCTTGTCGATGGCGCGGTCAGCCGCCAGTCGATCTTCTGGGCCGGGGCGCTTATTCCGTATTCACTGCCGCTGATCCTGATCGTTGGCGCGGCAGGCGTGGCGTTTCATCTGATCTTTACAGCGGGAACACGGACACGTCAGATCGTCCTGACGCTGGCATTTGCTCTGCTCGTGTTCCTGATTGCGGGCTTATCCGAGATCTACGCGGTGTATGAGGGCGCAATCTGGGGGCTGCTGCTGGTTGCGGGAACATTTGTGCTGGCCCGCGAGCAGCGACATCGCACCTGGGGCGTGATGGGGCTGGCGCTGGTTGTCACAGCGATTGGGCTTATCGTCGTCCTCAAATCGCCCGGCAATGAGATTCGGCGGGCGCAGCAGGATCAAAGCCTGCTGCTGAATAATCCGCTTGAGCTGATGCAGTCGGTCTTAGAGTTTGCCAGCGCGATTTTTACCCTGGAAACCTATGGCATCATGCATTTTTTCCTGGCTTTCTTCGGCTCTCTGGGTGTGTGGTTGTGGGCCATCGCCAACGGGCAGGATGCCGATCATCTGCCCGCGCCGCGCCGCCTGGGACAGGCCGCTGTGCTCTCATTCCTGGCGGGGTTCGCGCTGGTCTGTGTGGCCGTCACGCCGCCGATGTACGGCGCGGGCCTCGTCGCCGCCCGTGCGCTGATGCCCGTTCGCTTCACGCAGATTCTACTGTTTGCGCTGTGGGGCTACTGGGCAGCAGTGGGATTGGCCCGCGCCCATGTTTTGCATCGCATGAAGCGCAGCCCATCCTATCGTCTGGTGACGGCAGCGCTCTTGAGCGCCTTTCTGCTCATCCCAACGATTGTGCTGCTGCGACATGCGGCGCTGGTGGGCAATTTTGCCACCTATGCCCGCCAATGGGACGCCCGTCATGCCTCTCTCATTGCGGCGCACGCCGCAGGCCAGACACCCGTGCTTGTGACGCCGCTGGATTACAACATAGAGGAGTATCTCTTGCTGGATCGTCTAGAGAAGGCGGGTACAGCGACAGATGCAGCGTGGATGTATGGCTGTGTGACGAGCTACTATGGTGTGGATGTGACACTGCTAAATCCGCCGGAGATCGTGAATCCAGAAAAGAAATAGGGGCACGGCGTGCCGTGTCCCCATACCTGTCAGGTTAAGGATTTAAGGAATGAAAACCGTGATAGGGTGGGCATCTAAAGCCATCGGTCACATGGTTTATCGCCCCCTGACACCCCACAAGCCGCCCCAGATCGGTGACAACGACTCATTTGAGGCGGGTCGGGGAGGGCAAAAATGGGAGAAAATGGCCGCCGTCTCAGGG
>Ga0105044_10007165_pt1 | contig 15350 bp, 24 predicted proteins | sample MAT01_FD_78092 | JGI IMG/M metagenome (GOLD analysis project Ga0105044, IMG submission 78092) | Freshwater microbial communities from Lake Fryxell liftoff mats and glacier meltwater in Antarctica - MAT-01 | ecosystem: Environmental > Aquatic > Freshwater > Ice > Liftoff microbial mat | place... | reverse complement strand
TGAGCCATGCCCAGCCTCAGCATTCGTACAGGTACTAGTTGTTGAGGATGCCGAATTTCAGAAAAAGATTGATGCTCGCGCAAATCTAAAGCTCCGTAAGGCACTAAATGATGAGCATAAGGAGGGCAAGCATGATGGACGGTAAAAGCCAAGCATGGCGTGATGCAGCAGACAAGCTGCTTGAGGCTACAGCCAAAGAGAATAAGATGATTGTTGCCGATATTCTAATTATATTCTTAGAGAGCGCTAATTATGGCTTAGACAGCTATGAGCCACTAGGCGGCGTATTCAAGCGCGCAGCAAAGCGTGGCATCATCAGCAAGATTAACTGCCCCGGTAAGCGCGCGCTGTGGTTTAGCAATCTATACCAGCCTTGCAGACACCACACCATAAAGGATTGCGATGAGTAAAATATGTGACCGCAACTATAAAGCTAATCAGGCTTACACCGTAACTATGATTGACGGCATTGGCTGCTGCCCATTATGCAAAAAACCTACTATTTGTCATGGCAGCGCCGTTGAGGGGCGCGCACTGTTTTGGGCGCTGGCTGGTGATACCGGCATTTCTAGTGAGGCGCTTGCTGCCCATATGTCCGGCAATGCAAACACTCGCATGATGCCGCCTAGTGACTCTGACGATAGAGGGCGCTGCATACGGCTGCTAGAGCTAATACCAGAGTGGCTACCCCGGCTAAATGAAATGGTTAAGTACGATGCACCGGCAGATAAAAAGCAGGATGGATTTATCATTAATTCTAGCGGCATCAGTGCCTATGATAATAGTTGGTCCAAGCAAATACCGCTAATAGTACGTGAGGGCAAATTATCAATTGGCTTATAAGAAAGTGTCATCAATTTCAAGGATGGCTAAAAAGCTTGCAACCATGTTTTAAAGAGAGCATGGGCTACACCTGCCACCATCTCAGTTACCCAGATGGCACAAAAGAGTGTGGCAAAGAAACTAATTATTGGGGAGGTGAGTAATGCCAAGAATAGAACCGCCAACAGTCCAGCCATGGTGGTCAGTTAAAAAGGTAAAAGCGCCTTTCGGCGCTTTAGGTTCCTGCTATTTATATTCTAGCATGGTAAAATTATTATGAAAAGGGCTAGAAATATATCAATCTTTGACCAGGCAGAGAGAGCCAAGCAGCAAGGCATAGAGGCTAGTTATCAGCACGCGCCAAGCATTTGGAAAAATGCCGCAGTTGAGGCACTAATGACACTAGCAAACGGTAAACCAGAATTTACCACAGATGAGCTATGGGATTTACTGGCTGAAAAGGGTGTGCATACTGGTGAGCCAAGAGCGCTAGGCTCTATCATGCAGTCCGCCCGGCGCGCTGGAATGATAAAATTAACCGGCAAGTATGTGTCATCGTACAGACGGCACAAAGCGCCTATAATTCTATGGCAAAGTAATATTTATAAGCTGTAGAGCAGGAGCAGAATAATCTTACTGCTGGTGCGTAGACTTGAGCTTTAATAGATGTTAAATGGTAGTGTGCTTTTGCGGGCATCAACACTACAGCAGCCAGCAACTACATGTGAGGTGTAGCAATAGCCAAAAAGCGCCCTAAGCAGGCGCTTTTTGGTCTTAGATGTCTATTACTTGCTTATTCCAAGCCACCAGCCCTGTAGCGAGCCTGTGTGCCACTCTAGCGCCTTTTGCTTTGCCATGGTCAAGCAGGCTATCTAAATCATCATCATGGTCTACCAAGCTAGGCATGGTGTAATAAACCGGCAGGCGGTTGCGCTGGTAGAATATGCCAATCCGGGTATCATAAGGCTCTGTGCGGTCCACCACAAATTCAATCAATGGCTCTATATGGCTAGTCGGTATTAAAAGACCCACGCCCCACATAAGCAACCAATATTGCAACCAAGTCTCATCAACCACCTTATCCACCGCTAACTGTACCCTTTTGCCTAAAGGTCGCGGCTTTCCGCAGTAGAGCGATATAAGCGATTTGCTAGGTGCGTTATTTATAGCGCCCTCAATGTTGGCATACAGCTTTGGGCTTAATATGGCATCATCCTGAATAACTACATGCCAATCACCCTTGCCTAGCCCGGCTCTAAGCGCCTCAACCCCATTATTCCATTCGCTATCATGTGTGCCTGCCGCAACTTGGTCATAAATAACTGAAACATCGCTAAATGGATAGTAGCTCAATATAGACCGTAGATACTCAGCCTGTAGCTTTCTCGCTGGGTGAGCCATAACAGCAACGCTTATATTCACTGCCCAGCCTTTATAACCACAGTGACGCTGCCTAGTGCTGCCAAACCCTTATAGCCCGGAAAAACTGCCTGTATGCCGTTATGCTTATGTTTAAAGTAGGTCATCTTTATACCCTGCTTTTCTAGCTTTTTAAGGTAGTCAATAGTGCTTACATTGGCGTTTTTGTAATAATCAATGTAGCTGGTCCATAAATCCTCAAGGATATACATACCGCCTTTATTGAGTTGGCTATAATACAATATTTCAAAGCTCTTTTGCTGATCTGCACAGTAATGACTACCATCATCAATGATAATGTCAAAAACGCCTAGTGCTGCAACCTGCTTAGGGTCAGTACCGTCACATTGAATGAGCTTAACGCTCTTAGGCACTTTCCAATCATCGTTATGCATGTGGTCCATATCTTTTATGTCTATGCCTACAATTTCAGCCTCTGGGTAGTAGTCGCGCCACATTTTCATGCTGAGACCATCCATAACCCCAATCTCTAGCAGCCTGCCTTTAAATGTGCGGTCCGGCAACTGCTCTTGGTAAAAGTCTAAGTAATTGTGAAAGCGTGAGCTTTTATCAGCACCATACTTAAGCCCTAAATCATTTAATAAGCCCATGTTCTAATTCCTCCATTAATGGTTTATTATCGCGTAGCCAAGCAATGTACTTTGGATTGTCAGCAAATTTGTTTTTTGCATACTTGGTGTTGTATATAAACACATTACGCCATTTCCAATCATTCTGCACATCCTCTGGTTGTTGCTTAAAGGTAATTGACCCCTCATGCCTAACTACGGACTCTTTTACCAGCATTGGCGTTACACCGGCTGCCTTGACCTGCTCAATAACAACATCGTCACTGCACCAAAAATCTACATCAGTATCAAAGCCACCTATTTCTAGCCACAGCTTACGGCTAATCATAAAGCACCAGCCACTGAAATGCCGGGCGCACTCAAAGCCCAGCTCATTATCTATGATGCCCTTTTGCCGCACATCAGTAGGCTCATGTGGGCTTACTACAGCATTGCCAGCACTGATTAAGTTATGTAGCCATCCATTGGTAAATTCTAGGTCATTGTTGGCAATCATAATCCACTCAGCAGTACCCATACCAGCCCCTTGGTTGGCGAATTCATTGTAATTAAACTTTTCATGGTTGTAGACTGTCTTGGCATTATAGTAGTCACCTATTCCGCCCTCAATGACAATGATGTTGAGGGGCAGCCCATTAGCCCCATTAAGCGCACTGTCTATGGCTTTTTGGGTCATCATACTATCGCGGTATTTCTTTGCCTTACTCAGAATGATTAGGTCTAATACTGGCTTACCTTGCCCCTGCTTAGCGCGGTTATATTTAAATGCTTGGGTTTCGGTAGTATTAGCATTGTAATCATAGTAATAAAGTACCTTATCTATTTTGTGTTCGGTCTTTAGGTGAGGCAGCAGTAGCTTGCCATAACCGGCATCCTCACCATACAGCAGGTGTGGAAAGCTAGACTTAAGTGATACCTCGCGCTTAATGCAGCATATGTGGTTAGGTATGCGATAGTACCCATCCTTGTGGTTATAGTCGCGCCTAACATCCTTAGAGTAGTAGCAAAGCATTGGTGGATTACCATTTAGACTTACCTCAGCTTGAAATACTATACTGTCAACACCAGTAGCAGTAGCCTCTAGCAAGTCAGCTATGTAGGTCTCAGCAATGCGGTCATCATCATCTACAAATGTTATGTACTTACCTTGGCAAATCTCAACCATTGTATTGCGCTTGTGACCCAGCATCATTTTCTTATTGTCAGTAAGTATTATTATTTCTACGCGCTCTTGGTCAGCCTCTGAGAGCGCTGCATACTGACCAAAAAGTTGGTCTTGTATCAATGGTAAGAATGTTTTATATCTTGTGTGAACACTGCAGACTAGTATGCTCAGGTCTATCACTTTAATACTCCAATTCTTTGTATTTAAATAAACTATAGCACATTAATTGGTTCTTTCCTTGGGTAATACCGCCCCTGTTTAAGCCCCATATTATAGGCATGTTTAAGATTGTAGCCAATGCTGCACCACTCAAGATTTTTAGCGCGGTTGTCTAATTTATCACCGTTTTTATGGTTAGTAACACAATTTTTTTCATTCCTACCAGCTATAAAGGCTGAGGCTACGAGTCTATGCACCCTATGGGTCTTGATAGCACCATGTCGCCCAAGTCCAACCGCAAGGTAGCCGGTATTAACGCAGGGCTTTAATTGTTTGCCTTTGCGGTTGACTATCTTACCTGTATTGCGCTCGCGGATTGCCCGGTCAAGAGACCTTACATTACCTAAATTACTTATTTGATACAGACGCTCATAGCCAGCCACTGCCCTCCAGACCTCAGAATTATTATTGTTTTTAACAATATTCATCACAGTATAGTATAAGTCCTAAAATAGGGGGAGGCAAGGGGGGGACCCCTCCCCACCTCTGTTGATTTGTCTACTTTCCCGTATAAATGGCGATTTTGTCGGAACTCATCTTGACATCGTTTTTTGAATGACAGTGGTTTGTGCTAAATATGTTTCCAAGTATGACCTGCTGATATGTGGTAAACGGTGTTATAGCTAATGCCAATCTCTTTTGCGACTTTTGAGTTACCCCATCCTAAAGCTAGCAATCCTTTGGCTCTGATTGCCTGCCCTTTTGATATTTTCCTAAGTTTTTTATGCTGCCTGTACATATGGTCCATGCGCCCGGCGGCAATAGCGTGTTGCGTGTTGTAGCTATAGGTACACCACTCTAGGTTGCTTGCACGATTGTCTACATGGTCATGGTTTATATGATTTACCACAGGCAGATTATTAGGGTTAGGCAGAAAGTGCCTAGCTACTAAGCGATGCACAGTAATGTTTTTGCGTGTGCCTAAAATACACAATATGACCATACGCCTGCCAGTACCATTTACGCCATTTCCGAGTATCTTACCTTTTCGCCTTACCCATCGGGGCTTGCTGTACCTTTCATCATTGACATAGATGCCTCTATCTAACGAGCGCACCCTACCTAAATTACTCACTTGGTAGTAGCCCTCATATCCAACAATATCTAGCCATGACTCCAATTCATTCATTGCCGATATTTTATCATGGATTGTTGTATAATGTTTTCTATGATAGGCATGAGCATTACATTTATTCAGAAAGTAGCAGGCGCGGTTGATGCGCTCAATAATCCAACCTATACTACCCAGAATGTTACGGTTGCTGACTGCCTAGTAGCACCAATTACTGAGCCTACTACCGCGCGTGAGCAGCAAGCTATGGAACAATCCAAAGACCAAGTGCGCATACACATGCCAAAGGCTAGTACGGCTGATGTGGGTGACTCTAGCTTTGTTTACGATGGCAAAACCTTTTTGGTTGATAGCTCTGCTGTTAAGTTTATGGCTGTCAATACGCCTACTAAATGGAATAGATACTTTAGAGCAGAAAGTGTAAATGCATAATGGCTAAAATAGATGTTGAGGCTACAGTAGTTGCTTGGCTCAATTCAATAGTGGGCAGTGGATGGGCAGCCCATGGTGATAAGCCGGATAATGCCCCGGCGCAATATTTATTAGTTGACCGCACTGGCGGACCGCGTGAAAGCATGGTACTGGATAAAGCCGAAATACTAATTGAGGTTTATTGCAAAGACAGCCGCAACACCGCCAAGAATAAAGCGCTTGATATTGCCGACCAGATAGTGGCGCTTGAGGCTTATGCTGAAAACATCACCCATGCCAGTGTAAATTCTGTGGTCAACTTAGATGATACCCTTGCCCAATACCACCGCTATCAAATATATGTTAATGTGTGGGGCAGTCGCGCCGGGTAAAAAAGGTATTCAATAAAACTGTTGCATTAAATATGGTTATGCTATAGTGGTGATAAGTCAGACTACTAAACGGTTACTCACCGGAAAGGAAAGAGGGGAATGGCTGAATACTTTTACAAAGATGGCGATGAGTATAAAAAAGTAGAGGACACTTTACTTGCTCAGGCTGATGTAGACAAAGTTGTTGAGACTCGCTTAGAGCGTCAAAAAAAGCAATATGCTGATTATGATACTTTGAAAGAGACCGCTGGCAAAGTTGACTCCATCAAAACCGAATACCAGGATAAGCTCAAGGAAAAGGATACTGCCATTGGTACGCTATCCGGCGAAGTCAAAACCGCCAAACTTGCTACCGATAAGGTTAAACTTATTCACGAATTCAAGCTATCGGATGATGCGTCAGAGTTTATTACCGGCGATACTGTTGATGAAATGCGAGAGAGAGCTGAGAAGTTGTCCAAGCTACCTGTAGGCAGTAAGATTGTCATAGACAAGAAACCTAAGCCCGGCGAGAAAGCTACTGATAGCGCAAAAATTGCTAAAAGTTTATTCGGCTCAAAAGAATAGTCCTGACGATTAAATTAATCTCTTTAAGGAGAAAATCGTTATGGGTAATCCCCTCCGCACTAGCGCCCTAAACCTTGCTAATCACACTGGCGAGTCATGGGTAAAAAACATTCGTGGTGGCGTGTTAGCTAAACTAGCACCATCTGCACCTGATATTAAGGTTGGCAGCACCGATCACTTTACATTTACTGGCACCCCGAAAGCAGAGCTAGTTGGTGAAAGCGTGAGCAAAAGCTCAATGGACGGCACACCATCTAAAGCCACTGTTAAGACATATAAAGTACAAATCACCTACCGCTTTAGCCATGAGGTTATGTGGGAAGATGAGGATTACCAAGCTGGCATTGTTGATGCGCTTGTAGCAAATGTTGCTACTGCCCTGAGCCGCGCCTTGGACTTGGTTGCCATTCATGGCATCAACCCTCTTACTGGTCTCATCAGCTCTAGCGTTACAAACTACTTTGACAAAGCTGGCAACGGCGTTGCGCGAGTAGTTGCTACCGGCAATGTACAAACTGACCTTGAGACTGCTGCTGCAGACTTGCAAGAAGCAGGCTACATCGCTACTGGTATAGCACTTGACCCTTTGTTTGCCGGTCAGTTAGCACGCAAGAAAGATGCCGAAAACCGCCCACTCTACCCAGAGCTTGGCTTAGGTTTCGGCTTTGAAAGTTTCCAAGGTTTAACTGCTGCATCTAGCGATACAGTCAGTGGACGGCAGGAGCTTGAAGCCTCTGAGGTTAGCATCCAAGCTATCCTTGGTGACTACCGGGCATTCAAGTGGGGTGTAGCACGCGAAGTACCACTGGAAACCATAGAATTTGGTGACCCAGATGGTGCAGGTGACTTGAAGCGAACCAACGAAATTGCAATCCGCGCAGAAGCTGTGTTTGGCTTTGCAATCTTTGACGGCGCAGCTTTTAGCATCATCAGCACTGCTGGCGCAAGCTCTTAAGCCACCGCAGGAGTGAGACCTGCAATAAGAATTAGACCGCAGGTTATTCACCTTGCGGTCTTTTCTCTTTGGGTAATAAATGTATTCGCCTCCGGCGTGGTAAAATATGCTTATGACAAAATCAAAGCACTACCCATACATAAATAGGTTTACTGGCGAAATCCAAATTATGACAAAAACCCAAGGTAAAGAACTCAATGAGGATTGGGATAGGGCAAAGCTGGTTACAAATCAAGAGGGTAAGCGCGTATTTCGTTTTAAACTGAGCGCACCAGTCACAGGCAAAGACGGCAAGGTGCATATGGGTACTGCTATAGTAGATTTGACAGAAAGTGATGAGCCAGCAGAATTGGGGGCGGTAGATGTCAAGCGAAACTCAAAGTAAATATATTGCTGATCTAGCAGTTGCTAAAACCAAAGAATTTAAAGAGGTCAAAGAGCTGCTTACTGCCAATGAGATTATTGGCGCCGATGCTGAAATTGTTAAAACTGCTGGTACAATCGCTGAAATAACCCATGCACTGACTGATCTGCAAGCCTCTAAGTTTATAGATGTGCTTATTGCCACCAAAGAGCCGCAGCGCACCACAGTCTACTCAAAAAAGCGCATAGAAAAGGTCACTACCCTACTCGATGAGATTAAAAAAGACATTGATGCATGGGATTTTCCATCAGGTGGTGCGCCCCTGAATTACGGCAAACAAGCAAACTTACTCACACCAAAGGTACTGGCTGCAGTAGCTGTGCTTAATAACCCGGAAATCGCGCCAGACACCCGGCAGCTAAATCAAGAGATATTTTTGAGAGAGGTTGCTAAAGCTATTTATGATAAAACCTATGACATGAATGCCTTTGATATGCAGATAGCCCACACCAAGGGCGCTGGCATTGATGACCGCTTTTATGGCATGGCTAAAGTAGCAAGCAATAGTGTTTCTACAGGAGCAGTTTAAAATGGATGAGTATATACGCAACTTCTTAATGTGGAATGCTGCCAAAGCCCAAAAGGATGCTATGACTACCGCCCGGCAAAGTGGCAAGCGCACTCCTACCGTTACGCGCACTGAAAGTAGTGACGCTTGTAAGTGGTGCAGGTCAAAGGTTGGCACATATGAAAACCCCGGCTCTGATGTGTTTGAGCGACATGGCGGCTGTGAGGGCAAAATAGTAACTAAGGGCTATATGTCAAGAAACGGCCTGCTTGCCAATTACAAAGCTGGCAAAAGCAACATTGGCGCGTCTGCCCCAATCGCGCCGGATGGTGGGCAGGTTGTATTTCGCGGCACCGGTAGAAATGTATCATCTGCCGGGCTAGAACTTGGTAAAGGCTTTTATGTAGCGCGTGATACTGCCACCGCAACCCAATTTGGCAATGTCGCACAATTAAGCCTACCCCTCAAAAGCAAAGATATATTAGTAATCGTTAGTGATAATCAGTATGAAAAGCTAATATTGTCTGCACAAAAGTGGGCGGTCCGCAATGGTGGCAGCCTAGACTCAAATGACTTTATACCTGCCTATGTGCGCTATCTTGGGTACAAGGCTGCAGAAATTGCAGCATCAGTAGACCCATTAGGCGGCATCGCTATATATGACCCGGCAATTATTAAAAAGCTGCAAAAGCAAATGGCAAAATGATTGAGCTGGTACTTGATGGCAGTATCCCGTCAAAGAAAAACCAGCGCATCAATCGTGGTGACGGTAAGAGCTTTCCGAGTAAAAAGTTTATTCAGTGGCAGGATGACGCATTAAAGCAAGTCCGGGTACAAACCCGGAAGCGGTTTTATGTGCCGGTCAGCATTGAAGTTATCATTTACTTTGGCACAAACATACGCGCCGATTTAGACAACAGGCTAACCAGCATCTTAGACATGCTAGTGGAGGCTCTAGTTTTGCGTGATGATAAATGGCAGGATGTGCCGCGCATTGCTGTGCAGGCTGAATACCGAAAAAAGCAGCCGGGCGCATTCATTCGCATAACAGAGATTGAGTAGTTAGGCAAAGCGCATATGCTACAATTACAGTATCTGGTATAATAACAACCAATAACAACTACGCATACGGTTGCGGTAAATCCGGCTTAAAAAGGACAGAAATGCAACCCAGCCAGCCGGAAAATCCACTCATAGATGCAGCAAATAGGTTAGCCAACAAGCTACTCTTAGACCTATCCAGCCATGAGTCAAGCGTGCAGGACAAGTACAAGTATTACGAGGCTGATAATGACATTCGTGATTATGGCATTTCTACCCCTGCTAAAATGGTCCACTTGATCCCCGGCATAGGATGGGCAAGCCGCGCAATCAATACCCTTTCAGACCGTGTTGTATTTGAGGGCTTTGTAAATGATAGGTTTGGCATTAATGAATATCTTGAGAGCATAAACGGTCTTAGGGTTATCAATAATGTTAAGCATGACACCTACATTGGCGGCTGCTCTTTTGTAGCCGTATCTGATGACGCAGAGACCGATAAGAAAATATTAGTGCCATTCACAGCTACTGAGGCTACCGGCAGTGTCAATCAGACCACCGGCTTGCTTGATTATGGCTTGGCAGTTACTAGGTGGGCAGAGCCACAGCCTAAAGAGCATGGCATTCGTTTTGCACCTGCTGACTACATTGTATTTACCCCTGTCTACACTGCCCTTTTTTATAACCGCGTACTTACTGAGTTCAAGCCCAATCCAACTGGTCGCACATTATTGCACCCACTAACTCGCAGGTCCAGTGCCGCCAAGCCGCTAGGAAAGTCGCGCATCAGCAACACTGTCCGCCGCATCATCCAAGAAGTTGGACGGCTAAAGCGCCGCGAGGAAATCGCAGAGGAATTTTATAGCTTACCGCAGCGCTACATTAATGGTTTGGCTGAGGGAGCCCAAAAGGATGCCAGCTTAGACAGCGCTATTGGTAGAGTTTGGGCAATCACTAAAGATGAGGATGGTGATAAGCCAGAAATTGGTCAGCTTGCTCAAATGAGCATTGACCAATTTGAGACCGCCAAGAAAGATAAGGCGCGTGATTTTTGTGCCGAGACCGGCTTAACACTCCGCAACCTTGGCTATGAAACTGGCAACCCAAGCAGTGCTGAGAGCTTAGTAGCCATGTCAGATGACCTATTGCTTGAGGCTACTAACAGCCAAGAGGAATTAGGCAAGCAGGTTAAAGAGCTTTGTATTACTTTGCGCCTAGCGCTTGATGACAATGATGTAGTGCCTGATGGATTGCGTGGCATCGTACCGGCATGGAAACCAGTATTTCAGGTTGATATTGGCGCTACTGGTGACGGTGTATTTAAGTTGTTTGAGGCTATGCCAGAGCTGCAAGGCACTATTGCCGGGTATCGTTTCTTGGGCATCAGCATTAAAGAGGCTGAGGAATTGGCTGCTAAACGCGCTGCAAGCACTGCTGGCAGCGTATTTGGAGGAGGTCAGTAATGGCAGGCGTATTAATACCAATCACAGCACCTAATGCTTATGCAAATAAGGATGACTTAACTTTATATTGGCAAGCGCCCACAGGTGATGGCACTAGGGAAAATTACATACTTAAGATGGCTAGTAACCGGCTTAGGCAGATTGCTCTTGATAGTGATGTTGACCTTGATGCTGGGGTAAATGCCAGCGAGGTATATTTTTTAAATGTGCAGTCAGTAGTAATGGAGGCAGCCAAGCGCGCCCTGCAAGCACCTTTAGACCAACTGCCTACTGAGAGCTATGGTCAGACCGCCGGTCCATACAGTGAAAACTTTAAATATAGCAATCCTAGTGGTGACCTATACTTTAAAAAGGCTGAGTTGTCGCTACTTGGCTTACATGGCACACAGACCCTAAGCGGCTTTAGCACATCCCAAAACCTATACGAAGATATCTACAGTAGCTAACGTGGGTGATAATGTCTCAAGCTACTTATTTACCCAAGGCGCGTTAGGTGTAGCCTGCCTAGTTTTAGGGCTGGTTTGCATCAAGTTGTATAATAAGAATGAAAATCAACAACTTCGGATTGAGGAATTACAGGAGTTACGACTGCAAGATACCAAAGATGTTGCCAAAGATGTAACCGCTGTTCTGGAAGGAAACTCACAGACAAACCGTATATTAGCTGAGAAAATAGAACTATCTAAACTTGAGGGGCGAAAATAGTGGCATGGTTCAATAAGAACAATACATCACATGGCAACACAGAAGCGCCACATGATGAGAGTGTTGAAATAGTTGTTGCCAAAGAAGCCAACAAAGAGGTCGTTGCGCTTGCCAAACAAGCCAACAAAATAGTACATAAACTACTGAAGGAAAACCACTTCACCATCAAAATATTTATGGCAGCTGGTGGCAAAACTAAAAAAAGGGTGGGTTCTAGTGGACATTAAACCAATAGCCGCAACACTTCTAGTAGGCAGACTGGTATCTGTCATTTTTATATTCTTTGTAATCCGTAAGCAGTACCAGCTAATGAAGTTACCTATCGCCCCAGAACTGGTAGCTTTTCGTAAGGTACTATTCGCCATAGCTCTAGTTATATTTGTGGGTAGTCTCGTAGCGATCAGCGTTGATATACTAACTCTACTTTCTAGTAATAGCTTAGAGAGGGCGAAAACTGTTTCTGGTACAAATATGCTGTATGTGTTTACTAACGAACTAGTCGCTATCATGTCCTCAGTATTCATCTGGCTACTCTACCGCCTAGCTGGGCGCACAGCCGTCACTACAAAGAAAGACATAGTTGATGCAATAGCAGTTTCTGACAAGCGGCTCAAAGACAAAAAAATATAGAATAAGTCCAATTGTGCATGTGGTATAATGTTTTCATAAAGCAGAGCTTTGCCTAGCGCATTGTTGTGCCAACCAACTTGTACAGGAAACTTAACCATGAATGATGCCGATAATGTGTCATTTGGTAAGCCTAAATCAACAGGAGCTGTTTTTGTAGCCCCTGCTGGTACTGCTTTGCCTACAACCGCATGGGCAACTCTAAACGGCGCTTTTAAGGGCTTAGGGTATGTCAGCGAGGATGGCTTAGTAAATGGCGTTGAGACTGACACCGCGGAAGTAAACGCTTGGGGTGGGGATTTGGTCCTTGTTGGACAAACCACATTCAAAGAAATGTTTACAGTCAATCTCATTGAAACCAATAGCGAAGCACTAAAGGTTTACTATGGTGCAGACAATGTAGTTGTAGAGGCTAATGGCTCAATCACCATTACCCAAACCAATGAAATGCTGCCGCGCGTTTCTGTTGTATTTGAGCTAGTTATGACCGGCGGACGCATCAAGCGTATTGTCGTGCCTAACGCGCAAATAGCAGACCGCAGTGGTGAAATCACCTATGTTGATGGCGAAGCTGTTGCATATCCTGCCGTTTTTGTCGCTTATCCCGATGAGAATGGTGATACTCACAAAGAGTATGTTGCGACTGCTCTTAGCTCTTAAGTCAGCATGTCAACCGCCAAGAGCGCCCCACTATGGGGCGTTTTTGTTTATGCTATAATTTATCTATAAATTAAGGGTTGGAGCAATCACTATGGCTGACGGATCTGCACAAATAGAAAGCACCGTAAAAGAGATTGAAGTTAAGGGCTATAAATTCACCGTAGATACTGACTTGCTTGATGATGTTGACTCACTAGAATTTATCGAGCGCATTGAGAGCAAAGGGCAGACTGCAGTGGTACTGCCACTGCTTAAGCACATTATGGGTGATGAGGAATTTAATAAACTCAAAGCCCACTTTATTGATGCTGATGCCAAAGCGCATGAGGGCAAAGACGGCTACAAAGCCCGAATGCGTATTGAAGTATTGAGTAGTACCTACCTAGCCATCATTGAGAAGTTTGACCCAAAAGGTTAGCTCTAATCAAAATACGCCGTGAGCATTTTGACGAATTAGAGGCAGACTTTCACCAATACTTTAACCTAGACATCGCGGCGGTTGACAAGCTCAAAGCAGCGCGGTTGCTATTCCAACTGCCGCGCGATTGCCGGGTGTATACGGCTATCAATCCGGCTGCAGCTTGGGGATGGCTTGAAAACTTTGCCAACAAATCAAACTACTTACTTGAGCTTAAGCTGTGGCAAGACACACCCATTAAAAAGGGCGAGAAAGCCATGCACAATCGGCGCAAACCTAAGCCATTCATACCTGAGTTTATGAAAGTGAAGCAGCCGCCTAACCAGATCAATAAAGACTCTGAAACACGCACTGTAGACGACATTAAAAGTATCCTTTCTCTGCCGCGAGGGGTATAAAACCACTTCCCCGACCACTTCCCCGACCACTTTTGCCTGTTGTAATTCCCACATACGCCACCCCTGTTAAAAAACCAACTCCCCTACCGAGCCTCAGCAGGGGAGTGCTACATAACACCTTAGACAAAAAAACAAGGGCGTGTCCTAGTGTCAGCAGGGGAGTCACCAATAACAGCACCCATACGCATGCGCTATACTTAGTGGTATGAGCAAAGATGTATCATTTGCAATGGACAGAAAAGGCGGCGAGGAAATCTTGCAAGGCATGATGATGCCAACCGTTACGCAAAAGGCTGGGGCTATCGCCGCGCGCGCAACATCAATGGCAGGCAGTATGTCTAGCAAGCCACCTACGATTACAGTTACCACAAAAATAGGCACAATTAAGCGTGGTGTTCGTGCTATTGCTACCATTTCTGCTGAGGGGCGTGATGCCCGGCAAAACTACATTGGGCATTATGTGCTTACCAGAGCAAAGGATGCAGGGCGCTAACAAACAGGTTATGTTATAATTTCAACATAAAAGCACGCCTACGGTTGCGGTAAAACTGGATCAATAAAGGGCAGGAATTTAACCGTATGGCAAATCAATATACACCGACTTCACAAGACACTACACCTAGCCTGAAAGTGAGGATAGCGTCATAGCTGATATTGGAACAGCATATGTAAAAGTAGCGCCCAACATGCAGGGCATCCAAGGCAAAATAGCCAAAGGGTTTAAAGGCTCTGCAGGTCCAGCAACCGCCGCACTTGGCGATGAGGTAAATAGTAGCTCTGGTCCATTCCAAGCTGCCCTAGGCAAGCTAGGTGGCTTTGCTAAAGGCGCAGGCATAGCTATTGGCGCAGGAATGCTTGCCGGTGCTACTGGGCTTATTGCATTGACTGGCAAAGCTCTTATGGCAGGCGCAGAGCTTGAGCAGCAACTTGGCGGTAGTGAAGCAGTGTTTGGCGAATTCGCAAAGGGCATCCAAGAGAAAGCCAAGACCGCATATGCTAGCGCAGGTCTTTCACAAACAGAATTCTTGCAGGGCGCTAACAAAATGGGGTCTCTATTCCAGGGCGCAGGCATATCTGTCCAACAATCAATGCAGTTGTCAGCCGATGCTATGCAACGCTCATCCGACATTGCCTCTATTATGGGTATTAGTACCGATGCGGCTCTAGAGGCGGTCACTGGCGCAGCTAAAGGCAACTTTACCATGATGGATAACCTTGGTGTCAAGATGAATGACACATCGCTTTCTGCCGCTGCCCTACAGAGCGCAAGCGGTGGTCTATGGGCTACCATGAATGAGGGTGAAAAGGCTTTGTTTGCACAGCAATACTTTATGGAAAAGACTGCTAAGTATGCTGGTAATTACGCTAAGGAAAACGAAACATTATCTGGCTCACTCAACACTACCAAGAAAGCCTTTGATAACTTTATGAGTGGCGGCGGTGATGTTGGTGACTTTGTAGATAGCCTAGTGAACACCATTGAGATTGCAGTAC
>Ga0105044_10007164_pt1 | contig 15352 bp, 12 predicted proteins | sample MAT01_FD_78092 | JGI IMG/M metagenome (GOLD analysis project Ga0105044, IMG submission 78092) | Freshwater microbial communities from Lake Fryxell liftoff mats and glacier meltwater in Antarctica - MAT-01 | ecosystem: Environmental > Aquatic > Freshwater > Ice > Liftoff microbial mat | place... | reverse complement strand
ATTGCATTGGTCTAAAATCCCCTCCCTTTCAAGGGGAGGGTTAGGGTGGGGATGGGTTTTAGCTGCTGCAAACCCGAAAATCTACCCCATCCCCCTCCTAACCTCCCCCTTGGAAGGGGGAGGGGGAATCCGTTCAAAGGCCCATACTGCCGAATATTACGGCACTTTCCATAAGCCTTTGCGGAGGATTACTCTTTAAAATCCTTGGAATACCGCTGCCCTGGATGCTAGGCCCTCTCTTTACGGATGGCGCTGTTAAAACTCCAAGCAACCCATGGAAAAATATGGTTGTCTTAAACCTGGCATTCTAATTTCAGGCTGAGTTAAAAGGTAGCTAAATGATAAACCTTAAAAAAGTAGTTAACCGCCGATGAACGCCGATACACGCCGATAAATCAAAGGCTTAGTAAAAATATCAGCTAACCATAATGGTAAATCTGTTTTTTTAAACAGCTCCTGGTTTTATCGGCGTTCATCGCTTAGAAGCGCCTACTTTTGGCGGCGTATTCGGTGGTTCAAATTCCGTTTTTCTGTTTGAAAAGTTTTGCCTGGGGAATTTTCTCTGTGTTCTCTACGCCCTCTGTGTCAAAATGCTTTTCATCTGACCTTTACCAAGCACCGCCAAAGGAGCTGCCATGAAGCTATCAGCCCAAAGCTAGCGGGTTGGAGCTGTTGAGCGAAAACAGGGAGCATTAGGATTTTGTATGCTATATTTTTCATGATTAAATATAGCATAAATCGTAATATTATTATAGATATCTAATCACATGAAAGCATTTTTTCTTGTACGAAATAAGCTTAAACTAGCGCCATTCTGGACTGACCTCCACACCCTTGGTGAGTATATGAGCTAATTTTGATGGCTTCGCAAATTCTAGTTGTCATCCCCGAATGCCTCTATCGGGGATCCATGATCTGCTTACAAACTGGATTCCCGCTCAGAAACGCTACGGGAATAACAATTTGCGAAAGCATCAATTTTGAATTTTAGTCCCTTCCCCTTCAAGGGGAAGGTTAGGATGGGGATGGGTAGTTTTTTGGTGACTTGCCGAATTTACAGCATCTACCCCTTCCCCTCCCCGACCCTCACCCTTGAAGGGGAGGGAGCAAAACATAGATCATTTTACTTAAGTTAGCGCTTATGCCCTTGATGGGAGTAGACTTAAACCATTTAATTCAGTAGGGGTAAAAAAACGACATGTCGCAGGTTCCTCCACCCCCTAACCCTCTCCCGCAGGGGGAGGGGGGAATAAACGTCACATTGAAAGAGCTTTTTATCGGTTTCACCAGGATCGCCCTGTCCGGGTTCGGCGGTGTGCTTCCGTTTGCCCGCCGTGTGATTGTTGAAGAGCGTGCCTGGATTCCATCCGAGGAATTCACTTCTCTGCTTGGTCTCTGTCAGTTTCTGCCCGGCCCCAATGTGGTTAATCTTTCCATCTGTATCGGTGCCCGTTTCCGTGGCGTGCGCGGAGCGATTACGGCTTTTACGGGCCTTATACTGCCGCCGTTTTTTATTGTGATCGGGTTGGGTGCACTTTATCAACAATATGGCAATATCCCTGTTGTAAATTCCATGCTGCGCGGAGTTTCGGCCGTTGCCGCCGGGTTGATACTTTCCACAGGACTGAAAATGGCGCTGGATCTGCGTAATCGTCCGCTGCTGTTGATTTGCAGCAGTTTGGCCATGGTCGGGATTGTTGCCCTGCGCTGGCCTCTGCCTTTGGTCATGCTCGGCCTGTTACCGTTGAGCATGCTTTTGGCGGCACGGATTTACGGTGGCAAATCATGACAATTATTATTGCCATAATCCTGCAGTTCGGCCTGCTTTCTCTGCTGGCTTTTGGTGGGGCTAATGCGATCCTGCCGGAAATTCACCGCATTGTGGTTGAAACCAATCACTGGATGACCAGTGTGGAGTTTGCCCGGTTGTTTGCCATTTCCCAGGCCACGCCAGGACCGAATGCGATTATTGTGACGCTGATCGGCTGGCAGATGGCCGGCTTTGCCGGTGCTGTTGCGGCTACTCTGGCTATCTGCGGACCTTCCAGTATTTTGATATTTATCTTTATGCATTACTGGAAAAAGGTTAGCGGCTCTCCATGGCGTAATGTTGTACAGATCGGGATCGCTCCGTTGGCTGTTGGACTGGTTTTGGCCAGCGGTATTATCATCACACTGGCTGCCGATGAAACGCCCTGGGCTTATCTGTTGACCGGCCTGACCCTGCTGATAAACATGTTTTTCAAGTTTAATCCGATCTGGCTGATTGCTGCCGGAGCACTGCTGGGCCTGAGTGGCATTTTCTGATCGCAGTTTTTAATTCCTGCCCCGTTAAAACCCTTCCTTTTTAACCACACGCCGCTGTTGCCAATATCATCAAAACCGAAATAATTGATAATAAGGACTAAATAATCATAAATTTACTCAGCAGTGTCCGGTTTGGTAATTGCATTGGCCTGAAATCCCCTCCCTTTCAAGGGGAGGGCTAGGGTGGAGATGGGTTTTAACTGCTGCTAACCCGAAAATCTACCCCATCTCCCTCCTAACCTCCCCCTTGGAAGGGGGAGGGACAAAGGTTGCAAAAAGCAAACCGGACACTGGTGAAATTTACTCAAATTTATTAGCTGCTAGTATGAGCATATGAATTTTATATGTGGGCTTTATCTGCTCACTATTATCCTTAAAAAACAGTTAACCGCCGATGAACGCCGATAAATCAAAGGCTTAGTAAAAATATCAGCTTAACCATAATGGTGAATCTGTTTTTTTGAACAACTCCTGGTTTTATCGGCGTTAATCGCTTAGAAGCGCCTACTTTTGGCGGCGTTTTCGGCGGTTCAAATTCCGCTTTTGATTATTTATCAACTTGTCGTGTTGATTATGGTTTATAGGCAGTTGACTTTCTTTGCGTCTTTGCTTGAGGCAAACTGCCGATTTGGAAGCAGGATTTTAAAGCTGTTTCGATAATGTTTTGTTATAGATATGATACTTATTATATATTTCATTTATGTTTTGACAGGTGATAAAATTTTGCCCGCGTGATATTGAGGATCAGTGTAGCTGCCGGAGTTTTTCTATCGTGTTTATTTTGAGATTTAGTACATTCAGGAAACTGGAGTGGTATAATTCATCTCAAGCTGAATAGTAAAAAAAGTTTTACCAAACTGGGTGTGAGCTGTATTAAAGTTTCAGTTTGGTGAGAGTGTGAAGGCTAAGCTTTTCTATCAGGACACTTACCATTTTATTGGAGGTACCATGAGCACACATGCAAACAAGATTATCTGGACAAAAATTGATGAAGCACCTGCACTGGCAACTTATTCTCTGCTGCCCATAGTTCAGGCATTTACAAAAAACGGTGATATTGCGGTTGAGACGCGCGACATATCCCTGGCAGGCAGGATCATAGCGAATTTTCCCGAGTATCTGAACGAAGAACAGAAAATTCCGGACAGTCTGGTTGAGCTGGGGGCGCTGACGCTGGTGCCGGAGGCAAACATCATCAAGCTGCCCAATGTCAGCGCCTCCGTGCCCCAATTGAAAGAGGCGATCAAGGAGCTGCAGACCAAGGGGTATACGCTGCCTGATTATCCGGAAAATCCCGCAAATGAACAGGAAAAGGAGATTCAGGCCACATATTCAAAGGTGCTTGGATCGGCGGTTAATCCGGTTCTGCGTGAGGGCAACTCGGATCGCCGTGCGCCGCTTTCGGTCAAGAAGTTTGCCCAAAAGAATCCCCATAAACTGGGTGCCTGGTCTGCTGATTCCAAAGCCTATGTTGCCTTTATGAACGAGGGTGATTTCTATGGCAACGAGAAGTCGGTGGTCATGGAAAATGCCGGTGAATTGAAGATCGAGCTGGTGGCTGGTGATGGCTCAGCCAAGGTTCTCAAGGACAAGCTGAAGGTTTCTGACGGTGAAATAGTTGACGGGACTTTCCTGAGCAAAAATGCGCTCTGCAGATTTTATTGCAACCAGATCGAAGAAGCTAAAAAACAGGGTCTGCTGCTGTCACTGCATCTGAAAGCAACCATGATGAAGGTCTCTGATCCGGTGATGTTCGGTTATGCCGTGTCGGTTTTCTTTGAAGATGTATTCAGCAAATATGCCGACACATTCAAGCAGCTCGGCGTTAACCCCAACATGGGACTGGGTGATCTTTACAGCAAGATCAAGGCCTTGCCAGAAGCCAAGCAGACTGAAATCGAAGCTGATATCCAGGCCGTTTACGCCAAACGCCCGGCCCTTGCCATGGTTGATTCGGATAAGGGGATCACCAATCTGCATGTGTCCAGCGATGTGATTGTGGATGCGTCCATTCCGGTGGTGATCCGGGATTCGGGCAAGATGTGGAACCGGGAAGGCAAGCTGCAGGAAACATTGGCCATGGTTCCGGACCGCTGCTATTCCACCATGTATCAGGAGATGATCCAGGACTGCAAGAAAAACGGTGCCTACGATCCTGCCACCATGGGGTCTGTACCGAATGTTGGCCTGATGGCCCAGAAGGCCGAAGAGTACGGATCACATCCCACAACTTTCATTATACCTTCCAACGGGACTGTGCGGGTGGTGGATGCCGCCGGTACGGTGCTGATCGAGCACAAGGTGGAAGAGGGCGATATCTGGCGCATGTCGCGGGTCAAGGATATCCCGATTCAGGACTGGGTCAAACTGGCCGTTAATCGCGCCAAGGCCACCGGTACGCCGGCTGTGTTCTGGCTGGACAGGCAGCGCGCCCATGACGCCAATGTGATCACCAAGGTGGGAAAATATCTTAAAGACTATGATACGACAGGTTTGGAGATCAAAATCCTCGGACCGATCGAAGCTATGCGCTACTCGGTGGAGCGGGTCCGTCAGGGCAAGGACACCATCTCCGTAACCGGCAATGTATTGCGTGATTACCTGACCGACCTGTTTCCGATCATCGAACTGGGAACCAGCGCCAAGATGCTTTCTGTTGTGCCGCTGCTGGCCGGTGGTGGCCTGTTTGAAACAGGTGCGGGCGGTTCAGCCCCCAAACATGTACAGCAGTTCGTTAAGGAAGGTTACCTGCGTTGGGATTCACTGGGCGAGTTTTCTGCCCTGGGTGCCTCGCTGGAGCATATTGCTTTCAATTACAAGAATCCCAAGGCTCAGGTCCTGGCCGATGCTCTGGACAAGGCGATTGCCAAGTTTCTGGACAACAATAAGTCTCCGGCCCGTAAGGTCGGTGAGATCGACAATCGTGGCAGCCATTTCTATCTGGCCCTCTACTGGGCAGAGGCGCTGGCCGGGCAGGATAAAGATGAGGAACTGAGGGTCAAGTTTGCCAAGGTGACCATTCGTATGAAGGAAAACGAAGACAAGATCAATCAGGAGCTGATTGCAGCACAAGGCAAGCCGGTCGATTTGGGTGGCTACTACCTGACTGATTTTGAGAAGACATCCAGGGCTATGAGGCCCAGTGCCACGCTGAATGGGATAATTGATTCGATATGATTTTAGTTCCTTCTTCCTGAGGGAGCATAAACGCTAACTTAAGTAGAAACTGCTCTGCTTTTCTCCCTCCCTTTCAAGGGTGAGGGTCGGGGTGGGGATGGTGTAGATGGTGGAATTTAATTAAGTTACCCAAAACAACCCATCCCCATCCTAGCCTTCCCCTTGAAGGAGAAGGGACTAAAAACTCAAAGTTAGTGCTTATGTCCTCATGGAGAGGGAACGTTTAGTTGATTGATGCCACCAATTATGGATTTAAGATGATCACGGAACTGTATTCCGCACATGACATAAACGCAGCCAAGGCGCTGATCGAACGTAACGACCTCTCTTTTGAGCCGGGGTGTGACGAGATGTTCGGTATTCATGACGATGGCCAGCTGGTTGCCGTCGGCTGCAGAACCGGAAATATCCTCAAAATGCTGGCTGTTGAACCTTCCCACCAGGGCGGCCCGCTGCTGGGCGAAATTGTAACTGAACTGGTTATGCGAGGCATGTCAGCCGGTTTCGCATCTCTCTTCATCTACACCAAACCGGAATATGCCACTACCTTTGAGGCGCTGAATTTCACACTGCTGGCCAATCAGGGCAAGGTCGTGCTGATGGAGTACGGTAAAGGTCTCAGGAACTGGCTTTCCTCCAAAAGTACTCTTCTAAAAGAAGGAGTCAGCGGAGCGGTTGTCATGAACTGCAACCCGTTTTCTTCTGGTCACCGTTATCTCGTTGAAAATGCTGCCCAACAGGTTGATAATCTTTATATTTTTGTGGTCCGGGAGGACCGCTCCGTCTTCCCTTTTGAGGTCCGTTACCGTCTGGTGCAGGAAGGTGCGCAAGACCTTGCCAATGTTACGGTTCTGGATACTTCGCATTATATTGTCAGCAGCGCCACTTTCCCGACCTATTTTCTGAAAAAAAACGACCAGGCCGCCCGCATTCAGATGGAGCTGGACATTATTCTCTTCGCTACTGGTATTGCCCCTTTCTTTGGCATTACCCGGCGATTTGTAGGTACTGAACCCTGCTGTCAGCTGACTGACAGTTACAACGATACGATGAAACTGATCCTGCCGGTTTACGGCATCAAGTTGGTTGAAATCGAACGCAGACAGGCCTCCGGTGGAGTCATAAGTGCTTCCAGAGTGAGGGCCATGCTGGCCGGCAATGATGTTGCTGCGTTAAAGGAATATGTGCCGGCAACGACACTTGCTTATCTGATGAGCGATGAGGCCGAACCGGTCAGGCAGAAATTGAAACAGACGACCTCCCCCCTCCCGGCCTCCCCCCGCTTGGGGGAGGGGCATGTGTCCCCTCCCCAGGAGGGGGAGGGCTAGGGAGGGGTGATGTTAAACATATTGGTTACAACAGAGGAAAAGGGAGAAAATGATGAAAATAGTGAAGAAAGGTCAGGCCGGGACGATGCAATCCAGTGACTTGATGGTGTTTGTCGAACCGGGTGATGAGTTGACCATTGAGATTGAATCCACCGTAAAGGCTCAGTTTGAGCACCTGATTCTTGCCAAGCTGGAGCAGGTGCTTGCTGACAAGCAGGTTACTGCCGGAAAGATCCGCATCACTGATCGTGGTGCGCTGGACTACGCAATCGGAGCGCGCCTTGAAGCTGCACTGCAGCGGGCGGGGGAGGCATAATGCACGCACAGGGATTCTGCTACAAAGAATACACCCAGGGTCGACGTTTCATTATCAAGGTTCAGCCCGGAGAAAGCATTGTCAAGTGTATTTCCGAATTTGTCAGTATTGAGAATATTCATTACGCGGTGATTCTCTCTGCCATTGGATCGGTAAAAAACGTTCAGCTGCGCGGTATCAAAAGCGGTGCCAAGCTGCCGATTACATCGGCCCGCGTTAATACCATTCTGGTTGAAGGGCCGCTGGAGCTGGTCGCCTTGACCCGCAATATTGTGCCTGATGAGTCGGTCAAGGTAGATTGCCATCTGCACATCATGGACGGTAACTTATCCGGTGACGTGGTGGGCGGGCATATGAACGATGCCGAAGTGTTTGCAACCTGTGAGATCGTGCTGACCGAGCTGGTTGTAGACGGTATCGAACGCTGCTATTCCGTGGCAGGCGGTGTATCAACATTCCATTTCAACGGGGACGAGGAGTAACCAATGGCAGAGTTTCAATTACGTCGGACATTGCTCTATGTACCGGGCAATATGCCGTCCATGCTGCAGAACATCCCGCTCTTTCAGTGCGACGGAGTTATCATAGATCTGGAGGATGCAGTTCCTCTAAATGAAAAAGATGCCGCCAGAATTTTGGTCAGACGTTTTCTGGAAACCTATACGGATCGCAATAAGGAGATTCTGGTTCGCATCAACCCGCTGGACACCAAGTGGGCCATTGATGACCTGAAAGCGGTTCTTCCAGCGCTGCCGGACGGTATCCGTCTTCCCAAAGCCGATACGCCGGAAATCGTTGAGCGTCTTGATACCATGCTGACGGAATTTGAAGAGGATCTGGGGCTGGAGATCGGACGTTTCCGTATCCTTCCATCCATAGAAACCGCTGAAGGCGTTATCAATACGGTTGCCATATCACGCTGCAGTAACAGGTTGATCGGTCTGGCTTTCGGCGCCGAAGACTATACCGCCAGTATGGAGATCGAAAGGACCAAGAGCGGGGAAGAGCTTTTTAACGCCCGTATGAATGTGCTCTGGGCCGCCAAGTCAGCCGGAATCCAGGCCATTGACACTATTTTCGCCGATGTGAACGATATGGACGCTTTGCGCCGCGAAACCGAGCTGGTTAAAAAATTGGGCTATACCGGTAAATGTATGGTTAATCCGCGCCAGATCGATGTTATCCACGAAGTCTTTGCTCCAAAGCAGTCCGAGGTCGATTACGCACTGTTGGTTATCGATGCCATCAAGCGTGCCCGTGAAATGGGTACTGGTGTTATCGCACTGGGTGGCAAGATGATTGATGCGCCGGTTGTTAAACGCGCGGCCCGTGTTCTGCGTACCGCCTATGCCCATGGCCTGGTGGATGAAATTATAAATGAGGAGGATATCTATGGCGCTGAATAGCCTGGGACGTGAAATCCCTGAGATTTTTGCAGGACAGAAACGCACGCCATACAGCGATCCATGGTCTGTACAGCCGGACTGCAATCGTGCAACAACAGCTCTCAAGCGGGTAAACCCCGGCAGCAGCAAGCTGGTGGGTAATCTGAGTGAAGCGATCATCGCCTCCGGTCTCAAGGACGGCATGACCATCTCCACCCATCACCATCTGCGCAACGGCGATTACCTGCTGAATCAGCTGGTAAAAGAGATTGATTCCCTTGGAATCCGTGACATAAAAATCGCTTCCAGTTCCGTGCATGTGGTGCATGCCGAACTGATTCCCTATATCCGCAAAGGTGTTATCACCGGACTGGAGTGCGGGGTCAACGGTCTGATCGGTGAGCTGATCTCCAAAGGCGAGCTGGAATGCCCGGTGATTGTACGCTCCCACGGCGGTCGCGCCCGTTCAGTTATTACTGGCGAAGTAAGAATTGATGTGGCCTTTATCGCTGCGCCATGCTGTGACGATTACGGCAATATGAATGGTTTCAGCGGTCCATCGGCCTGCGGCAGCCTGGGTTATGCTATTCCCGATGCCCAGCACGCCAGGGTGGTTGTTGCCGTGACCGATAATCTGGTGCCGTTTCCGGTGGCGCCGATCAGCATCTCACAGTCCTATGTGGATTATGTGGCCTGCGTGGAAAAGCTGGGTGACCCTGGCAAGATTGTCTCCTCCACCACCAAGATCACCACCGATCCGATCGGCTTGCAGATCGCCAAATATGCTGCTCTGGTTATTGAATCTTCCGGCTACATGAAAAACGGTTTTTCCTTCCAGACCGGTACCGGCGGCATTTCGCTTTCCGTTGCCGACCGTGTGCGGACCATGATGCGCAACAATAATATTAAGGGCAGTTTCGGGGCTGGCGGTATCACCGGTTATTTTGTTGATATGCTGGAAGAAGGGCTCTTTGAAGCGCTGTTTGATGTGCAGTGTTTCGATCTCAAAGCGGTGGCTTCCATTGCCAAAAACCGGAACCACGTTGAGATGAGCGCCGACATGTACGCCAACCCGTTCAACAGCGGCACAATTGCCAATCGTCTGGATTGCGTTATCCTGAGTGCCACTGAGGTTGACGTTAACTTCAATGTCAATGTCAACACCGAGTCCAACGGTTATCTGCTGCACAATACGGGCGGACATTGTGACGTGGCTGCCGGTGCCAAGCTCTCCATCATTGTTGCGCCATCCATTCGTGGTCGTCTGCCGATCGTCAGGGATGCGGTTACCACTATTACAACACCTGGTGAAACCGTCGGTGTAGTCGTTACAGAGCGGGGCATTGCGGTTAATGACAAATATCCTGAGCTGAAGGCCGAGCTGATCAGGCGTCGTGCCCCGGTCAAGGATATCAGGGAGCTGCGTGACGAAATTTATTCCGTTACCGGTGTTCCGCGTCCGCTGGAATTTGAAGACAAGGTTGTGGGGCTGGTGGAGTATCGTGACGGAACGATCATTGATGCTATCAGGAAAATCCGTGCATAAGATCCAATTTCAAATCAAAGATGAAACCAAGACGGCGAGGATTGAGGCGACTGAGGCATACACGCAGTATACTGACGAGCCGAAGACGAGCGACGAAGGTAGCGCTTTGATTTGGAATTTGGATAAGTATCTGGAAACAAGGGATAGAAGGCAGGATACCCTGAATAATCTGATGTCAAACAGGTATCCTGCCCTGATTTTTTTAACGCTGAACATTCCTGGCGCCATGAAAGCTCTGCCAGGGGCATTTGGTTTGTATAAGTGGGGTTTTGACGAGCTGCATACTGCTTTCTCTGACATTCGGATTTTAATACAGGGGAGTGATCTACTTGGCCCTTATACGTTTTTCAGGCTTGATGCGGATCCGGTTGAAGTCAAGAAACTGTGCGTAATTACAGAAACAGCAGAGCCGTTTGCACGATTGGTTGATCTGGATGTTTACGACAGCGACGGCCGGCAGGTGGACAGGAATATACTTGGCCTTCCCACTCGCTCATGCCTGGTCTGCCAGCAGCCTGCCGTGGAGTGCATCCGCCTGAAACGGCATACTTATGATGAGGTGATCGCCAGAACCCATGAATTGCTTACGCCTTTCAAATATTGAAAAACTGACGTCCTCCCTGGCAAGAGGGGCCGCCATGGAGCTCTATCTGACCCCCAAGCCGGGGTTGGTGGATCTGGCGGACTCCGGTTCGCACACTGATCTCTCTCTGGAAATCATGGAGCGTTCAGTTGGCTACATTTCCGAATATCTTGATGAAATTAAAATATCGCTGATCAGCAATGAGCCATTTGAGTGCCAGCGCCTGATTGCTATGCGGGCCGAACAACGACTGTACGATAACCTGAACACCAACACCCACAAGGGTTATATCTTCCTGAGCGGTATGCTGCTGATTGCCAGCTGGCATTCAGTTTCACACGGTGAAGAATCTGTTCGCTCAGCCCTCTCCGCGATTTCCACGCTGTTTTTCAAGATCCGTGATGAGCAAGACTCAAACGGCCACAAAGCCAGGCAGAAGTATAACGCCGGCGGTATTATTCAAGAGTCGATCAACGGCTTCCCGACACTTTTCCTGGAAGCGCTGCCGGCTTTCAGAAATGCCTATCTCCTGCACGGCTGCTTCAGGATCGCTTCATTTACCATGCTGGCCAGGTTGATGCAGACGGTGGAGGATACCACTACGCTTCATCGTTGCGGACAGATCGGCCTGACACGGGTCAAGCGCGATGGACGCAGGCTGGAACAGATTATTGCGGATGGCGGTGACTACACTGCCTTTCTGGATGGACTTAACAGCGAATATATCCGCATGAATCTGACCATTGGCGGTATTGCCGACATGGTTGGTCTTACATATGGTTATCTGCTGGCTTGCGGGGAAATTTCGGAGGTTGCTTCAATGGGATACGATATTATTTATGATTCCCTGTTCGTCACTGCAGGTTGCCAAATCCCGGCGCTGCCATAAAGTGGAGGTGCTATGAGCCGTCTCACAATCGGTAGCTATTTGTAATTATTGATATGATTTTCAAGTTATGTGACATAGGTCACAAGCTCTTCTTAAACTCTTCAGCTACACTATCCATTCATCATTAAAATCAAAATCAGGATCCAAACTTTTATTTGTATGCATCTGCTAAATACTCAAACAGTATATGTTTTTTATTGCATGCTTTGCTGTTTTTCACTCATAATCATTTTTTGATATTGTGCCGGATAAAATGTATGAATTGAGCTTCGATGTGATTGCAATGACTAAATCAGGCGAAAACAGAGGCGAGGCATAAAATGACTCATAGGACAGCAAAAAAAGAACCTCAAAAGCGTTTGGGAGAGATCTTTCTGGAAAAGGGATTGATCAACGAGGTAACGCTGACACGCTCACTTGAACGTTCCCGCAATCAGAAAGCAAAGCTTGGAACATTGCTTGAAAATATCGGCTTGATTACGGGCGACGAACTGTCCGATGCCTTGTCCAGTCAGTACGGTTTCAGGGTTGTGCGTGATTTTGCAAAGTTTCGTTACGCGCAGGAGCTGCTGCAACTGGTGCCGGTTGAGATTGCCAACAAGCATCTTATTTTTCCGCTTAAAATAGATGCCGGCCGCCTGGCGATTGCCCTGTCGGATCTGACGGATATCAGTGTGTCTGCCGATATCGCCGTTAATAATAATCTGATACTGGTTCCGTTTGTTGCATCAGTTTCAGATATCAAGGCGGCAATTGATAAACATTATCCAAAAGCCGCCGCCGTGATCAGGCAGGAACCGCAAAAGCCCAAGACCATAATGCTGGTTGATGATGACAGGCTGATCTATACAATACTTCAGAATATCCTGGTCAAAAAGGGTTACAGTGTTCTGCTGGCGCAGAATGGCATGGAAGCTTATAAAATGGTTCTCAAGGATGTTCCGGATGTGATTATTACCGACAAGGTAATGCCGCTGATGGATGGTTATGCCTTGCAAACCGCTCTGCGTGGTCAGCTGGAAACAAAAAATATCCCGATGATCATGATCTCTTCCAGTAATGACAGCAATGAAGAGGCCAATGCCTTTGAACGTGGTTTTTTCGATTACCTGAGTAAGCCGGTCAGGGAAGCCACTCTGCTTGTGCGGGTTGAGCGTGCCATTTTGTTTGCTGAAAATAAATAGTCAGGTTCCAGTTCTATAGTTCATAAAAAAACATGCCGTGTGCAAATAATGCCCGGCATGTTTTTTTATTAATCAGGACTGTCTTGCTAGTCGTAGCAAAGAAAAGCGACTTTTATAATAATGCCGCCATATCAGCTTGTTGCTGTCTGATACGTCCTGCTGAGCATTTTCACGTCAGGGAGATATCCCGCTTAACTGCAGTTCCAGCAGGTTCATTGCATCGGGAGCTCAAGCTTCTTGCAGAGGCAGGACTTCTGGTGCGACGTGCAGTTGGCAACCAGGTACGCTACCAGTCCAACCGGGACTGCCCGATCTTTAACGAGCTGGCCGGCATTTTCCGCAAAACGAGCGGTATGGCAGACATCATCCGCTTAGCCCTATTGCCGCTGGCCGACAATGTGCAAGCTGCATTTGTTTTCGGCTCCGTGGCAAAGGGGGAAGAACGGGCGGCCAGCGATGTTGATGTATGTGTTATTGGATCGACATCCTTTACCGATGTGGTGATGGCCTTGGCAGATATGCATCAAAAGCTCGGGCGCGAAATCAATCCAGTTGTCATGCCGTACGAGCAGTTCATTTCCAAGCTGAATGCCGGTGAACAGTTTGTCACGCGCATCATGAACGAACCGAAACTCTTTCTTATAGGCGATGAAAATGACCTTGGAAACCTGCGTAACCTGGAAAAAATTGGACAACTGAAAAGCCATGTTACAAGCAGCGAAGAAATGAAACGACTGCTTGAGGCGGCCCGCCGCAACCTGGCCGATGCGGACGTAGATGTGATCAGCAACGAGACACGCTTCGACAGCGCTTACAAGGCTATTATGCAGCTTGCACTTGCAGCCATGATGGCGACGGCTTCCGGTCCGATACAAGCAGACCGGGACACTATATTAGGGTGATTCAATCATTGCCACAGACTATCGGCCTGCCAACCGGAAAAATGGCCGTACTTGATGTGCTGCGTCGCAAGCGGAATCTGACGGACTATTCCGGAGGCTGGATCGATGAAACTTCAATGGAACAGTGCATTTTCGAGGCAAAGGATCTGCTACAGCTGGTGGAGGACAGGCTTAAGGGGCAAAGGCCGGAATTATTGTAAAAAACTATATGGCGGATTCAGCTCCGGCCTGGAGATACGTTTCAATTTAAAATGGATTCTCGTTGGTATAAATCCTCTTTTTCAGCCCCGCCGCATTTTAGAAATATCCCGCTGGACATAGCTTAACCCCCTCTGCTAAAGTACGCCTTCAATGAAGATAAAACGCCTCGAAATAAGCGGGTTCAAATCCTTTGCCGATAAGGTTGTACTTGATTTTCAACAGGGGGTGACCGGCGTTGTCGGTCCCAACGGTTGCGGCAAGTCCAATGTTGTTGATGCCATTCGCTGGTGCATGGGGGAACAGTCCGCCAAAAACCTGCGTGGTAAGGCCATGGAGGATGTGATCTTTGCCGGTAGCGAGACCCGCAAGCCGCTGGGCATGGCCGAGGTGTCGCTGGTCTTCTCAACCGAGGATGGCCGGGCCCCGGCAAAATATCTTGATTATGCCGAAATTCAGCTGACCCGCCGACTTTATCGCGATGGCGAAAGCGATTATCTGATTAACAAGACCCCCTGTCGTTTGCTGGATATTACCGAGCTGTTCATGGATACGGGTGTTGGTACCCGTGCCTATTCGATTATTGAACAGGGCAAGATCGGCATGATTCTGCACTCCCGGCCGGAGGAGCGGCGCTTTTTGATTGAGGAGGCGGCCGGGGTTACCAAGTTTAAATCTCGTAAAAATCTGGCGTTGAAGAAAATAGAAGCAACACGTCAGAACCTTTCGCGCTTGACTGATGTGTTGGGTGAGATTCGGCGGCAGTTGGTGGCATTGCAGCGCCAGGCCAAAAAAGCGGAAAAATTCCGTGAATATCGCGATGAGCTGCGAGAAATAGATCTGCTGTTCACGGCGGGCGAATACCGCTTGGCCGGACAGCAGCGAACTGTTGCTGAAAAGGATCTGGCTGCCCTGAATGAGCGGATCAGAACGGTTTTTGCTTCGTCTTCTCTGGGTGAAGCCCAAGTGGAGAAGGCACGTCTGGAGTTGCTGGAGTCCGAAAAGAAGCTGAACAGTTCCCAGGAGGAGATCTACCGCATTAAGGGTGAGTTTGGTGCGGCGGAGAGCGGTCTGGAATTCCAGCGCAAGGAGCTCTCGGGGCTGACCGGTCGCATGATGCGACTTGAAGAGGAAACTGCAGAGCTGGTGTTTCGGTTGAAGGATTACACGGAACAGCATGCGATGCTGGAACTTAAAAGGGATGCTTCGGCAGCGGAGGCTCTGCAGAAGGGTGCTGAATTGCGGCAGGCGGAAGAGGAGCTTTCCGGTCACCAGCAGTCGGAGGATGAACTAAATAGTCTGCTGGAAGGTCGGCGTAAGGAGCTGTTTGCGGCCCTGTCCGAGTCAGCCCAGTTTAAGAACCGATATGAACTGGCCCAGAAGAGATTGTCCGCACTGGCGGAGCGGTTGGAGCGTAGCGGTCGTGAAGGTATCCAGCTGGCTGAACGTCTGGAAGTTGCTCAGCGCCGGGTGCTTGAGCTGAATTCAATCCTGGCTGAGATTCAGCTGGAGCAGGAGGCTCTCAAGGTGCATGTTT
>Ga0105044_10007163_pt1 | contig 15354 bp, 12 predicted proteins | sample MAT01_FD_78092 | JGI IMG/M metagenome (GOLD analysis project Ga0105044, IMG submission 78092) | Freshwater microbial communities from Lake Fryxell liftoff mats and glacier meltwater in Antarctica - MAT-01 | ecosystem: Environmental > Aquatic > Freshwater > Ice > Liftoff microbial mat | place... | reverse complement strand
TCCACTCGCGGAGCGAGTGGACCACACCGGAGTGGATTCTGTCCGGCTTCCGAACGAAGACGGAATCCACTCGCTCCACGAGTGGACCACGCCCGGACAGGGATTCCGAATAAAGACAGAATCCACTCGCGGAGCGAGTGGACCACGTTTCAGAACAGAATCTCGCTGTTGTCCGATTCCGGCAACTCGCTAGAATCTTCGACTGGCGAGAATCCACTCACCAATAGTACATCATTGCGCACCGTGTCAAGGGTGGCAGTGCGACATGGACGCCGGGCTTTTGCCTCAAGTCGGGGAATCTCAATGGCTTTCAACCCCTTCCACAGCTTCCGAAAATACTCGAAGGTGATGTTCGCGATCCTCGCGATCATCTGCATGTTCACCTTCGTGCTCTCCAGCGGTCTGGGAGGTGGCGGCGACTTCTTCGACCAGATCAATCGGATGGTGAGTTCCGAAAGTCCGCAGAACTCCGTTGCCGAAATGTTCGGTGAAACGGTTTCGCAAACGACGATCTTCCAGGTCCGCCAACAGCGACGAATCGCGAATCAGGCGATGTCCGGATTCGTCAGTCGTGCCAATCTGCAACTCACCCGCTCGATCAAGGCCGAATTGCCGAAACTGAGCAACGAAATCCGCGAAATGCTCACGATGCCGGTCACGATGAAACTGCAAATCGCCGAACCGCTCGAAACGGACAATCCGTTGACGATCTATCAGAGCATGATGCGCTATCGTCAGGCATTGCAATTCGCACCGTTCCAGTTGCGCCAACGGCTCCAGACGATCACCGAATCGGAGAACCCCGCCGACTTCCTCGCCATTCGTCGCATGCTCCACGTCATGGACACCGATCAGTTGCTGATGGAAGCCACGCCACTCGGAATGGGTGGCGAAGCGTTCTACTTCGTCAATGCGCCGATGCAGACCGATCGCGACATCCTCGAATTCATGCTCTGGTCGAAGAAGGCCGAGCAAATGGGCATCAAACTCCAGCCCGCCGAAGTCAAACTCGAAGTCACCCGCGAAACGTTCAGTGCCCTGCGACCGACCGATGCGGGGCTGGTGATCGCGAACCTGCGTCAGCGATTCCAGGAATTGAACGTCGATGACGATACGGTCCTGGCCGCCCTCACAGCGGAATTCCAGGTGCGAATCGCACAGACCGCTCTCCTCGGCGAAGCGATCGGCGGACGCACCCGCACCGTCGCCCCGAACTACGTCACGCCTCGGGAATTCTTTGAATACTACAAGGATATGTGTAGCGAAACGCGCTACTTCGCGTTCACGCTGCCCGTCGCCAACTATGTGCCGAAGATCACGGAAACGCCGACCGAAGCCGATCTCCGAACACTCTGGTCGGCGCATCGCGATCAGGAACCCGACCCGACTCGCGAATCGCCCGGCTTCAAGGCCCCGCGTAAAATTTCGGTCGAATGGGTCACCGGCGACCCCGACACCGATTACTACACGAAGCTGGCCCCTGAACGTCTGAAGCACATCCAGGCCGCGACGCAGGTCGCGAGCGGATTGAACATGCCGTTCGGCGGCGGATCGATCGCCGCGTTCGATTGGATCACGCCCTTGCTGTTCCCCGATGAACGTCTCAGCGTCGAGTACGCCCGATACATTTCGCGTCAACTGCCGTGGGGCAACTCATTCAGTAAAGAACTCCGCGATTCGAGCGTGGTCCGTCGTCAGAATATCGCGGCGATGGTCGGACAGACCCTCGGCGCGATGGTGCCGGGCGGGACACCGTTCTCCGCTCCGCTCGCGACCGAGTGGATGTCGATCGATACCGAAGTCAACACTCGCGTTCACGTCGCACTGCCGCTCGTGCTCAGTCCGTTGATGGGAAATCCGCTCGTCGGCGTGCTCCAGATGGCGGAGAAACTGCCCGATCCGTTGCCGTACGCGGCCCTCGCACCGGCGTTCCGCGCCGAACTGAACGGCACGATGGCACGCACCATCTTCGTCAACGACATGAAGACGCTCTCGGCGGAAGTCGCGAAACTCGGGAAGAATCCCGACGTCCGCGCCGCCAAAGCCGCAGTGAGCGACTACGTCGCCGAATTCACGAAGGCACGCGGACTGAAGGTCGGCAAGTCCGGTCCGCCGCAGGACAAGTTCGCGCTGGGGAAGGATCCGGGACTCGAACCGTTGAAGGCGGTGTTCAACGAAGGTCACGCCGGGATGAGCGACCCCAACTCGCCGCGTTTCGCGGAATCGTTCTACGATCAGGTGATTCCCGGTCAGCAATTGATCTACGCGCCGAAGTGGTATCCGAACAATCAGGATCCGCTCGTCGTACCGGGCGGCAATCCGAAGATTTTCCTGACGTGGCACACCGAGGACATCGCACCCGATGTGCGACCGTTCGAGGACGCCCGCAAGGATGTCGAGATCGCGTGGCGACTCGCGAAAGCTCGCGAACTCGCGAAGCAGACGGCGGACGATCTGTCGAAGGCGGTCGCGGCGTTGCAGGGCAATCAGAAAGCTCTCACCGACTACGCCGAAGCGAAGGGGCTGACATGGTTCCCGCTCGGACCCGCCGCGAAACTGTTGCAGGAACCGGGATTGCAACTCGGCGCGAGTACCTATCGCCCGTACTCGATCCCGAAGACGAACGTTGCGAATCCGTCGCAGTCGATGGTCGAGGATCTGCTCTCGATCCGCAATCAACCGCTCGGAACCGCTCGCGTGCTGAACGATGAACCGAAGGACTTCTACTACGTCGCGGTTCTGGTGCAGCGCGAAGAGAAGACCGAAGGATCATTCGTCGATGTGTACGCACGGACGAGCATTCCGATCGATTCGGGACGCGATGCGCTGTTCATGCGGCACATGGAACCGGAAAAGATGCTCTCCGGTCGGAAACTGGTCGTCGATCAGTTGAAGGCGGAAGCGAAGTACGTCGAGAAGGAAGACCAGCGCGAACGTCTCGGCAAAATGGACATCGGGTCGTGATCGGACATTCATCTAGCCACAATCGCCGACATCTGGCATAGTTCGCCCCACTCGATCCGATCGCGGACCGAGTGGGGTTTTTCGTTCCCATTGGCGGGGTGCTCATGCCCGAATCACGGTCCATGCTCCGTCTCGCCGTCGCTTCGCCGAAATCGCCCCGACGAAGCACCGTTGTGCGAGGCGTTTGCGCCATCGCACTCACTCTTTTGCTCATCGAAACCCTGCGAGTCACCGCGTTTTCCAATTTTCATTCTGTGCTCGGTGATCGCGTTTTCCGATCTGCACAATTGTCTGAACAACAGGTCATCGATCGTGCCGAGAAACATGGCATTCGCACGATCATCAATCTTCGCGGGACCTGCACCGATTTCGAGTGGTACAAATCAGAGTGTCGCGGAACGCACGCCTGCAACATTTCGCAGGAAGACATCACGCTTTCGTCGGGCCGATTACCGCCACCACAGGAAATTCATCGACTCGTCGAAGTGTTGGACAACACCGAATATCCCATTCTGCTCCACTGCCGACGCGGGGCCGATCGAACCGGTCTTGCGGCGACGCTGGTCCATCTGCTCTACTCCGATGCGACGGTGTCCGAAGCGCGACGGCAGCACGGCATTCGCTACGGTCACATGCCGGTCAGCATCACGGCGAACATCGATCGATTCTTCGATCTGTACGAGGAATGGCTCGATCGTCTGAATATCGATCATTCGCGAGACGTGTTTCGTCAATGGGTCATGAAAGAATACTGTCCGGGTGCGTGCCGTGGGCGACTGGTGCTGCTCGATCCGCCAACGCTGAAATATGCGACGGGTTCGGGACTTCGGGTGAGGGCACACAACGATTCGATCGAGACCTGGCACCTGAAACCGGGACAGCGGACCGGCGTGCACGTGCGATTCATGATCACGCACGAGAGCGGAAACTACGCCCATATCGGCTACGCGGGGTTCTTTCGCGCCGATGTGAAACCGAACGATTCGATCGAATTACTCTTGCCGATCCCGCCGTTGCCGGTGCCGGGGAAGTATTTCTTCACGGCGGATTTGTTCGACGAGGATGAGATGGCGTTCGCCCAGCTCGGCGGGAAACCGCTGATGCAAAATCTGGAAGTGTCGGAATGACGGAGGTTCGCACGATGTCGCTGATTTCGATCGTCGTTCCGATCAAGGATGAACGCGAAAACATTCTGCCCCTCGTCGAAGACATTCGCCGTGCGATGCCGACTTCGATGACGTGGGAAGTCGTGTTCGTCGATGACGGATCACTCGACGATTCGTTTCAGCGATTGTGCGATCTTTGCGCGCACGATTCGCGGATCAAAGTCCTGCGTCTGGGTCGCAACTTCGGCCAATCGTCGGCGATGCAGGCGGGCATCGATCACGCACAGGGCGACATCATTGTGACGATGGACGGCGACCGTCAGAACGATCCCGCCGACATTCCGTTGCTCGTCGAGAAACTGAACGAAGGGTACGACGCGGTCCTCGGTCAGCGTGCGAAGCGACAGGATGCGCTCCTGATTCGCAAGTTGCCGTCGATGATGGCGAACTGGTTGATTCGTAAAGTGACCAGGGTGACGTTTCGTGATTTCGGTTGCACCCTCCGTGCGATGCGTCGCGATCTGGTGCAATCGTTTCGGTTGTATGGCGAGATGCACCGGTTCATTTCTGTCCTCGCCTCGCAACAGGGCGCGAAGATTACCCAGTTGCCGGTGAAACATCATCCACGGACAGAGGGGAAGTCGAAATACGGACTTTCACGCACGTTCCGCGTGATCCTCGATTTGCTGACGGTCAAGTTTCTGAACGGGTATCTGACACGGCCGATGCACTTCTTCGGCGGAGCGGGCCTCGTTTTGATGATGGTTGGGATTTTATCGTTGTCGGTGACGCTCGCGATGAAGTTTGTTTCAGGTGTCGATATGTCCGGGAATCCGATGTTGATGCTCAGCGTGTTGCTCGAAATCGCAGGTGTGCAGTTCCTCTCGACGGGGCTGCTCGGTGAACTGTTGATGCGAACGTATTTCGAGAGTCAGGACAAACGGGCGTACACGGTCCGCGAGACTCGGAATGTCAATGAACCGCCAGATGACGTCCGGAAGGCGGGGTGAGATGTTTTGCCGAATATGATTGATTTCGCTCCGGCTCGGGGGTAGAGTTTCCTCAACCGATACCCCAGCCTGCCGGAATCCGCCATGAACACCCCTCATTCCGCTTCGCACACCTCCAATAGCTCCGCTTACTCATTGCTGCCGCAGGGTCGTGATCTGATCCGGGTCGGAAGTCGTCGTTGGTTCCTGCAAACGGGACTGGCCGGGTTCGCCGGTCTCTCGCTCGCCGACACACTCCGCGCTCGCGAGAGTAATCCCGCTTCATCGAGCAAAAAAGCGGTGATCCTGTTCTGGCTCTCCGGCGGACCATCGCAGATCGACACATGGGATCCGAAACCGGACGCGCCGTCCGAAATTCGCGGACCGTACAAAACCATCGCGACATCGGTTCCCGGCATTCGATTCAGCGAACACCTCCCACTTCAGGCGAAACTCGCTCACAAACTCACCGTGTTGCGTGCCGTCGATTGTTCGGCGAGCAATCACACGCCGATCACGATGCAGGCGGGCAATCCGCTCGCACGACGCACCAACGACGACAAGGAAGGCGGTGGGTATCCGTCGATGGGTTCGGTCGCAGCGAAGTTCCGCGGCGCAAACTCGCCGTCGATGCCCGCGTTCGTCGGCCTCGCCGATTCGTGGAAAGCGGACGTGTGGGGTGCCGGTCACATGGGCAGCACGTTCGAGCCGATCAAAGGGCACGAGCTGCCGGGCCGACTCGCTCTCCCGAAAGGCATCGACATATCGCAATTGGAGGATCGCGCCACACTCCGACGCGAATTCGATCGAATGCAGCGCGATCTCGACGTTCGATCGCAAATGACCGCATCCGACCAATATGCGGAACGGGCGTTGGAAATGGTCGTCTCGCCGAAGGTGCGAACTGCGTTCGATCTGTCGCAGGAATCGGACAAGATGCGAGACAAGTACGGTCGTATCAGCGTCGGCGAAAAGGCGTTACTCGCACGTCGGCTCGTCGAAGCGGGGAGTTCGTTTGTGCTGGTCAGCGGGAAGTGGGGATATTTCGATCATCATGGCGACACGGTCGGACCGTGGGGCGGCATTCAGAAGGGACTCACGCCGATCCTGCCGACGATCGATCAGACCCTGACGACGCTCATTGAGGATCTGGAAGCACGCGGATTGCTCGAATCGACGCTCGTGCTCATGATGGGCGAATTCGGACGCTCGCCGGTGATGACGAAGGACGCGGGCCGCGATCACTGGACGCCGGTGATGTCGATGGTCGCGGCGGGAGGGGCAGGGCAGCACGGCTGCGTCGTCGGCAGCACCGATTCAAAGGGCGGCGCACCGAAATCGGGAAAAGTTACCCCGTCGGATCTCGCTGCGACTGTGTTTCGACATCTGGAGATTCCGCTCGATTCGCAATGGGTCAATCCGCAGGGGCGACCGATTCCGATCGTCGCGACCGAAGGCGCACCGATTGCGGAGTTGGTGTGATCCTCGCCGTTCGAGAAGGCTACAACTTGCTGTCCGGAAGTTTCGGATTACAATTCAAACAGAAGGAGTGCTCCATGAACACCCCCAAAATGCCTTCGGCAGCGACGCAATTTTATCATTTTCGGTCAGAGCAACAAATCACGGTTGAATCGTCTGACAATGATCGCTTTTCCGTGACCGAACGTGAAGCGGCACACGCATGTCGAATGGACGATAACCAGAAGTTGTTCACGCGGGAGTTTCACGATTTTCTTGCAGATGTCCGTCAGTGGAGTCAATCTCATCAGGAACAGATCGAATCGACGATGATCAGTGTTGGGGAAGGATTTCTCTACCTGATCTTCGTGACGAAATTTGACGATTTTGATCTCGATTTCAATGATTTGCTGATTGACTTCGATGCAGCCATGCAGGAAAAGTATCAATGGCTTCGGACAGAACTCTGGCAGATTGCCGGGGGCCGACCGAAACCTCTCGAATACTTCACCAGGTTGATGGTGGTTTATGCAGACGGAATCGGAACATCTGGCGCAGGCGATCTCGAACGAAAAGTTTCTGAATGATGTCGATGACGCCCGATTCCCCGATTGGGCCGTCACGGTCGCATTCTACACTTCACTCCATCTCGTGAACCGGGTCACCGCACGGGACGGAGTCAATATTTCAAGCCATTCGGACCGCAATAAGTACCTGATGACGAACTATCGCCCGCTCTGGAAACTGTACGAACCCGTCTACATCCTCTCGATCAAAGCGAGGTACATTTGCGGCCACACCACCGTCAACGATGCAGACAAGGCGAAACGCCTGCTGAAACGAATTGATACCGAAGTCGAAAGAATTTCGAAAACGCCGTGAGTGCTTTCCTCATCAGCACGGCAACCCGAATTTCAAAAACTTCTTGCCCCCATCTCCTCGGCGCGGTATCCTACATTTACGCTGCGTTACATTCCCACCGATAGCTGAATGATCGCTCGATCCCACCTGTTCACCCCGGCTGCCCCTCTCGAAAGGTGTCGTATGCCGCGCTGGTTCCTCACTTTCGCTCTCGTACTCGCCGTATCGCTCGGCTTTTCGTCGCGCGTCCACGCCGCACCGTCGTTCCTGAACGAAGTCGTTCCACTGCTCACCAAACAGGGCTGTAATCAGGGCGCGTGTCACGGTAAAGGGGCTGGGCAGAACGGGTTCCGTCTCAGCCTCCGTGGGTACGCTCCCGACGAAGATCACAAGTGGATCACCAAAGAATTCACCGGTCGTCGCATCGATATGACGGCCCCCGAAAATAGTCTCATGGTCCTGAAACCGACGGGTCGCGCTCCACACGAAGGCGGAAAACTCTTCGACGTCGGAACCCCGTCGTACAATCTGCTCCTCGAATGGGTGCAGGCCGGTTGCCCCGGCCCCGACAAAAACGACGCGAAACTCGTTCGACTCGAACTGACGCCGATCAAACAATTGCTGAAGAAGGACGAAACAGCCCAGATCACCGCGTTCGCTCACTTCAACGACGGATCGAAACGCGATGTCACCTGGCTGACGAAATTCGACTCCAACGACGCCGGTGCGGTCACGGTTTCACCCGCTGGCAAAGTCGTCGCGTTGCGAAACGGCGAAACGGCGATCCGCGCCGCGTTCCAGACCGAGGTTGCGGTCGCACTCTTCACGACGCCCTACGAACAGAACATCGACGCGACCCGATTCCAGACGCGCAACAATTACATCGATGACGCGGTCTTCACGAAGTTGTCGGAACTGAAACTCGAACCATCGGACCTCTGTTCCGACGAAGAGTTCGTCCGTCGCGTCTACCTCGACACGATCGGCACGCTTCCCACCGCCGCCGAAGCCCGCTCGTTCCTCGACGACAAGCGCGCGGACAAACGATCGAAGCTGATCGATGCGTTGCTCGAACGACCGGAGTGGGTCGATTACTGGACGTTGTTCCTGTCGGACCTGATGCAGAATCGGAAGGAACGCGATCACGACGTTCGCGGCACCAAAGGGGTGCGGGCGTTCCATACGTGGCTGCGACAGCAGGTCGCGAAGAATCGACCGTGGAACGAGATCGTTCGCGATGTGCTCACGGCAACGGGATCGACCGTCGAGACGCCCGCGATCGGTTACTACATCACGACGATCGGCGAACACCGCGAGGCGGAAAAATCGGAAGTCGTCGCATCGGTCGCGCAGGCGTTCATGGGCACGCGAGTCGGTTGTGCGCAGTGCCACAATCATCCGCTCGAAAAATTCACGCAGGACGATTACTACCACTTCGCGGGTTACTTTTCGCGCGTTCGACTTGAGCGAAAAGACCCGAAAGAAGGGGCGACAGTTCTGAAGGTATCGCACCCCGATCCGAACCAGAACAAGAGTCCAGTGGGCGTGCGACAGCCACGAACCGGGCAATTCCTCCCACCGCAACCGCTGGATCGTTCCGTCTCACCGATTTCGCCTTCGGACGATCCTCGAATCAAGCTCGTGAACTGGATGACCGATCCCAAAAATGAGTCGTTCAGCGGAGCGATGGTCAATCGCATCTGGAAGCACTATCTCGGGGTCGGAATGGTCGAGCCGGTCGATGATATTCGGGCGACGAATCCGCCGTCGAACCCCGAACTCTGGGCCGCACTCAATCGCGAATTCGTCGGCGGTGGGTACAATCTGAAATCGCTCATGCGTGTGATCCTCAACTCTCGCACGTATCAACTCAGTGCATCGACCCGACCGGGGAACGCTTCGGATCAGAAGTTCTACTCGCACTGGTACGCTCGTCGGCTGCCCGCCGAAGTCCTGCTCGATGCGCTCAGTCAGACGACCGGCGTTTCCGACCCGTTCGAGGGCTATCCGACGGGTGTGCGAGCGATTCAGTTGCCGGATTCGGGCGTGAAATCGTATTTCCTGTCGCTGTTCGGTCGATCCGATCGCGTGACGGCGTGTGCGTGCGAACGGAATGGCGATGTGACCATGCCGCAATTGCTTCATTTGCAGTGCGGTGAGAATGTGCAGAACAAGATTCGATCGGGGGACGGTCGATTGGCGGGCTGGCTGAAAACGATCAGCGACGACTCCAAATTGCTCGATGAACTGTTCCTGTCCACGCTCTCGCGGTTCCCGACGGCTACCGAACGCCAGACGATTCTGGGTGAACGGTCGAAGGACGACGATCGCGAAGAGTTTTTCCGGGACGTGTTCTGGGCACTGCTGAACTCCAAGGCGTTTTCCTTCAATCACTGATCGCGAGCTACATCGGGGGGATGGCGATGCTGGATATTTCGTTGGGACAGGAATCGTCGCGACGTTGCGACGGGAAAACACGACGCGATTTCATTCGCGTCGGCGGGCTGACCGCCTTCGGATTGTCGCTGCCGCAGGTGCTCAGGGCGGAATCGCAGAGTGCCGCGAAGAAGTTTCATCACCGCGCGAAATCGGTGATTCTGGTCTACCTCGGCGGTGGCATGTCGCACCACGATTCGTTCGACCCGAAGCCCGAAATGGGCGAAGAAATTAAAGGCAAATACTCGACGATCGGCACTTCTGTCAATGGCGTTCGCGTGACCGAAATGGTCCCGCTGATGGCAAAGACGATGCACAAAGTGACGCTCGTTCGTTCGGGTTCACATAACAACGATCACCACGAAACCGCGACGAATTGGGTGATGTCGGGCCGATTCGGTTCCGCGTTCGGCGACTTCCCCGCGATCGGTGCCGTCGTCGCGCACGAAACCGGCTTCTCAGGCACGCTCCCGCCGTATGTGTCGGTGCCGCGCAATCCGTCGTTCACCTGGGAACTCGGACGAAGTGCGTTCCTCGGTGGTCGCTGCGAATCGTTCAAAGCGGGCGATCCGAACGCGAAAGACTATCGCGTCCAGGATCTCGCACCGACCGAAGCACTCACCGAACGACGCACTATTCGCCGTCAGAAGCTGATCTCCGCAGTCGATGACCTCGCGAAGAAGGTCGAAGGCAACGATCAAATCGCGACTTACGACGAATTCCAGCAGCGTGCCGCTCAGATGGTGCTGTCCGGCGAAGCTCGCAAAGCGTTCGCCATCGAACGCGAACCGGAAGCGGTTCGTGATCGGTACGGGCGCAACACACTCGGACAATCGTGCCTGCTGGCCCGTCGGCTGGTCGAAGGTGGCGTGCGCTTCGTGACCGTGAACGCGGGCGGGTGGGATCATCACGCGAAAATCTGGGACGGCCTCGGCGGTCGTCTGCCGGAACTCGATCGCGCGTTGTCGTCGCTCATCGATGATCTCGACGCACGCGGTTTGCTCGATTCAACGATGGTTGTCGCGATGGGCGAGTTCGGTCGGTCGCCGAAGATCAACAAGGATATCGGTCGTGATCACTGGGGACCGGCCGCTTCGATGATCTTCGCCGGTGGTGGTGTGCAGCGTGGTGCAGTCGTTGGTGCGACGGACAAGATGGGCGGCTACGCGATTCGTCGTCCGGTGTCGCCCGCCGATGTGGCATACACCGTGATGGATTCGCTCGGCATCGATCCCCGCAAGCAGATCATGACCCCGGACGGTCGCCCCATCGAAATCCTCGATCAGGGGGATGTCGTGAAGGAATTGTTCGCCTGACATCGTTCTTCGTTTACTGTTCGCGCTTCTGCCGGAACCGCGAACAGTAAACGAACTCCACGAATATCACTTCCAGAGTCCCACCCCATGCGATCTCTCGTCGTCCTCACCCTTCTCGTCGCCGTCTCGACCCTGTTCGCGCAACCGAAACAGCCAAAGCCGAAGGAACCGCCCCCCATCATCCTGCACGGGATGCCGTTCGCAGTCGAACCCGGAAAAACGACGAAACTCACGTTGCGCGGAATCCGCCTCGATACGGTGAAGTCGGTGATCGTTCAACATCCGATGGCGACCGGTAAGCTGATCGGGAATCCGAAGAAGGTGCCACTTCCGAATCAGGTGCCCGCGACGCGCGTCGGCGATTCCGAAATCGAGATCGAACTGACGCTGCCGAAAGAAGTGCCGGGCGGATTCGTGCCGTTCGCGGTCGTCGGTCCTGACGGAGCGGAGAGCGCACCCGGTCGCGTCATGGTGATGGACGACACACCGCGCATCGCCGAGAAGGAACCGAACGATTCGTTCCGAACCGCACAAGCGGTTCCGGTTCCGATCGTCGTCGAGGGGAAGATCGATCGCAATCAGGACGTCGATGTATTCCGCATCGAAGGGAAGGCCGGTCAACGCCTGGAAGTCGAATTGCAATCGGGACGATGGGGAACGCCGGTCGATGGCTTGCTGACGTTGTACGATCCGATGGGGCGCGTTCTGGTCGTCGACGACGATGCCCTCGCACCCGATCCGAAGGTCACTGCCACACTGCCGATGGACGGGACATATCTGATTTCGCTGATCGATACGCACGATCTCGGCGGGAGTTCGCATCTGTATCGACTGGTGTTAAGGTAGCACGCACACGGAGTGTGCGTGCTACCTTAACACACCCACGTTCGCGGAGTCATCGTTCCATCCACTCCGCGAAACAACCCCGCCTGTTGGAGCAACTCGTCGAGTCGTGCGATGTGCGATTCGTCGCGAACATTCACATTTCGCCAATCCAGATAGAACGCGAGCGTGTTCCGCTCATCCTCGTTTTCAGACTCCATCAGTCCGCGGTACTCGATCCACGCCTCGACGACGACGGCCTGCGATTCGGGTTCGAGCCGATGCCACTCGCGCATGTTCGGCAGATCGAGTCGGTACACATTCTTCCACTTCGACATATGCTGGAACGCCTGCCACGTCGCGCGGAGCGTGCCACGATACGCGCGTGCCCATTGCGAATCCTGAAACTGGTGCGTCAGTTCGTGAGCGAACGTCGCGCGGGTGCTGACACTTTTCAAATCGCGATGATCGATGTAGATGGCACCGCCCGACGCCATCCCGCGACCTTCCCACCCCGTTTCGACGATCCGAACGTGATTCAATCGGATGCGCTGCCCGAAGATCGACCGCGCGAATCGAACCTCTTCTTCGTTCATCGGGGAGCCGAATAATGATCCGCCGATGACACCCGCGAACGTGTCGATCAACAGGTGTGCCGTCCCCGCGAGCGGAAGCATCAGGGACGCTTCGCCACATCGTTTCGCACCACACCATAACGACGATTTTGCTTCGTTCCAGCGTCGTCCGCTGAGGTGCCCCCCCGTTTTTACCATGTCGCCGGTGATGCGACATCCGTAATCGATCGTCGATGCGAAGATGCCGACGAACGATTCGTACATCGTTTGCAGGAGTCCGCCCGTCAGACCGATGATTCGATCGGATTTCGTATTCATTCGTGAAACTCCTGCCCGCGAACTTGCGAGCGATCATCGGATCGAGTATCACAATAATAGTGATTCTTCACATCGTCTCTCGTTCGAGGTACTCCGATGCGCTCTCCGCATGCGAATCGTCGCCATGCCGCATTCACACTGATCGAATTGCTGGTGGTGATTGCCATCATCGCTATCCTGATCGGATTACTGCTCCCGGCCGTGCAAAAGGTGCGGGAAGCGGCCGCACGCATGAAATGTAGCAATAATCTCAAACAGTGGACGCTGGCGATGCACAGTTTCCACGACACCGCCAACCGATTGCCGATCGCATCGCTGAACAATCCTCGTCACACCTGGGTGATCTATCTGTGGTCACACATGGAACAGACGGCGATGAACACGCAGTATAATCGGACAGTTGGTTTCTGGCAGTCACCGAACATCAACACTGGCAATCTGACTGGTGTATGTGCGAACCGTGTGTCGAGCTACTTCTGTCCCAGTGACCGTGGACCCGCCTTATGGCAGGGTGATGTCTACTGGCGTTCACGCGGAAATTACGTCGTCAACTGGGGACCGTACACGCGGCCGTGGTCCTCGACTCCGAACAGCAAAGCTCCGTTCGGCTGGAACAATGATAATGGTGCCACCCCGCAGGAGACGAAGTTCACCGACATCACGGATGGCCTGAGCAACACGCTGATGATGGCAGAGATCCTGATGTCGCCTTCGGATTCAGCATATGACGTGCGAGGCGATGTCCTGAATGATGATGCCAACTTTGCAGGCTTTCAGTTCATGACCATTAATACTCCAAACAGTGGTGTCGATGTGAATGTCTGTGTCGCATCAACCGATCCGAAGCTGCGCTGTACAGGCGGTGGCAATCTCCACGCGACCGCACGAAGCCGTCACACGGGTGGCGTCAATGTCGGCTTGTGCGACGGATCAATCCGCTTCATGAAGGATGGCATTGTGATTCAGACGTGGCAGGCACTGAGCACGATGAACGCTGGTGAAGTCGTGGGAGACAATTGACGCATGGACATTCGTATCATCTGTGTGGTCAGCTTATTCCTGATGATTCCCGCGTGTGAGTCGGCAAATCAGAATGGAATGGTCAGCGGTACTGTGAAACTCGATAACGAACTGGTGCCTCGCGGTGCGGTGGAATTCTTTCCCGTCGATGGAAAGTCGCCCACCGCAGCAGGTATTATCGAGAACGGCAAGTACACCGCCGAGGTACCCGTCGGTGTTCACAACGTGAAAATCATCGGCGAAAAGGTGATCGGAAAACGCAAAGCGTACCCGACCCCCGATAGTCCGTTGATCGATGTCACCGCCGAACTCGTCCCGGCGAAGTTTAATCGGAACAGTCAGTTGAAGGAACAGATTAAATCGGGGCCGCAGGAAGTGAATTTCGATCTGAAGTCGAAGTAGACCACATTCATATCGCACAGGGCGGTTCACTGGACGCATCGTGAACTGCTCTGTGCGCCGTCACATCCTGCCCAGATTCCACCGCAATCCACGGAGAATGAGTGAATCCGGTGCAATCGGCACATCCGGTTGAGCCGATAAGAATGGCATGACACGCCCGATGGGTGAAATCGGCGAAGTTCCGTCAGCCACGCGATCGGAGTAATCGGCGATGAATAAATGGATCTGGAAAAGTGCCCTCGCCGCCGGAATGGTTTGCGGGGGACTGATGCTCGCTCAGGTGGCGCACTCGGGTTCCAAAGCGAAGACCCCTGACGAACAAACGATCGTCATCAAAGAACCGGGCAAACCGGAACGCAGGGGCGTGATCGAGAAATCGACGCCGCAGCCGGACGGCACCACGAAGCACCGCGTTCGACTCCTCGATACGAATGAAACGATCGAAATCGTCGATGCTCGGAAAAAAGAGAAGAGTGTTCCGGCCCCGTTGCCGAATCCGACTCCTGCTCCTGCGAAGGTCGTGAAGACCCCGTATCAGGCGATCCCGGTCTCGAAGTCGAACACCGCGACGCCGTTCGCGAAGGAACGGAAGCAGGATCCGCTGTTCCCGCCGGGCTACGCAGTCAAAGAGCACAAGTATCTATCGCCCGCCGCCGAAGCGTCGAAGGGCAAAGCACCCATCGCGAAAGTCGGACTTCCGCAACCGATCACCCCGTCGGCTGACGATACGCTGTCGCGATTCGATCAACTCATGGGTAAATCGCAACCCGCGACCCCGATGGTGGTCACGAAGGTCGAACCGATGACGCCGCCGATGCCGATGATGCGCTCCGCTGAACTCCCGAAACAACAGCCCGTTCTGGTCCGTTCGCGAACCCCGGAACAGCCGGTTCAGCAACCTGTCGTGAAACTGCCGACCGTGTCCGTCGAACGTACCCCGATGCCGACCCCACGCCCGATTCAGACACCGGTTATCATCAAACGTCCGAGTACCCCGGAAGCGGTGAATGGTGCCCTGCCGCTCCCGGAACCGAAGGTCGTGCAGCAGCCGTTGCCCGGCACGATTCCGATGCTCCCGGCACCGATG
>Ga0105044_10007159_pt1 | contig 15357 bp, 11 predicted proteins | sample MAT01_FD_78092 | JGI IMG/M metagenome (GOLD analysis project Ga0105044, IMG submission 78092) | Freshwater microbial communities from Lake Fryxell liftoff mats and glacier meltwater in Antarctica - MAT-01 | ecosystem: Environmental > Aquatic > Freshwater > Ice > Liftoff microbial mat | place... | reverse complement strand
TGTAGCCCACCATGAGCAAGACCGCCGCTAGGCTGGCCAGCGGAATTCGGTTGAGCAGTCCCGGAATGAGCAGCACGCACATGAGCAACAGCGCGCCATGCACGAAGGCCGACCACCGTGTCTTCGCCCCGGCGTACACATTCGCCGAGCTGCGGACGATCACCGCGGTGACGGGGAGCCCACCCAGCAGGCCGGAGCAGATGTTGCCCACGCCCTGCGCCACGAGTTCACGATCAGGATTCGAGATGCGCCGCTCCGGATCGATCTTGTCGGAGGCCTCGAGCGAGAGGAGCGACTCGATGCTCGCGACGATGGCCAGTGTGAGCCCAGTCGAGTAGATGCGGCGATCTGACCAGCGCGACCAGTCTGGCGAGGTGATCTGCGCGAAGAAGTCCCGTGGTCCGCCCGCTGGCAGCGTCACGAGGTGGCCGTTTGCCGCCGTGAGATAGAAGTCCGTCGAGAACGCGCGAAACAGCTCGTTCAAAGCGACGCCGGCCACCACCGCGACAAGCGCACCTGGCACGACGGTTAGTGCGCGCCGCGACTTCACCCACGCGGACTCCCAAAACAGCAGGATCGCGATGGATACGACACTGATGATCACCGCCTCCCCGTTCGCCGAGAACACTGCGTCGACGATATCGGAGATGGTCGTCGACGCCCCATCGGCGCTGCGGAAGAAATCGAAGTCGCCTTCGTAGTTGCGATCACGCCCCAATGCGTGCGGAATCTGCTTGAGAATGATCACGACGCCGATCGCTGCCAGCATGCCCTTGATTACCGCATTCGGGACATAGTTGGCGATCCGACCAGCACGCAGCAGTCCGAACGCCAATTGGATGACGCCGGCCACCGTCACTGCCAGCAGGAACGCCTGGAAGGAACCGAGCGTCTGGATGGCGGTCGCCACAATGGCCGCGAGGCCGGCCGCCGGTCCGCTCACGCTAACGGCGGAGGTGGAGAGCAGTGAGACCACCAGGCCGCCGATGATCCCGGCGATGACGCCGGAAAAGAGTGGCGCACCCGAGGCGAGTGCAATGCCGAGGCAGAGAGGCAGGGCGACCAGGAACACTACGAGTCCTGCCGACGCATCGGCACGAAGTGTTCCGGTGCCGGGCGAAGACGCGGGGTCTTGGAGGCCGAGAGGCATACGCAGCGGGGGGGGCGGGCGCGGCTCGGGCACGTCTATCGACGCGCCCAAGCCCGTCCTGATTAGTGGCGCGCCATCGAGGCCATTGCCGAAGCGAGGTCGGTCTCACTGCTTGTGCCTGCCAAGGTGCCGGACGCCTGCGCGATGACGTCTGTTGCACGCGCTAGGCTCGTCTCCTCGACGAGCGAGACCAGCACCGATGTATTGGTACTTAGCCCCTCTCCCATCTGCTTCAGCAACGCGTCCGGGAAGCCGAGATCGATGAAGTAGGCGGCCAGCGCGCCGCCGGCAGCCAGTGTGATCGTTCCCACGCCCGGCAGCAGCAGCCCGGCAATGGCGCCGACCAGCGCGCTCTTGCCGATCCCCCAGTCTGCGGACTCGGTGAAATCCACCTTCCCTTCCGCATCGCGGGTGACGATGGCCGTATTGCCGAGTCCAATGGATGCGCCCTTGAGCAGGTCAAGCGCGCGCGAGGCGCCCGCCGTGTCGAGGAAACTGGCGATCAGGATCTTTCGAGTACCGTCTGTGCTCATTGCAGCTCCACGTCAGCGTGAATTGGCCGTCACCAAGTAGTGAACAGGATCTCCATCAATAGCCGTGCCGTGCCCCCGGATGCCTCTTAAAGTCACTCGTGACTACGTTGGACCTCATGCGTACCTTCGGGATGGGCCAACGAAAGGCCAATCTCAGCCGCGGCCAGCGCGATGTCCAGAACGGCGAGACGGTGCTGGTCACCGACCGCGACGAGGACGCGTTGCGCCCGAAGGAGCGCGAGCAGTGGCGATTCACGCTCGCGGGGGGTGCTCAAACGGCTGAAGCTGCCTATGTTCTGGATGGATTCGGGCAAATTTTGTTTTGTCCATCTGTCCCAAGGTCATTCCCCCGCTCCCGCGCGCGTGTCCTCCGAGTCCATCTACATCCTTGGCATTTCCGCGTTCTATCACGACAGCGCGGCTTGTCTGCTGCGCGATGGCGAGATCGTCGCCGCAGTCAGTGAAGAGCGGCTCTCCCGCATCAAGGGAGACTCGGCGTTCCCGACGTTGGCGACGAATTTCTGTCTCGAGCAAGCGGGCATCACCAAGAGCGATCTCACCGCCGTCGGTTTCTACGACAAGCCGCTGCTCAAGTTCGAGCGCATCCTCGAGACGTACCTCGGCGTTGCTCCGAAAGGCTTTCGCTCGTTCCTGATGGCCGGCCCGCTCTGGATCAAGGAAAAGCTCTACCAAGACAAGCAGCTGCGCGACGCACTGGATTTCGAAGGCGATCTGCTCTACGCCGAGCATCACGAGTCGCACGCCGCCAGCGCGTTTTTCCCGTCACCGTTTGAAGAAGCCGCCATTCTGACGATGGACGGCGTTGGCGAATGGGCCACCGCGTCCATTGGCGTTGGGCGCGGCAACACCCTCTCGCTGCTGAAAGAAGTGCGGTGGCCCGATTCACTCGGCCTGCTCTATTCCGCGATCACCTACTATACCGGCTTCAAGGTCAACTCCGGCGAGTACAAGGTGATGGGACTCGCGCCGTACGGCCAACCGAAGTACGTCGACCTGATCTATCGCGAACTGATTGACCTTCGCGACGACGGGTCGTTCACGATGAACCAGAAGTACTTCAACTATTTGGGCGGGCTCACGATGACGAGCCCCGCGTTTCACGACCTGTTTGGGGGGCCGCCGCGCGTCCCCGAATCGAAGTTGACACAGAAGGAGATGGATCTCGCGCGCTCGGTGCAGGTGGTGTGCGAAGAGGTCATGCTGCGCATGGCGCGCACGGCACACCAGGAGACGGGACTCGACCGGCTCTGCTTGGCCGGCGGTGTCGCGCTCAACTGCGTCGGCAACGGCCGCATCCTGCGCGAAGGTCCATTCAAGGAGCTGTGGATTCAGCCGGCGGCGGGGGACGCGGGTGGCGCGCTCGGCGTGGCGATGCTGGCGTGGCACCGCCACATGCAGAAGCCGCGCACGGTGGTGACGGGACGCGACAGCATGCGTGGTTCGTATCTGGGGCCGTCGTACACGCCGGATGCCATCGAGACGTACCTCAAAAGTGTGGGCGCGAGTTACGAACGACTCGATCACGAACCGTTGCTCGAGAAAACGGCGGGAGCGCTGGCCGCGGAGCAGATTGTCGGCTGGTTCGACGGTCGCATGGAGTGGGGGCCGCGTTCCCTCGGCGCCCGCAGCATTCTCGGCGACCCGCGCAGCACGCGCATGCAGGCCGACATGAACCTCAAGATCAAGTTCCGCGAAGGCTTCCGGCCGTTTGCGCCGAGCGTGTTGCGCGAGCGGGTGCACGAGTACTTCGAGCTGGACTGCGACTCGCCGTACATGTTGCTGGTGGCACCGGTGCAGGAGAGCCGTCGCATTCCGATGACCGAGGAACAGCAGAACCTCTGGGGCATCGATCAGTTGAATGTGCCGCGGTCAGATATTCCGGCGGTGACGCACATCGACTATTCCGCGCGTGTGCAGACCGTCGACGAAGCCGTCAGCCCGAATTACTACGCGCTGATCAAGGCATTCGAGCGTCTCACGGGGTGCGGGGTGCTGATCAACACCTCGTTCAACGTGCGCGGCGAACCGATCGTCTGTGCACCGGCCGACGCGTATCGCTGCTTCATGCGCACGCACATCGATGTGCTTGTGCTCTATCCCTTCGTCCTCGAGAAGACGAAGCAGCCGGAATGGAAGGAGACTGGGGAATGGCAGAAAGAATTCCAGCTCGACTAACCGCCGCCGAAGGGCGGAAATTTGCCTACACCGTCGGCGTGGCGTTTTTCGCGTTCGGGATGATTTCGCGGTGGCGCGGCCATACGATTGCGCCGCAGGTGCTGTCGACGCTTGGCCTGACTCTGATAGTGTTGGGTCTCGCCATTCCGTCGCATCTTGGTCCCGTTTTTTCGGCCTGGATGGGACTCGCGCATGCCATTTCGAAAGTGACGACGCCGCTGTTCATGGGGATCGTCTATTTCGTGGTTCTGACGCCAACCGGAATTATCGTTCGGCTGCTTGGCCGGAATCCGCTGGCACCGCCGCGGCCGTCGGGGAGTGCGTGGGTTGCGCACGATCCCCGCTCAGAGGCGGCAGACTCCATGCGTCGCCAGTTCTAGGTGATGCCACCTTTACTCGAGGGACGACCGTAATGGCGCGCTCTGGGTTGCTGAGTGAACTGTGGGCCTTCATGCGCGTGCGCAAGAAGTTCTGGTTGATGCCCATCATAGTGCTGATGCTGGCCATCGGCGGACTACTCGTGTTTGCGCAGGGCTCGGTGCTCGCGCCCTTTATCTACACGATCTTCTGAGCGACCGCAGTCACTCCAGCGCTGCGTCACTGGCGCTGGCCGCGCGACGGCCAGCGCCGCGGCGTACCGGCAGCGCAACCATGTTGTTCTCGCGCAGAAACGCGGAGATGCGCTCGGCAACCCAGACGTTCTTTGCCGGCGTGTAGTGACCACCGGGCCGAAAGAGTCGCTTCAGCGTATCGGGCCGCAGTTTCAGCGTCTCGGCTGATAGGTCGAGGACGAGGATGCCCCGCTCTCGTGCGCGTCCGGTAACGCTTGCGAGTCTGCCGTTGTCGTCGATGCCGCCCACAGCGAAAGCGACCGCGATGAATTGGGCGCCCCGGCTTTTTGCGAGGCTGTCCATTCTGGCCAGCAGCGCGACGCTGACCTTGTCCCCATCGGTGTGGACCCGCTTGACCGGCGGGAGATTCCGCCACCATCTGGGGGCGGTTCGGCTGAGGACGAATGCGGCGAAATGGCTGTGGTTCACAGCACGGCGCAACGCTGGGTATCTGCCGGGAATACGCGTTTGTGGAACCGGGACGTTGCGAAGACGGAGCGAATCGTTCACCAGATCGAAGTACGGCTTCCAGCCGTGGCCCCACGGGACGTAAGAGAACTCCGTCCGATCGACATCATTGGAAACGAACGAGAGGATGACGACCTCGGGCTGATGCCGATCCAACAGCCGCTCCGACCGGAGCACCGCCTGATCGATGCCGTACGCCGAGACTCCCCCGTTGAGCACCCTTTTTTGCAGCACCCGTTCCAACTGTGCCGCCCATGTTTCGTGATCAGCCACCTCGTCTCCGAAGGTGAACGAGTCGCCAATCAAAAGGACGGGTTTCCCTTCGGCGACCATCGATGGGCCGTTGCTTCGCAGGCCGCCAGTGTCGACGTTGGCGATCCAACCCGTTCCCGATTGACCAATTTTGGGAAGCCATCCCAACGTCGAATCGTATTGCAGGCGTGCCACCGGTTTGACTGCAGGAGGCGTCGGCAACTCGGACGGCGACGCGATGCCGTGATAGACTCGAAGCGACAGTTCCAGACCCAGCAGCGTGACCAAAACGCTGGACACAACCAAGGCCATTCCCTGCATTGTGGATTTCTTCATGGCGTAATCCGTTTCCAACCGGGCGAGTGGTGAATCTGAGTTCTCGAACACCGGGCTGACGCCCGTGGGCACTCGGCTCGCAGCGCTTGGTTTCGTTGGGCTGCTTGACTGTCAGGACGGGATTGCAGTGGAAGTTCGTGGACAATGCTCGGGCTCGCAAGGCGTTCGACCCTTTTGCCGACCGCCCCACCGGTCTACCAAGTTGAATGGCGGCGGTCGACTTACGCGATCGTGTGACTCGACAGCGCAGGATGCCGCGGATTGGTATTCCGCTTCTCATGCTACCGGGCCGGCGACTTTCAGGTCGAGCTGCGCCCACGATTTCGGACCGGCGATTCCGTCGGGTACCATGCCACGATCCCGCTGAGACGCTCTGACAGCCGCCTCTGTGCCCCCCCGAAGATGCCGTCGACAGAGGAAAGCCCCAACTTCCGTTGCAACTCCTCGACGAACGGCTTATCAGCCGCTGGGACGTCACGGCGCCGTAGCGTAGGTCGAGACTTCGCTCCCGGCTCTACGGCCGGGATAAGCTGCGGCGGTGGTGCCGTACCGCTGAGGATCGCAGTCACTGTCTGCCGGAACGCGTCCATGTTCAAGGTCGGGTCAGGCTTGCGACCCGCAGGGAGCGCGTACTCGCGGTGTCCACAGCAGGATGCCGCGGCGCGTCCAAGTTGGCGGAGAAGCGAGGCAACACCCCGGTGGTAGGCGTCGAGTTGCACGGCAGGCCATGCAGTGATGTCGGGTCGCCCGCCTGCCAGAATCTGCCCGGGCCGGCGCGCGCGCCCTGAGTGCCGGCGCTGGGCGAGGCGTCAGAGACCTGCACGAATCTACCGGCCGACGCGAAGATCACAGCCTTCGAACGGTGGCGGCAGGCCGGGATACCCGCCATGCAGGTGGTGTTTGCGGGAGCGACGCACTTTTGTTGGAGTTCGCAGACCAGTGAGGCGCAGCACGATCTCGCGCACGCCAACACGCGGGCGTGGTTTGACCGGTGGCTCAAGGCCGACAGCGCGGCGACCACCCGTCTGCTGGGCGCGACGGCGCCGCGGTCGCCACCGCGCGCCACTGTGGATGTACTGAGCGCCCGGTTCCCCTCCGCCGCCGCGTTTGACGAGCGCGCGTGCGGGGATTTGCGGGTCGGGTGTTGAGACGCGGGACAGCAAAGGCCAGCAAACGAACGAGCGCCCGTCCCGACCCGCTCACAGCGGCAGCGGCACCAAGATCGTTCCGGTGGTGGACCGCGGTTCACACGCGCGGCCGTTGGGATAATCATCGACATACGTGACGCGCGCCCTGTCTGTGGTTCGCGTGCCGACTGTGGTCGTGACGCGGACGGCGGCGAAAGAGGGTACGAGCCCAGGAAAGAACACCGCCGAAACGCCCCGACACGTGACACCGCCGTCGCAGGAATACACGTACGACGGGACCGGTGGGGACGTCGACAGCAGGACCTCTACGGTGAATGCACCGACCGGGGCACCCGAGAGCTGGATGGTGAGTCCCGTCCGGTCGGGCCTCAGCGGGCACGTCAGATTGTCACTGTGGCAGCTAACGACGCCCAGCAGTGCCGCAGCCGAGCACACCCGGCCGATGCGGGCGAAACGGCGAAGTACACGAAGACAAAAAACGTCAATCACATAATTCAGATACGGGCATGGTTCCTCCGTGGCACAACCAAGGTGACAGATACGGACCACCCAACATTTCCTGTCGAACGCTAATGCCGTGTGCATTCCGGCACTGGTGGGGTGACTTGTGGGGTGACTTGTGGGGTCACTTGCGGGGTCACTTGCGGGGTGACTGCGCTTCGATCCTGATGCAGTGCAGCAGATTCCGTCAGTGTCAGTCCACCAAGCGAAAGAGGGTGTTCCAAAGCCGCCTCTGCGCGTAGCGCACCCCAGCGGCGATTGGAACACCCTCGGTTCGCGCCGGACGCGCGCGAAACCAGCCCTACTTCCGCGCCAATGGTTTGTACTTGATCGGGCTATGAAGCCGCTGCCGCGGATGAAGAGCTGAAAGGCGGTGAATCTCGCCCTCGGTCGCTTCCGGGACCGCCGGCTGAAGGTCGGCGCGCCGGGGCGCACGCCATCAGCGCGGCGTCGGCCGGGAGCCACGCTGGACGGCGTAGCTCCCGGCGGTCACTCACATGCCCCGGAGGTTCGGGTTGTTCAGCCGCTCGACGTCGGGAAGTTCGAGACACTTGTTCTCGCCATACGTGCCGCCGCCGTTCGGGAACGGCGTTCCCGGCGCCGGGTTGAGCGCGATCCTGAAGCGGATAGTGTCGTAAAGCCGGTGGCTCTCAATGAAGAGCTCGCGCCGACGCTCCTCGACAATCTGCGCACGGACCGCTGCGACGTCGGTGCTCGCGAAGGCAGGCAGGGCCACGCCGGTGCGCGTGCGCAGCGCGTTGATGAACCCGACCGCGCCGGCGGCATTGCCGGCCTGCGCGGCCGCCTCGGCTTGGATGAGCCGCGCCTCGCGCCAGGTGGCGATAGGGATTGGCGCGTTGAGCGACGTGTACTTCTCCTGCGAGAACAGCCGGATCTGCGGGAAGGAGCCGCCGCGTCCGGCGTCCACCACCGCGACCCGCGAGTCCGCCGCGGCGCCAGCGTTGAGTCCGCGGAACGACTGGTCGACCGTGACGGTCCCGTTGGCATTGTTCACGCGGAACACGCGGTTCTCTGACCGGCCCGAGGCGGAGCTGTAGCGCGCGTTGAACACGAACCCGGTCGGCACGAGCGCAGCGTCGGCTGCCGCCTCTGCGAACTTGGCCTGGTTGATCCGCGCGCGGGCTCGGCCCACGAGCGCCAGGAAGCGGAGCGAGTCGCCCGAAGCACCGCCGACCGCGGTGGCGATGGTGATGGCGCGCGTGAAACGCGCCTCCGCCTGCGTGAGCACCTGGACCGGGGTGAGCTCGGGCCCGAGGTCGATGGCCGCTGAGCAGAAGCCCTCGCCGAGCAGGATGAGCGAGTAGCCGGCGTAGGCGGCCGTGCGGGCGATAAACGACTGGCGGCCGGGCACCTCGGCGTCGGTCCAGCCATCGAGCAGCTTCAGCCCGTTGTCGGCCTGGTAACGCGCGGCCGAGACCGGCGTGTAGACGCCGCCGAAGCCGCCGCAGCCCCCGGTCGCGTACAGCGCGGTCGACGGGAAACTGGTGCGACGGTCGATATCCCAGATGGCGGCGTTGGCCTGCGAGTCGGAGAACTCGTCGGCCAGCGTGCCCATCGTGGCAACGTAGGAAGCGAAGGCGCACTCGAAGTCGGCGACCACGCCCGCGACGATTACCGGCGCGTTGCCCGACTGCTGCAGCGTGGACTCCTCGATGAGGGCGGGTGCCTCGGACTTGAGGATCTCATTGCATCCGCCAGCCGCGCCGAGGGCGAGGCAAAGGGTCGCCGCCGCGGCCCAGCGGTGGCGCGCGCGTGCCGCGCCGGCGGTGTTGGTCCGTGTGTATCGCATGAGAGGCGGGTCAGAAGGTGAAGTTCATCGAGACCAGGATCTGGCGGAGCGGCGGCACCTGAGCCTGCTCGGTACGGGCGAACTGCTCGACGACGAAGAACGCCTCCGGGTCCACGCCGGTCCACTTGGTCCACGTTTGGAGGTTGCGGGCCGAGACCGTCAGGGCGCCGGCGTTGGCGCCGACGCGGCTGGCGAACGCCTTGGGCAGCGAGTAGGACAGTGACAGCTCGCGCAGCCTGGCGAATCCGGCGTCCGCGTAGGTGAAGTTCCGGAGGATATTTGGCGAGTCGTACTGCGCGATGAGCACTGGATCGTACTCGAGCGGCGCAAAGTTCTCCGGGCAGAGCCGGAAGATCTGGCACTTCGCGCGGATGTTGTTGTTGAACTGCGTCTGCCCCGTCTTCCAGTCCACGAGGCCGTAGAGGCGTAGGCGCTTGAAGAGCGTGAGTGTGGAGGAGATCGAGCCCTCGTTCGCGGGATCGCTGCGGCCGTAGAAGACACGCGGCGCGGCGGCGGAGCCGTTTGGATTGAGGCACGTCGTCACGCCGCCATTGCCGTTGTCGCACATTGCCTTCGTCGTGCGGCCGTCGGGCGTGAACTCGGCGCTCACGACGCGGAGATCCCAGTACGACCCCACCGGGTAGCCCACCTGCTGGCGGATGTTGCCCGAGCCGATGAACTCAGGACCACCCAGGTCGCGGACCTGGTTCGTGTTGCGCGACACGTTGAGGGTGACTTCGAGCCCCACGCGCTCGGTCTGCAGCGGGGTTGCCCGCGTCTGCAACTCGACGCCCTGCGTGCGGATCAGGCCGATGTTCGTGAAGCGCGATCCAGCGAAGCCGCTGGACGGGGCCACTGGCGCGGACAGAATGGCGTCCTCGGTGTTGCGGCGGTAGGCGCTGAACTCGAACGACAGTCGGTTGGCGAGGGCCGAGGCGTCGAAGCCCACCTCCACTTCCTTGCCTCGCTCGGGCTTGAGGTCGGGATTGCCGAGCGACGAGGGCGTGACGCCCGCGCCGCCGTCGCCGCCTGTGACCGCCGAGTAAGTGCGCAGGGCGGAGTTGGTGGCCGGCTGTTGGCCCGACTCTCCGTAGGCGGCGCGGAGCTTGAGTGTGTTGAGGAAGCCGAGATTGAACCACGGCTCCTCGCTCAGCACGTACGACGCGGCGAACTTGGGGTACTGCACCCACGAGAAGTTGGAGCCGAAGGCGCTGTTGTCGTCCACGCGTATGCCGGCCGTGAGGTAGAGCCGGTTGCCGAAGTTGAGCTCCTCCTGCGCATAAAAGCCGAGCGTCGAGTTGCTGATGAAGGACTCGCCGCCGAAGCTCACCGCCGCGGCGTCGATCACCGACAGACCGCCCGTGGCGAAGCCTTCGCCGCGGGCGAGGAGCTGGTAGGTGTTGCGGCGGAAGAACTGCGCGCCGGCGGAGGTGCTGGCGACGATGCCGCGCGGCAGCTGCGCGCGGGCGCTGGCGCCGTAGTCCACACTGGCCACGCTCAGCTCGCGCCGGCGCGAGGTCTTGCCGCCGTTCTGGTCGAGCGGATTGCCGAAGAACTGGCGTAGTTCGGGACCCATGCGCTGGGTGAGGCCCACGTTGTCCTCGCCGGTCTGGTCGTAGCCGGTGATCAGCCGTTGCGTGAACCACCCGAGCGGGCGGTGGTTGAGCGTGATGCTGCTCGTGGTGCGGGAGACGCGTTGGTAGTTCTCGAATGCGTTCCAGAACGCCTCGGGCGGCGCCGAGAAGAATCCGCGGCGGAGCGTGTCAGCGCTCGTCCGCGGCGCCTGGCCGAAGTACGCGCTGAACCACATGCCGCCGCCGGCCTCGAGCGGGAGGCGGATGTTCTGCTGCGTGATACCCACCGACGTGGTGACGTCGAAAGTGCGCGTCGGACTGATCGTGACGTTCGCGCGTCCCGAGTAGCGCCACAGGTCGTTGGTGGGCTCGACGCCGGTGGTGTTCTCGTAGCCGCTGCTCAGGAAGTAACGCACCTGCTCGGAGCCGCCGCTCAGCGACAGGTTGTACTGCTGGGTGCCGCCGGTCTTGAAGAGCGGCGTGCCCCGCGCGTCCTCCTGCTCCACCGCGCTCCAGCGTTGCAGCTGCTGGGTGAGGGGATTGCGGTTGAGGTTATAGCCGATGCGCTCCTGCGCGTCGTTGTACCAGTTGGCGCCGCCGCGCGTGTCGACGGTGAAGGTCGTCCGCCCGGCGCGGCCGCGTTTGGTGATGATCTGGATGACACCGTTGTTGGCCTCGGTGCCGTACAGCGTCGCCGCAGCCGGCCCTTTGATGATCTCGATGCTCTCGATGTCGTCGGGGCTGATGTCGTTGAGGCGGGAGACCACGGCCGAACCGAAGAACTGCGTGTTGGGACCGGTCGAGACGTCGTTCGCCATGCGCACGCCGTCGATGTAGACGAGCGGCTGGTCGCTGAGCGAGAGGCTGGACGCGCCGCGGATACGGAAGCGCGGGCTGCTGCCGATCGCACCGCTGCCGCCCACCATCACGACGCCTGGCGCGCGGCCGTTGATGAGGCTCGCGGTATTCGGCACGGGGGCTATCTGCTGCACGGCGGCCGCGTCCACCGTCGTGACCGCGTGGCCGAGGGCGCGCCGCTCCACCGGCCCCGCAGTCCCGGTGACTACTAACTCGTCCAGCAGGCGCGGCGCGTCGATGAGGGCAATGCGCACGTCGGTGCGGCCCACTGCCACACTCTCGCGGAGCGCGCGGTAGCCCACGCGGCGCACGATGAGCGTGACCTGCGTGCCGGGAACGTTGGTCAGCCGGAACTGGCCGTCCTCGTTGGTGGTCGTACCCACCGCGCTACCCTCGACGCCGAGCTGCACGGCGGCGAGCGGCCGCTGGGTGCGCGCGTCGATGACGACGCCGGCCACCACGCCGGCGGTTTGCGCGAGCAGTGGACGCGCCGTCGCGGTGAGGAGGGCGCCGACGACCGCGGCGACGGCGGCGCGGCGCCACAGAGCGGGCGAGGCGGGGGCGGGACGGGGGACGGATTTCACGCGATCACCTGACATGCGTCGCCTCTGTGCCGGGGAGAGTGGCCCTGTCGGGCGGGGAACGTGGTGCGGGATTCGACAAGCCCTGCTGGTGCAAGTGCGGGGTTCTACGTTATGTTCTCTTCCATGTTCACGTCTTGGGATACGGAATTGGATGCCATTCTACACCTCGCCAGCCGGCTTTCGCAAGGGGCGATATCGCACGCCGCTCCGATCGTCGCCCTAGCCCTCTCCGCGACCGCCGCCTGCGCCCAACCGGTCACCAGGCCCAGCCCGGCGCCCGCGCGGGCCGTTGCCACCGCGCAACTCACCCCCGCCGTCCGAGACTCGCTGCGCAACGCGATCCGGCGCCTCGTCGACTCGGCCGAACTGCCGTCGCTGACCGTGGGAATCTCGGTGGGCGGGCGAACTGTCTGGGCCGAGGGCTTCGGATACGCGGACCTCGCACAACGCGTTCCCGTCACTCCCGACACGCGATATTCGCTGGCGTCGATCAGCAAGCCGATCACCGCCACCGCCGTCATGCGCCTGGTGGAGCAGGGGCGCGTTGCGCTCGACGCGCCAGCCAACCGCTACCTCAGGGCCGGTCGTATCACCGGTATCACCGGCGTCGCCGGGAGCGCCGACTCGGCCACCGTCGGCCGGCTGCTGAGTCACACCGCCGGCATTCCGTTGCACTACCGCTTCTACTACGCCGACGGCACTGGCCGCATCGCCGAGCCTGACGTCGCCCAAACCATCGACCGCTACGGCGTGGTGATGTTCCCGCCCGGCACCGTCTACACCTACTCCAACCTCGGCTACGGCATCCTCGGTGCGATCGTCGGCGCGGCCTCGGGCACGACGTACGAGGACTACATGCGCGACCAGGTGTTTGTGCCGCTCGGCATGACGCGCACGACGGTGAGCACGGGGGCGGGGCTGGAGAACAGCGCGGTGCGGTACGATACGGATCGCCGGCCGGTGCCGTTCTACGACTTCGACCACCGCGCCGCCTCGGCCGTGTACTCGACGGCGAACGACCTGCTCCGCTTCGCCGAGTTCCACCTGGGCACGCGCCGCGACGTCGCGGCCGGCTTCCTGTCGGCCGCCAGCGTCCGCCGCATGCAGCAGCCGGTCACGCCCCCCACCGCTACCCCGGGCGGCTACGGGCTCGGGTGGTTCGTCGACGACGACAACGGCTTGCGGCGCGTGCGACACAGCGGCGGCATGCCGGGCGTGAGTACGGTGCTCGTGATCTATCCAGACGCCGGCGTCGCGGTAGTCGCGCTGGCCAACCAGGCCTCGCCGCTGCCCGGGCGCCTCGCCGCCGACCTCGCCGCGGCGGTGATGCCGGGTTACGCGGCCGAGCGAGCGCGTCGCCGGGCCACCCTCGCGGGCGCGCCACCCCCGCCGCGCACCGGACCGCCCGCATCGTTCGCGGCGCCGGCCGAGGCGCGCGGCACGTGGCGCGGCACCGTGCGGCTGCACGACCGGACCGTGCCGATGGTCCTTTGGGTGGGCGAGTCGGACGTGCGCGCGCGCTTCGGCGATGCGCCCGCGCTCTGGACGCTGGTGAACGACGCGACCTTCGCGAACGGGCTGCTCGGCGGCCGCTTCGTCGGCACCGTCCCCACCGACGACGCGCGCCGGGCGCCGCACCTGGTCGCGATGCTGCTGCGGCTGCACGAGGGTACGCTGCGCGGATGGCTCGCGGCCCAGGTCACCGTGCCAACCAACGACTTCTCCCTCTCGTTCTATGCCGACCTCGTGAAGGATCCCGCCGGAGGCGCGCCGTGACGAAGGCGGCGCGCCGACCGCGCCGCGAGCTGATCGCCGAGACCTACCAGCGACTGCGACAGCTCATCGTGGAGGGCCATCTCGGTCCGGGTGCCCGGCTCGTGGAGGCCGAACTGGCCGCGCGCTTCGGTGTGAGCCGCACGCCTATGCGCACCGCGCTCTACCTGCTCCACCAAGAAGGCTACGCGGAGGTGCGCGGGGAAGGGCGGCAGTCGCGTCTGACGGTCACGCCCATGACGCAGCAGGACGCCATCGAGCTCTTCGGCATCGTGGGCGAGGTGGAGGGGCTGGCCGCCCGCTGGGCCGCCGGGCTCGACGACGCGGCGCGCGGCGCGCTCGTGGGCGAGCTCGAGGCGCTCAACCACGCGATGGCCGCCGAGGCGTCGCAGGCGACGGCGAATGCCGCAGAGACCATCCGGCTCGACACGGCCTTTCATCGCACCTACGTGCAGGCCGGCGCGGGCCGACGGCTGCGGTCGGTCCACGACTCGATCAAGCCGCAGGCCGACCGGTTCATCTACCTCTACCACACGACCCTCACCACCGCGATCGCGGTGTCCACTCGCGAGCACGCCGTGATCATCACCGCCATCGCCAACGGCGACGCGGCCGGCGCTCAGCGCGCCGTCCAGAGCAACTGGGAGAACGCGGCCGCACGGCTCAGCACGAGCATCGCGCGCGTCGGAGAGCGGGGGGTATGGTGAACGGCACGCGGCTCACCGCGGCGGCGCATCCATGACCGGCAAGCCGCTGTTGCCGCTGTGGGGCAATTCCGCTTCCACTACGGGTTCTGCTGGCTGGTGCGGCCGGCCCAGGGCAACTGGCGGCACGACGGCTCATTGCCGGGCACTGCCGCGCTCCTTGTGCGCACCGGCAGCGGCCTGTCGTGGGTGGCCCTCTTCAACGCGCGCGACATGACGACCAACTCCAGGTTCCAGTCCGAGATCGACGGCGCGATGTGGCAGGCGGTGAACGGTGTGACCGCCTGGCCGACGCACGACCTGTTCGCGACCGTCCCGTGACCGGTCCGTTGACGCGCGCCCGGCGACTGGCCGTCGCCCTCCTCGCCGGCGCCCTGCCGGCGCTCGGCACGCTCGGCGCGCAGCCGGCGCCGGTGGACTACACTCGCGCCATCGCGCGGTTGGACTCGCTCGTGGCGCACGAGGTGGCCGACAAGCGACTTCCCGGCCTGTCCATTGTGCTCGTGGACGACCAGCGCATGGTGTGGTCGCGCGGCTACGGACGCGAGGGGCCGGATTCCACGCGCCCGGCCACCGGCAGCACGGTGCATCGCGTGGGCTCGGTGTCCAAGCTGTTCACCGACATCGCCGTCATGCAGCTCGTGGAGCGGGGCGTGCTCGACCTCGATGCGCCCGTTTCGCGCTATGCGGGCGACGTGCTGCCTCCGGGGCCCGCGTCCGCGCGCATCACGCTCCGCCACCTGATGGCGCACCGCTCGGGCTTGGTGCGCGAGCCGCCCGCCGGCCACTACTTCGACTCCACCGGCACCACGCTCGCGGCGACCGTGGGCAGCCTGCGCGGCACCGCGCTCGTGTACCC